>RRZU010200587.1_pt1 | contig 21778 bp, 18 predicted proteins | sample 2165561 | NCBI WGS metagenome assembly RRZU01 (sample SAMN10456909, study PRJNA506462) | wastewater metagenome | isolation source: wastewater sludge | place: USA: Moscow, Idaho | reverse complement strand
ATGAAGCCTACACAACCCAGACCTGTTCGCGCTGCGGGGCCATACCCGCCACCAGTCCGAAAGGTAGACCCGGTCTGCGAATGAGGCGATGGACATGCTGCGACTGCGGCGCGGAACACCACCGCGACGTGAACGCTGCCCTGAACATCGCCGCGCGCGGACATGCGCGTCTCGCAGGAGGAATCCCCGTCCTTTAGGGCGGGGAGGATGTCAATGCGTCGCCACCTCACGTCACATCACCTCACCAGCGGCCTGACCGTGCTGAACCCCCCATCCACCGCGATCACCTGGCCGGTCAGCCGCGAGGCCTCGTCGCTCAGCAGCCAGGCGGCGGTGGCGGCCACGGTGTCGGCGCCCTGCACGCCGCCGAGCGGGTACTGGCGCGCGGCGGCCTCGCGCATGGCTTCGACCTTGAGCATCGGGGCGGTCATCGGCGTCTCGGTCATGCCGGGCGCGACCACGTTGATGCGCAGGCCGGCCGGCGCGTAGGTGGCCGCCGCGCTGCGCGCCAGGGCCTCGACGCCGCCCTTGGCCGCGGCGATCGCCTCATGGTTGGCCACGCCGATGCGCGCCACCACCGAGCTGCACAGCACCGCCGCGCCGGGCTGGCCGGCCGCGCGCAGCGCCTCGATCCAGGCGCCGAGCATGAAGACCGCGCTGTCGAGGTTGACGCGGCGCAGCTCGGCCCACTGCTCGGCGCGGGTGCGGTGCAGCGGCGCGATCAGCGTGCTGCCGACGCAGTGCGCCAGCCGCTGCGGCGCTTGGCCGAAGGCCTCCTGGCAGGCAGCCACCGCGAGCTGCGCGCCCTCGGGCGTGGTGGTGTCGGCAGCGATGCGCAGATCGGCCTCGACCGGCTGCAGGGCGCCGGCATCGCGCCCGACCGCGGCCACCCGCAGGCCGTCGGCCTTCAGGCGGCGGCACAGCTCACGGCCGATGCCACCGCGCGCGCCGGTCACCAGCACGACGGGAGGGAGGGAGGACGGGGTAGGCGACGAGGTCGGCATCAGGGTCTCCTGGAACGGGACAGACAAGGGAAAAGACGGGATCCGCCGGCGAGAGTTCGCGCCCGACCCGGGTCCACCACTGGGAAAAGGAATCGCAGGGCCGCGCGATGTGCGGGAACAGCCGCGGCGCGGGGCGCAGATCGGTCGCCAGCGCCTCCAGCGCCGGGCGCAGATGCGGGTCGTCGCGGGCATGCACCCGGCGCGCGTCGCGCAGCAGCGCGCGCCACTGCGCCAGCGGCGCCAGCGCGCAGTGCGGCGCAAGCTGGCGCAGCCGGGGCATCACGAAGTTCCAGCGCGCTGCGCTCCAGGGCCGCGCCTGGTGCGTCTCGGCCACCAGCAGGCCGATCACCACGGTGCCGGCTGGCAGGTCGGCGGGCGGATCGCCCAGCGCCCACGGGTGCGCCAGCCAGACCTCGCGGCCGCGCACCTGCTCGTGCAGTTCGGCGCCGATGCGGGTGGGGATGCCGTCCGGCGGCTCGGCCTGCAGCGCCGGCTCGGGAAGGCCCTCGGCATCCGGCCGGGGCCGGGTGCGCACCGGTGTCGGGCTGCGCGCGATGCGCTCCAGGCTATCGTAGTCGGTGTCGAGCACGCTGCCCGGGCTGTGCCACTCGGGCGGCGCATGGCGGGCGATGTTCTCGGCGTTGAAGAGATAGGGCTTGCGGCTGCCGGTGGCGGCCACCCATTGCCAGCTCAGGTGGTTGCTGGCCAGATCGCCGTCGAGCAGTCGCGGCCACAGCCAGTCGGCGCCGGCGCGCCAGTGCACCTTGCGCAGATGCACCAGATAGCTGGCCAGCCACAGCCGCGCATGGTTGTGCAGATGGCCGCTGGCGTGCAGCTCGCGCACCGCGCGGTCGATCACCGGCACGCCGGTGCGCGCCTGGCGCACATCGTCGGGCACCGCATCGGCATAGGCGGAGCCCGGCAGCACGCCCTCATGCAGCGAGCGCAGGATCGCGTCGCCGCGGTGGTGCCAGACATGGCGGAAATACTCGCGCCAGCCCAGCTCCATCACCAGCCGGTGCTGCAGGCCGATCGGCGTGCGGCGCCCGGCCGCCGCGTGGGCGGCGATGGCGCCGGCCAGCACCTCGGCGGGCGTGACGATGCCGTGCGTGATCCACGGCGACAGGCCGGTCACCGCACCGTCCAGCGCGTTGCGGGTGCGGGCATAGGCTTCGGCATCGATCGCGGCGATGCGGCGCAGGGCCTCAGGCCGGCTGGGGTCGGGGCTGGTCATGCCGGCTGTTCCTGGCGATGGAGATCGGCCGGGGCGGGCCGCTCGCGCAGCAGCGGACGCGGCGGTTCGCGGCCGATGCGCTCGGCCAGATCCAGGCCCGACAGCGCCGCCAGCTCGACCGTGCCGCCGCCCAGGAAATCGCCGCAGACGCCCAGGCCCAGCTCGGCATCCCACCAGCAGCTCGGGCCGGCGCGCAGCAGCGGGCGAGGGCGGCTGTACAGCCAGCGATGCGCCATCGCGACATGCACCGGCAGGTCGCCGCCGGGATTGACCTCGGCACGCAGCGCGTCGAGCAGCCGCGCCACGATCTGCTCGGGCCGCTCGTCGCGGTGCGCCTGCGACCATTCCGGGCGGGCCTGCACCACCCAGCAGGCCCGCCCCGGGCGGCGTCGGCGCCCCGGCTTGTGGTCGTCGCGCAGCAGCAGCGCGATCGGGCCATGCGCCGGGCGCAGCAGCGAGGCCGGCCACGCGGGCGGCTCGTCCGTCTCGGCCATCAGCGTCCAGCAGGGTTCCATCTCGACCTGCCGGGCGGCCTCGGCCCAGTCGGGCCGATGGGCCTGCAGCAGCACCGCGGCCTGCTGCGGCGGCATCGCCAGCACCACCGCGTCATGGCTGCGCGGCAGCAGCGGCTGTTCGCCTAGCTGCAGGCGCCAGCGCCGCGGCGCGCTCTCCGGTGCGGTCGTGTGCTGCGGCTGCGCATGCAGCGCGCTCACCGCCTGGCCGAGCTGCAGCGGCAGCGTGCCGACCAGCTGGCGCACCATCTCGTTCATGCCCGGCACCGCTACCCAGCGCACCGGGTCCGCACCGTCCGGGCGCTGCGCCCGCCACGGCGCCAGCCAGCCGGCCTGGGCGCCCCGCCGGATCCAGGGCTGCAGGGCCAGCGAGTGGCTCTCGAAGCCGGTGGCGCCATGGTCGAAGTGCAGCGCCTGCGTGCCTTCGCCATGGCGCCGGGTGGCCATGCGCCCGCCGGGGCCGCGCGCCTTGTCGAACAGCTCGACCTGCGCGCCGGCCTGCGCCAGGGCCTGCGCGCACAGCGCGCCGGACACGCCCGCGCCGATGACCGCAATCCGCGGCGTCCCGATGGAGGTGAGACAAGAAGAGGACATCGAAGGCTCCGGAGGTTTCGTGACCGATCTGCACTGCATGATCGGCCGATGGGGCGTATCATGAACCCGCTTTGAAGCGATGCAAAATCGGTTCATCTGAATTCCTGGGTTTGTCTGTCCAAGTCATGCGGGTCAAGCCGAGGACAAATCGGAGACAAGCGATGGAAGCGATCCAGACCAGAAAGGTGATCAACATGAACACAGCCCTCTTTCACGGCGAACCGGTGTCCCGGGGCGATGACGCGGTGCCGCGCTTCCGCACTGCAGCGGTGGCCCGCATGACCGGCATCGCGGTGGCGACCCTGCGGGTGTGGGAGCGGCGCTACCGCATCGTCGCGCCGCCGCAGTCGGTGTCGGGCCACCGGCTGTATTCCTCGGCCGATGTGCGCCGGCTGGGCATGATCCGGTCGCTGGTCGAGCAGGGCCATGCGATCGGCACGCTGGCGCCGCTGGCCGAGCCGGCGCTGCAGGAGCTGCTGGTGAACGGGCAGACGGCGCCGGCCGCGACCGAGCCGGCCGCCTCGCGCCTGTCGGCCCGGCCGCGCGGCGAGCCGGCGCCGCGTGCGCGGGCGCTGGTGGTGTGCTGCGGCGGGCGCACCCTGCCGGCGGTGCTGGCCGCGCAGCTCGGCGCGCTGCCGGGCGAGCACCGGCTGCTGGACTGGGCGGCGCAGTCGGCGCTGCCGCTGTCCCGGGGCGATCATGACCTGCTGGCCCTGGAGATCGACACGCTGCATCCGGATGGGGTCGAGCGCCTGCTGGCCCTGCAGCGCGAGCAGGTCGCGCGCGAGGTGGTGGTGGTCTACGGCTTCGGCTCGGACCGGCTGGTGCAGCGCCTGCGCGAGGCGGGCGTGTCGGTCTGGCGCGGCCCGCTCGGGCGCGCCGAGATGGCCCGGCTGCTGCGCGCCACGCTGCTCGAGCTGGCCGGCGCCGAGACCCGCTGGCCTCAGGAGCCGGCCGACCCGCCGGTGGCCGCGCAGCCGGCGCTGTCGCCCGAGGCGCTGGCGCGTGCCGCCCGCCTGACCAGCCGGGTGCTGTGCGAATGCCCGCGCCATCTGGCCGAGCTGATCCAGCTGCTGGGCGACTTCGAGGACTACAGCGCCCGCTGCGCGGTCGACACCCCGGCCGACCGGCGCCTGCACGACGAGCTGGGCCGCACCGCGGCGCTGGCACGCCAGCGCTTCGAGCAGGCGCTGCGCCGCATCGCCGCCGAGGAGGGCTGGCAGCTCGATGTCGATGACAGCCTGATGAAGGCGTGATGAACACCCTGATCGGACCCGGGTTCGCCCGGGGACCAGGGCGGCGACCACCCGTTAGGCTGTGCGAACCCTCCACTTCCGTGATGGACATCGCGATGACAGCAGGTCGCTTCGAGCTTCACCCGTCCGGCACCGGCAGCCTCCGCTTCGTGCTGAAGGCCGGCAATCACCAGGTCATCCTGACCAGCCAGAGCTACGCCAGCCATGCGGCGGCGCTCGGCGGCATCGAGTCGGTGCGCACCAATGCGGCCTTGCCCGAGCGCTTCGACCGGCGCGAGTCCAAGGCCGGCGAGCCGTATTTCGTGCTGAAGGCCGGCAACGGCCAGATCATCGGCCAGAGCGAGATGTACTCGTCGGCGGCCGGCATGGAGAACGGCATGCTGTCGGTTGCGCGCAACGCACCCGAGGCCGAGCTGAAGGATCTGAGCGCGAGCTGAGCCCGGCACTCGCCGCAAGGGCGCCTGCGCAGGCACAATCGCGGCCTTCCCGTCATCGGGGAGTAGCTGACCGGACCCTGTCCGGTGCCTCGCGTCAACATGCTTGTCCCTCACGGACATGGCGCGGGCAGCCCCCTCCGGGCCTGGCAAGACCGATGACCATGCAGCCTCCGGACGGGCCGGTGGTGCTGCATGGTCATCGCTGATCCTGCACCACCGGCCCCGGAGAACAATCACATGGCCCTCGCCCTGGAACCCTTCCTCGTCTCGACCGGCATCGTCGCCCTGGGCGAGATCGGCGACAAGACGCAACTGCTGGCGCTGCTGCTGGCGGCGCGCTTCCGCCGCCCGGTGCCGATCATTCTCGGCATCCTGGCCGCGACCCTGCTCAACCATGCGCTGGCCGGACTGGTCGGCGACACGGTGGCCCGGCTGCTCGGGCCGGATGTGCTGCGCTGGGTCATCGGCCTGTCCTTCCTGGCGATGGCCGGCTGGATGCTGGTGCCCGACGAGATCGACGAGGCCGAGGCCGAGGCGGGTCGATTCGGGGTCTTCGGCACCACGGTGGTCGCCTTCTTCCTGGCCGAGATGGGCGACAAGACCCAGATCGCCACGGTCGCGCTGGCGGCGCGCTACACCGAGCTGGTCCAGGTGGTCTGCGGCACCACGCTGGGCATGATGCTGGCCAATGTGCCGGCGGTGCTGATCGGCGAGAAGGCCGCGACCCGGCTGCCGATGCGGCTGGTGCACGGCATTTCCGCGGCCATCTTCGCGGTGCTGGGCGTGATGACGCTGTTCAATGTCGGCCGGATGCTCTGACTGCTCTGGCGCTGCAGGCTGACGCTGCATTCGCGCGCCGGGCCGGAAATCCGATTGCCTGGCCGGTGGCCGTGACGGATTGCCGGACCCGGCACGCGTCGCTCGGTCCCGGTCGGCCCTGCTTTTCGTCGGCAGGCTGGTGCGACGGCGGCCTCGTCACGGGCTGGCACGAGTCATGCTCTGTTCTGGTGCAATGAACGACGCGAAGACCCCCGACCTTTCGAGCCCCGGCCGCCTGACGGCCCGGGTGCGCGTGGGTGCGGCCCTGCTGCTGGCGCTGGCGCCGATGCTGGCGCTGGCCCAGCAGCGGCCGGCCCCCGAGCAGTCGCTGCCGGAGTCGGAAACCCTGCGCCGCATCGTCGAGACCGGCACGATCAGCCTCGGGCACCGCGAGTCCTCGGTGCCGTTCTCGTACTACGACGGCCGCAAGCGGGTGGTCGGCTATTCGCATGAGCTGATGCTGCGGGTGGTCGACAGCCTGAAGACCGAGCTGAAGCTGCCGGCGCTGACGCTGCGCCTGGTGCCGCTGACCACCCAGAACCGCATTCCGCTGGTGCGCAACGGCACGGTCGACCTGGAGTGCGCCTCCACCACCCACACCGCGGACCGGGCGCGTCAGGTCGCCTTCTCGACCACCTTCTTCATCGCCGGCACCCGGCTGCTGGTGCGGCGCGGCTCGCCGATCCGCGACTTCTCCGATCTGGCCGGACGCTCCGCCGTGGTGACGGCCGGCACCACGTCCGAGCGCCTCTTGCGCACGCATGTCGAACGGCGCCGGCTCGAGGTGCGCATCGTGACCGTGCGCGACCATGAGGAGGCCTTCCTGGCGCTGGAGTCCGGCCGCGCCGAGGCCTTCATGATGGATGACGCGCTGCTGTATGGCGCGCGGGCCCGCGCGGTGCGCCCGGGCGACTGGGAGGTCGTGGGAACCCCGATGTCCCAGGAGGCCTACGCCTGCATGATGCGCCGGGGCGACCCCGAGTTCAAGGCGGCGGTCGACCGCGCACTGGTGCGCCTGATGCAGTCCGGCGAGGCGATGCGCACCTATCAGCGCTGGTTCCAGGAGCCGATACCGCCTTGGGGCCTGAACCTGAACTGGCCGCCTTCGCCGGCGATGCTGCAGCTGCAGCGCAGCCCGAACGACAGGCCCCTGGGATGAGGCCGCGGCCCCACCTCCAACCCTTTGCCCATTCACCCACCCATTCCACCCCTCCCACAAGGAAGAGCCATGAAGAAATCCTTCGTTCTCGTCGCGGCGCTGCTGGCCGCCGGTGTCGTGCAGGCCTCGGGCACCCTCGACAAGATCAAGTCGAGCGGCACGATCACGCTGGGCGTGCGCGAGTCCTCCGGTGCGCTCGGCTTCACGCTGGGTGACGGCAAGTATGTCGGCTTCCACACCGAGATGGCCGAGCGCATCTCCGGCGACCTGCGCAAGAAGCTGGGCCTGTCGTCGCTGACGGTCAAGTTCCAGCCGGTGACCTCGCAGAACCGCATTCCGCTGATCGAGAACGGCACGGTCGACCTCGAGTGCGGCTCCACCACCAACAACGCCGCCCGCCAGAAGCAGGTGTCGTTCGCGGTGACGACCTATGTCGAGGAAGTGCGCATCGCGGTCAAGGCGAACTCGGGCATCACCTCGATCGCGCAGCTCAACGGCAAGAAGGTCGCCACCACCACCGGCACGACCTCGGTGCAGCTGCTGCGCAAGCATGAGCGTGCCAACGGCGTGAACTTCGAGGAAGTCTTCGGCAAGGACCATGCCGACAGCTTCCTGCTGCTGGAGTCGGGCCGCGCCGACGCCTTCGTGATGGACGGCCAGATCCTGGCGGGCAGCATCGCCAAGGCCAAGAATCCGAAGGACTTCCGCATCGTCGGCGAGGTGCTCAATGTCGAGCCGATCGCCTGCATGCTGCGCAAGGACGACCCGGCGTTCAAGACCGCGGTCGACGACAGCATCAAGGGCATGATCAAGAGCGGCGACCTGGCCAAGCTCTATGACAAGTGGTTCATGCAGCCGATCCCGCCGTCCAACACCCCGGTGGGTCTGCCGCTGTCGGAGGCGACCAAGGCGGCCTGGGCCAACCCCAACGACAAGCCGGCCGAAGAGTACGCGAAGAAGTGAGATGAAGGCATCGGATGACCCGCAGGGTCATCCACAGCGGACGGGCCGCGACATGCGGCCCGTCCGCCTTGGACGACGAGGAGAATCAATTGGCTGACTGGGACTGGCAGGTCTTCTGCAGGGACACGATCGACGGCGAGGCCCGCCCGAGCTGCTTCGGCGCAGGCGGTGACATCACCTATCTCGACTGGATGCTCTCGGCCTGGGGCTGGACGGCATCGGTCTCGCTGCTGGCGCTGGCGGTGGCGATGCTGTTCGGCTGCCTGATGGGCATCCTGCGCACCACGCCCAGCCGCGGGCTGGTGCTGCTGGGCGATGCCTGGACGGAGCTGTTCCGCAACATTCCGGTGCTGGTGCAGGTCTTTCTCTGGTACTTCGTCGTGCCCGAGCTGGTGCCGGTGCTCAAGCAGATTCCCAGCTTCCTGCTGGTGGTGCTGGGCCTGGGATTCTTCACCTCGGCGCGGGTGTCCGAGCAGGTCAAGGCCGGCATCCAGAGCCTGCCGCGCGGCCAGCGCATGGCCGGCCAGGCGCTGGGCCTGACGCTGCCGCAGACCTACCGCCATGTGCTGCTGCCCTCGGCGCTGCGCATCGTCATTCCGCCGCTGACCAGCGAGAGCATGGGCATCGTCAAGAACTCGTCGGTGGCCTTCTCGGTCTCGGTGGCGGAGCTGACGATGTTCGCCCGCCAGGCGCAGGAGGAGACCTCGCGCGGCATCGAGATCTATCTGGCAGTGACGGCGCTCTACTTCATCACCTCGATCCTGGTCTACCAGGTGGCCCGGCTGATCGAGCAGCGCCTGCGCATTCCCGGCACGATCGGCGCCGGCAAGTGAGCGGCAGCAAAGGCTTCCCATGCAACTCGACTTTTCCTTCCTGAGCGGCGAGGTCATCGCCACCTACGTCACCAAGGGCTTCCTGTTCTCGCTGCAGCTCACGCTGGTGGCGATGGTCGGCGGCATCGTGCTGGGCACGCTGCTGGCGCTGATGCGGCTCTCCGGCAAGCCCTGGCTGGCCGGGCCGGCCGCGGCCTATGTCAACACCATGCGCTCGATCCCGCTGGTGATGGTGATCCTGTGGTTCTTCCTGCTGATCCCGCTGATGATCGGCCGGCCGATGGGCGCGGAGGTCTCGGCGCTGATCACCTTCACGCTGTTCGAGGCGGCCTACTATTCGGAGATCATGCGCGCGGGCATCCAGTCGGTGCCGCGCGGCCAGGTCTTCGCGGGCTACGCGATGGGCATGAGCTACCGCCAGACGATGCAGCTGGTCGTGCTGCCGCAGGCCTTCCGCAACATGATCCCGGTGCTGCTGACGCAGACCATCATCCTGTTCCAGGACACCTCGCTGGTCTACGCCATCGGCGCCTACGACATGCTCAAGGGCTTCGAGATCGCCGGCAAGAACTTCAACCGCCCGGTCGAGACCTACATCGTCGCGGCCCTGATCTATTTCGTCATCTGCTTCTCGCTGTCGATGCTGGTCAAGCACCTGCAGAAGAAGATCGCCATCATTCGCTGAATTAGCTGAAATTCGCTGAATTCCTGATCGAGGACTCCCATCGTGATCGACATCAAGAACGTCTCCAAGTGGTACGGCAGCTTCCAGGTGCTGACCGACTGCACCACCTCGATCCAGAAGGGCGAGGTGGTCGTCGTCTGCGGCCCCTCGGGCTCGGGCAAGTCCACGCTGATCAAGACCGTCAATGCGCTCGAGCCCTTCCAGAAGGGTGACATCGTCGTCGACGGCATCTCGATCGCCGACCCGAAGACCGACCTGCCCAAGCTGCGCTCGCGCGTGGGCATGGTGTTCCAGCACTTCGAGCTGTTCCCGCACCTGTCGGTGACCGAGAACCTGACGCTGGCGCAGATCAAGGTGCTGGGCCGCTCCAAGGACGATGCGGTCAAGCGCGGCCTGAAGATGCTCGACCGCGTCGGGCTGATGGCGCACAAGGACAAGTTCCCGGGCCAGCTCTCCGGCGGCCAGCAGCAGCGCGTGGCGATCGCACGTGCGCTGTCGATGGACCCGATCGTGATGCTGTTCGACGAGCCGACCTCGGCGCTCGACCCGGAAATGGTCGGCGAGGTGCTCGACGTGATGGTGCAGCTGGCCAACGAGGGCATGACCATGATGTGCGTGACCCACGAGATGGGCTTCGCGCGCAAGGTCAGCCACCGGGTGATCTTCATGGACAAGGGCCAGATCATCGAGGACTGCCGCAAGGACGAGTTCTTCGGCAATCCGGACGCACGCTCGCCGCGCGCCAAGGAGTTCCTGTCGAAGATTCTCGGCCACTGAGGCCCGCGTCGGGCTTGATCTCGGGCTCTGCTCCGTCCCGGCTGTTCGGGCCGCGCCGTCCGCTGTGGCCGGCGGTGCGTCAGCTCGCCGGCGTGCTGCTGGCGCTGCTGACGGTGCTGGCGGCCGGCTGGAGCGGCTTCGTGCTGAGCGAGCGCCACGGCCTGGCGCTGCTGCGCGACGATGCCGACCACCGGCTGGACCTGTTCGCCTCGGCCGCGCAGGGCGCGATCCGCCGGCTCGAGCACATTCCGGCCACCATCCAGCTCAACCGCGAGGTCCAGGCGCTGCTGCTCGAGCCGCATCATGCGCTGCGGGTCAGCGCGGCCAACAGCTATCTGCGCCGGCTCAATGCGCACCTGGGCAGCCTGGCGGTGTTCGTGCTCGACGAGCGCGGCATCGTGGTGGCCACCAGCAGCGACCAGGCCGGCGACGACAGCCAGCTCGGCGAGGATCTCTCCTTCCGCCCCTATTTCCAGGAGGCGCTGTCAGGCCAGGTCGGGCGGCATTTCGCCATCGGTGCACGCACCCACCAGCCGGGCTATTTCGTCTCGCATCCGATCCGCGACGGCGCGCGGGTGCTGGGCGTGGCCACCATCAAGATCAGCCTCGAGCCGATCGAGCAGATGTGGGAGATGCTCGGCGCGCCGGCGCTGCTGGCCGACACCAACCGGGTGGTCATCCTGTCGTCGCGGCCGGAGTGGCGCTACACCACGCTGAGCGATCCGACGCTGGAGCAGCGCGTCGAGATGCAGATCACCCGGCTCTACGACGAGCAGCCGCTGCCGCGCTTCCCGGTGCCGCTGCGCCTGGCCGATGACGAGAGCGGCGATGGCGACGAGGACAGCGAGGGCAGTGCGGGCATCGATGCCGGCAGGGAAGTCGACGGCGTGCTGCCGCCTGGCCTGCTGCCGCCCGAGGACGGTCAGCGCCCGGTGCGCACCCGCGTGCTGGTGCTCGGGCGTGCGCTCGACGGCATGGACTGGCGGCTGATGATCTTCCCGGACCTGCGGGTGGTGCGCAACCAGGCGGTGCTGCACAGCATGCTGTCGGCGGTGGCGGTCGGCTTCGTGCTGCTGCTGACGCTGTTCCTGAACCAGCGCCGGCGCAGCATGCGCGAGAAGCTCGAGGCCAAGCAGCTGCTCGAGCGCGCCAATGCCGAGCTCGAGCACAAGGTCGCCCGCCGCACCCGGGCGCTGACCGAGACCAATGCCCGGCTGCGCCGCGAGATCGCCGAGCGCGAGCAGGCCGAGCGCACGCTGCGCGAGGCCCACGACGAGCTGGTTCACGCCGGGAAGATGGCCGCGCTGGGCCAGCTCGCCACCGGCATCACGCATGAGCTGGCGCAGCCGCTGGGCGCGATCCGCACGCTGGCGGGCAATGCGGTCGAGTTCCAGCGCCGCGGCGACCAGAAGGCGGTGTCGGGCAATCTGGGCTTCATCACCCGGCTGGCCGACCAGATGGGCCAGATCATCCAGCCGCTCAAGGGCTTCGCGCGCAAGTCGGCCGCGGTGCCGGCGGCCACCGATGTGGCCCATGCGGTGGCCAATGCGCTCTTCCTCTACGACCAGCGCCTGCGCCGCGAGGGCGTGGAGGTGCGCAATCTGTGCGTGCCCGGCGAGGTGGTTGCCTGGTGCGATCCGAACCGGCTCGAGCAGGTGCTGATCAACCTGATCGGCAATGCCGCCGACGCGATGAAGGACAGCCCGGTGCGACGCCTGCGCATCTCGGCCGGCCCGGATGCCGCGGCCCGGGACGGCGAGCCGCCGCTGCGCCTGGATGTGGTCGACAGCGGCCCCGGCGTGCCGGAGTCGGTGCGCGCCCGGCTGTTCGAGCCCTTCTTCACCACCAAGGAGGCGGGCGTCGGCCTGGGTCTGGGCCTGGCGATCTCGCGCGACATCGTGCGCGAGTTCCACGGCGAACTCGAGGCGAGCAACCACCCGGAAGGTGGTGCATGCTTCACGCTGCGGCTGCCGCTGCCCCCGGGCGAGGCGGCGTCCGATCCCGACACGGTCTCGCCTTCCATTTCCTGACCCCATGACCCGCGAACTCTCCGTTCTTGTCGTCGAGGACGACTTCCACATGCAGCTCGGCTGCGTCCAGGCGCTGCAGCTCGCCGGCCTGTCGGTCGAGGCGGTCGATTCGGCCGAGCAGGCGATGGGCCTGATCACGCCGGGCTTTGCCGGCGTGATCGTCACCGACATGCGCCTGCCCGGCGCCGACGGCCTGTCGCTGGTGCGCCACTGCCACGGGCTGGACGCGGACCTGCCGGTCATCATGATCACCGGCCACGGCGACGTGACGCTGGCGGTCGAGGCGATGCGCAGCGGCGCCTACGACTTCATCCCCAAGCCCTTCTCGCCGGAGCTGCTGGTCGAGGTGGTGCGCCGCGCCATCGAGAAGCGCAGCCTCACGCTGGAGGTGGCCACGCTGCGCGCGGCGCTGGCCGGCCGCGACGGACTGGAGGGCAAGCTGGTCGGGCGCTCGCCGCAGATCCAGCGGGTGCGCCGGCTGATCTCGGAGGTCGCCGGCTCGCCGGTCGACATCCTGATCCACGGCGAGACCGGCACCGGCAAGGAGGTGGTGGCGCGCGCGCTGCACGACTTCTCCGGCCGCCGCGCCGGGCCCTATGTGGCGCTGAACTGCGGCGGCGTGCCCGACAGCCTGCTCGACAGCGAGCTCTTCGGTCACGAGCAGGGTGCCTTCACCGGCGCGCAGAAGCGCCGCATCGGCAAGATCGAGCATGCCGACCGCGGCACGCTCTTTCTCGACGAGCTGGAATCCATGCCGCTGCCGATGCAGATCAAGCTGCTGCGGGTGCTGCAGGAGCGCGAGATCGAGCGCCTGGGCTCGAACCAGCCGCTGCGGGTGGATGTGCGGGTGGTGGCCGCGACCAAGGATGACCTGATCGCGCGCGCGCAGGCCGGCAGCTTCCGCTCCGACCTGTACTACCGGCTGAACGTGGTCACCATCGAGCTGCCGCCGCTGCGCGAGCGCCGCGAGGACATTCCGGTGCTGCTCGACCATTTCATGGTGCTGGCGGCCAGCCGCTTCAACCGCCCGCCGCCGAACGTCACCACCGAGCAGATGCACCGGCTGATGGCGCACCACTGGCCCGGCAATGTGCGCGAGCTGCGCAATGCGGCCGACTGCCTGGTGCTGGGCGTGCGCAAGGACGATCTGCTCGGCCCGCCGCCGGTCGAGGCGTCCGAGCCCGGCGAGGGCGCGGGCGAGGAGGGCCTGTCGCTGGCCGACTCGGTCGACAGCTACGAGCGCAGCCTGATCGCCGCCGAGCTGCGCCGCCAGCAGGGCAACATCGCCCGCACCGCCAAGGCGCTGCGCGTGCCCAAGACCACGCTCAACGACAAGATCCGCAAGCACCGGCTGCAGGCCGGGGAGTGAGCCCCGCCACGAACAGGTCGATCGCCGCGAAGGCGTCGCGCAGCTCGTCCGGGCCGGTCGGCGCCGAGGTCGCCCGCGACAGCAGGCCGTCGATCAGCGCGATCATCGCCACCGAGGCGGCGCGGCTGTCGAGCCGCGTCTCGAAGCGACCTTCGGCCTGACCGCGGCGCACGATCGACTCGGCCTGGGTGCGGAAGGCTTCCATCGCCTCCAGGTGGCGCTCGAAGGCGGCGCGCATCTCCTCGCTGTACTCGGTGCGGTGGATCGCGATGGTGAAGACCCGCCGGGTGCGCTCGTCCTCCATCATGCGCTCGAGCGGCTGGCGTGCGAACTCGCGCAGCGCCTGCGCTGCATCCGCCTGAGTGTCGAGTGTGCAGGCCTCCTCGCAGGGCAGGCAGACCCGCTCCATCATCGCGTTGAACAGGTCGGCCTTGTCCTGGAAGTGCCAGTAGATGGCGCCGCGGGTCAGCCCGGCCGCCTCGGCGATGCGCTGCAGCGAGGTGCGTGTCACGCCCTCGCGCAGGAACACTTCCTCGGCGGTGTCGAGCAGCCGGGATCGGGTCTCCGCCGCTTCTTCTTTCGTTTTCCTGACCATGCTTCTGGGTCTCCTGGGTGGGGCGCGCAGGGTATGCCGCAACGGGCCAGGCCCGTGCATCCGGCCTTGCGGCACTCAACATACATTCGTAATTGTATGTATGATGCGGCCATCCCGACCGATCTCAAGACGTCTCCGACGTTCCCTCCGACATGAATTCACGCATGAGTTCTCATCTTCCCCATGCCCGCTCGGCCCTGACGCTGGCGGTGGCCTTGCTGGCCGCGCTGGCGCTGAGCGCCTGTGGCGGTGGTGACAAGGCCGCAGGTGCAGCGCCCGGTCCCGGCGCTGGCGCGGCACCGCCGCCCCCGGCCGTGGGCGTGCTGACGGTCAAGGCCGAGCCGGTGGCGATCGACACCGAGCTGTCGGGCCGGCTGGAGGCCTGGCGCACCGCCCAGGTGCGGGCACGGGTGGCCGGCGTGGTCGGCAAGCGCCTGTTCACCGAGGGCAGCGAGGTCAAGGCCGGCCAGGCGCTGTTCCAGATCGATGACGCGCCCTACCGCGCCACGCTCGACAGCGCGCTGGCGGCGCAGACCAAGGCCGAGGCCAATCTGGCCCAGGCCCAGGCCAATCTGGCGCGCAACGAGCCGCTGGCCGCGGCCAAGGCGATCAGCCAGACCGAATGGGTGGCGACGCAGACCGCGCTGAAGCAGGCGCAGGCCGATGTCGCCACCGCCAAGGCGGCGGTCACCACCGCGCGGCTCAACGTCGACTACGCCCAGGTCAAGGCGCCGATCTCCGGCACCATCGGCCGTGCGCTGGTCACCGAGGGCGCGCTGGTCGGGCAGGGCGAGGTCACGCAGCTGGCGCTGATCCAGCAGACCGACCCGATGTATGTCAACTTCACCCAGTCCGCCGCCGAGGTGCTGCGGCTGCGCCGCGCGGTCGAGGCCGGCCAGCTCGGCCAGGGGGGCGGGCGCGGCGCCGAAGTGCGCCTGGTGCTCGACGACGGCAGCGAACATCCGCAGCCCGGCCGGCTGCTGTTCTCCGACCTGTCGGTCGATGCCACCTCCGGCCAGGTGACGCTGCGCGCCGAGGTGCCCAACCCCAAGGGCACGCTGCTGCCGGGCCTGTTCGTGCGGGTGCGCACCGCGCAGGCCGAGGCGCCGCGCGCGATGCTGCTGCCGCAGCAGGCGGTGACCCGTGGCAGCGCCGGCGACACCGTGATGGTGGTCGGCGAGGGCAATCTGCCTGCACGTCGTCCGGTGAAGATCGGCGGCAGCCGCGGTGCCAGCTGGGTGGTGCTCGACGGCCTGAAGGAGGGCGAGCGCGTCATCGTCGACGGCTTCCAGAAGATGAACCTGCGCACGCCGACGCCGGTCACGCCGGTGCCGTGGACGCCGCCGGTCGCCGCCGCGGCCCCCGCCGCCTCGGCGGCCAGCCGCTGATCGCCCAGGAGAGACGACACGATGTCTTCCCGATTCTTCATCGACCGGCCGATCTTCGCCTGGGTGATCGCGCTGTTCATCCTGGTGCTGGGCGCAGCCGCGGTCACCAAGCTGCCGGTGGCGCAGTACCCGACGGTGGCGCCGCCGTCCATCATGATCTCGACCGCCTATCCGGGCGCCTCGGCGCAGGTGCTCGAGGACAGCGTGCTGGCGGTCATCGAGCAGGAGCTCAACGGCGCGCCCGGCCTGATCTACATGGAGTCGAGCGCCGACGCCAGCGGCGCGGGCTCGATCACCGTGACCTTCGAGCCGGGCACCGATGTGTCGATCGCGCAGATCGAGGTGCAGAACCGCCTGAGCCGCGCCACGCCGCGCCTGCCCTCGGCGGTGACACAGCAGGGCGTGCGCGTCGACAAGGCCCGCTCGAACTTCCTGCTGTTCGTCATGCTCAGCTCGAAGAACCCGGCCTATGACCCGGTGGCGCTGGGCGACTATGCCGCGCGCAACATCCAGCCCGAGCTGCTGCGGGTGCCCGGCGTCGGCCAGGCCCAGCTCTTCGGCACCGAGCGCGCGATGCGGGTCTGGATCGATCCGGCCAGGCTGGTCGGCTACGGCCTGGGCACGGCCGAGGTGGTCAATGCGATCCGCACCCAGAACGTGCAGGTCTCGGCCGGCACGGTGGGCGGCACGCCCAATCCGGCCGCGCAGAGCTTCTACGCCACCGTCAGCGTCTCGGGCCAGTTCACCTCGGTGGAGGAGTTCGGCCGCATCCTGCTGCGCGCCAATGCCGACGGCTCGAGCGTGCGGCTGAAGGATGTCGCGCGCATCGAGCTGGGCGGCCAGGCCTATGCCACCACCTCGCGCCTGAACGGGGTGACCGCCACCGGCATCGGCATCCAGCTCGCGCCCAGCGGCAACGCGCTGGCCACCGCCAAGGCGGTGCGCGCACGCATGGCCGAGCTGCAGAAGTTCATGCCCGAGGGCGTGAGCTACGAGGTGCCCTACGACAGCTCGAAGTTCGTCTCGATCTCGATCGAGCAGGTGATCCACACGCTGCTCGAGGCGATCGCGCTGGTCTTCCTGGTCATGTTCCTGTTCCTGCAGAACTGGCGCTACACCATCATTCCGACCATCGTGGTGCCGGTGGCGCTGATGGGCACCTTCGGCGTGATGCTGGCTGCCGGCTTCTCGATCAATGTGCTGACGCTGTTCGGCATGGTGCTGGCGATCGGCATCCTGGTCGACGACGCGATCGTGGTGGTCGAGAACGTCGAGCGCATCATGGCCGAGGAGGGCCTGAGCCCGGCCGAGGCCACCCGCAAGGCGATGGGCCAGATCACCGGCGCCATCATCGGCATCACCGTGGTGCTGGTGGCGGTGTTCGTGCCGATGGCCTTCTTCAGCGGCTCGGTGGGCAACATCTACCGGCAGTTCTCGCTGTCGATGGTGGCCTCGATGCTGTTCTCGGCGCTGATGGCGCTGACGCTCACCCCGGCGCTGTGCGCCACGCTGCTCAAGCCGATCGAGGGCGGCCACCATGAGAAGAAGGGCTTCTTCGGCGCCTTCAACCGGGTGTTCAGCCGCACCACGCACGGCTACGAGGGGCTGGTGGCGCGCATCATCCGCAAGGCCGGGCGCTGGATGGTCATCTATGTCGCGGTGCTGGCGGCGGTGGGCTGGCTCTACACCCGGCTGCCGACCTCCTTCCTGCCCAACGAGGACCAGGGCTATCTGATCGTCAACGTGCAGCTGCCGCCGGGTGCCACCGTCAGCCGCACCGAGGCGGTGCTGCAGCAGGTCGAGGGCTTCTTCCTGAAGCAGCCCGAGGTCGACCGGGTGGTCGGCGTGACCGGTTTCAGCTTCTCCGGCTCGGGCCAGAACGCCGCGCTGGCCTTCGTGCCGCTGAAGGACTGGAGCGAGCGCAAGGGCCCCGAGCACAGTGCTCAGGCGCTGGCCGGCCGGGCCTTCGGCGCGATGATGCAGATCCGCGACGCCTTCGTCTTCCCGCTGTCGCCGCCGCCGATTCCGGAGCTGGGCAATGCCACCGGCTTCAGCTTCCGGCTGCAGGACCGCGCCGGCCAGGGCCATGAGGCGCTGCTGGCCGCACGCAACCAGCTGCTGGGCATGGCCGCGCAGAGTCCGGTCCTGGCGGGCGTGCGCCCCGACGGCCTGGAGGACGCGCCGCAGGTCAAGCTCGACATCGACCGCGAGAAGGCGGCGGCGCTGGGCGTGGGCTACGACAGCATCGCCTCGGTGCTGGCCACCGCCTTCGGCTCGACCTATGTCAACGACTTCCCCAACGCCGGGCGCCTGCAGCGGGTGATCGTGCAGGCCGACGCGCCGGCGCGCATGGCGCCGGAGGACCTGCTCAAGCTCAACGTGACCAACACCAAGGGCCAGCAGGTGCCGTTCTCGGCCTTCGCCAGCACCCGCTGGGTGACCGGCCCGGTGCAGACGGTGCGCTACAACGGCTATCCGGCGATGAAGATCTCCGGCGACGTGGCCCCGGGCCGCTCGACCGGCGAGGGCATGGCCGAGATGGAGCGCCTGGCCGCGCAGCTGCCCGCCGGCTTCGGCTTCGAGTGGACCGGCCAGTCGCGTGAGGAAAAGCTCTCGGGCTCGCAGGCGACCATCCTGCTGGCGTTCTCGATGCTGGCGGTGTTCCTGTGCCTGGCCGCGCTCTACGAGAGCTGGTCGATCCCGGTGGCGGTGCTGCTGGTGGTGCCGCTCGGCATCCTGGGCTCGCTGGCCGGGGTGTGGATGCGCGACATGCCCAACGATGTCTACTTCAAGGTCGGCCTGATCACCATCATCGGCCTGTCGGCGAAGAACGCCATCCTGATCATCGAGTTCGCCAAGGACCTGATGGCCGAGGGCAAGGGCCTGCTGGAGGCGACGCTGACCGCCTGCCACCTGCGCTTCCGTCCGATCATCATGACCTCGTTCGCGTTCATCCTGGGCGTGCTGCCGCTGGCGGTCTCGACCGGCGCCGGCTCGGCCAGCCAGCGCGCGATCGGCACCGGCGTGATGGGTGGCATGATCACGGCGACCGTGCTGGCGGTGTTCCTGGTGCCGGTGTTCTTCGTCGTCATCCGCCGCCTGTTCCCGGGCGGCCACGACGTGCCGCATGCGCCGGGGCAGTTCAGCACGGTCGCCGATGCCGAACTGGCCGCTCTGCTGAAGGACGACAAGAAGTGACCGTCGACATGATCCCCCACATGATCTCCACGAAGCCGCGCTTCCTCTCCATGGGCTCGACGCTGGTGGCGGCGCTGGTGCTGGCCGGCTGCACCAGCCTGGCGCCGCGCCATGAGCGCCCGGCCGCGCCGGTGCCGGCCGAGCTGCCGCTGCCGGCCTCGCTGGCCGCCTCGGCCCCGGCCGCCGTCGCCTCCACCGCCTGGCCTGACTTCCTGCGCTCCGCGCCGCTGCAGCAGCTGGTGAAGCTCTCGCTGGAGCGCAACCGCGATCTGCGCCTGGCGGTGCTGAACGTGCAGCGTGCGCAGGCGCAGCTAGGCGTGACCCGCGCCGACCGGCTGCCCACCGTCGGTGCCGGCCTGACCCAGTCGGCCGCGCCCAGCGGCGGCGGCACGGCGCGCAGCTACACCGCCGGCCTGCAGGTCAGCGGCTGGGAGATCGACCTGTTCGGTCGTCTGGCCAATCTGGGCGAGGCGGCGCAGGCCCAGGTGCTGGCCAGCGAAGCCGGCCGGCGCAGCGCCGAGCTGGCGCTGGTGGCGGGTGTGGCCTCGAGCTGGCTGACGCTGGCGGCCGACACCGATCTGCTGGCCAGCACCAGCCGGCTGGTCGAGAGCCGCGAGGCCTCGATGAAGCTGGCGCAGCTGCGTTTCGACAAGGGCGCGGCCTCCTCGCTGGAGCTGCAGTCGGCACGCCTGCTGCTGGAGCAGGCCCACGCGGCCCGCGCGCAGCTGCAGCGTCAGCGCGACCAGGACCTGAACGCGCTGACGCTGCTGGCCGGCGGCCCGGTGCCGGCCGAGCTGCTGCCGACCGCCTCGACCTCGGCGATGGCGGGCGAGACACTCGCGGCGGTGCCGGTGGGGCTGTCCTCGCAGGTGCTGCTGCAGCGCCCGGACGTGATCGAGGCCGAGCAGCAGCTGGTGGCGGCCAGCGCCAACATCGGCGTGGCCCGCGCGGCCTTCTTCCCGCGTCTGGCGCTGACCGCCAGCGCCGGTCAGGCCTCGACCTCGCTGTCGGACCTGTTCAGCGCCGGCCAGTTCGCCTGGACGATGAGCTCGCAGCTGCTGGCGACCGTCTTCGACGCCGGTCGCAACAAGGCCAATCTGGAGGGCGCGAAGATCGCCCGCGACATCGCGGTCGCCCAGTACGAGAAGGCGGTGCAGTCCGCCTTCCGCGACACCGCCGATGCGCTGGCCGGTCTGGACACCTGGCGCGACCAGCTCGCCGCGCAGCAGACCCAGCTCGACGCGATCCGCGAGACCGTCCGCCTGACCGACCTGCGCTACCAGAACGGCGCCGCCAGCGAGCTCGAGCGGCTGGACGCCCAGCGCAGCCTGCTGTCGGCCGAGCAGGCCCTGGTGCAGGTCCGCCTGGGCGAGCAGCTCAACCGGGTGGCGCTGTGGAAGGTGCTGGGCGGGTGAGTCGTCCCGGGCCCGGGTTCGATCAGAACAGCCGGCCCTGCCCGGTGCGGTGCTCGAAGTGCGCGGCATGCCGGGGCAGCGGTGCACGCGGGGGGCGGAAGCCGCTCAGGTCCAGCGCGGGCGGTGTCAGGGCCAGGCCGTGCAGTGCGGCGGCGGCCTCGAGGCGGTGGCGCATCCGGTCGGCCGCGGCTGCCGCCGTGCCGGGGTCGGCCGTCATGTCCGGGCTGTCGTCGACCTGAATCTGCGGCAGCACCCGCGCGGCCGCGGCGATGATCGGCTCGATCTCCGGCTCGTTCAGCAGCGGCACCAGCGGCGACAGGTTCACCCCGACCGGCACGCCCGCCCGTGCCAGCGCCCGGATCGCCGCCAGGCGCTGCGCCGGCGCGGAGGCCTGCGGCTCGAGCTGGCGCGCCTCGCAGAAAAGGCAGGCATGCGCGCAGCCCCGGTAGGGGTTGATCGACAGCGGCATGTCGACATCGGGCGAGTCGTTGGCGCGCAGCAGGCTGCGGCAGGGCTCGTCGATCGTCACCGGAGGCGGCGGTGCGCCGGGCGCATTCTCCGGGGGATCCCAGCCCTCGCGCTCTGTCTGCCGCCGCAGCCGCTCCAGGCGGGCGGGAAGATCGGATTGCATGAGCCGCAAGTCTGCCATGCGCCCGTGACCGCCCTTGCGATGGATCAATCCGGGCCGCAGGGCCTCGCGCCGCTTCGCCTCTTGAAATGCCTCCGTCGCCTCCCCAAGTGCAGCTCAACTGGAAGGAGCCATCCCCATGCGACTCGACAAGCTCACCACGCTGCTGCAGCAGGCCCTGGCCGACGCGCAGAGCCTGGCCAACACGGCCGACCATGCCTACATCGAACCCCCCCATCTCGTCCAGGCGCTGCTGAACCAGGACGACGGCCCGCGCTCGCTGCTGCAGCGCGCCGGCGTCAGCCTGCGCGCGCTCGAAGAGGCGACCGACGCGGCGCTTTCGCGCCTGCCCAAGGTCGACGGCGCGCAGCTCCAGCCCGGCCGGGACCTGGTCGCGCTGCTGCAGGCCGCCGAGAAGGAGGCCTCGAAGCGCGGCGATCAGTACCTGGCCACCGAAATGGTGCTGCTGGCCCTGAGCGACGCCAAGACCGACTACGGCAATGCAGTGCGTGCCTGCGGCCTGACCCGCCGGGCGCTGGAAGGCGCGGTCGACGCGGTGCGCGGCGGCCAGAACGTCGACTCGGCCGAGGCCGAGGGCCAGCGCGAAGCGCTGAAGAAATACACGCTCGATCTCACCGAGCGCGCCCGCCTGGGCAAGCTCGACCCGGTGATCGGCCGCGACGACGAGATCCGCCGCGCCATCCAGGTGCTGCAGCGCCGCTCGAAGAACAACCCGGTGCTGATCGGCGAGCCGGGCGTGGGCAAGACCGCGATCGTCGAGGGCCTGGCGCAGCGCATCGTCAACGGCGAGGTGCCCGAGAGCCTGAAGGACAAGCGCGTGCTGGTGCTGGACATGGCCGGCCTGCTGGCCGGCGCCAAGTT
>RRZU010292789.1_pt1 | contig 21780 bp, 16 predicted proteins | sample 2165561 | NCBI WGS metagenome assembly RRZU01 (sample SAMN10456909, study PRJNA506462) | wastewater metagenome | isolation source: wastewater sludge | place: USA: Moscow, Idaho | reverse complement strand
GTCGGATTGCCGCACATGGGCCTCAAGGGTTTTATCAAGGTGAGGTGGCGCGTGATATGGTCGCCGCTGTGAAAAATCACGCCAAAGCTGGGGATTTGTCGTTGCAAGATTTGGCACAGTATCAAGCCAAAATCCGTTCTCCGCTGTGTGCCCCTTACCGGCAATGGAACGTATGTGGAATGCCTGCGCCCAGCTCCGGTGGGGTTGCGGTATTGCAAATGTTGGGTGTGCTGTCGCGGTTTGAGATGGCCAAGCTTTCCCCTGTGTCAGTAGAGGCCGTGCATCTATTCAGTGAAGCAGGGCGTTTAGCCTTTGCCGACCGTGAGCGTTATCTTGCCGATCCCGATTTTGTCGCTGTGCCACAACAGGCTTTATTAGACCCTGTGTATTTGGCGCTACGCAGTCAACGAATTGACCCAGTGCGTAGCCACGGCAGTCAGCCTGCCGGTCAACCTGCTGGAGTGAAAACCGCACAAGCAGAAAACCATTCCGCCGATTTGCCCTCGACCACGCATTTGGTGGCGTTTGATGCTGAAGGTGGCGTGGCATCGATGACCAGCTCGATTGAGGATGCGTTTGGCAGTCGCATCATGGTGCGAGGCTTCTTATTGAACAATCAACTCACTGACTTTTCCTTCTTACCAGAAAAAGAGGGTGTGCCAGTGGCGAATCGTCTTGAAGGCGGCAAACGTCCACGCAGCAGCATGGCGCCGACGCTGTTATTCAATCGACAGGGTGAAGCGGTGATGGCTGTGGGTTCACCCGGCGGCAGTTTGATTATCCCTTATGTGGCAAAAGCCATCTTGGCCTTGACCGATTGGCGTTTAACACCGCAAGCGGCAGCAAATTTACCGCATTATGGCAGCCGCAATGCCGCCACTGAGTTGGAACAAGGGCAAGGCTTAGACAACCTGACCGAGGCACTACAACAACGCGGTCACAGTGTGAAGCTGTTGCCGATGACCAGCGGCTTGTCGATTATTGCCAAACAAGCCGATGGTCGATTGATTGGCGGGGCAGACCCCCGCCGTGAGGGGGTGGTGGCTGGGTTTTAAGCCGCTGCTCCGGTGGCGATGGGGCGGCTTGGTTCGCTGCACCATTCGCTCCACGAACCGGCATACAGTCGGCCACCGTGCCAACCAAGATGCGCCAGTGCCAATAAGTTATGGCAGGCAGTGACACCAGAACCGCATTGGTGAATCGCTTGTTTGGCGGTCTGTGGCGTGAGATAGGTTTGCCATTCGTCACGCAGCTGTGACAGCGGCTTAAATGTCCCGTCGGCATTGAGATTGTGTTGAAAGAAGCGATTTTTTGCCCCGGGAATATGGCCGCCAACAGGGTCTAATGTCTCATCTTGGCCAGCGAAACGATTGGGGGCGCGGGCATCAATCAAACATAAATCAGGCTGCGATAACTGCTGTAACACGGTGGCGGCGTTGACCACCTGCTCCAGTGCGGGACGCAATAAAAATTGGCTGCCGTTGCGGCTGGGTTGTAGGCCATCAATTTGGCCTTGTGCCTGTTGCCATGCTTGCCAACCCCCATCCAACACGGCTACAGCTTCATGTCCCAACCAGCGCAACAACCACCATGCGCGGGCGGCAAACATACCGCCTGCATCGTCATAGGCAATCACTTGTTTATCGGCGGTGATGCCGATACGACCGAATAAGCTGGCGAGGCGGCCAATATCCGGTAAGGGGTGGCGGCCATTTTTTCCGGTGCAGGGCCCTGACAAATCGCGGTCGAGATGCACAAAATGTGCACCGTGGATATGAGCAAAGGCATACGCTTGTTCACCGTATCGTGGATCGGCCAGACTGTGGCGACAATCGAGGATAACGATGTTATCGCTGGCAAGGGCGGCCAGTTGTGAAGCAGAAACGAGGGTGGTTAACATGGCTTACGCTCCTTGTTTTCGTTCAACACGCAGCAAGAAAGTCAGCTCACCATTGGCTAACTCTTGCTGTTCAACACCAATAAAATGCAAATCTGACGGCAACAGAATGCTGATGCCTTGTCCAATACCAATGCGGCTCCATTGGCGTTGTAACCGTTTTTGTACTGCTTGAGTGGGGACGGTTTGGGTGGTATCGAGGGCAAAGCCGTAGCTTTCTGCGGCATGGTCGAGGGTGTCTTGCAGTGTTTGCCGTGGCACAAATTTTTCCACCACCTCGCTCATACTGGCAATCGACACCGCTTCTTGTGATTCGCACAACCCCAGTACATCGTCTTTGAACTGTTGTTGCTGTTGTGGGTCAGGCAAAGTGTCGGCCAATTCTGCAATTACCTCGGTCAGCATTTTGCTGCTCGATTGGCTGTCGGGGACGCGCAACGCTTGTAAAAATGCCTCAACCCAGAATTGGCTCTCTTTACCAAAGCGATCTAGCGCATATACCGTGGGGCTGCTTTCCAGTAACAAGGCCCCTTTATCAATCAAGCGTGGGTTAATACCCGAGGCGTGGGCTAGGTCTAAAACGCCGTGTTGATCGATGATGGTGAGAAACTCATCGCGAACTTCGGCTTTGAAAATGCCAATGCCACGTGTCTCGCCCTCATCACCTAAACCTTCAAACAGAATCACCAACACATCGCCTTCGCTGATTTTGGGATGCTGTGATTGTTGATAGAGATGTTGTGCGATTTGGCGTGAGAGGGTTAAAAAGTCGATTTCTTCGCGGAAAAACTGCCGCGAAAGGGTGTACAGCACATTGTGTTGCAGATGAATGGGGTGGATAAACTGATATTGCCGTTTGCTATCATAAATCCCGTGTAGATAGCCTTCTAAAATCAGTTTTTCCACTGCAGGGCTGACGCTGGCGCTGCGGTCGGACAGTAATAAGGCTTCTTGGCGGGTGGGATTGCCTACACGGTGGACAGCTAAACAGCTCACGCGGGCCGATTGCATCATCAATTTCCTTGTGTCGAAGGTTCGGCAAGAGAGGATAGCTCATTTAATGCAATGGCGGAGGCGGTGGGTGTGGGTTCAATGGTATGTAACCGTGGTTGCACGGCACCGGAGGGGGCAAGGGTTTCTGTCGGCTTGGGTGGGCGGTCGATAAAGTTTTGATAACGGAACGGGGCTTCATCTCGACCAGATAACATCCACACCCCAACCACCGCCGCGCCTACGCTGGCTAAGACCAAGGTAATAAACAATCCCCATAGAATATAACGCATTTGCTAAATCTCACTTTTTTATTGGTCGAATCATAGTGCAATGCACGGGCTGATGTCTTGTTTGTCATCGCAGATGGCCATAGATTGAAGGCTGTTTCTGTTGCCTCAATGTGAGGTGCTTTCGACCAAATGAGCCCAATACTGAGGATAAAATCATGAATGAGAAAATGAAATATCATATTGCTGTTCAGCCAGAGGCGTTTTATCTGACAGAACATTCCCACCCTGACAAAGAGCAATATGTGTTTGCCTATCGTATTCGTTTAACCAATGAGGGTTCGGTATCGGCCAAGTTGTTAACGCGGCATTGGGTGATTACTGACGAAAACGGTCATCAAGAAGAAGTGCGCGGGCCGGGGGTGGTCGGTGAAAATCCACAGCTAGCACCCGGGCAAACTTTTGAATATATGAGTGGAGCACGCTTAAAAACGCCGGTTGGGATGATGCAAGGTTCGTATTCGATGCTGGCCGAAGATGGCACGCAGTTTGAGGCAGAAATCCCTGCGTTTACCCTCGCTGGGCCGCGTGTTTTGCACTAATCCTGCCATAGGATTTGGCCGTGGCAGAGTTCGTTGAGCTGTTGTTGGATGCTGTCGCGTTGTTCGCTTTTGAGACTGAAGGTCAGCTGCACCTGTTGGCCGTGGCTGACTTGTTCGAGGCTTAATTGATGTTGGGCTATAACGCGCCGCACCACGCCTTCAAGGGCATACGGTACGGCACATTGCAGGCGGGAAAGGATAAAGACAGGGATTTTTTCCGCCTGCAATAGCGCTTGTGCCACGCTATCAGTATAAGCGCGCACCAATCCGCCCGCGCCCAGTTTAACGCCGCCAAAGTAGCGGACGACGGTGGCTAAAACCCCATCGAGTTGTTGATGGCGCAAGACATCGAGCATGGGTCGTCCGGCGGTGCCGCTGGGTTCGCCATCATCCACCGCTGCCGACTGCCCACCAGCCAATAACGCCCAACAAATATGCGCTGCTTGTGGATGTTCTGCCCACAGTTGTTGTACGCGCTGTTGTGCCTGTTGGCGGTCTGCCATCGGTTCAACGCAGGCGATAAACTGGCTTTTTTTGATGGTCAAGGTGTGGTGGACGGCTTGATGGAGGGTATAGGGCATGGTTTTAAGGCAAATTTGGATGAACATGTGCCGCATGTTCACCCGACAACAAAATTAAATGGTCGATTTGGGCCGCCACGCATTGACCATAGCGACCAGTGAGAGCATCACTGGTACTTCAACCAATACACCGACGACCGTAGCGAGGGCGGCGCCGGATTGTAAACCAAATAGCGAAATCGCAACTGCCACTGCTAATTCAAAAAAATTAGACGTGCCAATTAAACAGGCTGGGCCAGCGATGTCGTGTGCGAGCCGCAACCGTTTTGCTGCCCACCAACTCAAAAAGAAAATCCCATAAGTCTGCAACAACAACGGAATAGCGATCAGCGCGATAATTGTCGGTTGTGTTAACAGCGTGGGAGCTTGAAAACCAAACAGCAAGACCACTGTTGCAATCAAACCTAACACCGAAAACGGTTTTAGTCGACCGACAAAGTCTGAGACTGCCGCTCCACCCCGCACCGCCAGTGCCCGCCGCGTTGCCATGCCAGCCAATAAAGGCAACACCACATACAAGACGGTAGAAAGCAACAGCGTTTCCCACGGCACAGTGACATCAGTGACCCCGAGCAAAAACGCAGCAATCGGCGCAAACGCCACAACCATGATTAAATCGTTGACCGATACCTGCACCAGCGTGTAATTGGCATCGCCTTTAACCAGTTGGCTCCACACAAACACCATTGCCGTACACGGTGCGACACCGAGTAAAATCATGCCGGCAATGTATTCAGATGCCGAAGTGGGATCGACCCACGGTGCAAACAGATATTGAAAAAACAGTACCGCTAAACCAGCCATCGTAAACGGTTTCACCAGCCAGTTAATCACCAAAGTTAAGAACAAGCCTTGTGGTTTGCTGCCGATCTCTTTTACTGCCGACCAATCAATTTGAATCATCATTGGGTAAATCATCACCCAAATAAACACTGCCACCACCAAATTCACTTGGGCATATTCCCATCCTGCTACCATTTGAAAAGCAGTCGGAAATAGCGAACCCAACGCCACCCCAGTAGCAATACCGAGTGCGACCCACAGGGTTAAAAACCGTTCAAATAAACCCATTTTTTCTCTCTTAGTATTGGTGAGATTAACAAGGACTTTGACAGCGGGCCGCAGGTAAATCAAAACATGGCACCCCCTGACAGCAATTGGTGGTTAAATAAGCCAATAATTGATTCATGGTATTTAAATCGGGGCGGTAAATTAAATGGCGGCCTTGTCGCTCGACCGTGACCAGATTGGCATGAAGTAATTCTTTTAGATGAAAAGAAATCGCCGACGGTGCTAAACCGAGTTTTTCCGTGATGCTGGTTGGTGTCATCCCTTCAGTGCCGGTTTCAATCAATAAACGAAACAACCGTAAACGAGTTTCTTGAGCGAGGGCGGCGAGCCCAGCAATCACATCAGTTTCTTGCATCACAATTTATCCATGAGAATGAGCCTGAGTTGGCAATTTAAGCGTTGTCAGCCAACACAACAGTAACATCAATGCCGAGCCAAGTAAGGCAGCAGATAGGCCGCCATACTGATACAAGATGCCGGACAACAGGGTACCGATAAACCGACCAAACGCATTGGCGGCATAATAAAAACCGACATCTTCAGCGGCTTTTTCCGAGCCAGCATACGCCAACACCAAGTAAGAATGCACTGACGAATTGATCGCAAAGGCAAAACCAAACAAACCCAATCCGATCACCACCACCCATGCAAGGGCGGGAATGTCTTGCCATACGGCAACCGCTAACGCTAGAGGAATCAGCATCAGTATGGCCGACCAGTGTTGTGCCGCTGGCACTTCTGTTTGCAGACCGTTACTGCTGCGTTTGACAATCTGTGGTGCTAAACCTTGCACAACACCATAAGCAATGGTCCACAAGGCTAAAAATGTCCCGACCATGCTAAAAGTCCAGCCGACCGAATATAAAAAGACTGGCAGCCCAACCACAAACCACACATCTCGTGCGCCAAACAACACCACTCGTGCTGCTGCTAATAGGTTGATGGCGCGGCTTTTTGCCAAAAATTCTTTGGTTGAGCGTGAAGCCTTCGTTTTTCCCATCATCTGTGGCAAAGAAAACACCACGCCGATTAGGACACAGCCTAACAACCCTGCCATCAACCACAGTGAAGCTTGAAAACCGAAACTTTCGAGCAAAGCCCCACCGAGGAAAAAACCGATGCCTTTCATAGCATTTTTACTGCCGGTGAACCATGCCACCCATTGAAATAATTGCCCATTGTCGTTGGCCGTTGCGGCAGCGGCTTGGGTGATTTTAATGGCCGATTTGCTGGCGGTTTTGGTGAGGTCTTTGGCAATCCCACAGATCCCCTGTGCCATCACTACCCAAGCCACTGAAAGCGTCGCTGTCCAAGTTGGATCAAGCAAAGACAGCAAACTAAAGCCCAGTATCTGGGTGCTTAACCCAATGCTTAACATACGAGTAATGCCAAAACGCGCTGCCAGCCAGCCACCAATCAAATTCGCCACAATCCCTGCGGCTTCATACAACAAAAACAGAAAGGCAAGGGTAAAAGGGGAATAACCAAGGCGGTAAAAATGGAATAAAACCAACATCCGCAAGGCGCCATCCGATAGGGTAAATCCCCAATAAGCGGCGGTGACAATGGCGTAGTGGCGGGCAGCGTGAGACATGGTTTACAACCCCTGTTGTTCCAGATAGCAAGCCAAATCTACCATCCGGCAGGCATAGCCCATCTCGTTATCGTACCAAGCATACACTTTTAACAAAGTGCCATCGGTGACGAGGGTGGAAGGTGCATCGATGATGGCACTGCGGGTATCTTGTGCATAATCGACACTGACTAAGGGGCGTTCTTCATAGCCTAAAATCCCTGCTAACTCGCCTGCTGCGGCTTTGGCGAATAAAGCATTCACTTCTTCGGCATCGGTCGCGCGGTTGAGCTCAAAGACACAATCGGTCAACGAGGCATTCAACACGGGTGCGCGCACTGCATGGCCATTTAATTTGCCTTTTAGCTCGGGATAAATCAGCGCAATCGCGGTGGCACTGCCGGTGGTAGTTGGGGCGAGGCTAGTCATTGCACTGCGTGCACGGCGTAAGTCTTTATGTGGTGCATCTACGACTAAGTTGGTATTTGTGGGGTCGTGAATCGTGGTGATTTGACCGTGTTTAATCCCAAAATTTTCGTGCACAACTTTTACCACGGGTGCAAGGCAGTTGGTGGTGCACGACGCGGCGGTGATAATGGTGTCTGTGGCTGGGTTGTAATGGGTGTGGTTAATGCCCATCACGATATTCAGCACATTGCCGGTTTTGACCGGTGCCGCAACAATCACCCGCTTGGCGCCGCGTGCCAAATGCCCTTGCAAGGTTTCTGGGGTCAGAAACTTGCCGGTGCATTCCAGCACCACATCCACCCCAAGCTCTCCCCACGGAATCTCTGCCGCAGTGGCATGGGCACTCCAAGACAATTTCTTGTCACCAATCCACAGGCTGTCTTCACCTTCGGCGCGGATGTTTTCGCGCCATTTGCCTTGTACGCTATCAAAAGCCAGCAAATGGGCGGCTGTTGCAACACCGCCTTTGATTTCATTGAGATGGACGACATCAAGCCGATTGTTGGCGCGTGGATCGTCGAGTGGCCGTTCTGCCGCACCCATCGCCGCCCGTAACGCCAAACGCCCAATCCGCCCCATGCCATTGATACCTACACGCATTTTTTATCCCCTTTGTGTTAAACATTTCAACAATGGTTGAATTATTGTAGCAATAGATTGCAGTTTGATGAAACCTGCACCGATTGGGTGGAATAAAAAAGAGCAGCATGTGGCTGCTCTGATGGCCAGTATGAGGAAAATTAGCTGCGGCCAATGTTGTCTAGATGGTGTTTGAGTGACATCGCGTCTAATTTGTCGAATGGCAAGCTAATAAACAAGGAAATGCGCCGGCTCAGTTGGCGGTAAGCGGCGGAAATGGCTTCACGTTGGGCAGTGTCGCTACCCGTAACGCGGTTTGGATCATCAATGCCCCAGTGTGCAGTCATGGGCTGTCCCGGCCACACTGGGCAGACTTCGCCTGCGGCGTTGTCGCACACGGTAAATACAAAATCCATTTTTGGCGCGTCGGTGGTGGCAAATTCATCCCAGCTTTTGCTACGCAAATCAGCGGTGGGTAGTTTTTGTTGGTTCAACAGTTCGAGCACCAAAGGGTTGATATGGCCAGCGGGTTGACTGCCGGCGCTAAAAGCATGAAATTTGCCTTTGCCGGTGTAATTCAATAGGGCTTCTGCCATGATGCTACGGGCAGAGTTGCCGGTGCATAGAAAGAGGACATTGAAGGGGGTGTGTTCCATGATAAAACCTTGATGTGTGGACTTGTCATCAGGCTAGCAAAAGTTGGTTAAAAAAATATTTCAATTTTGATTGAATTTTTATGGGATATTTTCTAGGTTGCGTTTTATGGAGATGCTTTTGCGACAATCTGATGTTGGGTTACTGATGTAACCCAACGCATTGCACGGTTTTCTCTTAGCTGCGCTTGCCTTGTAATAAACGATTGATGTCCGCTAACACTTCTGGGTTTAGCTCGCCGACTTGTGCGGCCAAGCGTAAACGCGCTTTAAGATAGTCATAACGCGCTTGTGCCAAATTGCGGCGGGCGTCTTGATAGGCGCGTTCAGCATTCAAAATATCCAAACTCGTCCGTACCCCAACCTCACGCCCTAAACGCGTTGCCTCTAACTGACTTTTCACCGACTTAAGCGTTTCTTCTCGTGCTTTGACCTGCGCGGCACCATTGCTGACATTTAAGAAAGCGGCGCGGGTGTCTTGTGTCACTTTACGGCGAGTGGCTTCTAATTCCTCACGGCTTTGCTCGGCCAGTGCGGCTTTTTCTCGCAACTGAGATTGCACCCCACCACCAGCAAACAATGGAATCACCACCTCGGCTGCAATACTATTGCTGCGGCCATCGGTGTCATACGCCCCACCTCCTTGGCGATAATCGACCGTATCACGCCCCCAGTTCGCTTTGAGCTGTAAGGTTGGAAGATGACCTGCGCGGCTGACTTCCACTTCTTTCTTGGCAATCGTGTACTGCTTTTGTTTGGCGGCAAGTTCAAAATTCTGTGCCGTGGCGCGGGTCAGCCAAGCCTCTTCTTGCGCCGGTTGTGGCAGGCTGAGCGGCAGGGTCTCTCCCAACGGTTTAAGCTGTTGTGGATCCACATTGCTGAGTGTGCGTAAAGCATCGCGTTTAATCGCCAGATCATTTTGTGCAGCAATTTCTTGTGCACTGGCGTTGTCATAGTTGGCTTGCGCTTCGTAGGTATCGACTACCGTGGCAGTGCCAATTTTAAATGACAATTTTGCTTGCTCAAGCTGGCGAGCAAATGCAGTTTTGGCGGCTTGCGTAAAAGTTAGGGTGTCTTCTGCCAAGAGCACATCAAAATAAGCTGTCGCTACTTTCAGCATTAAATCTTGTTCCGCCACCCGAAATTGATCCTCGGCAATCAGGCTGCGCTGTTCGCTGATACTGAGATTGGCAAATTTAGCCCAATCAAACACCGTTTGAGTCAGAGAAATACCCTGTGTTTTACGGGTGTTATCACCATCACCAATTGGGCTATTGAGATTGCTGGCGCTGCGTTTACTGGGGCGGTTATCGGTTTTGCTATAGCTGGCGCTGGCATTGAGCTGGGGCAACAATGGTGCTATGCCTTGCCATTTTTTTTCACTACCGGCTTCACGCGCATAACGCGCTGCGGCATAGCTGGCGTCGTAATCGCGGGCCGCTTGCCAGGTTTGTAATAAATCGGCTGACCACGCTTGTTGTGCCAATAAACCGGCAACGATCACGCTGTACTTTAAGAAATGAGTCATAAGGTTGGGCAATCCTTTGGTTAAATTTCAAGCAACTGTTTGATAGCTGCTAATGCTAGGCGGCAGCTTAGAGACTGTCTAGCGATGTTTGACGGCAAAAGTCGGTTTTCTGGTTTTAGCTATTTTTAGGCATAGATTGTGCTTTTAGCTGGCGCTTGCCAGACAAAAATGGCAATAAAACGCAATGCTGTGCTTTTTTTCTCTGTCTTATCTGGTCTTTTCTAGCGAAAGTTGCTTATAGTCGCCCCCTTCGCTGTTTTGTCAGACAAGTGAAATACACAGAGAAACTCAGCTGTTGTCGGAGATCCCGACACGGTTTAACAACAAAAATCAAGGAGCTGATTCGTCATGAACGAAATCGTCAATGCAGTTAACGGCATTATTTGGAGTCCGGCACTGATTTATCTTTGTCTGGGCGTGGGGTTGTATTTTTCGGTTCGAGGTCGTTTTTTACAAGTGCGCCATTTTAAAGAGATGGTGCGGCTGATGTTTGATGGAAAAAGTTCCGACGATGGTGTGTCTTCTTTCCAAGCCTTGGCGATGTCGCTGGCGGGACGGGTTGGGACGGGGAATATTGCTGGTGTCGCCACTGCGATTGCCTTTGGTGGACCCGGTGCGGTGTTTTGGATGTGGATGGTGGCCTTTTTAGGGGCAAGCTCGGCCTTCGTTGAATCAACTTTGGCCCAGATCTACAAAGAAAAAGTGGACGGTCAATATCGTGGTGGCCCTGCCTTTTATATTGAAAAAGGCTTGGGCATGAAGTGGTACGCTTGGATCTTTGCTGTGGCAACGATTTTGGCTTGCGGCTTCTTATTGCCGGGCGTGCAAGCAAACAGTATTGCCGCAGGGGTGCAAAACGCATTTGGCGTGGTGCCTGAGGTTTCCGCTGCGGTGTTAGCGATGCTGTTAGGTTTCATTATTTTTGGTGGTGTGAAGCGGATTGCGCGTTTTGCTGAGTTGGTGGTGCCCTTTATGGCTTTGGGTTACATCATCGTTGCTTGCGTGATTATTGCTATCAATATTTCACAACTGCCTGCTGCTTTGATGCTGATTATTAAAAGCGCCTTTGGTTTGGAAGCGGCATTTGGCGGCATCTTAGGGTTGGCTATTCAATGGGGTGTGAAACGCGGCGTGTATTCTAACGAAGCCGGCCAAGGGACAGGGCCTCACCCTGCTGCGGCAGCTGAGGTATCGCATCCAGTTAAACAAGGTTTGGTACAAGCGTTCTCGGTATATGTCGATACCTTGTTCGTGTGTTCTGCCACTGCTTTTATGCTGATTTTGACAGGCACTTACAACGTCAAAGCGGCTGATGGTAAAAGCTTTATCTATAGCGGTTTAGGTCAGCTTGAACCCGGCCCGATTTATACCCAACAGGCGATTGAAAGTGTTATGCCAGGTTTTGGTGCGGTGTTTGTGGCGATTGCCCTGTTTTTCTTCGCTTTTACGACCATTGTTGCTTACTACTATATTGCTGAAACCAATGTCGCGTATATCAACCGTAAAATTGACCGTCCTTGGTTGACCCTGTTGTTGAAGTTTGGCTTGATGAGCTCTACCGTGTACGGTTGTATCAAAACAGCTGATTTGGCATGGGGCTTGGGTGATATTGGCGTGGGGCTAATGGCGTGGTTGAACATTTTTGCCATTTTGATGTTACAGAAGCCCGCGTTTGTGGCTTTGAAAGACTACGAAGCACAACAAAAAGCTGGGGTTGAGCCCACATTTGATCCGAAAAAACTCGATATTCAACAGGCAGATTTCTGGGAAAAACGCTAAGTTACATCCCTTGCAATCGAAAAACCGGCGCCATTTGGGTGCCGGTTTTTTTTATGTCTATAGAAAAAAATAAAAGATAAAAGGTATGTATGACACCCATAAATACCACAAAATCAACAAATACATCTGTTTATGTTAAATGATTTGCTTATGCTTTTAGATTGATTTGTGTGCTAAAGTGCGGCCCTCTAGGAAAATTGTGCACTTTTTCTGTGCGTGATTCTATGTGATAGCGAGGGAGATTCCTGTGCTTTGGCATGCTTTATCTTTGCGTGTGCGGTTTTTTACCGTATCGGCGTTGATGCTGTGTTTGACTGTGTGTGTGGTGGTGTTATTTCAATCACACCTATCGCGAACAGACCAGCTACAGCGGCTGGAACAACAAGAGTTACCCGCACAGCTAACCAGTGTGGCGAGGGCGATTGAAGCAAAATTGAGCGCGTCAATCTCGGGTTCGGAAGCCTTAACCAATAACACCTTTATTCAGCAATGGATTCAACAAGGTGCCCCACTCGATCGCCTCCCCGAGATGGAAGCAGCTATGGCGCGTACACAACGTTCGTTGCAGGCAAACGCTGTTTTTATGGCGGTGCATACGCCAGAAGGCATCCGCTATCACCACTATGAAAAAGGCAAGTTGCAACACCGCCTGATGTCGCCTACTTCTGCTGATGACAGCTGGTATTTCAACTATGTCAAAACCGGACAGGCGTATGAACTGAATTTAGACAGCAATGCTTTGAGTAGCGCCGGTTTACAAATTTTCATCAACTATCGCAGCGATACCAACCACAGCGACGGCTTGCCGTTGAATGTGGCGGGTGGGGCGATGAATATGCAGCAATTGGCCGAGCTGATTCGCAACTATCGCATTGGTGAGCAAGGGTCGGTGATGTTGGTGCAAGCCGGTGGTTTAGTGGATGTCCATCCCGATGCCTCCCAAGCTGGCAAATTGAATCTGCAACAAGAATCGGCTTATCAGGTTTTGCTTGACAATGGCTGGTCGGCATTAAAAGAACGCGGCTATGCCATTCGTTCTACTACTTTAGCAACGGGCGAATCTGCGTTTGTCGGTGCCATTTATATTCCTTCCTTACAACGCTACTTGGTGGCGACCATTCCCGCTGCAGAAATCACCCAAGGCATTCAAGATAACCAATGGTTGACCTTAGCCGCTGGTGCTGCTTTGTTGTTGATGGCAACGGTGTTGTTATATCCCTTGGCAGGTGGTCTATTGCGGCCCTTGGCCGCCCTGCGGCAACAGGTTAAACAAATTACTGACAGTCTCGATTTGCGTACTCGCTTTCAATCTCGCGACCAAGCTGAAATTGGTGAAATGTGTGAGCAGCTGAACCAGTTTGTTGCACGTTTGCACGACACGATTGGCGCCGTACAACAAACCAGCGAAGCAGTGCAGGCGATTGCGGCGGAATTGCGCGGAGGCGCGGATGATGCCACCTCGGCTTTTCATCAACAGCAGTCAACGCTAGAACGGGTGGCGGCTGATATGGATGAAATCACCCAACAAGTCGGTACCGTTGCCAATCATGCGGGTAGTGTGGCGCGGCATTCGGATGATGGCGGTGCAGTGTTGCAAGATGCCAATGTGCAGATTGAATCGAGTTATGCCGCCATTGCCCAGCTCAACCGTGATATGCAGGCAAACCGACAACAGCTGGCCGCTTTACGTGAGCACAGCGAGAAAATCAGCCATGTCTTGGATGTGATTCGCGATATTTCCGATCAAACCAATTTATTGGCCTTGAATGCGGCGATTGAAGCGGCGCGGGCGGGTGAACAAGGGCGGGGTTTTGCTGTGGTGGCGGATGAGGTGCGTGCTTTGGCGCAACGAACACAGGTCTCGACCACGGAAATTCAACACACGACCGAAAATCTGCGTTCGGCTAACGAGGCCATGACCCAACAGTTGTCCAACAGTTTTAGCAATGCCGAGCAAGGCATGGCGCAGCTGCAACAGGCTAAGGATGATTTGCAACAGCTCAGCCAGCGTTTACTCACGATGTTTGAGATGAACCGGCAAATTGCTCACGGCACGGAAGAACAAAATCGTGCAGTGCACAATATCCATCACAGTTTGAGTGCGTTATCGCAACACGGGATGCAGGCCGCTACCATGGCCGACCAAGCCTCCGAAGCCACCCACCGCTTAACCGAGTTAATTCAACAGTTGCAAGGGCGAAGCGCAGTATTCCGTTGTTAATACAGTGATTTAGCCTGAGGGCAACATACAATAATCGAATCAATATGGTTTTTGTGTATCTCCTCAGGCTTTTATTTTTTACTGCAACTTAAGCATATCTAAAATTTATAATTTACTAAACAAAATCCACAATCATATTCATGACATGTTGCGAGGAGTAACATAGCTGCTTTCGTCAGACCCTATAATGGGATGAAAGCCAGTTTTTTATGCAAGATGTTACAGCAACAGATAAAAAGACATTATTAGCTCTAACCGTTGGGGCAATTGGCGTGGTGTATGGGGATATTGGTACAAGTCCGTTGTATACCTTACGTGAATGCTTTCATGCTGAGAGTGGCATCGAACTACTACCTACTAATATCTTTGGTATTTTATCTTTAATTTTGTGGTCGGTAATTTTAGTGGTCACACTAAAATACGTAATTTTTATTATGCGAGCAGACAATAAAGGGGAAGGTGGTGTGCTTGCATTATTAGCCCTCGCATTACGTCAATCTCCTCTTCATTTTCATAAAATTTTACTTGTTGCAGGGGTTGTGGGTGCTGCACTTTTTTATGGTGATTGTGTGATTACACCCGCAGTATCCGTATTGAGTGCAATTGAAGGCTTAAAAGTTGCTACCCCTGTTTTTGATCGTTATATCCTTCCTATTGCCATTTTAATTTTATCGCTGTTGTTCTTAGTACAGAAAAACGGTACTGAGAAAGTTGGCAAGTTCTTTGGCCCGATTATGTTGTTATGGTTTAGCTGTCTGGCTGTCTTCGGTGTGATGAGTATTGCCAAAAAACCAGATATCCTATATGCCATCAATCCTTATTATGCTTTTAACTTTTGTGTTGAGAACACATTAGTGGCTTTTATTGCCTTGGGTGCGGTGGTGTTGTCTTTAACCGGAGGTGAGGCGTTATACGCTGACATGGGTCACTTTGGCGTACAGCCGATTAGAAAAGCATGGTTCTCTTTGGTTTTACCGTCGTTGGGGCTGAATTATTTTGGGCAAGGGGCATTGTTATTAGACAATCCCGAGGCCATTGAAAACCCATTTTTCTTGATGTTTCCCGAATGGGCGTTGTATCCGATGGTGGTGTTGGCAACCCTAGCAACGGTCATCGCCTCACAAGCTGTGATTTCTGGCGCATTTTCATTGACAAAACAGGCAATCCAAATGGGCTTTTGGCCTCGGATGGATATTTTTTATCCAGCACAATCTGCTGGTCAAATTTATATCCCATTTGTGAACTGGACCCTGTTTCTGTGTGTGATGATTTCCATTTTAGGTTTTAAAACATCGAGTAACCTTGCTGCTGCCTATGGTGTTGCAGTGACCGGTTCGATGATTGTAACGACACTGTTAGCATGTGTGGTGATGCGTTATGTTTGGCGGTGGCCGCTTGGGTTAGCAATTTTAGTAGGTGGTATTTTCTTGCTGATTGATTTAGCTTTCTTTAGCTCTAATTTGCTGAAAATTGCTGATGGTGGTTGGTTTCCCTTATTCCTAGGTTGTATGATTTGTATTCTTATGTTGACTTGGAAAAGGGGTCGTGAAATTTTATTTGATCGCCTAAAACCAAATTTAATTGAGTTAGAGCCATTTATTACTAGCCTATCTTATTCATCTCCTCATCGTGTGAGTGGTACCGCTGTATTTATGACCGCAAGTGATGAAGGTGTGCCACATGCTTTACTACATAATCTGTATCATAATAAAGTATTGCATGAGAGAATTGTTTTATTAACCGTCAAAAACCAAGACGTACCTTTTGTTGATGATAAGGAGAGAGTTACTTTAATTTCTCTCGAAAATGGATTTTATCGTTTAATTGTCCGTTATGGATTTAAAGAAACGGCAGATATCCCAGCGATTTTATATAATCAAAATCTACATGGTTTAGAATTTGCTTTGATGGAAACCTCTTTCTTTTTTAGCCGTGAAACGATTGTTTCTACTTTAAGTGGTGGAATGGCACGTTGGCGAGAAAAAATCTTTATTTGGATGAGCCGCAGTGCCACCAGCGCGATGATTTTCTTTAATATTCCAACGAATCGCGTGATTGAATTAGGTTCACAGGTTGAAATTTAAGCCGCTTGTGGATTATTAAAATCGGGATAGGGCTGTTCTTCGTCGGCAATTGCTGGTAAACCCCAACGTTGGCGTGCGCGTAAACAGCCTTCCGACCCTGCTGCAAGTTGTTGGCAAGTAGAGGAACGCTGCCGATAAATGGTGCAGTGCACTTGTTCCCCTATAGTGCCGGCGAGGGCGATGCAGCGGGGGTGATTCGACCACGTTCCTTTCATACAGCGCAGATGTGGTGAGATGTTTTCGGTTAAAGCAGCAGGGACAGGGCCGCCCCCATCATTGGCTTCGGCCCAATAAAAAGACACGCGAAAATGGGCGCAACATGCGCCACAAGATTGGCAGATGTTCATTGCTTGATCAAAAAAAATCCAGTAGAACGGATATTTTAAAAATGCTTGCTCCAGTTTTTCAACCGTTCTGATTTTGCTGGCTGTGGGGCACTTGCTGCTTGAAATTTGTTTGCCTTGCCTCGATGCTAATTAAAGTAGCAATTTCTAATATTTAGAAAGGATAGATGCGATGATGAAACGTCTGTTAACCGTGATGTCTTTTGCTACCTTATCGCTTGCCATGCCAGCGTGGGCGGATGAGACAGCCCTGCCGCCGGTGCAACATGCCGGTCAGGCAACGTATATCTCGGGTGGGATTGGCAGTGATGAAACCGATGCTATCAAGGCCGCCGCCAAACAATACCCGCTGTATATTGAATTGGCGCGTTTGCGTGAGGGCGGGGCGGAGTATTTAGCCAATGTCGCTATCACCATCCGTACGCCCAAAGGAGATAAGGTGATGGAAGCCGCTGGTTTAGGGCCTTTGGTATTGGTGAAATTACCCGCCGGCACCTACCGTATCGAAGCAACGGCAAATGGTGTGCAAAAAACACAAAATTTCCAATTAGGTAAAGGGCAAAAACAACTTGCGTTGTTATGGCCAAAAACAGAATAAAGTCTTTGATTTTTTTGATATAGCGTTACCAAGCCAATCAAAAAGCGCCTATCGTTTCTGCGATGGCGCTTTTTGTTTTTAGCATGAATTAAACGCTTTCTGCGTCTGATGGTGCTGCGCAAATACAGATACCTACGAGCTGGCGCTGCGGCAGGCTGAGGCGCAGGGGGAGATGTGAGGTTAGCCAATCATGCTATTTCCCCTGCCGCCGGCACGGGTTTGAGTTGTGGCACGTGTAGAAAATGATCGGCGGCGGTCGGGCGGGCGAAGAAATAGCCTTGCATAAAACGGCAACCCAACCCTTCCAAAAAGATCTTTTGATCTTCGTTCTCGACCCCTTCGGCCACCACTTCCATTCCCAGATTGTGTGCCAATGACAGCGTGGCACTGGCAATCGCAATATCCTCACTGTCGCTTGGTAATTCTTTGACAAAAGAGCGATCGAGTTTAATGCGGCTAATTGGCAGTTGTTTGAGATAGGCAAGGCAAGAATACCCAGTACCAAAATCATCCAAAGCGAGGGTCAGACCCAAATCACGCAATGCCTGTAAGCGTTTTTGCAATACCTCACTATTTTGCATTAACGCACTTTCGGTAATTTCCAGTTCGATAAAGGCGGGGTCGGCTTCCGTTTCTTGCAAAATTTTTGCCACTGTCGTAACAAAATCGGGCTTAGCAAACTGCAATGCCGAAATGTTAATCGCAATAATGATGTGTTTGCCTTCCATGCACCACCGCACTTGTTGTCGGCACGCCTCGCGCAAAATCCATTCCCCCATCGGCACAATCAATCCCGACTCTTCTGCTACAGGGATAAATTGTGCTGGCAAAATCATCCCCATTTCAGGATGCCGCCAGCGAACCAAGGCTTCACAGCCAAAAAAGCCCTGCTGTTCCGTATCAAATTGCGCTTGGTAGAACAACACCAATTCATCGCGTTCAATCGCCCGCCGCAGTGCGCTTTCTAACATCAGACGCTCCAAAGCACGGGCATTCATTTCTTCTTCAAAAAAGCGGTAGCTGTTACGACCATCGGCTTTGGCGCTATACATGGCTAAATCGGCATGGCGCAACAGGGTATCGATGTCTTCACCATCTTCGGGGTAAATGGCAATGCCAATACTCATGGAGGGTTTTAATTCGTGGCCTTCAATCTCCACTTTTTGCCCGAGGGTGGTCAACATGCGCTGTGCGACAACACCCGCTTGCTGTGGGTTGTCGAGCGCAGGCAAGACCAATACAAATTCATCCCCCCCTTGGCGGGCCAACACATCCTCTTGCCGCAGACAAGAGGACAGACGATCGGCGACGATGGTCAATAATTGATCACCAACGGGGTGACCGAGGGAGTCATTGACGGTTTTGAAATGATCGAGGTCTAAAAATAAGATGGCTAATTTATCTTGATATTTTTGTGCTTCTGCAATCGCTTCTTCTGCCTGTTGTCGCCATAGATTGCGGTTGGGTAAATTGGTCAATACATCGTAGTGGGCGAGGTATTCAATGTGTTCCTCCACGCGCCGTGTTCGACCACTGATTAACAGTAAGAAAGCACCTAAGACCGCTACCGAACCCAAGCTGGCTGCCAACATAAACCATGCTGCCCATGTCCGCTTATGTGCCAAATACAATTCTGTTGGACGCAAGCGCAATTCCCATTCGCGCCCACCGAATTGTAAAGTTTCTCGATAAACTGGGCTGTGACCGGCAAGCCAATTGTTGTATTGGCAACCTTCTGGGCCGGAAAGCCGTTGTTTACTCGGTGGCGAGAAAATATCAACCAAACAAATTTCAATTTGATCAGACGGGTTGCCTAATGTGGCCTGTAACACATCATCCATCCGAAATACGGTGGAAATCACCCCCAGCCAAGTCGGTTTTTCATTGGGGGTGTCTGCTGGCGCATACACCGCATGATAGACCGCAATACCGCGCTGTTCTTTTTGATGATGGGCTTCTTGAACCAAGCGGATGGCTTGGGCGGCGGAGGGGTTGCCGCTATGAATGGCGGTTTCAATCGCCGAGCGAGTTGGGGCAAAGCCGAGTGGATCGAGTCCTCTGACACTGAGATTTTTTTGTAGAGGTTCAACAAACAAAATCGGCAAATAATGTGATGCCGTGGGGGCTGGGAAGGTTTTGCCGTTTGGGTCGCGTACCAGAATAGAAAAATCGGGTTGTTGCAGTTGTTGTTGCCAATGCCGTTTAAATGCAGTGCGTTGGTTTTCCGGCACCATCGGGCTCCACCCAATATTTTGTGAACCGGGATAACGCGGTAGCCAAGCGGAAACAAAAGTTTTGAAATCGGCCGCAGTCAGATTACGGTGCAAGATTAAAAACCGTTCCAGTGCAAACACCATATCGTTCTGCACACGCAGCCGATGGCTGAGTAACTGGCTGAGGTGGTTGGCATCGCGTTCAAATTCGCTGGCGAGGCGTTGTTTTTCCCAGCGGTTGATATGGGTATGTGCCACCGCAACCACCGAAAGCGCCACGATTAACGGCAAGATAATCACTAAGCGGCGGCCTATCCAATCGCTACGCGGTTGGCCTAACAAGGCAAATACCAGTGGCGTGACCACCAACACACCGAGGGTGTCGCCAATCCACCAACTCCACAAATTAAAACTGAGATTGTCCCCGCTGAGATGACCGGCAACATAAAGCGTGGTAATACCCACGCTGGCGCTGATGACACAACCCAAGGGCGCAACAATCAACAAAAACCGCGCAATACTGCTTGGGGTGTCTAAAGCGTAGGGAACAGGTAACAGCTGTTTAGCGAGACGGTGTCCCACCCACATCTGTAACACTGCTCCGAGGGGAATAAAGGACAACATCGGCCACCCAACGCCACTTGGCATGGGTTGTGAGATGTTCAATAGCCATTGAACACCGATTGAACCAAGCAGCACTGCCGGCCAAACCCGAATGCCATAGATCAAGGCAAAGGCCAAAGCAAGACCCGCAGGAGGGTAGATGGGGATGGCGTAGCCGGGTGGTGCGATTAACAGCAACGACACCCAGCCACTGAGTAGATAAAGCAAAAACAGCATCACACTTGCTCGTGAGGCAGTGAGGAAGGGTGTGAGAACGGCTTTTTGCTTTGTCATATCTATTGCCCTATTATGTCGGGCAATTATAACCTGATTTTTGTCAATCAGGGCATTAGGCATCCAAACCGTGTTGCACTAATTCAGCTGCCCGCAACACAGCACGCGCTTTATTGCAGGTTTCCTGCCATTCGCTTTCGGGTACCGAGTCGGCTACAACACCGGCGCCGGCTTGCACAAACAAGGTGCCATCCTTAATTACCGCTGTGCGAATCGCAATCGCTAAGTCCATATCACCATTAAAACCGAGATAACCGACGGCGCCGCCGTAGATACCCCGTTTGATCGGTTCTAATTCATCAATGATTTCCATGGCACGTACTTTGGGTGCACCAGATAGGGTTCCTGCTGGGAAAGTTGCTTTGAGGACATCCAGATTGCCCAATTCTTTTTGCAAACGGCCTTCCACGCTGGAGACGATATGCATCACATGGGAATATTTTTCGATCACCATGCGGTCTGTGACTTGCACCGAACCGGTTTCCGAGACACGGCCAACATCATTGCGGCCTAAATCCATCAACATCACATGTTCGGCAATCTCTTTTGGATCGGACAGTAAGTCTTCTGCGAGTGCTTGATCTTCTTCGCGTGTTTGACCGCGTACGCGAGTGCCAGCGATGGGGCGGACGGTAACCGTTCGGTTTTCTTGGCGCACGAGAATTTCTGGGCTGCTACCGACGACATGAAAATCATCAAAATGGTAGAAGAACAAATAAGGCGATGGGTTGAGGCTACGCAGCGCACGATAAAGCGACAGCGGACTATCGCTGAACGGCATTTCCATCCGCTGTGATAACACCACCTGCATAATATCACCCGCTTGGATATAGGCTTTGCTGCGGCTCACCGCATCTTTGAATGCTTCTTGGCCCCATACGCTGTGTGCGGTGGTGACTTGAGATGGGCTCGATAGCGGCATTGGCGTGGGTTCGCGCAGTTTTTGCCGTAATACTTCCAAGCGAGCGAGGGCTTTTTGATAGCTGTTTGGTACGGCTGGGTCGGCATACACCACTAAATGCAGTTTGCCCGACAAATTGTCCACCACCGCCAGTTCTTCTGACAGCATGAGCAAAATATCGGGGGTGCCGACAGTGTCGGTCTTGCTTGGACAATCGGCCAGTTTTTTCTCGATCAGTTTGATCGTTTCATAGCCAAAATAACCAACCAGACCGCCACAAAAGCGCGGTAGGCCTTGCTGCGGTGGGGTAGAGAAGCGATTTTGAAAAGCTTCGATAAAAGCGAGTGGATCGCCGTCGTGGGTTTCGAGGACTCGATCGCCGTGCTCGACCTGTACTCGCTTACCATTCACCCGCAGTCGGGTGGCTGCCGGCAGGCCAATAAAAGAGTAACGACCAAACCGTTCCCCGCCGACAACCGATTCAAGCAAATAGGAATAAGGTTGGTTGGCTAGCTTCAAATAAACCGACAAGGGCGTGTCGAGGTCGGCAAATAAAGCCAGCGTAACGGGG
>RRZU013139949.1_pt1 | contig 21781 bp, 26 predicted proteins | sample 2165561 | NCBI WGS metagenome assembly RRZU01 (sample SAMN10456909, study PRJNA506462) | wastewater metagenome | isolation source: wastewater sludge | place: USA: Moscow, Idaho | reverse complement strand
TTGCGCTGCTGTGCGTGCGGTAACACCTGCAATAAACAGTTCAATCAGTTTGTTTTGCTTGTACTGACTTAAACGACTTCTTCTCATAGGGATTATTCTAACCTGAAATTAGATTTCCCTAGTTATCTAGTACAGCCCCAATTTCAATTCAGCGCATGAGGCTACCTGAAAAGGTTTCAGGTAGCCTCATGGCTATTTTGTCAAATCACCGGATGCAAATACCGTTCGAGGCTGCTGCACACAAAAATTGTGTATCCGCCTCAACCTTTTTCCAGCCACTTGCGTGCTTCTGCTATTACCAACGCATTCAGCCGCGCCAAACGTGCCGACTGCACTTTCCACGCGTGCCAATACAAATCCAGTTGCGCCGTTTTGCCCGGGCACAAATCCAGCAAACGCCCGTTAGCCAATGCCTCGCGCGACTGCCATTCCGGAATCAGCCCGTAAGCCAGCCCCAAACAAGCTGCCTGAAAAAACGGCGTGGAAGCCGGCATATAATAAGTGGGGCAACGCGCGGCATTAATGCCGAAATGCTGACGCAAAAAATCGGCCTGCATATCGTCTTTACGGTTAAACGCCAACACCGGCGCCTGTTTCAGGCTGTTTTTATCCATACCGTTTGCAAAATAACGTGCTGCAAATTCCGGCGAGGCCAACAAATGATAGCGCAACGAACCCAACGCATGCACCTCGCAACCGGCCATTGCCTCAGCGCGTGTGCTCACCGCTGCCATCACCAAACCTTCCGTCATCAGCTTGTGCGTATGGTCTTCGTTATCGGCCTGAATATCCGGTAAAACGCTTTCTTGTTGCGCCAGCGTGGCCAACACCGGCAAAAACCATGTATCCAGCGAATCATGGTTTACCGCCACCGGCCACACAAACGGCTTGTCTGCCTGCGCCAGCTCGTTTTCCACCTCATGCTGCAACCACACTGCCGAGCGGATATAGCGCAATATTTTTTGCCCTTGCGGCGTCGGGCGGCACGGCCGTGTGCGCGTGAGCAATGGAAACCCTGCTTCTTCTTCCAGCGCACGCACGCGTTGCGACACCGCCGAAGGCGTCAGCCCCAATGCCTCCGCCGCCTGCTCGAAGCTGCCTTGTTCTGCCACCGCTGCCAAAGCGTCCAACTGTTTACTGTCCCACATCATGCGTTTCCGTAAAAAAAATTTAGGCTACCTGAAAAATTCTACATCTGCTGGCAAAGCTGCCGGCAGCGCCACATAATACGCACCATTACCCTTTACACACAAGGCTTCTTCCTTATGAACGCCCTCTTCAACGGCTTAATGATTTCAGGCGGCATCATCGTTACCATTGGCGCACAAAATACCTTTGTTTTAAAACAAGGGCTGCTCAAACAAAATATCGGCACCGTGGTATTGGTGTGTTGGTTGTGCGACCTGATTCTCATGAGCGCCGGCGTGCTCGGCGTGGCCACCTTGCTATCCAGCAACCCCACTGCCACCGCAGCCCTGTCTGCCGCGGGCGGCCTGTTTCTGCTGGCATACGGCTTCAGCAATCTGAAACGTGCGTGGAAAGGCGGCGGCCACATGAGCGTAAACACCAACGAACACACGCCCAAACCCACTACCGCCAAAGCCGTTGCCACCGCGCTCGCGCTCACCCTGCTCAACCCGCACGTGTATATCGACACTCTGATGCTTATCGGCGGCAGCGCCGTCAGCCTGTCATCAGCCGACAAAATCTGGTTTCTCACCGGCGCCGTTGCCGCCTCAGCCATCTGGTTTGTGGCCATAGGCTACGGCACCCGTCTGCTGCTGCCGCTGTTCCGCCGCGAACGCGTATGGCAAATTCTCGACAGCCTCATCGCCCTGATGATGTTTTACCTGGCCTACAGCCTGCTCAAACAAGTGCCTGTACTCTTGACGTAAAGCGCCGCACACCTGAAAATGCCGCTCATATTCTGGGCGGCATTTTCAGGTAGCCCAACGTCATCCCACGAGAGCCTTATGAAAAACATCGTTATTCTGATATCCGGTCGCGGCAGCAACATGCAGGCCATTGTCGAAGCCAATATCCCCAATGCCCGCATCGCCGCCGTATTGAGCAACCGCCCCGATGCCGCCGGCCTGTCTTGGGCCGCCGCACGCAACATCGAAACGGCCAACCTCGATCACAAAACTTACGGCAGCCGCCTTGAATTCGACCAAGCCATGATGGCCTTAATCGACCATTACCAGCCCGATTTGGTTGTGCTCGCCGGCTTCATGCGCATCCTCACCCCAGAATTCTGCACCCGCTACCAGGGTCGCCTGATCAACATCCACCCCTCGCTCCTGCCTGCCTTCACCGGCCTGCACACGCACAAACGCGCTCTTGAAACCGGCTGCCGGCTGGCCGGCTGCACCATCCATTTCGTCACCCCCGAACTGGATTGCGGCCCCATTATCGCCCAAGCTGCCGTGCCCATTGTCGACGGCGATACACCCGACAGCATTGCCGCCCGCGTTTTAAAAGCCGAACACCAAATTTTCCCGCAAGCTGTGGCCGATTTCGTAGCCGGTCATCTACACTGTCGCGGCAACCGTGTACACAACACTGCCCGCACCACCAACACCGAAGCACAGATTTTGGCCTAAACCACCCATTTTCAGGTAGCCTCCAACTAGGCTACCTGAAAAACTGCCTACTTTTTACATAAAACTAAAGCTTCTTAAACTTTGCACGCCGCATAATAGGCGCACGAGAAAACAGCCTGATAAGGAACCGCATGAACCCTACCGCACGCACCCTGATCGCCACCGCCGTGATGATGGCCGCCACTCAAGTTCAGGCCGCCGAAATTCCCCAGTCTGCCGAGCTGAAATACAGCCGCAGCTATGGTATTCCCGCCACCATGACTTTCAACCGCAGCGGTAACACCTACACGGTCACTGCAAACATTAACGTGCCCATGTATAAAATCCGTTTCGAAAGCGGCGGCACCATCGTTGGCAACCAACTGAAGCCTACTTATTACAAAGACATCCGCAACGGCAAAACCTATGCCGAAGCCAAATTCAGCGGCAAAAACGTCAGCTACGGCAAAGCCGGCGACAGCCACAACGAAACCGTTTCCGGCCCGGTGATGGACTTGTTTACCCTGTCATGGCAGCTGGCGCTCAACGAAGGCAAACTACCTTCAGGCCTGCAAATCACCAACGGTAAAAAACTCTACTCCGCCAGCGGCCTCACCCTGGTGGGTACCGCCACACAAAACATCGCCGGCGGCAAAACCACAGTCAACAAATATAGTTTACGCCGTGGCGACAGCACTGCTGCCTATGCCTTTGCCCCCGATTTAGGCAACGTTCCCGCCCAAATCAATTACAGCGACGACGGCAAAAACTACAACCTGCGCCTCACCAGCGTCAAAATCAACGGCCAAACCGTTAAACCGAAATAACCCCGCCGAACACATGATTGAAAACAGAAGGCTACCTGAAAACATTTTCAGGTAGCCTTTCTTATCATCATGCTAACCATGATGGCAAATACACAGTTTTTTGCTATATTAGCCCTGCATCCGCCTCGAAAAGGAGCTTCACATGATCGACATTTCCGCCATCCGCACCTGGTTGTTTGTGCCCGCCACCCGTCCCGAACGCATTCCGAAAGCCTTTGCCGCCGGAGCCGACGCGGTAATCGTCGATTGGGAAGACGCCGTAGAAGCCGATAATAAAAACCGGGCGCGGCAATGCCTCGACAACTATCACGGCACACCAGTATGGCTGCGCCTCAACGCCGCCTCCAGCAGCGAACACGCTGCCGACCTTGCTGCCGCTACCGCTTTGCAGAGCAAAATCAGCGGCGTATTGTTGCCTAAGGCCGAAACCGCCACCAGCATCGCCCACATCGCCCAAACCCTCGGCAAACCGGTATTGGCCGTTATCGAAACCGCGCAAGGCATGGTGGGGCTACCTGAAATCGCCCGCGCAAAAGGCTTGGCCGGCCTCAGTTATGGCTGTCTGGATTTAGCAAACCAACTCGGCCTCGCCACTGGCACCGAGGCGGCAGAAACCCTGTTCGACCGCATCCGCACCGACTTATTACTGCATTCTGCAGCCAACAACCTTACTGCGCCGATAGAAAGCATTTTCCCCGATTTCCGCAACGAAACCGGCTTGCGCGCCTACGTTGAAAAATGGCGCGATATGGGCATGGGCGGCATGCTCTGCATCCATCCGACACAAATCGCCACCGTACACCACACGCTACAAGCGTCTGCCGAAGCACTGGCCTTCGCCCGCCGTGTCTGCGCCGCCGCAGAAGAAAGCGGCCTGGCCGTATTCCATCTCGACGGCCAAATGATCGATCTGCCCGTGATTCTGCGCGCCCGCCGCCTGCTCGCCCGCAACCCTTAAAACACTTCTTCTTTGGTGCGATTTAAAATAAAAGAGGCTACCTGAAACAATATTCAGGTAGCCTTCAAATACAAATGACATTATCATTACGGGCACAGCGCGACCAAGCCTGTTATAATATTACTTTCCAGCCTATCCAGAGCCCTATCCAGCGCCATGACCCCCAACCAACTCGATCACACCGCAGCCGTTCTCGCCGACATGCTTACCTTTAAGCAACCGGCCGACGCCATTTTGTCATTCTATTTCCGCAACCACAGCAAACTCGGCCGCCAAGACCGTCACGAAATCGCCGAAACCGCCTTCGCCGCCCTGCGCCATTATCAAAAAATCGCCGCCTCTCTGCGCCGCCCGCACGCCCAGCCGCGCAAAGCCGCGCTCGCCGCGCTGGTGTTGGGACGCAGCACCAATATCGGCACACTCAAAGATTTAATTGATGAAGACGAAACCGAGTTTTTAAGCACACTCAAAGCCCGCAAAGAAAGCTTTTCAGGTAGCCTCAACACGGCTGCCGAGCTGCCGCAATGGCTGGTAGATACTTTGGAGCAACACCTCAGCGAAGCCGAAATCCTCACCTTCGGCCGCAGCGTCAACCAGCCCGCGCCGCTCGATGTGCGGGTGAACACCTTAAAAGGCAAACGAGACAAAGTGTTGGCGCAATTGTTTGCCGAAGGCCTGGTGGCCGAAGCCACACCTTATTCGCCATGGGGCATCCGTTTTAAAGATAAAATCGCCCTCAACAAACACCCGCTGTTTCTCGACGGCAGCCTCGAAGTGCAAGACGAAGGCAGCCAGCTTCTGGCCTTGCTCACCGGCGCCAAGCGCGGCGAAATTGTGGTTGACTTTTGTGCCGGCGCCGGCGGCAAAACCCTCGCCGTAGGCGCCATGATGGCCAACAAAGGCCGTATCTACGCTTTCGACATCGCCGAAAAACGCCTCGCCAACATGAAGCCGCGCATGACCCGCGCCGGCGTTACCACCATCCATCCGCAACGCATCGAGCACGAAAACGACCCGCGCATCGAACGTCTCTACGGCAAGGCAGACCGTGTTTTGGTAGACGCACCCTGCTCCGGCCTCGGCACCCTGCGCCGCAATCCAGACTTGAAATACCGCCAGTCGCCCGAAACTTTAATGCAACTGCAACAGCAGCAAGCTGATATTCTTCAGGCTGCCGCCAAGCTGGTCAAAAGCGGCGGCCGTTTGGTTTACGCCACCTGCAGCATTTTGCCGCAGGAAAATGAGCAGCAAGTCGAACGCTTTTTGGCCGCCAACCCCGGCTGGACGCTGCTCGATTGCGCCGCCCTGTTAAATAGCAGTAAAGTAAATCTGGATACCGGTGTATACTTACGCATGAATTCCGCCGAATACAAAACCGACGGTTTTTTTGCCGCCGTGTTGGAAAAACAGGCGTAACCACCTCTCCAAAACCCGAAAATCAATAAACTGGCCGTCAGAAAAAAGGAAAACCCATGAGCATTCAAGAGCAAATCAAAGAAGTTGTTACTAGCCACCGCGTGGTGCTGTTTATGAAAGGCACCAAACAATTCCCGCAATGCGGTTTTTCATCGCGCGCGGTGCAATTATTGCAAGCCGCCGGCTGCAATGATTTTGTTACCGTCAACGTATTGGAAAACGAAGCCGTGCGCCAGGGCATTAAAGAATACGCCAACTGGCCGACCATTCCGCAACTGTATGTAAACGGCGAATTCTTGGGCGGCTCCGACATCATGACCGAAATGTATGAAGCCGGCGAACTGCAAGATGCCTTAAAAGCCTAAGCTTTCCTATTATTTTGATTAAAGGCTACCTGAAACTTTTCAGGTAGCCTTTAATCAATCAACACTTGATTCAAAACAAACGCTTAAATCAATAAGTGCCTTTCACCAAAATATCTTTGGTCACATCCTGAATATTGCGGTGCCCGGTAAAGGCCATAGAAATATCCATTTCCTTATACAGGATTTCCAACGCGCGGGTTACACCTTCTTCGCCATATGCGCCCAAGCCGTATAAAAAAGCACGTCCAATCATCATGCCGCGCGCGCCCAGCGCCCAGGCTTTGAGCATATCCTGGCCACTGCGAATACCGCTGTCCATCCACACTTCAATCTCGCTGCCCACGGCAGACACAACGTCCGGCAAGGCTTTCACGGTGGAAAGCGCGCCATCAAGCTGGCGGCCGCCGTGGTTAGACACCACCAGAGCGTCGGCACCGCTTTTCACGGCCAACTCGGCGTCTTCAGGCTCCATAATGCCTTTGATAATGAGTTTGCCGCCCCATTCGTCTTTAATACGCGCCACATCGTCCCAACTTAAGCCCGGGTCAAACTGCTCGGCAGTCCAAGAAGACAAAGAAGACAAATCACCCACGTTTTTAGCATGGCCAACAATGTTGCCGAAAGTGCGGCGCTCGGTGTTGAGCATTTTCATGCACCATTCCGGCTTGGTAGCCAGATTGATCCAGTTTCTCAGTGTGGGTTTCGGCGGCGCAGACAAGCCGTTTTTAATGTCTTTATGGCGTTGGCCGAGCACCTGCAAATCGGCGGTCAAAATCAATGCCGAGCATTTTGCGGCTTTGGCGCGACTGATTAGGTTGCTCATGAATTCACGGTCGCGCATTACATACAGTTGAAACCAAAACGGCGCGCTGGTATTTTCGGCCACATCTTCAATAGAACAAATCGACATGGTCGACAGCGCAAAAGGCACGCCGAATTTTTCTGCCGCACGCGCCGCCAAAATTTCACCGTCAGCATGCTGCATACCGGTAAATCCGGTGGGCGCAATGGCCAGCGGCATGGTTACTTCTTCACCAATCATTTTGGTGGCCAAGCTGCGGCCTTCCATGTTCACCAGTACACGTTGGCGAAGTTTGATTTTATCGAAATCGGAGCTGTTCGCGCGATAAGTGGATTCTGTCCATGAGCCGGAATCGGCATAATCGTAAAACATTTTCGGAACCTTACGCTGCGCAACGCGGCGTAAATCTTCGATGCAGGTCATTTTGCTTAAATCGCGTTTCATGTCTTTACCTTCTTCTTAAAAAAATATCGGCCAGACTGCCTAAAACCACATTATAGCGGTTAACGTGCACAGATACCGAATAAAAATGACAACCGCCGCCGATAAAGTTCCCTGCCCCACGGCTACCGCGCCATAATACTTGACTAATTCACTCAGATATTAGAAAATCCATCCTAACCATAAACAAAACAGATAACGAAGGTGTGTTCCAATGCGCTTAACCACCAAAGGCCGCTTTGCCGTAACCGCCATGCTGGATTTGGCGATGAACGCCGATAAAGGCGCCGTTAAACTCAATGCCATTAGCGAACGGCAGAATATTTCATTATCGTATTTAGAACAATTGTTTTCCAAGCTGCGCCGAGCCGGCCTGGTGGAAAGTATTCGCGGCCCCGGCGGCGGTTACATTCTCGGCAGCCCCTGCGGCAATATCAATATCGCCCAAATCATCGCCGCTGCCGAAGACAACCTCGATGCCACCCAATGCAGCGGCAAGGCCAACTGCCACAGCGGCAAGGCCTGCCTCACGCATGAACTGTGGGAAAACCTGAACAATACGATTACTGATTATCTGAGCAGCGTTACTTTGCAAACCATACTCGACAAACAAAAAAACAGCCAAAACCAACAGCGCTCGGTTAGCGTAACACTAACCCATATCCATTAAACCACTGAATACAGATAATAAAAGAAAGACCACTATCATGACCGTAAAAACCCCCATCTATCTTGACTACGCCGCCACCACACCCGTAGACCGCCGTGTGGCCGAAAAAATGATTCCGTTTCTGTGCGAAGACTTCGGCAACCCCGCTTCCAACAGCCACAGCTTCGGCTGGACAGCGGAAGAAGCTGTGGAAAACGCCCGCAACGAAGTGTCCAAACTGATTAATGCCGACAGCAAGGAAATCGTCTTCACCTCCGGCGCCACCGAATCCAACAACCTTGCCATCAAAGGTGCAGCGCATTTCTACCAAAGTAAAGGCAAGCACTTAATCACCCCGAAAACCGAACACAAAGCCGTGCTCGATACCATGCGCGAGCTGGAACGCGAAGGCTTTGAGGTGACTTATCTTGATGTACAGCAAAACGGCCTGATTGATCTGGAAGTGCTGAAAGCCGCCATTCGCCCCGATACCATTCTCGTATCGGCAATGTGGGTCAACAATGAAATCGGCGTGATTCAAGACATTGCCGCCATTGGTGAACTGTGCCGCGAACATAAAATCATTTTCCATGTTGATGCCGCCCAGGCCACCGGCAAGGTTGAAATCGACTTGGAAAAAGTGAAAGTGGATTTATTGAGCATGTCTGCACACAAATCCTACGGCCCCAAAGGCATTGGTGCGCTGTATGTGCGCCGCAAACCGCGTGTGCGTTTGGAAGCACAAATGCACGGTGGCGGTCATGAACGCGGTTTCCGCAGCGGCACGCTGGCCGCACACCAAATTGTCGGCATGGGCGAAGCCTACCGCCTATCGCGTTTGGAAATGGCACAAGACCGCGCCCATGCTTTAAAATTGCGCAATATCTTTCTGGATGGCATTAAAGACATCGAAGAAGTGTATATCAACGGCGATTTAGAGCAGCGCGTGCCGCAAAACCTAAACATCAGCTTCAACTTCGTTGAGGGCGAAAGCCTGATTATGGCAGTAAAAGAACTGGCCGTTTCCAGCGGCTCGGCTTGTACTTCTGCCAGTTTGGAACCCTCTTATGTATTGAGGGCACTTGGCCGCAACGATGAGCTGGCACACAGCTCGCTGCGCATCACTTTCGGCCGCATGACCACCGAAGAAGAAGTGCGATTTGCCGCCGAGCTGATTAAAGCCAAAATCGGTAAGTTGCGCGAATTGTCGCCCTTGTGGGAAATGCACTTGGAAGGCATAGACTTGAGCACCGTAGAATGGGCAGAACACTAAACCAAACCGCCGGATATTTTTCAGGTAGCCTCCAGACAAACATTTAAAGAAAGCAAACGTGAAGCCCGTAAAGTCTATTCTGTTTTGCCTGCTCAGCGGCTTGGCCGCCGCCGCTACCGCCGCACCTGCCTTTATCGGCGTTTACCATGACAATACGGTTGACACCGTTTCCGAATTGGTGATTCTGCCCGATCAGACTTTTTGTTTCGCCTTTAGTGGCGGCGCACTGGATTTGCTCACATCCGGCACATGGCAGGCGCGGGCGGCAGGCAACGGGCAAACAGATTTAACCTTTACCGAAATTTCGCCGGATAAAAACCGCTTTGCCGTTTCGCTGCGTAATCTGGACGCTGACCATTATCTGGCACCTGAAAACAAAAAACCGCAAATCCTGCTAAACGGCGCTGCCCTGTCGATGATGCAGCCGGATACCGTCTTCGGGCTGGGCAAAAACCGACGCATCCCGGCTAATTTAGCACCGATGTTTGCCAGCGGTCAGCACGTTTTCCAACAAACTTACCAGCTGCCTCTTGCCGACAACCGCTATTTGTTTATCGGCTATCCCGATCAAAGCGACGGTTATAAAATTAGCACGTTCGACATACACGACCGTCAATACAATACAGTGTATGTAGGCTACAACGCCAACGCCGCGCGCGACCGAGAGCAGATGCAGGCACATTTCGACGGCAAAAATTTATCGCTTAACCAGCAAAACATGGGCGAACCACAAACTTTAAACGCAAAAGACATATCCCGTATAAAAGAATACTGCCAACAAGCACCCAATAAACACGACGGCGAACAAACCAACTGGCAACGTGCCGCCGATTTGGGCAGTACCCGCATTACCCAGTTGCCCCTGCAACAACCGTGGTTCGCACCAACCGAAGACGAAAACAGCGCCACGGAAAATACCCACACCACTAACCCCTAAGGCCGCCTTTCAGGTAGCCTGAAACCGAACTCCACAATAAAGGAACCCACACCATGGCATACAGTAACAAGGTCATCGACCACTACGAAAATCCCCGCAACGTCGGCTCATTCGACAAAAACGACGATAACATCGGCACCGGCATGGTTGGCGCGCCCGCATGCGGCGATGTAATGAAACTGCAAATCAAGGTCAACGAACAAGGTGTTATCGAAGACGCCAAATTTAAAACCTACGGCTGCGGCTCTGCCATCGCCTCTTCCAGCCTGATTACCGAATGGGTAAAAGGCAAAAGCCTCGACGAAGCCATGGACATCAAAAACAGCCAAATCGCCGAAGAGCTGGAGCTGCCGCCCGTAAAAGTGCATTGCTCGATTCTGGCTGAAGATGCGATTAAAGCCGCCGTGTCCGACTACAAAAAGAAAAAGGGTGAATAAATCCCGCTTTCTCTTTTATAATAATAAAATCTAAATACAACTCAGGGAACACAGATGGGCTATTACACCCGCTTAGAGCTGCAATGGAACAGCGACAACGGACAAGACACGTTTGCACTCACCGATGCAGACAGCATTATCATCCAATGGTTAGACGAACACGGTCAAAGCCACGATGTATTGATGGATTGGCATACCTTGCGCGAAGAACCATTCGGCTATTGCTTCAACAGCCTTTCCAAAGGCCAGCTGATTGAGCTGTTAGACACCATTGCACAGGCTTTTCCGCACATTCATTTTTATGCGCGCGGTATGGGTGAAGATTACACCGATGTCTGGTTGCGTGAATTTGAAAACGGCGTAGCCATCAAAGCCATCGGCCCGTTTGAACCCGACTGTGATCCCTCAGGACAACCGAAAAAAATAGGCTGGTTAAACAAACTGTTTAATCAAAAATAAATAAGGAAAAGAAGTTATGATTACCTTGACCGAGAAAGCCGCCGACCACATTCACAATTTCCTCGTTAAACGCGGAAAAGGAGAAGGCATCCGCTTGGGCGTTAAAACCAGCGGCTGTTCCGGCATGGCTTACACACTGGAATTTGTTGACGATATCCAGCCGGAAGACATCGTGTTCGAAGGCCACGGCGTAAAAGTATTCATCGACCCGAAAAGCCATGTATATCTTGATGGCACCGAGCTTGATTACACCAAAGAAGGCTTGCAGGAAGGCTTCAAATTTCAGAATCCGAATGTAAAAGACGAATGCGGCTGCGGCGAAAGCTTTCACGTTTAATACCATTAAGGCTATTAGCATAGGCAGTTAAACAGCATTATTTGCAAAGCAATTGGCAAACTTTCGAAGCTATTTTAAAGAAATTGCTACATTTAAGAACCGTAGATTTCGTGTTATTTCCTGCAATAAACTTAGCTTTACTATTTTGCCTACACAAACCGCGCCGACAAATGCCGCTGCACCTGTTGTCTTGAATCAAGCAGAAACAGACGGCGTTTTGTTGACGTGCAAAGAAGAAAAGTTCACACGATATCATTAAGCCTTGCAACAAAATGACAGCAACCGGTATTTAGCAACTTGGATATTGTTGGCTTCAATTGCTTGAGGATGCCAATTCATCAGGCAGATCTTCACAACGCTTGGCTCACGCAATCACTTACGTAACTTTTACGACAACTGAATCAATTGGGCATGGAATATGTGCCATAACATATCAGCCGCCAAATATACTGTCATCATACAAAGCAATACCAAACACGGCGGTATCCGCTCAACATGTATTTATCCGGCAAAACACACCGGCAATCCCACCCATAAAACCGCCGGCACCTTTACGGATTACTCCAGCCAACCCAAACCGGATCACCATGAACCAATATTTCACTCTGTTCCAACTCGAGCCTCAGTTCGACCTTGACCTCAACACCCTCGAACAAACCTATCGCCGTCTTGCTGCCCGTTTCCACCCCGACAAATTCGCCGCAGCCTCCGCGTTTGAACAAAAACAGGCCATGATGATGGCCTCCACCCTCAACGAAGCCTACCGGACATTAAAATCGCCACTAAACCGCGCCGCCTATTTGCTGAAAAATCAAGGCGTGGATGCCGATGCACCTGAGCACACCCAATTTGCTCCCGAATTTCTGATGCAGCAAATGGAATGGCGCGAAACCCTGGAAGACGCACGCACCGAACACAATCATCCGGCATTATCCGCACTCGCCCAAGAAATTTCGGCAGAACAAACCGCTTTATACCAACAACTTGCCGCCGCATTCAGCCGTCAGGATTATGAAAACGCCGCTGCTCTCGTCCGCCAGGGTCGATTTTTGGACAAACTGCAACAAGAAATTCAGGTAGCCTTACCTTAACTCTACCGCCGCCCAAACACACCAGCTCATACATCCGCATAGATTTACATCCGCATCACATTTTTTTACGGCATGGTTTAGTGATTAGCCTATAATAATCCAGCTAAGCTCCGTTCATACCAAGCTGTCGATTATTATGAAAAAATCACTTAAAATCATATTAATAGCAATCACTCTTACCAGCCTTGCCGCCTGCACCGCTCCTTCGCAGCGCAAAAAAAACATTGCCCGTTTTATTCTTCAGCATCCCGTTGCCGCTCTGGCCATCGGCATGAAATCGCCCGATGCCGAAAACATTACCAGCAATGCCGTCCGCTTCTCCACCAACGTTGGCTTTGCCGACAACGAACTGCCAAATGGCCGCGGCACCCAAGTTAACGCTCTCCGCCATACCCTGTGGCAGGCCACCATTGCCTCACGCTTCGGCGCCGACACCGCCAGACAAGTCGGCGATGCCTATGAGCGCGATTCAAACGCCCTGCAACAACATCAAGACCGCTTCGACATTCTCTACAAAGCCGACGAATCCATCGATTTAAACAACAACGCCATCGGTCGCAAACTTGGCGAAGCTCATCCCAATATCGGCATGAAAGAGATGGCGCGTAAAATTCTGGCCTACGACAATCAGCTCGGGCTATGGAAAGCCACTGCCCATGAAGACGAAAACGGCAAACCATACTGGACGATTGCGCCCAGAAAAATGAGCGACGCCGATTATCAAAAAGCCCTGAGCCTGCTCGAGCAGCTCGATTGCAACGGCAAACCACTCAAACAAAACACCTAAACCCATTTTATATACTTAACCAAGGCTACCTGAAACCTTTTCAGGTAGCCTCAAGCCATTGTTTGCCACATTCCCGACAAAACCACTCAACTATATAAAATAAATCTGCTAAAATAGCGGTAATATAATAAATAAGGCACAAACCCATGGCATTGCTGCAAATCGCCGAACCCGGCCTCTCCGCCGCCCCACACCAACACCGTTTAGCCATCGGCATCGACCTCGGCACCACCAACAGCCTTGTCGCCAGCGTAAAAAGCGGCGTGGCCGTTTGCCTAGCCGATGAACAAGGCCGTGCACCCCTACCCTCGGTTGTCCGTTATTGCGAAGGCAACCGCACGGAAATCGGCTACGACGCGCTCAAAGCCCAAAAAATCGACCCCATCAACACCATCAGCTCGGCTAAACGCCTCATCGGCCGAACCCTTGCCGATTTAAAAACCGACAACCATTACTTTCCCTACCGTTTCGGCGCCAACGAAAAACTCATCGAGCTACACACCCGCCAAGGCGACAAAACCCCAATCGACATCTCCGCCGACATCCTGCGCGCGCTCAAACAACGCGCCGAAAACCACCTCGGCGGCGAGCTCGCCGGCGCCGTGATTACCGTGCCCGCCTATTTCGACGACGCCCAGCGCCAGGCCACCAAAGACGCTGCCCGCCTCGCTGGCCTTAACGTCTTGCGTCTGCTCAACGAGCCCACCGCCGCCGCCATTGCCTACGGCCTAGACAACCGTGCCGAAGGCACCTTTGTCGTATTCGACCTCGGTGGCGGCACTTTCGACGTTTCCGTACTCCAACTCACCCAGGGCTTGTTTGAAGTAAAAGCCACCGGTGGCAACAGCGCCCTCGGCGGCGACGATTTCGACCACCGCCTCTTTTGTCACCTGCTCGAACAAAACGGCCTGTCACAACTCAACGAACAAGACAGCCAACTGCTGCTGAGCCTTACCCGTGCCGCCAAAGAAGCACTTACCACCAACACCAGCGCCACCGTGCAAACCACCCTGTCCGACGGCCGCCAAATCAGCACCACCATCAGCCGCCAAGAATTCCACAACCTTACCCAACATCTGGTTGCCAAAACCATCGAGCCAGTTAAACAGGCGCTGAAAGACGCCGGCATTACCAAAGCCGATATCAAAGGCGTGATTATGGTGGGCGGCGCCACGCGCATGTTGCACGTGCAACAAGCCGTGGCCACCTTTTTCGGTCAAACCCCGCTAAACAATCTCGACCCCGACCAAGTGGTCGCTCTCGGCGCCGCCATGCAAGCCAATATCCTGGCCGGCAACAAAAGCGAAGAAGAGTGGCTGCTGCTCGATGTCACTCCGCTTTCACTCGGCCTCGAAACCTACGGCGGGCTGGCCGAAAAAATCATCCCGCGCAACAGCACCCTGCCCACCGCGCGCGCGCAAGAATTCACCACCTTTAAAGACGGCCAAACCGCCATGACCATCCACGTCGTACAAGGCGAACGCGAGCTGGTGGCCGACTGCCGCAGCCTCGCCAAATTCACCCTGCGCGGTATTCCACCGATGGTAGCCGGCGCAGCACGCATCCGCGTGACCTTTCAGGTAGATGCCGACGGCCTGCTTTCCGTGTCTGCCAGCGAACAAACCACCGGCGTACAGGCGCAAATCGAAGTCAAACCCTCCTACGGCCTGGATGACGAAACCATCACCAAAATGCTGAAAGACAGCATGAGCAATGCCACCGACGATATGGCTGCCCGCGCCCGCGCCGAAGCAGCCGTGGAGGCCGAAGGCCTGATAGCAGCCGTGGAAGCCGCACTGGCGCTCGACAGCGATTTGCTCGATGCTGCCGAGCTGGCCGCCATTCAAGCCAGCATCACCACACTCACCGGCCTGCTGGCAGCAAGCAGTGCCGACGAAATCCGCCATGCCACCGCCGCCTTAGGACGCAACACCGACGATTTCGCCGCCAAACGCATGGATCGCAACATCCAGCGCGTACTCACCGGCCAAAACGTAGCAGACATCTAAAATTATCGAAATACCCGTTTCAAACGCTACCGATTCAAAAGAAAGAACCAAAGTATGCCCAAAATCACCATCCTGCCGCACGCACAACTCTGCCCCGAAGGCAAAGTCATTGAACACGCCGCCTCCGGCCAAACAATTTGCGATCTGCTACTCGACAACGACATCGAAATCGAACACGCCTGCGAAAAATCCTGCGCCTGCACCACCTGTCACGTGATTGTGCGCCAAGGCTTCGACAGCCTCGAAGAGCCAACCGAACTAGAAGAAGACCTGCTCGACCAAGCCTGGGGCCTGGAAGCCGATTCGCGCCTGAGCTGTCAGGCCACGCTGGCCGACGAAGATTTAATCGTCGAAATCCCCAAATACACCATCAACCACGCCCGCGAACACCATTAAATATCCGCTAGGCTGCATTTTCAGGTAGCCTTTTGATTGCGGCAACCCATCAAGGAGCATCATCATGAAATGGACCGACACCCAGCGCATCGCCGAAGAATTGTTTGACGCCCACGAAGACATCGACCCGAAAACCATCCGCTTCACGCAACTGCGCGATCTGGTCATGGCACTGCCCGATTTCAACGACGATCCCAACCATTGCGGCGAACGCATTCTTGAGGCGATCCAACAAGCATGGATTAACGAAGCCGAATAAAACACGCTCAGAAACACGATTAAAACAAAAGGCTACCTGAAAACATTTTCAGGTAGCCTTTATGTAAAAATGGCTTAACAACATACAACTAAACATCAGCCAAAAGCGTTACTTAACCCCAACCACCAATCATAAAAAAACTTAACCACTTGAATTTCCAGCATCTGTTACTATCTTTACTATACGCAAGCAACAGTGCGTTTTCATTAACCACACGAAAGGAACACCGCATGAACTGGGATCAAGTAGAAGGAAAATGGGAACAACTGAAAGGTAAAGCCAAAGAACAATGGGGCAAACTAACCGATGACGACTGGACTGTTGTCGAAGGCAAGCGCGACCAGCTGGCTGGCAAAATCCAAGAGCGCTACGGCTACACCAAAGAACAGGCTGAAAAAGAGTTGGACGACTGGTTTAACAAAAACTAAATCCGTTACAGCATCAAACCTGCCACTGCGGCAGGTTTTTCACATCTATGCTTATGCAAAACCGCCTAAACCCTATTGTTCACGCTCGCTGATTTTGTCCGATAAGCCCACTTCATGCGGATTGATACGCGCATGATCTTCCTGCCCCAAGCCCACCAATTTACGCAAACGCGTCATATACGCATTGACATCCAAACCGCGTCCGAAGCGCTGCGCCTCCCAAATCGTTTCCGCCAGCGCCTCCATCATCTCATGCTCCGCCTGCACCCAATCATCATTATATTTGCCGCATAAACGCTGATGGATTTCGCGGATACCCGGCGGCTGGTTAATCGCCACTTGCTCCTGAATCGACAAATGCAGCGACATATGCAAAAACGGATTGGTCTCCCCCTCGTCTGGCGTCCAATTCTTATCCAGATAATTTTCAATATGCTCCAGATAACGATGATACTCAGGATGCGCCTCTACAATCCGCAACGCTTTTTGCTGCAACGCATCCAGCTGCAAAGGCAGCAAACGCTGCTGCCATACCTGCGCAAAAAAACGGCGCACATCCTGCGTATTCACATCATACATATCTCGCTCCCAGCCATCCTAAATAATTTCCAAGTAACCATTATAACCATAAAGGCTACCTGAAAAGGATAAGTATGGCTATTTATCCTCATTGAGCGTATAATTAAAAATTCCTATCTGGGGGCGATCTTGGTTTCGACGGGGGTTGCGAAGCAGATGCGGGCATACCGGGGTCTCAGATTCCCGTAAAACACTGAACTTAAATAGTCGCAAACGACGAAACTTACGCTTTAGCCGCTTAAGGCTAGCCGTTGCAGCAGTTGGCCGATGGGCTGTGTAGGGTCAAACCTACCGCAACGTCAAATTACATTGGCTGGTTTTATGCCGGGTTACTTGGTATAAAATAAGATCTAAGGTAACTGGTTTGTAAACAGCCCGTCTGCCGGCGGTTTGCAAACAAGATTTCAAATAGGCAAGACTAAGTATGTAGAACGCTCTGTAGAGGATTTCCGGACGCGGGTTCAATCCCCGCCGCCTCCACCAAACTATGTTTTCAGCAATATGCTGTAACAGCCTAAACCCCCTGAAATATTGAAACTTCAGGGGGTTTAAAATAAACCAAACAAGCAAAGCATATTCTTAAGGCTACCTGAAAAACCGCACACACCGTTATTCTGACATGCGCAAATCCACCATCTATTATTCAAACCAATAAAACGGCATATTGCTTAAACAATATGCCGTTTACTTTCAGGTGTAGAGAACCGGTTTTTGGTAGGGTTTGTGTTTTAATCCTCTTGCGCACCCGTTTGCAGATAGTTTTGTAAACCAACGCTGGCAATCAATTCCTGCTGTGTTTCCAACCAATCAATATGCTCTTCATTGGTATCTTTCTGCTTAACCAGCAGCGCGCGGCTGACATAGTCTTGTTTGTCTTCGCACACCGCAATCGCTGCCACCAGAGCCTCGTGTTTTTCACGCTCTTTCGTCAGATCGCACTGGATAATTTCTTCGCTATTTTCACCGATCAGCAGCTTGCCTAATTCTTGCAGGTTCGGCAAGCCTTCCAGCAATAAAATGCGTTCGATTAAATCATCAGCCGCCTTCATTTCTACGATAGACTGCTTGTAAAAATGCTCGCCCAGCTCTTCCAAACCCCAATTTTTCAAAATGCGGGCATGTAGGAAATACTGATTGATGGTCACCAGCAGCAATCCCAAGTTTTTATTCAGCTCGCGAATAACCAAACGGTCGCCTTCCATATTTCACTCCTTCAATGTATTCAATGCGTGTATTCAGGTGTGTACCGTCCAACGATTACATCTGGCTTTGCAGATAATTTTTCATGCCCACCAGTTCAATCAGACGCAATTGCTGCTCCAACCAGTGTGCATGGTCTTCTTCGGTATCTTTCAACTGTGCCACCAACAATTCGCGAGTCACATAATCCTGCTCCTCTTCGCACAGCTTGATGCCTTTTTTCAGATGGGCCCGCACTTCATTTTCGGTATTTAAATCATATTTCAGCATTTCTGGAACATCTTTGCCAACATTGATTTTACCCGGCACACACACCGGTGTACCTTCCAGCATCAAAATACGGCGGATAAACGCTTCCGCATGACCGGTTTCATCGGCCATTTCATGGTCGATGCGCTCAAACAGTTTGCTGTAGCCCCATTCGGCATACATGCGCGAGTGAATAAAATATTGATCACGTGCCGCCAATTCACCAGCCAGCAATTCATTCATATACGCAATAACTTTTTGATTGCCTTTCATTATGTTTCCTCTCTATATTTTCGGAAAAATCTATGTAAAGCCGACGTTTACCACACAAGCCGGTAATGTGGGCATTGTAGCAATGTTTCCTAAAATTTCAAATTTTCTATTTAAAATACAAACAATTATCAAGAATAACTTGTTCATACTTAAGCCAAGTTTAAACTTATATATTTGTTTATACAAAGGTTTTATTGATGATGATATTGAGAACCTATCACGCTCCGTTATTTATTTACACTATTTAACTACCTCAACCAAACAGGTGGGCAATCGACTACAAATTCGTCACAAAAGCATGCTATAATTCGCGGTTACTTATAGATCACCTAAGGCATAATCAAGCCATGAAACAGATTCGCAACATCGCCATCATCGCTCACGTCGACCACGGCAAAACCACCCTTGTAGACCAATTATTACGCCAATCAGGCACCTTCCGCGCCAACCAGCAAGTTGAAGAGCGCGTGATGGACAACAATGACATCGAAAAAGAACGCGGCATTACCATTTTAGCGAAAAACACCGCCATCGAATACGAAGGCTACCACATTAACATCGTCGACACCCCGGGACACGCAGACTTCGGCGGCGAAGTAGAACGCGTATTGGGTATGGTCGATTGCGTGGTATTGCTGGTAGATGCCCAAGAAGGCCCGATGCCGCAAACCCGTTTTGTAACCAAAAAAGCACTGGCTCTGGGCTTGAAGCCGATTGTGGTGATTAACAAAATCGACAAGCCAAGCGCCCGCCCAAGCTGGGTGATTGACCAAACTTTCGAACTGTTCGACAAACTCGGTGCCTCCGACGAACAACTCGACTTCCCCATCGTTTACGCCTCCGGCCTGAGTGGTTTTGCCAAACTGGAAGAAAACGACACCAGCGAAAATATGCGCCCGCTGTTTGAAACCATCCTCCAACACACCCCACCTCCTTCCGGCGATGCAAACGCATCCCTCCAGCTGCAAATTTCCCAGCTCGACTACGACAACTACACCGGTCGCCTCGGCATCGGCCGCATTCTCAACGGCCGCATCAAACCCGGCCAAGTTGTTTCTGTGATGAACCACGACAAACAAGTCGCCCAAGGCCGCATCAACCAACTTTTAGGTTTTAAAGGCCTTGAGCGCGTACCTCAAGAGGAAGCTGAAGCCGGCGAAATCGTGATTATTTCCGGCCTTGACGATATCGGCATCGGCATCACCATCTGCGACAAAGAAAACCCTGTCGGCCTACCAATGGTGAGCATAGACGAACCTACGCTGACCATGGACTTTATGGTTAACACTTCGCCGCTGGCCGGCACCGAAGGCAAATTCGTTACTTCGCGCCAAATCCGCGAGCGTCTGCAAAAAGAGTTGCTCACCAACGTTGCCCTGCGCGTGGAAGATACCGACGACGCCGACATTTTCCGTGTATCCGGCCGTGGCGAGCTGCACCTTACCATTCTGCTGGAAAATATGCGTCGCGAAGGCTTTGAACTGGCCGTTGCCAAACCACGCGTGGTCTACCGTGAAATCAACGGCCAAAAATGCGAACCGTATGAAAACCTTACCGTCGATTTGGAAGACAACACCCAGGGCACCGTTATGGAAGAGTTGGGTCGCCGCCGTGGTGAGCTCACCAATATGGAAAGCGACGGCCAAGGCCGTACCCGTTTGGAATACCACATTCCCGCCCGCGGCCTGATCGGCTTTCAAGGTGAATTTATGACCATGACACGCGGTGTTGGCCTGATGAGCCACGTATTTGACGACTATGCACCGGTCAAACCCGATATGCCCGGCCGCCACAATGGTGTACTGATTTCCCAAGAAGCCGGTGAAGCTGTGGCCTACGCTCTGTGGAATCTGGAAGACCGCGGCCGCATGTTCATTTCGCCCGGCGACAAAATCTACGAAGGCATGATTATCGGCATCCACAGCCGCGACAACGATTTGGTGGTTAACCCGCTCAAAGGCAAAAAACTCACCAACGTGCGTGCCAGCGGCACCGATGAAGCCGTTCGCCTGACCACGCCGGTTAAGCTGACACTGGAAAGCGCCGTAGAGTTTATCGACGACGACGAACTGGTGGAAATCACCCCGCAAAGCATCCGCCTGCGTAAACGCTACCTGCAAGAAGCGGAACGCCGCAAACACTTCAAAAAAGCAGATTGATACTGGCCATGCAAGCAAAAACTGCCTGAAAACATTTCAGGCAGTTTTTATTTTTTATACAGTAAGACACAGTAAAAGATTACTTCAAGAATCAATAAGGCTACCTGAAAACGGATTCATCCGTTTTCAGGTAGCCTTATTGATTGAACCTTACCAATCCTGATCCATCTTTTCCAAACGTGCCTGCAAGCGGGCGATGTCGTCGCGCAGGCGTTCGACTTCTTCCGTCCAAGCCTCAAACTCGGCACGGGTAATCACCGGTGCTTCAGGTTCGCGGGCATAATCGGCGGCCTGCCCCATCAGGCTTTGGCCGATTTGTTTCAAGGTGTTTTTTACATGGTTGGCACGGGTGCTGATGCTACCGGCGGCGGCATCGCCGAAGATACGGCTGATGTCGTCGTTGGCATGATAGCGCAGGCTGCCGAGCAAGGGCAGCAAATAGAAACCGAGCGCTTGATCGCCACTGATATTAAAGTCGCCCACGCCCGGGGTTTGCCCTTGCAGGATTTTCTGTACTGCCGAAGCATGGAAAACGATTTCGGTATCGGCGGGGCGGCTGGTTTCTTGTAGAAAACCCTGTTCGTTCAGCTCCCCGTGCACACGCATGCCTGCTGCCTCGATGGTCACAACAATGCCGTTGTAGCCGGATAAGGCCGCTTGTGTTTCGCGGTTTTGCTGGATTAAATGGTTGATAATGGGTAATGCAAGCATAAATTTATCTTTTTCTTTGGGGCTGTACTAGATAACTAGGGAAATCTAATTTCAGGTTAGAATAATCCCTATGAGAAGAAGTCGTTTAAGTCAGTACAAGCAAAACAAACTGATTGAACTGTTTATTGCAGGTGTTACCGCACGCACAGCAGCGCAA
>RRZU012681807.1_pt1 | contig 21784 bp, 18 predicted proteins | sample 2165561 | NCBI WGS metagenome assembly RRZU01 (sample SAMN10456909, study PRJNA506462) | wastewater metagenome | isolation source: wastewater sludge | place: USA: Moscow, Idaho | reverse complement strand
TCTTTTCGGAGATGTCCAGCCGGGAGATAACCTTGATGCGTGATGCCCGCTTGTCTTTGATGGCGACGGGGGGAGACGCAATCTCACGCAACTCGCCGTCGATGCGGAAGCGCACGCGGTAGTGGTGCTCGTAAGGTTCAAAGTGCAAATCGGAGGCGCGCATGTTGAACGCATCCAAGAGCATCTTGTGCAGGAACTTGACGATGGGAGCGTCTTCGACATCCCCACCAGCTCCCGTGTCTTCTGGTTCGTCAGGTATTTCGGTGGAAACATCGTTGAAGTCGAAGTCTCCGCTTGAGAAGGACTCCATGGACTCGCCCACCGACTTGGTGGACGACTCCACCAGTTTGGAGAGCTTGTCGTACTCGGCAATGATCCAGTCCACGCCCATTTGGGTGGTGAACTTGATTTTCTCAGCGGCCTCCTGGTCCGTGGGGTCTGCGGTGGCGACGATCAGACGGTTGCTGCGCTTGCTGAGCACCAGCACGCGATAGGACTGGCAGATCTTGGAGTCCAGCAGATCCTTGGGCAGGCGTTGGGGGTCGATGGCGTCGAGATCGAGCAGTGGGGCGCCAAAGACAGCAGAGACAGTGTGCGCAAGATCGGCGGCAGATACTGCGCCGGAGCCCGTCAACTCTGCGATAAAGCTGCTGCGACCGGCCTGAGACTTCCGGAAGATGTCTTCTGCGGCTTTGGGGGTGAGCTTGCCGGCAGAAATCAGTGCCCTGCCCAAGCCGGGCAAGGCAACTGATGCGGAGTCTCTTTGGGTGGAATCAACTGCAGCCATGTAACCAGAATGAAAGGGGGAACGCGAAACCATCCTATCATCGCCGAAGCTGCGTATGCTGTAAATCGCAGTACCGGCGCCCCCGTAGGGCGAATGGCGCCCGCTAAGGGGGCATTTCTGGTCGGGGTGAGAGGATTCGAACCTCCGGCCTCTACGTCCCGAACGCCTTTTTATTGTTAATAAAATCAATGTGTTGTACGATGAAATCCCTTATTTGGGACATTTCGGGGACACGGGCCGGTGGGTACGATCACAAAACGCGGGGAGTTGCAGTGGCAGGCCAAGGTCAGGCGCCGTGGTTTTCCTGCACAGTCACGAACCTTCTCCTATAAGGAGGATGCGGAGCGTTGGGTTCGCGCGATGGAGCGCGAGCTGGAGACGACAGGCTTCATCGACCGCCGAGAGGCGGAGCGCAACACAGTGGCAGACATCCTCTTGCGATACGAGCAGGAAGTCACGCCGCAGAAAAAATCTGCAGCGATGGAGACCATCAAGATCAAGGTCTTGCTCAAGGATGCAGCCCTTACCCAGATCAAGATTTCAGCCTTGAACAGTTCGATTGTCGCCGCTTGGCGTGACCGCCGCCTCAAGCAAGTCAGTGGAGCGACGGTCAACCGCGAGATCGACGTTCTGTCGGCGGCAATTAATCACGCTCGGCGTGAATGGGGTATCCATATCGAAAACCCCGTGCCCTTGGTGCGCCGCCCTGAGAAGGCCAAAGCCAGGGACAGGCGCTTTACGGATGAGGAGATGGCTTATTTGCTCGCAGCCTTGACGGGCGGTGAGCGCTTGGCCGATGGCACGTTCAGCAAGGGGGCGCGCAACCCTTGGTTGCAACCCCTGGTCGAATTAGCCGTGGAGACGGCGATGCGCAGGGGGGAGTTGTTGTCCTTGCGCTGGGAGTGTGTGAATCTGGCTCGGCAGACAGCATTTTTGCCGGACACCAAGAATGGCGATTCGCGCATGGTGCCCTTGTCACGCAAGGCGGTGGCCATCCTTCAGGAGCTGCGGGTCTTGGCTGGTGCAACCGATGCCCATGAGGGGCAGGTGTTCCAGACGACGGCCATGGCCTTGCGCAAAGGCTTCAAGCGTGCCCTGGAACGCGCCCAACAGCAGTACAAGGAAGATTGCCGAGCAGCCAGTGAACGCCCTGTTCGTGGTTTTCTGGAGGATGTCCATTTTCATGACACCCGCCACGAAGCTGCATCGCGTCTATCGGAAAAGCTGAGCAACGTCTTGGAGCTGTCCGCCGTGACTGGTCACAAGGACTTGCGCATGCTCAAGCGTTACTACCATCCCCGTGCCGAAGATCTGGCGAAGAAGCTGGGGTAAGGAGAACCAGACTCTGTGGATAAGTCTGTGTTCTGCGTGGGTTGTCCTCGTTACATCACCCCTTGAGAGTTCGATACATCGCCCCTGATTGCGTGCTGGGGCGGGGTTCGTTAAATCGCCCCTTGTCGGTTCGTTAGATCACCCCTTCTCTATACCTATAGGGTGTTCCTATAGCATTCCTTTAACTTTTGCTGGTAGCGCTTGCCATAACGGTGGATATTCTCGGGCGCAAGTCCAGTCTCAAAGTCCGGCTTCGATCAACTCATGCAGTAGCTGCGCGCCTAGGATGATGCGGTCTTCAATGTCTATGCCCTGGGTTTGCGGCACGGCAAATAAGCCACCCTGGATGGCATACCTGCTTGCCACGGTATCGAAGGCGCTGCGCAGTGCCGGTTCGCTGGGGAGATCGCTCAGTGCCCAGCCGTTTTCCACGCAGCGGATCTTGAGCTTGCTGCGTCGTAGTATTAGATGGCGTTCATTGGTTTCGTGGCCTGGAAAGCAACGCGGCCAACCGTGGTTGCCAATGCCTGATGGGGTCAGCCCGGCTTTGTTGGCCAGAGCCAGCAAATAGGCATCGTGGTGGTTGCTGCGGTTGTCGCAGGAGTCGCTCAGGGGCATACAGATGGCGTAGCCTGAGCCAGGCCCCAGAATGAAGTTGCCAGCGAAATCCAGGCTCGCACCGCGCATCACCTCGTATTTGGCGATGTAGTAGCGCCAGTCTTTTGGCGTGGAAGGGGCTTGCACGAACGTGTCGATGACGGCTTGCGGTGTTTGTCCGGAGGCCAGGTCGTCCAGCAGGCTTTGCAGAGCAGCAGAGCTGGGGTGGATGGCTTCGTTGTAGCGAATACGCCAGTGGTTTTCCCACAACCCTGCCTGCCGTGGGGCTCCGAGGTAGGCCAGGCGATGGCCCGAGCTGCGCTGGCGGCTTCTGCCTGTATGGCCCTTGACCAGAAGAGCGGCGCTGACCTGGTGGTAGGGGTGCTTGAACAACGTGAGAAACTGCCTTGCACGGCTGGCAATGGTGCGTGGGTCCTGTGCGGGGCTCAAGTCAAACACTGTCAATCCCCCTCGTAGCAGTTCATGGTCTTCGAGCTGGCACACGGAGTCGTGCAGCGTGGGGTGGGCTGCTACCAGGGCTTGCTTGGCCTGCTCGTTGCGAACCTGAACCTGGTTGAAGGTTTCCACGGCATTCAGCAGTCCGCCTGCCATGATGGTTTCCACCTCCGCGAGCAAAGCGGGCATGTTGTTGCGGGTGGAGTCGGCGCGGATTTCGCTGCGCGAGGCTTCGATCAGGTTACGCAAAATGCGCAACCGGTGGTGCATGTCTGCCAGCGGCGTACCCTGCATCAGGCCGTGCAGCACGCCATACAGCAGCACAGTGTGCGCCAGTGACCAGGGGCGCGTACCATACAGGCGGCAGCAGGCATGAAACATGTCCACGCCTACCGGGGCGTCTCCGTAGTCGCGAAAGTTGAAGATGCGCAGGGGCGTTGAAGCGATGCTCTCGGTATCACGGGTAAAAAGGGTGGCAAACAGCGGGCCGATGGCTTGGGGGCCAGAGAATCCAGCGGACTGTACGGTGAGCCAGACATCGAGTGCGCGCGCAATCCAGTCGAGGTTGTCGTGGGCTGCTGACGCCTGGTTGCCCAGTAGAGCTTTCGAAAGAACGGAAAGGGCGCGGAGGTCGCTCAGGCTTGTCTGCACGGACAGTCCTTGTTTCCACGCCCGCACCTCGAAGAGAAAGCGCAGGTAGCGCACGCACTCTTCGTCGATCAGGTGCTTTTCGCCCCGGTAGGGCCAGAACAAGTCGGCCCAGTCCGTGTCGATCTTGTGCGAGAACGCCTTCACTGCTGCGCCGTCACTTTCCAGCAGTGCCGGGTTCTTGTGCAGCAGTGCTTCAAGGTCGGCCTTGAAATTTTCGAACCCGGTTAAAGGTCTGCCGCGTGAATTCATCTTCACGTACAACGTGTTGTCGAGCTTTTGCGCGGCCACGGGCAGCAGCAGGAAGCGGATCGCCGGGTTTACAGGGTCGGTCAGCCGTAACCAGGCGGCATGCAGGCGTTCGCTGGGTTGATCTTGGTAGTGCCGGTGCAGAGCATCCAGCACCACCAGCATGCCCTGAATGGTGGGGTCATGCTTCCAGGTGGGTAGGTAGTTGGGTTGGTCGCACAGCCACGCTGAAACTAGCTGAGAATCCATGCGGGGCCTACATTGGGTCAGAAACTGGCAGAACGCCCGTGCACCGGGGCGCGTAGCGTATCGGAATGCGTGCCACTGCTGCGCGCTTGCACTGCTATCTGGCTGGTGCCATGCCAGATAGCAGTGCAGCAGAAAGAGGGTCGTTAGGCGCTGCTGGCCGTCCAGCGGGTACAGCGTAGGTATTTGCTTGCCGCCATCCTCCTTGTTCACCACGTCGCCAAAGACGAAGTCGAGGTGGAGGCTTTTGCCATCGCTGTCCAGCGCGGCGCACAGGTCGGCAATGAAGCGTTCGCGCACATGGCGTGCCTGCTCGCTTTTGCGGCCTTGGGCGTAGTCGCGCTGGAACAGCGGGATCTCGATGGCTTGGACTTGTGCGCCATTGATAGGCCGGGAAAAAAGTTGTGCCAGACTGGTGAGCGTGCCGTCGCCTTGTGCTGGCGGTGTGGTCATGGGGGTATCGGTCATTGCAGGTATGCGGCCAGTTTTTTCTTGATTTCTCGGAGATAAGCGTCTTTATCGGCGTCTCCCCAGAAATGCGGCTGCAGCCGGTCCGCAGGTGCGTAGTATTTCAGGAACACGTTGCGCGTGGCGGCCGGAATGTAGTCGCCTCGCCTATCCATCGCCAGCACTTTGCTGCGTTTGACTTCAAAAACTGCATTGCTGAGCGCGGCGTTGGCGCCGAGAGATAGCAATGCCAGGTTGGCAATGCTGTGATCTGCCTCTTCCTCCACGCCGCCATTGAGTTCCACGAGAACCCTCCCTGCCAGTGCCTTGAATTCTTCCAGACCAAACTGCCGGGTATGCAGATGCGGGGTGGCGGTGTCGATATCAGCGAGCAGCGGGTCAATAGCGGCTATGTTGCTTGTTGCCCGGATGTCGCTCAAAGCCAGGCGATGCTCTGTGAGCCACGTATCCCATTGCTCTGCACGGATCAAGTCCTGGGCGTTCTGCGCATGGATGTGCTCCAGCGACCATGTGGCGCCGACGTGCTCCTTGAATGGAAAGCGGTCGCGGCAGACTTCAATATTGAACAACAGCAGCAGGCGCTGCAATGTGACTTTATGGCTGCTGTTCTCGTAGTGGAGGGTGCTGTCGAGATCGTCGGCGCGGGTGTTCAGTGTCGCCCTGATGCGTGAGGTAAGGGCGTCGTCGAAGGCCTTCTTGCCTTGCCCCTGGGCCAGGTCGAAGATGGCCTGAAGGGGCAATCCACAGGACACCAGAAAACCGATCTTGTTGTGCCAGAGCGGCTCTTCGAACCAACCTAGGATTTGCGCGTGCAATGCTTCCACTTTCGCCCAGAAGGCCAGTGAATCGCCTTCGGCTTGAGGGCGCAATTGGTCAAAGGTGTGATAAGCGTGCGCGCCCATGGCGGGCTTCTTTGCCAAGGTATCAAACAACAGGTCGATGCGCGTGCCGTGCTGCAGGGTGACGCGGTCTTGCGCGGCTGTCTGGGCTGTGACGAAGGCCCAGACATCCGGTCGTGGCAAATCACGCTCAATCCCGTCCCACTGTGCGGCGATCTCCGTCTCGCGGCCAGGGTGCTTTTCCTGCACTTTCGCCAGCAGGACAGCCTTGAGCAGCTCCGCATCGGTCAACGGAATGCGGCCCTGGTTCAAGCGGGTGAACAGGGGGATGGGCTCTTCGTTTTCTGGAACTTCATACCAGATGACGCGCACCGAGGTCGAGAGAAACCGGAATATTTCATCGATCAGAAATTGCTGGTACTGTGGCCCCATCTTGTTTTTGAACCAGCCAGCAATCGTTGCATGGGCATGGTGCATGTGGAAATAGTCGATGTTTTCTTCAGCTTGTGCGGCATCAAGTTCTCTCAGGTACTCCTGGCTGCCGGCCCTGGTCTGGTACTCAAGGTGGTAGCGGGGCTCTCCCTTGTTCATGAAGCGCAATAGCAACCATAGGGTTGTCAGGCGCTGCTGACCGTCGATCAGCTCCCATTTGCCGGTGCGCAGGCTTTTCACGACGATGGGCTGCAGGCTGTAGCGCTGGCCTGCGCTTTCCCAGATGTCGTCCAGCAGCTTGGTGACTTCGTCCGCAGTCCAGCGATAGCCGCGTTGGTAGGAGGGGATGAAGAAAGTTCCCTCTATGCCTTGGGTGGGCAGGCGGCTTGCTGAATCAACACCAAAGCAGATGGTTCGGTATTCGAGTTTGTAGCTCATCGGATCATTATTCCTTGGTCGTCAATGACGTTTTTTCCACGTCCCGTAATGCTTGCCCAAACCCGCGTCGTCATCCGAATCCCTTGGGTTTGATCCGATATCGTCTTGTCCAATGCTCCGACGCTTTTGCTTTCCTTAAATTTTGACCGGTAACGATTGCCGTTTCGGTGGAAAGGTCTGCAGGTTGGCTGGGGTTGCCAAATTCATTGCCTGAATGCGTGCCATCGTTTAATATGTCAAATATTTTAGACGCATTCATTCTCATCCGACCATGAACCTGATCGATATTGGCCATGCCGTGAGCGCCAGGCGTGTCGAGTTGGGCCTGACCCAGGCGCAATTGGCACACATGAGCGGCCTGTCCCGTCAGACCTTGGTCGGGCTGGAGAAAGGCACTTTGAGCGATTTGGGTGTCAACCGTGTTGGACAGGTCATGGCAGTGCTGGGGCTGGATAGTGCCAAGCCCGATATCTATGCGCGGCGTAAAAAGCGCGGCTTATGGATGGCGGCCAAGACGGCTAGCGTTAGCTATGCGCATGAGCTGGCTCCCGAGGTCCTGGAGCAGGTCCTGTCCAGTGGCGATGTGCCGCCTTCGTTCTCTCCACACCTGACCCATCTGCTGGATGAGGCTCCCGTGCCCACGGTTGTGATGGCGGTGGAAGAAGCTGCCGCGCATGCGCACCTGCCGCCTCGGAAGGTCTGGCGCAACGTCGCAAAACTCGCCCAGTCGCTATCCGTCCATCGTCGGGCTCTGTGGGTATGAAGATCGATTCGCTGCCCAGCGGGGCGTGGGAGAGCCTGTTTCCGCGTGCGTTGGCGTTGATCGACGAAATCAGCAAGTACGGCGGCATAGCAAACCCGTTCTGGACCTTGGGCGGTGGAACTGTTTTGATGTTCCGCTACAGCCACCGGCTGAGCAAGGACATCGACATCTTTGTGCCTGATCCGCAGTATCTGGGCTTTGTCACTCCAAGATTGAGCGATACGGCGGCGGACCTGACCGAGGACTACACAGAGCAGCCGGGCATGTTCGTCAAGCTTCAGTTCGACGAGGGCGAGGTGGACTTTGTATCTGCCCCCAACCTGCTGAATGACGCTTGGGAAACTTGGGATTTTCGAGGCCGTGCCGTCAAAGTTGAAACGGCTGCAGAGATCATCGCCAAGAAGATGTATCACCGTGGCGACCGTGTCACCGCGCGCGACCTATTTGATTTGGCGCTTGTGATCGAGCGAGAGCCTCAGCAGCTTCTGGCGGCGAAGCCATTCTTGCTGCGCCATCGGAATGTCTTCCTGACTCAAATTCGGCAACCGCATGCCAGTCTGCGAGCTGGATTTGACGCTATCGCTACGCTGAAATACACGCCAAGCTTCGATCACTGCGTGGCTGTGGCGGGCGAATTCTTGGAAAGCTTGTAGTGGTTTAATCGCGCAGCCTCGCAGCCTCGCAGCCATGAGTATTCGACCGTGCGCGTGACTGCCCGGCTGCGGTAATCACTCGCGGTTTCCATGTGGATTTGCATGGAGACGCCGACGATGACCCGATGCTGTGCCTGCTGCGGTAAGTCCTTTGAGCCACGCTCACAAGTTCCGGACCAAGCCTACTGTGCTTCACCTGGCTGTCAGCGTGCTCGCAAGCGCCAGTGGCAACGGGTCAAACTCCAAACCGATCCCGACTACCGGATCAACCAGCGCGCCGCGCAGCAGGCGTGGGCGCAGCGCAATCCTGACTACTGGCGCAACTATCGCGACGCCCGACCCGACTACGCGCAGCGCAACCGTGAGCAGCAACGGTCGCGCGATCGGTCCCGAGACGACGATCTTGCACAGATGGACGTGTGCGACCTGCCATCGGGCCTGTACCGCATCACGAGGCATCCGGCGTTTCAGAGGGAAAACAACACCTCGTGGGTCGTCGAGATCACACCGGTAGTTGTGATGTGTCCGTGCAAGATGGACGTATCAAGAGAGGACTTGATCGACGCCGCGTCGATCTGCCCGTAACTTCGCATCCAAACGGGTTCTCGAACATCCTGCATGGCAACGATTCCAACCGTCTGCGCGGCTGTCCTCTTGATCTTCACGGAGCGGCAGTGCAGCCAAAGAAGGGAGCGGTAGACCCGAAACGTCAACCATTGAAGTGACCGGGTCTATGCAAGCGAACGAACCATCTTCAAGTCCTTCAGGGTCAGAGCCGGTGTACCGCGCCGCGCAGTACGTGCGCATGTCCACCGAGCACCAGCAATACTCGACGGAGAATCAGGGTGACAAAATCCGCGAGTACGCCGCCCGGCGCAACATCGAGATCGTCCGCACCTACGCCGACGAGGGCAAGAGCGGCCTGCGTATTAATGGTCGTCAGGCGCTCCAGCAACTGATCGCCGACGTGCAGTCCGGCAAGGCCGACTTCCAGATCATCCTCGTCTATGACGTGAGCCGCTGGGGCCGGTTTCAGGACGCCGACGAAAGCGCCTACTACGAATACATCTGCCGTCGCGCCGGGATTCAGGTTGCCTACTGCGCTGAACAGTTCGAGAACGACGGCTCGCCCGTGTCCACCATCGTCAAGGGCGTGAAGCGCGCGATGGCGGGCGAATACAGCCGCGAGCTGTCGGCGAAGGTGTTCGCCGGGCAGTGCCGCCTGATCGAACTCGGCTTTCGCCAAGGCGGGGCAGCGGGCTACGGCTTGCGCCGTGTGCTGATCGACCAGTCCGATTCCGTGAAGGGGCAGCTTTCGCGCGGCGAGCACAAGAGCTTGCAAACCGACCGTGTGATCCTACAACCCGGTCCTCATGAAGAAGTCGCAGTCGTGAACCAGATCTACCGCTGGTTCGTCGAGGACGCGCAGTTCGAATCGGAGATCGCCGAACGGCTCAACACCAAGGGCATCCAGACCGACCTTGGGCGCGACTGGACGCGGGCCACGGTGCGCGAGGTGCTCTCTAACGAGAAATACATCGGCAACAACGTCTACAACCGGCGCTCCTTCAAGCTCAAGAAGGTGCGGGTCGTGAACCAGCCGGACATGTGGATCAAGAAGGAAGGCGCTTTTGAGGGTATCGTGCCGCCTGATCTGTACTACACCGCGCAGGGCATCCTGCGCGCACGGGCGCACCGCTTCAGCAACGACGAGTTGATCGAGAAGCTGCGCCGCCTGTTCCAGCAGCACGGCTACCTGTCTGGCCTGATCATCGATGAAGCGGAAGGCATGCCCTCGTCGGCGGCCTACGCGCATCGATTCGGCAGCCTGATCCGCGCATATCAGGCGGTCGGCTTCACGCCGGATCGGGACTATAAGTATCTGGAGGTCAACCAGTTCCTGCGCCGCCTGCACCCGGAGATCGTCGGCCGGACCGAGCGGATGATCGCCGAGGTCGGCGGCGCAGTGGTGCGCGATCCGGCGAGCGACCTACTCACCGTCAACCGCGAGTTCACCGTCTCGCTGGTGCTGTCACGCTGCCAGTTGCTGGACAACGACCGTCGCCGCTGGAAGGTGCGCTTCGACACCAGCCTGACGCCCGATATCACCGTCGCCGTCCGGCTCGACGACACGAACCAGTCACCGCTGGACTATTACCTGCTGCCGCGCCTGGACTTCGGTCGTCCACGTGTTCAAGGCGGCATCCATCTGGCCGACCACAATGGCCTAGAGCTCGAAAGCTACCGCTTCGACACCCTGGACGGCCTCTATGGCATGGCCGAGCGCAGCCGCATTCGGAGGGCAGCATGACCAGACCCCATCACCCCACCGCGTTGCAGATGATTCCCATCGATCAGATCGTCGTGCTCAACCCACGCGACCGCAATGGCCGTGTGTTCGAGGAGATCGTCGGCAACATTAAGAAGATCGGTCTAAAGAAGCCCGTCACGGTCACGCCGCGCAACGATCTGGAAGACGGCAAACGCTACCTGTTGATCTGTGGCGAAGGCAGGCTCAAGGCGTTCAAGTCACTTGGTGAGAAGGAGATTCCTGCGCTGGTCGTCGCGGTCAACGATGAGGACGCCTTCATCATGAGCCTGACCGAGAACATCGCCCGTCGCAAATACAGTGCGTTGGAACTGTTGATGAGCATTCAGAAGTTGAGTGAGCTGGGCTACGACAAGCGCGTCATCGCCCAGAAGACGGGCCTGAGCCTCGACTACATCAAGGGCATCCTGCTGCTCTTCGAGAAAGGCGAGGAGCGCTTGCTGGCCGCCGTCGAGGCCGGAAGGGTTCCGCTCAACGTCGCCATCACCATCGCAGGAGCAAGCGACGAGCAATCCGTCCAGACCGCCTTGCAGGATGCCTACGAAAGCGGCCAATTGCGCGGCGGGCAGTTGATGCAGGTGCGGCGCGTGCTCCAGCGGCGCAGTGCCCTTGGCAAAACGCTCGCGCACCGGCCCGCACGCAAGGGCGCCGCTGTCACCACATCCAGCTTGGTACGCAACTACCAGCACGAGGTGGAACGGCAGAAGCTAATGGTCAAGAAGGCCGAGTTTGCGCAGCAGCGTCTGCTGTTCGTGATCGAGGCGCTGCGGCAGTTGCTGGCCGATGAGCATTTCTCCAATCTGCTGCGCGCCGAAGGACTGGATACCTTGCCCAAGCAACTGGCCGAGCGCATCTGGGGTGGAGGCCACGCCGCATGAGTCAGCCACCACTGGGTTTCATTCCGGAGCCGATCACGCTAGCACTGGATCGGATTCTGCCGTCGCGCAAACCACCGGAGGGCCTGCATGCCTCGCGCAAGTTCAAGCAGATCGTCGTTTCGATGGAGGCCGTCGGAATGATCGAGCCGCTGAGCGTTGGCAAAGTCGACAAGAAGACGGGCCAGCACATCCTGCTCGATGGGCACATGCGCCTTCTGGCATTGCGACAGATCGGCTACACCGATGCGCTCTGCCTGATCGCCACTGACGACGAGAGTTACACCTACAACAACCGGATCAACCGCATCTCCTCGATCCAGGAGCACCAGATGCTGCGGCACGCCGTCGAGCGAGGCGTCACGGCTGAGCGGCTGGCCAAGGCGTTGAATGTGGACGTCAGCCTGATCCACAAAAAGGTGAGTCTTCTCGACGGTATCTGTTCGGAAGCAATCGAAATGCTGAAGGATCAGCATTTCTCTGTCGGTCTCGGCTCGGTGTTGCGCCGAATGAAGCCGACAAGACAGGTCGAATGCGTGGAGCTGATGCTCACGGCCAACAACATGACGGTCGCCTATGCCGAAGCCTTGTTCGCGGCGACGCCGCAGCATTTGCAGGTGGTGGAGAAGCGTGCCCGAAAGCCGCTGGGTGTCACGGCAGAACAGATGGTCAAAATGGAGCGCGAAATGGGTAGCCTGCAAGGACAATTGAAGGTGGTTGAGAAGTCCTACGGGCAGGATGTTCTGCTGCTTGTGCTGGCGCGCGGCTACCTCGGCAAGCTGATTGACAACAAGGCGGTGTATCGATTCCTGAAGCAGCGTCAGATCGACGTGTTGGCGGAGTTCGAGAGCATCATCCAGACTGTGGTGCTGGACAGAAAGTGAATGCGGGTCTCAATCTGAGCGATCTTGACGGGAAACTTGTTCAATCAGTGCGCTCGCGTGACGATGTGCGCGCGCATCCGACAGTGCGTTGTGCTGCCCACCGTGGAGTTCCCAGTAGTTGGTGAGCGCATTGCAATAGTCTGCCTGTTGGAGCCGTGGCGCAAGGTCAAACCGTTCAGGGACGACATTGCGCGGCAGGGGATAACCCAAGAGGTCACTCAACAGATTCCAGTCAATGGGCGAATCGCTTGCGATCTGCACAGAACCCAGCCGCGCGAGCCAGGCGCGGAGGGATTTTGCCGCCGCTTTGCGAGTCATGCGTGGGCCGGTCAACAGGGGAAGTACATGTCCTTGCACCCATGGCGTGCAGTCCTCCACCGACCAGCCATCGATCTCTGCATACCATTCGCCCAGACGCTCCTCGCTGGCCACCAATCCGATCGAAATCAGGCGACGAGGATAGCGCCAGTCGAGCCCGGTGAATTCGGTATCCAGAAAGACGGTGGCTATCGATCCTGATCTGCGTTGTAGCAGACCAAGCCAATGAGCGAGGCATCCGAAGTGTCTATGCATTCAATATGTGCGTGTTGATGTTCATCTGACTTGCTGACAAGCCACCGCCGATTGGTACCTGACATGGTCGTTGCCCACAAAAACCTCAGATGCCGCGCTGACCAGCAAGGTCGTCTTTTTGCTGGTTTGCTTGAAGTACGACGGCTCGTTAGTGTCCGCCTGCTCGTCGATCTGGCTGACGCCCAGCCGCTTGGCCAGTTGCTTGCCTGCCTGACGTTTCAGATAGACGGTTGCCCTGTTCTCACCGTCTGCGGCTGTGACCAGCGCTGCCACCACTACGTCTCCGAACAGCGGTGGCAGAGGGCTTTTCTGTGAGGGCATCAAGAAGCCATCTGCGCCTTTGACCAGGCCGATGGTACGGAGCTTGGATTCCACTTCATCGGTCTTCAACACCGTTCCTGCCTTGCATTGCAGCAAGGCTTCGAGCTGCTGCACAGTGGCTGGTATGGCAGCGGTATCGAGCAGCGGTACGGGCATTTGTGCCCACGCTAGGCCAATGCCAGGCAAGGCCAGGCCGCAAGCAATCCAGTGGCGCAGAGTGCGAAGATTCCGATTCACAGAGAGCTCCTTTCCGAACGACGTTGCAACCGCCACCGCTGGCGCTCCAGCAGGGCTTGAAAATGGTCTTCACCGGGCGCATTCCACTGCGGCCACTCCGGCGGCAGATCGGGCTCGGGGCGCTGGGCCATGCGCAAGGCCAGCAACTCCAGCCGCCCCGGAAAATGTCTCAGCAGATCAGCGGCCAGGGACTGTTCCTGGCCCACGATAGTGTTTACGCACAGCAGCAGGTCTTGCGCGGCTTTGCGCAGTTCAGCTGCCAGCTTGGCGACCTCGCTGGTGTTCATGGCTGTCCTTTCTCTGCATCAGGCGGTGGTATCCGTAGTCCTGCATACACAGTGGCACGGGCCTCGGGCGCGTAGGCGATGAGCTCTCCGCCATCCCACAGGGGGACGGTGTAGATCGTTCGCCCCATGCGCAAAAACTCCTGCCGCACGTACTGCGCCAGTGCTTCCAGGTCATGCAGCGCAATGTTCTGCGGCGGCTCTGCCGCAGAAATCACCAGATCGGTAGATGGCACATGCACCAGCTCCAAGCCTGCACGTTGAAACGCCAGCGCCAGCAATGAGCGCGATGGTTCCTGGTCAAGATAGATCGGCAGAGCGGCCAGCGTTTCCTCATAGTGCAGCGGCATGCGCTTGGCCATGATGAACTCGCGCAGTCGCGCAAATGCATCGTCGAGTGCCTGGATGCCTTTGGTGTTGATCTTGGTGCCGATGTCCCTGTCCTGGTTCAGTGCCTCATAGACGTCACTGGTCAGCCAGGCATGGCGCGTCACCGTGTCCACCACGCAATGCAGGATATTCTGGGCCAGGCCGTCGATGCGCTCGATCAAGCCGAACTCGATGGCATCCAGGCCATTGAGGGTGACTGCGGCCCACAGGCCATTGCGCTCGTCTCCATGCAGGAGCTGCGTAGCTATCCCCTGCAGCGGAATGACGAAGCCCAGTTCCTCCAGCTTGCCCAGCAACAGCTCGACCGTGGCGTTGATGGGCGTCGGCGGTGGGGGGGGCGCAGCGGTGTCTTGGGGCGGCACGGCCTGCGCCGGTGGCAATCGTCCGCCAAACCGCGCTTCGTACCACTCGCTCAGGATTTCCATGGCGAGCTCCGATTCGCGCAGGCCCCGAGCCTTGGCTTCGTGCCGGATCGCATCCGTCAGGCGCACGTCCAGCATCCAGTTGGTTTGCGCCATGGCACCCTGGGCCTTCTTGCGCTCGCGGTAGCGGCGTTGGTATTCGGCGGACGACTGCCTGCCGGTTCGTGGACGTGCCATGCTTGTTTAATTAATAACACTAGTTAAACTAACTATCCATGAAATTGCTGTTCCATGCAAGCCCGTGCTGGAGGCAACATTCCTTTGTGGGAGATGAAGATGACAGCCAACAATGCCCAGCCCATGGGTCAGAAGCAGGCCGACGGCCTTCGTCGGGAGTGGGCGTTGCTGTTCAAGATGGGCTATGCCAGCCAATGGACGCCCGAACAGAAGATGACGCGCCAGGATGAAATCGCCGCTCTGCTGCAGCACGCGGGCCAGACTCTGCCTCGGGCACTGACCCGGCAAGATGTGCTGGTCAACGTGGACGTTGTCCCGCCAAGGGGAGCGCAGTGATTTACTTCTTTGGCGACACCCACGGCCATTTCCGGCATGTGCTGGAGACCGTCTCCAGAGATCGCCCGTCAGCCATCGTCTTCTTGGGCGACTTGCAGGCACAACGTCCGTTGGATGCCGAGTTGGACTCCATCCTGGGAATGACCGAAGTCTGGTTTATCCATGGCAACCATGACACGGATTCCGATGCCGACTATGACCACCTGTTTGGCTCAGCCTTGGCAGACAGGAACTTACATGGGCGCGTTGCCCTGGTCGATGGTGTGCGCATTGCCGGGTTGGGCGGTGTGTTCCGAGGGCAGGTATGGATGCCGCCGGTGGACTGGCTGTACGAGAGCGCCAAGGAATTCACTGCGCGCTGCGGAAGGGGCAATCGCTGGCGCGATGGGCTGCCGCGCAAGCACCGCAGCTCCATCTTCCCGGAGGATTACTTTGGCCTGGTTTCACAGCACGCCGACATCCTGGTGACACACGAGGCACCCAGCGCCCACCCGCATGGCTTTGAGGCCATTGACGAATTGGCGCGCAGCCTGCGTGTGGGCAAGGCATTCCACGGCCACCACCATGACTGTCTGGACTACAGCCGTGATTGGGTGCGGCTGGGGTTTGCGGCCTTTGGCGTGGGGTTTTGCGGTGTGACTGACATGAACGGCGGCTGCATTCAGCCGGGGAAGTTTGACCACGTACGGGCAGGGCGCATTCGGTAGCTCAATTGATGCGATAAATTCTCTCGATCTCAAGGATCGGTGAGCTGGTGTGGATTGGTACCACGGTGACGTCGGTACTTCAGACCCCAAGACCGCGAGTGGCGGCAATGCGGCAAGTGGCCGCAAATGGTGCCGTCGCCTTGGACGCAAGAATGAATGGTTTTGTCCCCAGGATGCCGCCGTGTCCGATTTCTCCCTAAATCTGACCCAGCGGCCCCATTCTTTGTGCTTCCTCGACCAGCACAAAGAATGGGGGCGATTGGCGTTGGGGACAGGTGTTATTTGTGCCGCCTTGCGTCCAGGTACGGTGCTACAAAGGCGCCAGATCGGCGCTATCAGCGTGTCGTGCTGGTGCCGTACAAGTGTCCGCATGGTGTCGTCATCGTCAAAACGAGCATCTTCGGTGGCAATGTCCCATCAAGGTGATATGGCGGTGTCATAGGCGTGCTTCCACGGCGTTATCGTGGTGCCGCCGTGGCGTGCTGCCATTGTTGGCCAGCGAGACACGAAGGTACCGTGAGAGCGCCACGCAGGTGCCGCCAGGGTGACGAACCGGACGACATAGGTGAAGTTTCGCGCCATGAAGGGTATGGATTGGTGCCGATATGGTGCCGTGATGGTGTTGCCACAGCAGCCTGCGTATTGCGAGTTCAGCGCCGGTGGGGCTTACTGGTGCGGCATGTACTTTGTGGCAGCGCGCCTTGGTTGCTGAAGGAACGTGCCCCCAGATGCTCGTCAGAATGGGCTGAGTGCCTCCATGTTCGATACATTGCCAATCTGTGCCAAGATTGCACAAATTCACACGCACCCCGCCGACATTGACATGAACGAACCGTCCGATGAAATCCTTACCATCGACGAAGTCGCCGCCTATCTGAAGGCTGGGCGACGAACGGTTTATCGCCTTGCAGCCAACGGCCAAATTCCGGCCTTCAAGTTGGGCGGCACGTGGCGCTTCCGACGCACGGAGCTGGATCGTTGGATTGCAGGCCGGATTGACACGCACGGTCGCTCCAAGCCAGATGGAGTGGAGACGTGAGCCATCCTGTCTCGCAACTTCATTCCAGCAACCCGGCGCTCGACAGGCTTGAGCGGCTGGTCGCAGAGGTTGGCGATCTTCAGAGCAAGTTGATCCTGCTGGCTGGCAATGGCGGCAAGACCAAGTTGCTGCGCTCGTTGGGTGAACGACTCCAGTCCTTGCCGGTAAATGTCGGCGTGAAGCTGGGGCAGCGGCTGGCGGCCACACCCGTTTTCGAGCGCGGCTTTTCGGCAAACGAGCTGCTGCGCGATATCACCGTCAGCGCTCGCAGCAACGCGCCACTGCTACTCGACAACCTCGAAGTGCTGTTCGAGCCGAGCCTGAAGATCAATCCACTCGACCTCATCAAGCGGCTGGCGCATGCGCGCAGTGTCGTCGCTGTGTGGCCGGGCGAACTGCGGGATGACCGCTTGGTGTATGCCCGCCTGGGGCATCCCGAATACCGCGACTACACCCGCGATGGCATCGTCGTCTTAGAAACGGTGCAAAGCCAGTAAGAAAGCAAAAGGTCAAAAACGTGAAATACAGGGATCTCATCCAATTCGAGCAAATCGAGTCGGTGGTTCAGCTACTCGACGCCGACCGCCCCGACGAAGCCAAGAAGCTCGTCTCGACCTTCGTCATCTCCGACGATATGGCCGAGCGCATCAGCAAACTCATGGTGCCGCAGCTCGGCTTCGATGAAGCAGTTGATCACAAAGGCGTGCTCATCGTGGGCAACTATGGCACTGGTAAATCGCACTTGATGTCGGTGCTGTCGCTGGTGGCTGAGGACGCGGCCTACGCGCCGATGATCCGCCATCCGAAGGTCGTAGATGCGGTGGCATCCATCGCCGGGCAGTTCAAGGTGCTGCGCATCGAAATCGGTGGCTTGCAAATGCCGCTGCGCCAGATCATCACCCAACAGCTTGAACGCTTCCTCAAAAAGCTCGGCGTCGATTTCACCTTCCCGGCGGCAGATCAGGAGCTGAACAACAAGGACTCCTTCGAGGAGATGATGGCCGCGTTCGGTGACAAATTCCCAAACCACGGCTTGCTGCTGGTGGTGGACGAATTCCTCGAATACCTGCAATCGCGCCGCGACCACGAACTGGTGCTCGATCTTGCCATCCTGCGCCAGATCGGTGAAGTCGCCAAACACCTTAAATTCCGCTTTGTGGCAGGTGTGCAGGAAGCCATCTTCGACAGTGGCCGCTTCCAGCACGTCGCCGACAGCATTCGTCGTGTCAACGAGCGCTTCACGCAAATTTTGATCGATCGTCAGGACGTGAGCTTCGTCGTCTCTGCGCGCCTGCTCAAGAAGTCCGCCGACCAGCAGAACAAGATTCGCGAATACCTCACGCCGTTTGCCAAGTTCTACGGCTCCATGAACGAGCGCATAGACGAATACGTGCGCTTGTTTCCGGTTCATCCGGACTATCTCAAAACCTTCGAGCAAATCCACTTCACCGAAAAACGCGGCGCGCTCAAAACCATCGAGGCCGCCATGCAGGCCATCCTCGACCAGGATGTACCCACCGACCGCCCGCAACTGATCGCCTTTGAAAGCTTCTGGAGCACGATCAAGGGCAACTCAGTGCTGAAAGCCGACCCCAACATCAAGGAAGTGCTGCGTGTCTCCGAGGTGCTCGAATCGCGTATTCAGCAAGCTTTCACACGCCCGGCGTACAAGCCAATGGCGCTGCGCGTCATAAACGGCTTGGCCGTGCATCGCCTGACCACCGGCGGCGATATTCACATTCCCATTGGCCCCACCGCCGCCGAGCTCCGCGATTCCCTGTGCCTGTTCCAGCCTGGCGTGGAGGATATGCCCGGCGAACCCGCCGAGAACCTGCTCTCGATGGTGCAAACCGTTTTGCGCGAGGTACTGAAAACTGTCAATGGCCAGTTCATCTCCAAGGCTCCCGACACCGAGCAGTACTACCTTGACCTCAAGAAGGACATCGACTACGACGCCCAGATCGACAAGCGTGCCGAAGCTCTGTCCGATGACGCACTTGACCGCGCCTATTACAGCGCCATCAAGGCCTTGATGGAGTGCAGCGACGACCTGCGCTATCCCGGCTTCCAAATCTGGCAATACCAGATCGAGTGGCAGGAGCACCGTGTCGAACGCCAGGGCTATCTGTTCTTCGGCGCGCCCAACGACCGCCCCACGGCGCAGCCCGAGCGCGATTTCTACATCTACTTCATCCAGCCCTTCGACAAACCGCGCTTCTCAGATACCCAGCAGCCGGACGAAGTGTTCTTCCGCCTGAAAGCGCTGGACGAAAATTACAAGCGCCACCTGTCGCAGTACGCCGCCGCGCTGGACTTGGCATCCACCGCCAGCGGCGGTGCAAAGGCCGTCTATCAGTCCAAGGCACAGGAAGCCTTGCGTGGCATGAGCAAATGGCTGCAAGAAAAGCAGCTCACCGCCTTTGAAGTCACCTACCAGGGCAAGGCCAAAACCCTGCAAGATTGGGCCAAGGGCGTATCGCTGCGCGACCGAGCTCGCCTGGGCGCCGACGAACGCATCAACTTCCGTGACATCGTGAGCATCGTCTCGGGCCTGGTCTTGGGGCAACGTTTTACCGACATTGCGCCCGAATACCCCAAGTTCCCCGTGCTGGTCACCGAGGCCAATCGCAAATCCCTCATCACCGGCACGCTGCGCTCACTGGCGGGTGGTGCACGCACCAAAGATGCCACTGCCGTGCTGGATGCACTGGAAATGCTGGACGGCGACCGTATTGACCCAGCCCACTCGCGCTATGCACAGGAAGTGCTGAAGCGGCTTGCAGCAAAGGGTCACGGCCAGGTGCTCAACCGCAACGAGCTCATCGTAGGCAGCACCGACGTGGAATATTTCCACCCGGACAAGCAGCGGTTGGAACCCGATCTGCTGGTCGTGGTACTGAGCGTGCTGGCGTACTCCGGCGATATCGTGTTGTCCATCACCGGCGACAAGATCGATTCCAGCAAGCTCGCCCTGTTGGCAGAACGTTCGCTCGACGAGTTCAAAGCATTCAAACACCTTGAAGCGCCCAAAGAAATCAACCTTGCAGTGTTGCGTGCGATGTTCGAATTGCTTGAGCTGCCGCCAGGTTTGGCGCAGGAAGCCGCTCAAGGAAAGGAGGAACCAGTCAGGCGTTTGCAGGACGCAGTCAGCGCGCTGGTGCCGCGTGTGCTCAAGGCAGGCGCCGACCTGCAGCAAGGCAAGCTCGGCTTCTGGGGGCAGAACCTGCTGCGCGACGAAGAAGCCAAAGACTGGCATGCGCGGCTGGATGCGCTCAAGCAGTTCATTGAATCGCTCTCGCCCTACAACACCGTCGGCAAGCTCAAGAACCTGCGCGTCACGCAAGAAGACCTCGAAATTCAGAAAAAGAACCTGAACGTGCTCACGGGCGTCGAGCGCCTGCTGGAGCTCATCGGCGAACTAGGCGGCGCCGCGTCATATCTGTCGCAGGCCGAGATGGTCTTGCAGCCCGGCCACGACTGGGTGAAGCAGGCTGAAGCTGGGCGCAAGGCCTTGTTCAACAAACTGGGTGAAGACCGGACAGCAGAGCGCGCCGCCGCCGTGCTGGGCGAAGGCCGCCAGACGCTGGCTAGGCTCAAGAAGGACTACATCGCCGCCTACATCGCCAGCCACAGCAAAGCGCGGTTGGGTGTTTCCGAGGAAAAAACCCGCAACGCCCTGCGTCGCGACGACCGTCTACTGGGCCTGCGCGTGCTGGCAAACGTATCGCTGATGCCCACTAGCCAGCTCACCGCGTTTGAGGATGAACTGGGCGGCCTGAAGAGCTGCTCTGCGCTGGATGAGCCTACCTTGCTCGCCACTCCGGTGTGCCCGCACTGCCAGTTCCGGCCGTCCGCCGAGCAACTGGAACTGCTGCCCGCCGCCAACCGCCTGCACAAGCTGGACGACGATCTGGATCAGTTGCAGGCCAACTGGCAGCAGACCCTGCTGGAGAACTTGGAAGACCCGTTCACACAGGATAGTCTTGGCCTGCTGCCACCTGCGTCGAAGAGGCTGATCGACGCCTTCCTCGCCGTGCGCAAGTTGCCGGAGCCGGTCACCGCCGACTTTGCCAGCGCCGTGCAGGAAGCACTGTCCGGGTTGGAAAAGATCATCGTCACCAGTGGCGAGCTTCGGCAGACGCTGCTCGCCGGTGGTTCACCCGCCACGCCAGAAGAACTGCGCAAGCGCTTCGACATGCTTATCAGCGAGCGAGGCAAGGGCAAGGACGCCAGCAAGCTGAGGTTCGTGATCGAATGACTCCATGACGCGAGACGAACTACTAGCCTGTCTGCAATCCATCGAATGGAGCGACATTGAATTCAAGGAAGCGTCATGGGCCGTGCCCAAAGATGCGCTGTCCACAGTTAGTGCCTTTGCCAACACGGCGGGTGGGCATTTGGTGTTTGGTGTCAAACAGGCCAACGGCCTGTTTGCAGTCACCGGCGTCACTGATGCCGACAAGGTTCAGAACGATTTCCTTGGACAAGTGCGTGACGTCAACAAAGTCAGCATCCGCCTGCCTATCAACGGTACCGTACATCAACTGCCCGAAGGCACGGTGCTGGCGTTTTACATTCCAGAAGCCACTCGTCAGCAAAAGCCGGTTTATCTCGACGGCAACCCGAAGAAGGCTCATGTCCGCCGTGGAGGTCGCGACGACACCTGCACCGGCGACGAACTGCTGCGCTTCATCCGCGATGCCTCGAACACCCGCTACGACGCCGAGCCGCTGGACGTGGACACCAGCCGCTGCTTTGATGAAGCCACCGTGCGCTGGTATCGCACGCGCTTTGCCGCCAGCAACCCCGGCAGGGATATCGCCGCCGATGACACCGCCTTTCTGCGCAACTGGGGCTTCTTGGTCGAGCAAGGCGGCGTACTGCGTCCCACGCGCGCCGCCATTCTGGTGTTGGGCAGCGGTGAATACGTGCGCCAAGTGCTGCCGCGCATGGCGGTGGACGTGCAGCTCTACCGCAACGCCAGCGCCGACTACGATTCCGCCGTGCGCTGGGCCGACCGCATTACCGTGGAAGACAATCTCATCAAGGCGTGGCAGTCCATCGTCGAGTTCTACTTCCGGCACAGCGAGCGGCCTTTTGCCGTCGATGCCAGCACCCTGCGCCGCGACGACGATCCGCCGGACTACATCTCCTTCCGCGAAGCAACCATCAACCTGCTGATCCACCAGGACTTCGGCGACACCTCGCGCGTGCCGGTGATCCGCTTCTTCCGCGATCAGACCGAGTTTTTCAACCCCGGCGACGCCTTTGCCTCGCGCGAACAACTGCTCGACCCCGGCGA
>RRZU011589759.1_pt1 | contig 21784 bp, 18 predicted proteins | sample 2165561 | NCBI WGS metagenome assembly RRZU01 (sample SAMN10456909, study PRJNA506462) | wastewater metagenome | isolation source: wastewater sludge | place: USA: Moscow, Idaho | reverse complement strand
TCTCGTTCAGTGATTAGCATCGCGCCGCGAACCGCTCGCGCCTCACACCCTGCTCATGTGGAACGTGTTCGGAAAGCGGCAGTATGTGGCATATCACCGGCAGCTGCTTCCGGGGGAGCCGGTGACTGCGACGAAATGAAGCCGGCGGCGCAGAGTCTCATCTGATTCGGGAAGCTCAAACGGGTTTGCGACTGAAGCGAATCTCTGACCTGGGGGCCACGGTAACCCGACGATCCTGCGCGTAGCGGGCCATCTGCTCCGCCTCGGGAACCTCGCCATCGACTGTACCGCCACTGAGAACGAAGCGCTGCGCGAACACGGTAACGGTTGACGAGATGCGATGATGGGTGCATGACGTCCGTATTGACGATGAAATTGCTGGAGCTCACTGGACAGGTTCCGGGGTCGCCGCCGGGAATTGTCCCGTTTATTGATGGACGTTCTCTCATCGATCTCCTGGCAGAGTTCAAATCTCGCAAGGGCTGGAACCCGGCAGTTGATCATGGTGGCCTCGTCCCCGAGTACTTCAACTACGGTGACCTCTCGCTTCACTATCTTGGGAGGTCCCTGAATCAGTGGCCCCGTCCGGGCGTGGCATGGTTACTTGGCTGCAGTTGCGGCGAAGTGGGATGTGACCCCTTCGAAGCACAAATCGATGTCGATGACGACCGTGTCACCTGGAGTAACTTCACACGGGACCTGAGTTCTGTCAGCAAATACACAGGCTTCGGGCCCTTCGTCTTTGACCGTGCCCAGTACGAAGCTGCGGTGCGCGCTGTCGTCGAAGAGGTCGCGCAGCAAGGTCCAGATCTGCTTCCCGCGGAAGGGTAGCCTTCTGACATGACCCGCGAACCCATCCGCGCCGCGATCGAGGCCAGCAGGCGCTGGTACGACATCGTCTTCGCCCTCCACGGCATCCCCGCGCACGCAGATGATCGGCTCTGGGTTGCTCTCGGCGCGCCGCCGCCCTGGCATTCGGCGGTGAAAACGCTATCTCCGAAGGTCGACGGCGTCCTGATCCTGGCCGCTATGGAACCTCACCCTCATGGTTCGGTTGCGGACTCTTTCGGGGTACTTGACCTTGGGAAATACGGGTTCGATCTTCTTATCGAAGCCAGCTGGGTGGTCCACGAGGGTGTCAGAGAGGCGGTGTGGCCGGACGGCTGGTCTGTTGTTGACGATGCGGGTCTGCTTGCGCGGTGGTGTCTCCTCCACGACTACGAAGACGTTCTTACCCCGGCGATTCTCTCGAATCCGAGGTGCCAGGTTCTTGCGCGAGTCGAGGATGGGCAGCTGGTTGGTGGCGCGATACTGCACGATGGTGGGCAGGCTGCGGGGATGTCGAACCTGTGGTCAGGAGCAGGAGCAGAAGATGGTGAGAGAGCGGGCGAGGTGGGGCCGGAGGACGTCACTGAAGTACTTGCCTGCGCCGGGATTCTCTACCCGGGTCGCCCCGTCACGGACTTTGCCTGGGGCTCGGAGCTTGATGCGGTGATGGCTGCCGGATTCATGTCGGTTGGGCCGCAGCGGGTGTGGGCACGATAGCGCAGCCCGCGCCGTGAACCGTTCGCGCCTCACACCCTGGCGCGATTTCTTCCCACGGGAACCACCTGCGGGGTCCCGACGATGGGATCGGGGACGACGACGCACTTGAGCCCGAAGACTTCCTCCACCAACTCGGCGGTTACGATGTCGGTGGGTGCTCCCTCAGCCATGACCTTGCCGCCGCGCATGGCGATGAGGTGGGTGGCGTAGCGGGCAGCGTGGTTAAGGTCGTGAAGTACGGCGACAAGTGTGTGGCCTGCGAGGTTGAGGTCCGTGAACAGCTCGAGGAGTTCGATCTGGTAGGTGATATCTAGATACGTTGTCGGTTCGTCAAGCAGCAGGATATCGGTTTGCTGGGCAAGGGCCATGGCGATCCACACGCGCTGGCGCTGACCACCGGACAACTCGTCAACGAGGCGCCCGGAGAGCGGGGTGACGCCTGTGGCGTCCATGGCCTCGAGTACTGCTTTCTCGTCGGCCTCGGTCCACTGCTGGAAGAGTTTTTGGTGCGGGTGACGTCCGCGCGCAACAAGATCAGCCACCCTGATGCCTTCGGGCGCGATCGAACTCTGGGGAAGCAGTCCGATGCGTTTTGCGACGTCCTTGGCCTTATATGAGTGGATGTCGGCACCGTCGAGCACTACCTGACCCTTGGTGGGTTTGAGGAGGCGACTGAGCCCCCGCAGCAGCGTGGACTTTCCACAGGCATTTGGGCCAACGATTACGGTGAATGATTTGTCCGGGATGGCCACCGAGAGCTCTTCGGAGATCGTGCGCTTGTCGTATCCGATCGTGGCGGCCTCTACGCGGAGCCGATTCCCCGTCAGGTTGTCCACTGTATGTACTGAGTTCTGCACCTCAGGCACGATTCCTCACTTCTCTGATGATGAGCCACACAAGGTAGGTTCCTCCCACGACGACCGTGACCACACCCACTGGCAGCACGGTTGGTAGGAGATGCTGGGCGACGACGTCCGCCGCAACCAGTATGAGCGCCCCCATGCAAGCAGCAGGAGCAAGGGTAACCCCGGGTGTCCGTGCAATACGCCGGGCGATTTGCGGGGCCGCCAGCGCCACGAAAGCAATGGGCCCGGCAGCTGCGGTCACCACGGCGGTGAGGGCTACCGCAATGAGCATGACCGTCAATCGGACTGGTTCGGTCCGCGTGCCGGTAGCCTTCGCGGCGTCGTCGCCAAGTTCAAGCTGCCGTAGCGACGGCGAAAGGCCGGATGCTGCAATCAGCAGCAGGATGACGAGTACTCCGCCCACCACGGCCTGCTCCCACGTGATGCCGTTGAGTGATCCAGCGCCCCAGACGGCAGCGCTGAGGGCGACTTCCTGGTTAGCGGTGAGCATGAGCCAGGTATTGAACGAGGTGAGCATTGCCGAAACCGCGATACCAACGATGATGAGCCGGAATCCCTGGACACCGCGCTGCCAGGCGAGAAGATACACGGCAGCCGCGGTGAGAAGACCACCGAGCAAGGCGCCACCGGCCACCTGCAGGTAGCCACCACCGAACAGGATGATGACGGTCAGCGCGCCGGTGTAGGAGCCTGTCGAGAATCCGATAATGTCGGGCGAGGCAAGGGGGTTGCGAGTGAGCGACTGGAAAGCTGCGCCCGCCGTTCCGAGGGCCGCGCCGAAGAGGATTGCGGCGAGAATGCGAGGAAGCCGCCATTCGACGACGACGGTGCGCGCGAACCCGGCGTCCGGATCGTTGAGAATTGCGGCCCATACCTGCGAGAGAGTGAGCGGGTAGTCGCCAAGTGTCAGAGCTAGTATGGACACCGCAATTGTGGCCACGATGATCACGGCGCACACGATGAGTGAGCGCATCTGCCAGCGGCCAGCAAGTCCAGCGCGACGAACCGTGAGTGTCTGGTAGCCGAAGTCGACTTGCCGGGGGTGGGTGTCTCGGACGGGAGTGCGGGCGTCGTCGTCGATCATGGTGCTCATAGTCCGCTCGCCTTCTGCCGCCGAACGAGGATAATCAGCACCGGGGCGCCAATAAACGCCGTGACGATGCCGACGGGGAACTCGCCGGGCCAGCGCAGCACGCGAGCGAGAATGTCTGAGGCAAGCACGAGCCCGGGCGCGAGAACCATCGTGTAGGCGAGGATCCAGCGTTGATCGGGGCCAACAATCCAGCGTGCAATGTGCGGAACCATGAGCCCCACGAAGCCGATTGGCCCCGCGATTGCGGTAGCGCCGCCAGCGAGTAGTGTTACGGCGACGACGACGATGACGCGTGTGCGCATGACGTCCGTACCGAGGGAGCGGGCGAGGTCGTCGCCGAGGGCGATGACGTTGAGCGAGCTGCTCGCGATGACGGCGAGCAGAACTCCTACGAGGAGGAAAGGAAGGACGGGGAGCAGGATGTCCCAGCTGCGGTCGGCGATGCTGCCCGCGTTCCAGCTGCGCATCTTGTTGAATGCGCGTGGATCAATGAGGATCATCGCGGTGACGATGCCGCCCAGGACAGCACCGAGGGCCACGCCGGAAAGTGTCAGCTTTACCGGATCCGTGGCGCCTGTACCCGCAGAGCCGATGAGGTACACGGTGACTGTCACCACCAGGGCGCCAACGAAGGCAAAACCAACTTGACCTGAGATTGTTGTCACTCCAAAGGCCGCGACGCCCAAAGCAACGAAGAACGAGGCCCCAGCGTTGACACCGAGGATGCCGGGATCCGCAAGTGGATTACGCGTCAATGCCTGGATGAGAGCACCCGCAACGCCAAGCGACAGCCCGATGCAGAACCCCACGGCGGTGCGAGGGATACGTAGATCCCACACAATATGCGCGTTTCCTTCACCGGTGTTATGAGCAAGCGCCTCGAATAGGGAACCCGGAGGAATGTACTTGGAACCTACCGCGACGCTCGCGAGGACTACAAGCGCGAGGACCGCTATGGCGACCACTAGGCCGAGGAAACGGCGTCCATTGGAGGATGCCACGGGTGCGGCTTCGTGGGCTTTCCGTCCGGTTGTTTGGCCGGGATTGGGAGAGGCCGCGCGTTCGCCGACATCGGCAACCGTCATGGATCCTCCATTCTGTCCAGTGACTTTGGTCGTTCATTGACACCGAGTGGTTAGGTAAGGCTAACATAACGATTAACCGCTGCATGGACCGGTTGTCAACACTGGGATTTACGCCGAAAAACGTCGCCTTATGGCGGACGAACAACACCGCCCTTGACGATCTCATGGACCGTCGCAGCACTGAGACTACACCAAAGAAACGGACACGCCTCTATGCAACTTCGTCGCGTATCAATTGCCCTCCTCGCCGCCGGAGCACTCGCCCTAACCGGGTGCTCGTCGTCGCCCACATCGGAGGAGACTACGGCCCCCAGCGGCGCCACAACCGCCGGTGACCTGACCTACCCTGCCACTATCGACACAAAGTTCGGTGAGGTTACCGTCGAAGAAAAGCCGGAGCGCGTTGTCGCGCTGGGCTGGGGAGACGCAGAGGTTGCTCTCGCCCTCGGCACACAGCCTGTTGGCGCAGCTGACTGGATCGGCTTCGGCGGCGACGGCGTTGGCCCCTGGGCAGAAGGACTTTACGATAAGTCTCCCGAGATCCTGGGCACCATGGAGCTCTCGTACGAGGCCGTTGCCGCTCTCAAGCCGGATCTCATCATCGACGTCCGCAGCTCCGGCGACAAGGAACGCTATGATCGACTCTCCTCGATCGCGACCACCGTCGGCGTGCCCGAAGGCGGCGACTCCTGGTTGGCTACCCCGGAACAGCAGGTAACGATGATCTCCACCGCGCTCGGCCAGCCCGAAAAGGGCCAGGAGTTGCTTCAGGAGGTCGACGACGCCTTCGCCAAGGTGGCTGAAGAGCACTCCGATTGGGCGGACAAGACCGTCACCGTTGCCACCCGCACGAGCGAAACCTGGGGTGCCTACGTCAACGATCCGCGCGTGACATTCTTCAAGAATCTTGGCTTCACGCCGAGCTCCGAGATTTCGAAGCTGCCCCTTGATGAGAACGGTTGGAGCGTCAGCCTCTCACCCGAGCAGCTTGACCTGCTTGACGCTGACCTCCTCGTCGCCTTCCCGATCTTCATTGACACCAAGGAGATCACCGACGATGCTGGCTGGAAGCTGATTCCGGCTGTGGCCGACGGCCACTCCATTGTCATCGACGGCGACCTGTCCAACGCGTTCTCGCTGGCAACACCCGCCGCGACGCTCTACGCGATCGACCAGTTCACACCGCTCATTGAGAAGGCCGTGAAGTAAGGCCCTGAAGGGGCTGCTGCTTCGCTCAAAGGAGTAACACTTTCGCCAATGCGTGGCGTGTTTTCCCCAGGGAAAACACGCCACGCGTTGCGAGAAACGTTATACGTTCATCATTGACGACGACGTCGCCGCATCTGTCCTGTGATGCGGCGACGTTCGTTTATGACCGATCGCGATGTTTATGGTGGATCGCGCACTTCAGTAACGTCATTTCTTTACCGTGGGGTCCGACCGAACGACAACACCCGGGTACGGTTTCAACGTTCCATCCAGCAGAGGCGCTGGCCGACTCCGGAGAGCCTCGTCGAAGAAGGCTTTCACGTATGCGCCGAGAATCTCCGGCGTTTGCGCACCTTGCGGCCCTGAGAGGCCCAGCTGTTTGTTGATCGGTGTCCAGAGCGGTGCGTCGGTGAAGTCCACATGGAATGCTCCGGGGACATCCACGAAATATTTGCTCGGCGACGTGCTTTTCCCGAAGGTGTCTCGCATGGTGTCCTGCGTCATCCGGATCTCGTCCTCGCTCCAACCGCCCGACTTCTCCCGTTCGAGCCTCATGACGTCCGCATCCCTGGTGACCCACATGGCGGGTTGTGTGAGGCCTGATTCCACCACGGCAACGGGCATCGCGGCATCCACCATAAGACAAGCCTTCAGGCGAAGGTCGTTGTGGCAGGACTGAGCACCGGCCATCGCTCCGAGTGATACGCCAAAAACCCCAACGGAGTTGAGGTCGAGCTTTCCCGCCAACACCCCGTCTTCTCCCGCCAGGTTCCCATCCGCATCCGCCAGGTTCCCATCCGCATCCGCCAGGTCGCCCCCATCCACATCCGCTAACTCAGCGGCTTCGCCTCTGCCCGCATTGATGTCAGCCAACTTGTTGAGAGTAAAGCTCACGTCCTCAGCCAAATAGGGAATGATGCCGTCCTCGAGGGGGAGGCCGTTGAGTTCGAGAGCAGGATTCACCGGCACGATGCTCTGGTCGACGAGTTTGCGTTCCCTCGCCCGATCCAGCGCCTGCACCACTGTGCCGTCGGGAAATGTCACGGCGGCTGCGGTGTACGGCTGGTCGAGCCCTACCACCACATATCCGTGCGACACTAACTCTTGAACCTGCAGCGTGTTCGTTGAGCTCCAGCCGCTGAATCCGGTGAGATAGATCAGCACCGGAAACCCGGCTTCGTCGTCGGAGACATTTTCGGCGACGACGGCGCCCGGAACCGCGTTCGTTTCGACGTACCCGAAGTAGTCGAACATAAAGTTGGGCAGACGGAGAAGTCCGGAGGCGGAGAGGTTGGCGGCCAGGCCAGTGGATATCGCTGTGGCGTCTCGGACGTAGGGTGCGCGCTGCGCCGTCGTCCCAGGTAGCGCCGGATACCACACCTGAGCCATGAGCTCGCGCTTCGTGGAGGGGTCCGCGCTGAAGATCTCGTGACGCTCCGAATCGACCCAGTGATAGGTGATGGTCCCGATCGCGTACGGACCGCGTGGCTGGGGGAAGTGGAACACGGGGAAGGCGGTGGCCAGGGCGACGGAGGCGGTGAGCATGATCGTGCCCGCGCCGAACGCAAGCCGTGCAAGCGGGCGCCGCCAACGTCGTCGTTCGGGATGTTGTGCCGTGGGAAGCCGCCGGGACGTGCCACGCAGACGCCAGAGCCAGACGCACAACAGGGCACCGCTGAGACAGTACGTGGGAACCATCTGCCAGCGGGAACCCTCGACCGTCACCTGGGCAAACGCAGTAATCGTGGGAAGAATGGGCAGATGCCCAAACTGGCGATAGGCCCGCAATCCGGGCGTGGCGATCACGGCCAGTGCAATAACACTGGTCACCGCAACGACCAGTTCCAGCGGTCTCATACTCCGAATCTACACGGTGAATCGTGCACGTTAGTGACCCTCGATCTCAGGGACGTATCGGAACTGCCTACTGCACAAGTCCGCCCTCAAACGTGTGATGTTCTCGGAAACTCGTGACTCGTTTTCCGAGGGAAAACCGTCGTACATTTCAGAAAATGGCACACGTTCAGATTGGAAATCTTAGCCGACCGGCATATTCCACGGTGCAGGGATGGGGAGGACGTGCAGCCACTCATTCATGGTCGCCGTAGGGGTTCCGCCGTGGAGCAGAACCCCTGTGATCTGGCGGCGAGGTGTCCAGCTCACCATCAATGGGTATCCGCCGGTGGTGACTGCTTTCAGTAGTAAGCGCGCAAAGTACGCTCTCCTGGAGCGAGTACGGGTGGTTGAGGATGGTCGAAACGAAGTCCTCGGGGATGTTCGCCGGAGGACTTCGCCTTGAGATAGTGGACCCAAGTGGAGGGTCTCAGCTCGTCCTGCAAGTGAGTCACCGACGCCGGGCGTCGGATTGGAAAAACGTGGACCCCAAAATGGAAATTTGCCGGACCTAGAAAGACCCAAGAAAGGACGACGGCGGTTTGTTGCCCACTCCGCAACTGGGCGCCGTCGTCACTTTTATAGAGATCCCGAACTTCCGAAGCGGAACCTCAAACGGGCGACGTAGGGGGCGCGTCCTCACTCCATGAACGCGCCCCCGCGCCCCATCCCTATTCTGCGATCAATCGTGCAATCACCCGGGGTTCGGGCAATCGAAGCGATGGGAGAGTAGGGAGAACTGTTGCCATGGCGGTGAGAATAAGCCCTCCGGTGAAGATGGCCGTGAGCACACCCCATGGAAATTCTGCCGTCCAGGGCAGGCCGGCAGCGATAAACGCGTACGCCTGAAAGCCAATACTGGGGACGACCGCGATGACGGAAAGGAGAAGTGCCGTCACCGTGATGATGAGTGCCTCGAGTACGGGTGCAGTGACTCGCTGAGCAGGTGTAGCGCCAACGATCGCCACGAGAGCAAGTTCGGCGTCACGCTGTTTGCTCATCATGATGAGGGAGGCGGCACCCGCGGCGAATGCGATGATGAGCGGGAGTCCGAAGAGGTAGGCGTAGCTGGTGAGAGTTGGCGGCTCGAGATCGGGCATGTCCATGTAAATAGAGATGGTGCGCATCCCTGAATTGCCTAGCACCAGGGCACCCACACCGATGGTAAACGTGAACATCACCGGAACGACAGACTTGTAGAGACGGTCCGCTCGCGCGCTCACCGTAGAGCGTGCCAGGATCCACGCGGGAGAACTGATGGGGACCAGCCGGGTCCATGTCCGCGTGATTGGCCGGACGAGCACCGGGGCAATCACTGAAAGAAGAGCCGCCCACAGAAAGATCTGGGCGTAGCTGATGAGGAACAGATTGGAGACTGTCTCCTTGTAAACGTTCTGCACCTGGAAGTTGACAGAGACCCACGATGCGGCGACGACGAGGAGCAGCAGCATTGCCTTCAGCCACCCGCCCCACGTGAGGCGCGGGCGCTGTGCCGGTGCCTGAGAGAGCCGAAGCGCCTCCACAGGAGGAATACGGCTTGCCGCATTGGCTTGACGGAAGCCTGCCACGATAGACGCAAGGACACACAGCGCCGTCGCAAACAAGATGGGGATCATCGAAACGACGGGCTCAAGGAGGACGAAACCCGTCTCGTCCGCATTTTCTATAGCGGTAAAGGTGATCCAGCTCCGCGTGAACGCCACGGCAATCACGGCGCCGACAGAAGCGCTCGCAAGAGACACAGCGATGAGCTGGCTCGTGATGGTGGAGCGAACCTGGTGTGGGGTTGCTCCAGCGAGGGAGAGGCGTGCAAGTGCTCCTCGGCGTGAATCCACCACGAGTCCCGTCGCCGAACTTATCACTGGGAAAGCGACGAGAAGAATGAATAGGGTAATGAGGGCTTGGGAGACCGTGTAGTACGCCGACTCAAGCCACTCCAGCCGGCCATCACGCACTGCAACATGCCCCGTCCAGTACGTAATCGCGGTCATTGTGAGGCTGGCATTGATCGTCACGAAGACGAGACTCACGCTTAACCAGGCGCGCCATGAGGAACGGATCTCCGCGAGATGAACCCTCCTCATTACGCCTCGCTCCACGTGAGGCCAGCGAGGGTTGCAGCAATGAGTTCGACTGAACCGCCGGAGATCTCGTTAACGAGAATGCCATCGCGCATGAACAGGACGCGATCGCTTGCAGCGGCTACCTTGGGGTCGTGGGTCACTACGAGGACGCAGTGACCGGGTGTGTGCGCGATGTTAACGAGCTCATTGAGCACCACATCGCCTGTACGGGTATCCAATGCACCGGTTGGTTCATCGGCAAATATAACCTCGGGCTGCTGAACGAGCACCCGTGCGAGAGCTACCCGCTGCTGCTCACCGCCGGACATCGACGGTGGCTGTGCGGAGGCGCGCTCAGCGAGCCCGAGCTTATTGAGGACCTCGTTGATCTTTTCTTTCGGAGCCTTCTTCTTTGCCAGCGTGTATGGAAGAGAGATATTCTCGGCGGCGGTGAGAGTGGGAATCAGGTTGTAGGACTGGAAGACGAAGCCGACATCGCTACGCCGAATAACGGCGAGCTCTGATCTGGAAAGCTTACTCAGTGGTTGATTCCCAATCCTCACCGTACCGGAGGTGGGCTCCTCGAGGCCGGCCAGGCAGTACATCAGGGTGGACTTTCCCGAACCGGAAGCACCCATGACCGCCACCATTTCACCAGTCACCACTTCAAGACTTACTCCGTGAAGGATCTCCACAGAATCGTCGCCAACTTGATAAGACTTCACGATGTTGCTGGCGACAATCGCCGTCGCAACAGTGGTCTTCTCAAGCAGTGTCATAATGAGTCTTTCGTGATGGATAGTGAGGCCATAACAATGAAACGCCACGTAGCATGAAACTGAATAGTTCACTTTTGGCCAGAATCGAAGGGCCAGCATGATGAATGAGACTTCTCATGGAGATTCCATAGCTGCCCGGGCCATTGTTGTGGTGCGCTGGGTCCTTGTGGTGTGGGCTCTGCTCGATATTTGGAACCTCTGGTTTTCGCCGTCCCCGCCCGAACGTCCGGATCTTTACGCCCTTGTTTTCCCGCTTGCGTGGGCAAGCGCAATGCTCACCACTTATCGTCCGGAGTGGGGCGCGCTTTCCAGCATCATTCCTTTGGTTGGCTCGTTCTTGGTGGACAGCTTCGTCTTCACCATCCCGTTGCTCTACACCGTCCTTATCGCTGTGTGCGCCACCTCGAAACGGTGGGTAGTGATAACAACGCTGACTGGTTACATCGGTTACGACCTCATCATGACTCTTCCGCGGGCCCACTCGGACATGGTTCTGCTACTCATCTGGTGGACAATACATCTGGTCTTGCCGATAGCCATAGGTATGACTGTCCGCGCGCTGTTAAACCGCAGCCGCCGCGTCGGTGGACGTATCCGTGACCTTGAAAAAGAAGCGGAGAGATTGAGAATTGCGGAACGCGCCGCACTCGGACGGGAACTTGCCGCGGTTCTTTCCACCGGCTTGGCCGATGAGCGGGAGCGGTTGGCCGAGGCACGTTCTCAGGACAACCCGGATGTTTTGAGGGGAGTCTTAGATAAGACGGCACGCGGTGCTCGGGATGCATTATCGCAGCTGAGGGGATTGATCGCGGCTTTGCGGGGCAGAGAGAACGAGTGCAGCAAGGTGTCGGAGGCCGTCGATCTTCTCGCGGTAGCCGAGGAGATCGATGAACTGCTTTCTGGTTACGGTTTCTGGGTGGAGATCGATTCGTCAAAGATGTCGCGTACATCCAGCGGTGTTGCCGCCCTGCTTTTGGGCGAGGTCATGCGCGCTGTAGCCACGTCGGCTCTTGCGCAGGAAAAACCCGGTGCCCGCTGCAAAATTTCTATCGTGACTGACGAGGAGGAAACCCGCATAGAGTTCTCCTCCTCATGTGTGCGCTCGCTTGCAGAACTCGGCGATGTGCAGCAGCGAATTGAGGCCGCAGGAGGATCACTGACGCTCATAGCGGATGGTGGCATGCGCGCAGCGATTCCTGTAAGCCCCATGGAGACTCCCGCCAATCCAGAAACTCTCACCGGATGGGAGCACGGGGAGAAAACCGTGGGTCTCATTATTACGGGGATCTTCATCCTTGGTGCCCTTATCTCCGCAGGTTTCGCGGTGTGGTCCGCAGATGCCGAAACACGGACGTCGTCGGCCCTCTGGAGTCTTCTTTTTATTGGGATGGCTCTCAGCCTGTGGCGCCCACTGTGGGGCAGTGTGCCGCTGACCGTGGTTTACATCGCAGTGATATGGGCCCTCGAGCCCTCCATTCCCTATGGTCTCCCTAACCTGCCCTATATGTTTCTCACGGCTATGGTGACGGCGTTTGCGCCACGCTGGTCGCTGGCACTTCTTCCGGTCAGTCTCCTGCAACTTGAGGTCTGGTTCGGCGAGATCAACTCGGATATTCTTCAGGGCTCACTTATTCATTGGGGCACCGGTGTCTTGGCGGGATACGCCGCGCACTACTTCTTGGTGCTGCGCACCCGCCAGAACGCCCGGCTTGTTGAGGCAACTGCCGAACGTGAGGACGCTCGAACCAGAGTGCGCCTGGAGCTCGCCGGGGAGCTCCACGATATCGTTGCCCATCAGTTGACCCTCATCTCACTTCACGTTGACGCTCACCGGGACGAGACCGATCCTGAAACGCTTCGAGACGCGATCGACCGTGCGGATTCAATCCTTGCCTCCGCGCAGGCCGATCTCCTGTTCCTGTTCCACGTTCTGCGCGTACCCTCCGGAGAAGTGCCGGATGAAGGACTCCTCGGACCAACTGCCGCCGTCGACGCCGCTGTGGCCGCACTTCGCACCTCTGGACGCCAAGTGGAGGTGACCGTCGACCCCGTCGTCGACGATATTGACCCGACCACACGCCGAACCCTCGCCCGTGTGGTACGCGAGGCAAGTACAAATATTCTTCGCTACGCCCCGGCCCACGTAACCTGCACACTCTCCATCCGTCGTGACTCTGAGTGGATTCGTGTGACGGTGAAAAACCCGCTTCCAGACAAGACTGACCGGTCGGAGGACTCGACAGGGCTTGGCTTGGTTGGCTTATCTGAGCGTCTTCGACTAACCGGCGGATCGCTAACTGCCGGTAAGGAGGGCGACGATTGGGTGGTGGAAGCCCGCCTGCCGAACCCAGTGAATCCTTTGAATCCGCCCAACTCTCTCGTGACTGGAACTGAAGGGCCCACGTGATGAGAGTCCGGGCAGCTAGAGCTCATGAGGCTGCGGGTCTAGGGTCTGCCGGACACAGTACGGCTAAGGCTCTGCTTACGAATGCTCTGGCAGCTTCACGGACCTTAATTGTGGTCCGCTGGGTTCTGGTTGCGTGGGCTGTTGTGGACGTGGGAAGCGTGGTCCTCTTACCTCCTCGTTCCGAGGAGCCGATTCGCGAGGCCTTTATTCTTGTCTTCTCGTGGATAACCGTGCTTGTGTCCACATACCACGTGACGTGGGCCGCGCTCGCGGGCGCCGTTCTTATTGTGGTGGCGTCTTTGGTGGGCAGCGTCCTCCCCGCCATCAACGTGTTTATCTTTGTGCCCGTGGCCGTGTGTGCCTTCTCAACGTGGCCGGTTCTTCTCTCAACCGCCATGGGTTATTTAGTCATTGGGATTGCGGGTCAGTTCTACGACGGCCAGCATGGAAGACTCGTAGTGACGATTGTTGCTCTCGTATTGGGGTCCTCGTTTGTTGGCTTCGTTATTCGCCTCCTGTTGGCCCGAAGCCGGTGGGCAGGGAGACAGATTCGTGACCTGGAGGATGCTGCGGCCCAATTGCGAGAGTCGGAGCGTCTGGCACTTGCGGGGGAACTCACAGGCCTCCTCTCCACAGGACTTGCTGATCAGCGTCAACGTTTGAAGGATGCGCGTACTGTCGCGGATTCAGAGGCTCTTAGAGAGCTTCTCGAGGGAACAGCTCGAGGTGCCCGCATGGCGCTGTCGCAATTGCGCGGCCTTGTTCAGACGCTCCGTGGGAGGGTGGAGGGACCTGTTGCGGTGACGGCCAGCGCGAGCCTCATGGAAACAGTGGAAGAAGTTGATGAGCTGCTCACGGGGCACGGATTTTGGGTGGAACTCGATACCTCAGCGGCTTTTCGCTCTCGCCCGCCGAGCGCCGCCGGTCGACTCCTGGGGGAACTCGTGCGCGCCGCAGGGGCTTGTATTCTTGCCCGTGCCGAGCCCGGCGATCAATGTGCGTTGATAATTTCTCACGACGACGGCGAGGTCCACCTCCGGTTTGTCTCCCCGTGCGTTACTGACAGTCACGATCTTCTCGAGGTGCGGCGACGCATCGAAACAATGGGTGGATCGGTGCGTATGCTCGGCGAGGGTGGCGTGCAGGCTTCCATGCCGCTAAATCCTGTGGACGATAGTGGTGTGCAACCTGGCTGTTCGCAGGCGTGGGACATGGAGGCCGCCACACGAGTGGCGCTCACATTGGCACTTCTCCTCGCGGCTCTGGTGATGGTGGTGCCGTCGTCGCCCCTTACCTTTCAGATCTCCGGCATTCTCTGGGGAGTTTTGCTCGTGGGACTGGCGTTGTGCATGTGGCGGCCGCCATGGGGCTGTGTGCTCATAACTGCCGTATTCATCGTCTCCCTCTGGACCTTTGCGCCCACCGTTGTGATCGGGGTGGCTAATCTACCGTTTGTCATCCTCATGGCGATGGTGACGGCGTACTGGCCGCGCCGGGTGTGGGCTCTTCTGCTCGTTGGCGCGGCGAGCTTCGTGATCTGGTTTGGCGAGGTCAATGCGGACGTTGTGTTCCTTTTGACCGTTTATGGGGGCATTGGAATTTTGGCGGGCATGGCGGCGCGTTACTTTCTCCTGATGCGCCGCGGGCAGCGTACACAACTAAATGATGCGACAGCCGAACATGAAGACGCCCAAACCCGTGTCCGGCGAGAGCTGGCCGGGGAGTTGCACGATATCGTTGCACATCAGCTGACTCTCATTTCACTCCACGTTGATGCCCACCGCGATGTCACCGATCCAGACATTCTCCACGCGGCACTCGAGCGCACAGATTCCATCCTCGCCTCCACACAGTCTGACCTCGCGTTCCTGCTGCACGTCATGCGAACCTCTGCCGCCGGGGCTCCGGAGGAGGGACTTGTCGGGCCGGTTGTGGCCGTCGATACCGCGGCTTTGACGCTTCGTACATCGGGTCGGGATGTGGAGGTGACGTTTGACTCCGCCGTCGACGTCGTCGACCCGACGACGAGTCGGACGCTTACCCGTGTGGTACGTGAGGCGAGCACGAATATTCTTCGCTACGCTCCGGCGCACGCCCGGTGCGCAATTTCGATTGTGCAGGATGTGGAGCAGATTCGTGTGACGGTACGCAGCGAGCTTGCGGAAGGAGGCGGTGAGTCCGGGGACGAATTTGGCCAGACAGACGACTCGACCGGGCTGGGGTTGGTTGGCTTATCCGAGCGCCTCCGGCTCACCGGGGGATCGCTTAGCGCTGGCAAAGAAGCCGGTGAATGGGTGGTGAAAGCACAGCTCCCGGTGCTGTTTGCGTGACGTGGTGGTGATGACGTGATACGAGTGGTGAGGGTGTGATACGAGTGGTGAGGGCGTGATACGAGTGGTGAGGGTGTGATACGACGGTTGTCGACGTGACGTGACGTGACGTGACGTGACGTGACGTGACGTGACGTGGGTGGCGATTGCCGCGGCACCCTGGCCCACGCTTCTGGAGCGAACCTAGCCCGTGATAGGGGGAAGGCTCAGGGGATCCACAATTCCCAGCTGAATCGAGCGGACAAGAATTTGCGTGCGCGAAACGACGCCGAGTTTGCTGCCAATCCGCGCCACATACTGTTTCACGGAGCCTTGGGAAAGGTGCATGCGCTGGGCGATCTGGGCGTTGCTCAGCCCGTGTGCGAGCCATTCGACAAGTTCAATTTCTCGGGGTGCGAGGTCGTGCTGGGGCGGAACTGCAGCCTTCTCCTCGACCACGGACGAGACAAGTTCACGGCGCACCGCAGCAGAGAGGGGCATTTCACCGGTAATGGCCTGCTTGAGAGCGTGAGTGAGATGGTTGACTCCCGCGTCTTTGAGAAGGTATCCGGCGGCGCCAGCCCGCAACGCCGCGACGACGTACTCGCGGGCACCAAACGTGGTGCTAGCAACGACGACGGCGTCCCGCCAGCGCGTCGTAATCTCGCGGGTTGCGTCGATACCCGAGACGAGGGGCATCTGGATATCCATGAGGACCACGTCGGGGGAGTACCGCTCGTATGCAGCTGCTGCCAGGCTGCCGTCGGAGACTTCCCCGACCAGCTCGACTTCGGGACTTCGCGCAAACATGGCGCGATAAGCGGCACGGACGTCGGGATCGTCGTCAACCACTAAGACTCGAATTCGTGCTGCTGCCTTCACACCTTAAGACTATCCGTCCAAATGGTGGGTGGCACTACTGAGACGGCATGGGAAAGATATCGCTTTTGACTCAATTTCTTGAGGGGCTTCTCGAGGGTATTTTCCGAGTTGAGCGGGGGCGTGGAGCTGGAGCGGGTGGGCAAACGAGGTGTCGTGGGGTGGCGTGCGAAAGTTAAGCGGCCCAGTCGCCGAGGGCACCTTCGAGAGCGCCGAGAGTGGCGTCAATAAGTGGCCATCGGTGTTCGTTGGGGCAGCCGTCGTCGACCCAGCGGAGGCAGGCGGCGTCAAGAAAACCGAAGAAACCCCACAGGGCATATTCGTGCCGTGGTTGGGTACTGGGTGCGAGAAGTTTTTTGAGGCCCTCGACGTAGTCATGGCGGGCCTGTGTCCGCAGTTGCGCGGCTGTGGATGGCTCGCCGCCCGGCTGGCGCATGGGCATCGCCCATGCTTCTGGGTGGCTAGCGATGTGATCGAGGTAGACAATCGATGTGGCGCGGAGGCGATCTCGTACTGGTACTCCAGGGGGGAGCGCCCGAAGGGCTGCGGCTTGCTTGGTGCGGAGATCGGTGATGGCCAGGCGGACGACCTCAACGTAGAGGTCCTCTTTGTTTTCGAAATAGCGATAGACCAGCGCGTTAGAAGCGTCAGCTTCGGTGGCGATCATAGAAATCGTCACGTCGCTGTACGGGTGGGCGGCGAAAGCGCGGGCGGCCGCGCCCAAAATGGCTGAGCGGCGCGAATCGGGATCTAGCCTCTGGCGGGGTTTGCGGTCTGAGCGTGCCATGTTGCTTATTCTAACGCTAGTGAACTACGATCACTAGCGTTAGTGAATCAAGTTCAATAAGGATGTGGCATGGACAGGAACGAAGCGATGAGCTGGGCAAACCAGGCAATCTGGTGGCAGGTGTATCCTTTGGGATTCAGTGGAGCCCCCATCCGGGACGCTCACCCAAGCCCGGCGCCTCGCCTACGGCGGCTACTCGGCTGGCTGGATTACGCAGTGGAGATGGGGGTGTCTGGGCTGCTCCTGGGTCCAATTTTTGCGTCACAGACACACGGGTATGACACCGTCGATCATTTCCGCATCGATCCGCGGCTGGGCGGAGACGAGGATTTCGACGCTCTTGTTGCCGCCTGTCAGGAGCGTGGACTGCGAATCCTCCTCGATGGGGTCTTTAGCCACGTTGGTGTGGAGCACCCCGCGCTGAGTCGGGTGCTGGCTGAGGGGCCAGAGAGCCACGACGCCAGACTGTTCGATATTGACTGGAACGCGGCGGGTGGTCCCGCTCCCCGAGTATTTGAAGGGCATGCCGCTTTGGTTCGCCTCAATCACGGCGCTGACCAGGCAGTTGACTACACGGTGGCGGCAATGGAGCATTGGCTGGCGCGTGGGATTGACGGCTGGAGGCTCGACGCCGCGTATTCGGTGGGGACGGATTTTTGGATGCGCGTCCTGCCGCGAGTTCGTGCCCATTACCCCGAAGCGTGGATTCTTGGAGAAGTGATCCATGGCGATTACTCGCAGTTCGTCGCCGCCTCAGGAGTTGACTCGGTGACCCAGTACGAACTGTGGAAGGCGATCTGGTCCAGCATCAAGGACAGAAACATGTTCGAACTTGACTGGTCGCTGACCCGCCATAACGGCTTTCTTGCGCACTTTACCCCGCAAACGTTTATCGGGAACCACGATGTCACCCGCATTGCCAGCGCGCTCGGGCCCGACGGCGCCCTTGCTGCGGCAGCAATCCTCCTCACCGTCGGCGGCATTCCCTCAATTTATTACGGCGACGAACAAGGCTTCGTGGGCATCAAGGAGCAGCGTCTCGGCGGCGACGACGACGTCCGGCCCGCCTTCCCCAACGCACCCTGGGAGTTGGCGGACTGGGGACGAGACATTTATCGGGCGCACCAGGAACTCGTAGCACTTCGGCGGCGTAACCCGTGGTTAGTCACGGCGACGACGACGGCGCTGCAGATTGAGAACTCCCGCTACTGCTACCGTGCCGAGGCGGCGGATGGGAGAGCATTCATGGACGTGAATGTTGATCTGACGGTGACGCCGTCGGTCACTATAAAGAATGCGGACGGGCAGGTGCTGTGGGCGCAGCGACGCCATTAGCTAGGTGCGCTTTTAGCGGCGGAACAGTCTCCACGATCGTGTTTCTGGTTCGGGGGCGGCCTTTTCTGGCTCGGTGGGAGAGATGATGGACTCCACGATCTCGCGAATGGCGGCCTCGTCCGGAACACGACCGAGTTCTGACGCAAAAAGCAGGTGGCCCGTGCCGGTGAGCGTCAGCGCAAGTGCGGGAACATCGGTGCCTGCTTTCATTCGCCCAAGGCCACGCTCGGCTTCCAGGTAGTCAGAGAGAACGTGGGTGGCATCAATGAGAAGCGGGATACCTTTTTGATGCGCTCCCATAAGCTGCGATCTCAGGTTGCTGCGCGTCATGACAAGACCGATGAGAAGCAGCTTGACGGGGTCAAAGATTCGTGTCAAAGCGGTGGAAAGATTGGAAGCAAGGGTTTCGGAGCCAGCTAGTTGTGCGAGTTCACGACCGTATGCCTCGACCTGGGAGATGTGCTCACGGACGAGTTCCGCAAGGAAACTGTTGTAATCGGTGAAGTAGCGATGCAATACCCCTTTCGCAACTCCAGCTTCTTCCGTTACTGCCCGGCTCGTTAGCCCTGAAACTCCCTCACGAAAGATCACCCGCTCGGCGGCTGCTAGCAACTGTGCTCGGGCATCATGCAGTGCTACACCGGTTGGCATGAGGTCTCCTATCTTTCCCTGTTTCATGGGTGTCAATTCTTAAATGGTCGTATGCCCATAGCTAGTGGGCGTACGACCATTCTACCGTCTTTTGCTGATTTCGTGCCACTTTCGAAGGTTCTTACCTGCGTGAGCAACGTGATGCCCCTCATGTTAGTGTGACAGTACCAAACACCGGCACACGTCATGGCTTTCAAGCCATGACGGCGTGACGAGTGGTGAAAAGCGTGACGAGTAGGGGTGGCGATGACGCCTGAACAGAATGCGTTGGTCGAGCGGCTCCGCGAGTTGCTGACCGGGGAAGCTGTGCTCCGGGAGGTGTCAATGTTTGGTGGTCGAGCGTTTATGGTCAACGAGAAGATGGTTGTCAGCGCGGGCAAAGATGGCAGCCTTCTCGTTCGTGTTTCCACGGACCAGCATGAGCAACTCCTGGGTGGTCCGGGTGCAACCCAGGCTGAAATGGGTACAGGCCGCGATATGGGGCCAGGATGGATTGATGTCAATGCCGTAGCTATCCAGGATGACAAGACTTTGATCTATTGGCTCGACGTAGCGATGGAGTATAACCGCGTTCTTACGCGAAAATGATGGGTGGGAGTTCCATCGGACGGATGTCCCGTCGGGTGGCAGTCCTGACAGGTTGCGTCGCCGCGCGCATGCCGATGTTCAACGCGGAATAAAAGAATTCGACAACAGGAGACAGTATGGCGACATGGTTCATCACGGGATGCTCAACAGGTTTTGGGCGCGCACTTGCCGAAGCTGTGCTCGCCGATGGGCACAATGCGGCAATCACCGCTAGGCAGCCTGAACAGCTTGCTGACCTCGAGGAACGCTATTCCGGCCGAGTTCTCGCACTCGCGCTCGACGTCACTGTCCGCGACCAGATTGGCGCTGCAGCTCGGGCCACGCTCGAACGTTTCGGGTGGGTCGATGTCGTGGTCAATAACGCGGGGTATGGCTACCGGGCTGCGGTGGAGGAAGCGACGCCGGAAGAAATCCAGAGGCTATTTGCCACAAACTTCCACGGGCCTGTGGACGTCATGAAGGCATTTCTGCCAGCGATGCGTGAGCGGCGAGCGGGCATGATTGTGAATATTTCGTCGATGGGCGCGCGGACGCATTATCCGGCCTCGGGCTACTACGCTGCTACCAAGGCGGCGTTGGAGGCGGCGACGGGATCGCTTGCCAAGGAAGTCGCCCCACTGGGGATCAAGGCGATGATCGTAGAGCCGGGTAGCTTCCGCACTGACTTCTCTAGTCGTTCCATCACCGAGGGCGCGATCCGCATTTCCGACTATGACGAAACCGCAGGTAAGAGGCGCGGCACCACGAGCGGAACCCAGCCCGGCGATCCAACAAAGGCTGCCCGGGCGATCATTACCGCCGTTGAATCTGAGAATCCACCGCGCCTGCTTCTGCTCGGCCCTGATTCGTATAAGAACGTGCACGCAGCTCTCCAAGCCGACCTGGCGGAGATTGAGCCGTGGCGTGGGCTCAGCTGCGGAACAGATTTCTGAGCGTAGGGGATATGTTACTGCGTGGCGGTGAGAGCGGGCCGTACGCCATATATGGCACATAACTCGCTCTCACCGCCACAGAATTACAGTCCAGGCGTCGGAGGGTTGTTTGGGTTACGAGCATCTGGAGATGCTCCTGATTGGGCCCTACTTTGACGTGATCTCGAGGCGGGTCTCCGCACTGTTTTCAACGGTCCGTCCGACAGTGCACAGGCGTTCCACCAGCTTCTCGAGGCGCACCACCATCCTTTCCGCCTTCTCAGGATCGAGGCTGGACAGGTCGGGGGAAAATACGGTGTGGATCTCGTCGTAGCGGTTTTCGGCGTCGTTCTTCACGGCGTCGACGGTCAGAGTCGCTTCGAAGTCTTCTCCAAGGTGATGCACGAGGTTCGCCTCCGAAGAAACAGCTGCGCAGGCGGCGACGGCAAGTTGCAGCAGCTCACCAGGGGTGAAGGAGTGCCGGACTCCGCCCTTTCCAATGCGAACCCGGGCACCTCGCTCATTGCTGGCAACGTAGATTCCGGGCTCCGTACGCTCAATAGTGAGGTTCGGGGTGTTGGCATTGTCGGTCATTGATTCTCCTTGATGAGGTGAAGGGGCCAGTGGGGGAGGCAAAGGTCCAGTGGGAGGGGATGCCCGGCACCCCCTCCGCACTCGAGCATAACGCTTCAACCTTGAACGTTTATGTGGCGTTGAAGGTCTCTGTGGTGACTGGTATTGGTCAGCTCCAGATACCGCCCGGAGCAAACACCTCGTCAACAAGCTCCTCGAACCAGCCGATTTCCCGTGCGACATCGAGGACGGTGTAGCGCGAGCGGTAGTACATGGCACGCGGGAAGGTCTCGCGCACAGCCTCGGGGGTCAAGCCGATATCCTCCGGACGTGCGGGAGCACCGGCCTCGCTGAGCATGCGCTGCAACTCTTTCGCGGGGATGAGCTGCGCTTCTAGCCGTTCGCGCACCGCCCCCCAGTTCTCTACGAGCGGCGTGAGGCGCGCGCGAATACCCTCGGCATTCACGTACTTCTCGCGGGTCTCGTTGATGCCCTTGTCGATGAGTGGCCCGCTCATCTTCTCGCGAATATCCGCCTCGATTTCTTCCCATGCGGGCCACTCGGCCACGATCTGGTCCAGATCGATAGCCCCGAGATCGCGCTGCAGGAACTTCTCATAGAACGCTGTCATCGCCAGGGTCCCGATGGCCACCTTGAAGCCGTGGCTGAGCGGCGGGTCGAGCTCGGCACCGAGGTGGTCGAGCTCCCACAGGTGACTAAAGTAGTGGTCCGCGCCCGAGGCCGGGCGGGTGCTGTTGGCGACCTGCATTGCCAGACCGGACATCACTAGGCCCGTACACAACCCCTCGTA
>RRZU011312809.1_pt1 | contig 21799 bp, 21 predicted proteins | sample 2165561 | NCBI WGS metagenome assembly RRZU01 (sample SAMN10456909, study PRJNA506462) | wastewater metagenome | isolation source: wastewater sludge | place: USA: Moscow, Idaho | reverse complement strand
TGGTCGCTTGCATGCACAAAATCCTCACCATCTTGAATGCCATAGTCAAATCGGGTAGCCCTTGGAACCCAGAGCATCACAAATGCGCCTGAAAACGCTTGACGCCGAACACAGTTGCTCTCCCACAAGCGGGCGAGGGGAGGTTCGTGACTCGCTGACGCGACTTTCACATTAAGGCTGCGCGGTTGGCAATACGAGCAGTCGTGTTCCGCACTAGAGGATTTCGCTCATGAATAGCTATCGGTCAGGCATCCGCTCATTCGCTCGCAGAGGCGGCGTGGCGCTTGCTTTTGTGCTCGCTTCACTCAGACCCAAGCGCCCTGATGCCGGCAACGCGCCGCATTACGCGGCAGATCTGGACGACTGGGAAGACGAATGTGGACGCCTCAGGGTGCCGCTGCCCCGAATCGATCTCCCACGAACTTGGTAATCCAGTGAGTGACGGCTCGACCGCCGTGCTTCTCGTCGAGGGTGACCCCTCTGACGCTGCACTGATTCAGAAGTCGCTCGCGGGAACGGGAGAACGCTCGTTTCGTGTCGAAAGGGTGAGCAAGCTCTCGGCGGCACTCGAACGGCTGGGCACGGCTGCTATCGAAGTGGTCGTCCTGGACCTGGTGCTGCCGGATGGTCGAGGCCTTGGGGTGTTCGATCAAGTGTTTCAGGCCGCTCCCAATGTTCCGATCGTGGTTCTCAGCGCGGCGAGCGATGAGCAGACCGCGCGCCAGGCGGTGCAACGTGGCGCTGTTGACTATTTTGTCAAAGGCCAGCGGGACGGCCACTGGCTGCCGCGCGTGCTGTCTTACCTGATCGAGCGCAAGGCCGCCCGGGACGACCTGCGCAATAGCGAAGCGCGTTTCCGTGCGATCAGCGACTCCTCGCCGCTGGGCATCTTCGTTTCCGATGCGCTGGGGAGTTGCGTCTATACCAACGCGGCCTATCAAAAGATATCTGGGCTAAGCCGGGAAGAGACCCTGGGGACCAGGTGGACCAGGGCAATTCACCCTGTCGATCGCCAGCGCGTCCTGGCTGAGTGGGGCGAAGCCGTGCGGGGCCTGGAGCCCTTCCAGACCGAGATCCGTTTTCGTCAGCCTGACGAAAACGTGGTGTGGACGCGTGTCAACAGCGCCGCCATGAGCGACGGCCTGGCAACACACGGTCGGGTGAAGACGGTTGAGGACATCACTCCGCGCAAGACCGCGGAGTTCGTCCTCCAGGCGGCGCAAGACGAGCTCTTCGAGGAAAGGGAGCGCGCCCAGGTCACCCTCAACTCGATCGGTGATGCCGTGCTGAGCACCGACCTTTTGGGCAACGTGACCTATCTGAACCTGGTTGCCGAGGCGATGACCGGCTGGTCTGCCAGGGAAGCTCTCGGCCGACCGCTGGCGGAGGTGTTCAGAATCCTCGACGGCAGGACGCGCGAGGCCGCGCCAAATCCCGCGCAGCTTGCGATCAGCGAGAACAGGACTGTCGGGCTGGCCGCAGACTGCGTGCTCATCCGCCGCGACGGATGCGAATTGGCGATCGAGGATTCTGCCGCCCCCATCCACAACCGGGATGGCCGGGTTGCCGGCGCAGTGCTGGTCTTCCACGACGTCAGCGAATCCCGGGCCATGACGCTGAAAATGGCTCATCTGGCCCAGCACGACTTTCTCACCGGCCTGCCGAATCGAGTGCTGCTGACCGAACGTCTCTCGCAGGCGATCGGGCTGGGCAAGCGGCGCCACAAACAGGTGGCCCTGGTGTTCCTGGACCTGGATAATTTCAAGCACATCAACGACTCGCTGGGGCATGTGATCGGCGACCAGGTGCTGCAGTTGGTCGCGCAGCGCCTGACAGCGGCGGTGCGGGCCACCGACACGGTATGCCGGCAGGGCGGCGATGAGTTCGTCATCCTGCTGGCCGAAATCGAGGAGCCGCTGGATGCTGCCCTGGTGGCAGAGAAGCTGCTCACCGCGTTCGCCGCGCCGTATCTCATCGGCACGCAGGAACTGCATGTCACCCTGAGCATCGGCATCAGCGTCTATCCGGATGACGGCCTCAACGCGGACACCGTGCTGCAGAACGCGGACACCGCCATGTATCACGCCAAGGCCAGCGGTCGCAACAACTACCAGTTCTTCAGACCCGACATGAACACGCGTGCGGTCCGCCGCCAGTTCGTCGAAACTGGGCACCGGCGCGCGCTGAAGGAGGGGGAGTTCCGCCTGCATTACCAGCCACAGATCGATCTTGCGTCCGGTGTGATGACCGGCGCCGAGGCCCTCGTCCGCTGGCTGGATCCGGCTCTCGGACTCGTTTGCCCAGGGCAGTTCGTGGCCATCGCCGAAGAGTGCGGCCTGATCGTGCCGATCGGCCGCTGGGTGCTGCGAGAAGCCTGCCGACAGGTCCAGTCCTGGCTGGATGCCGGCCTGCGCGCCGTGCCCGTGGCAGTCAACATTTCGGCCGTCGAGTTCAGGCAAAAGGGCTTTCTCGACGGGGTCGCCCTGATCCTCGAAGAGACCCGTCTGGCGCCAGCCTATCTTGAACTGGAGCTGACCGAGAGCATGCTCATGCAGGACGCCGTGTGCTCGGCATCGGTACTTGAAGCGCTCAAGGCCATGGGGGTCAAACTGGCCATCGACGACTTCGGTACGGGCTATTCGAGCCTGAGTTATTTGCAGCGCTTCCCGATCGGCACCCTGAAGATCGACCGATCCTTCGTACGTGACATCGCCACTGACACCGATGACGCAACCATCGTCAGCGCGGTCATCGGCATGGGTCGGAACCTCAAACAGCGGGTGATTGCCGAGGGCGTCGAGACGAGCGAGCAACTGGCCTTCCTGCGTACTCACCAGTGCGACGCGGGGCAAGGCTTTCTGTTCAGTCGCCCCTTGACTCCCGAGGATTTCGAACGTTTCCTGGTCACCGGGAATGAAGCTGCTCTGCTCAACAGCTTGCCTTGATGTCACCGATATCTTCGTCTTTTTGCTTGTAGACGCTAACGGTCATGGCGATTTCAGACACCCCCGATGGTGGAAGCCATGACCGTTCCCTCACCCCCTCCCCTCTCCCACAAGCGGGCGAGGGGAGGTTCGTGAGTCGCTGACGCGACTTTCACATTAAATTCGCCGCAGTCTGTACGGTCGCGCACAGGTGACGGCAAACGAAAAAGGGATCTCGGGAAATCCATTCTCGAATAGCATGTAGGCCTTCACCTCCCGGGAGCAAGCTCATGAACTGGCGCAATAGCACTGACCGTTACGGATCGCTGTCGATCGGGCTGCACTGGTTGATGCTGCTACTCTTCGTAGCGGTGTATGGCTGTATTGAACTGCGCGGGTATTTCCCCAAAGGGAGCGATCCTCGCGAGGCGCTGAAGACCTGGCACTTCATGCTCGGCTTGTCCGTATTTGTCCTCGCTGCGCTGCGCCTGTTGGTACACCTGACCGCCCCTGTCCCGCGCATTCAACCGGATCCGCCGGTTTGGCAAAAACGGTCCGCCAGGCTGATGCACCTGGCGCTCTACGCACTGATGACTGGCATGCCGCTGGCTGGATGGCTGCTGCTCAGCGCGGCCGGAAAGCCGATCCCGTTCTTCGGTCTACACCTGCCGGCGCTGATCGGTGAGAGCAAGAATCTGGCCGGTCTGATCAAGGAGATACATGAGATTGGTGGCACGGTGGGGTATTTTCTCATCGGCCTGCATGCCGCCGCCGCTCTGTTTCACCACTACTATCTCCACGACAACACGCTCCGGCGGATGCGTCCGAACCGGGATTGAGGATTGAGTGCGACCGACCCACCGAGATTACTGCCCGATGAACGCGGCGAATTCGCTCGCTTCGTCGGCGAGGTAGGCGATCGCTGCAAACGCTTCATCATCATCGTCGCGGTCGCCGTAAAGCGCCAGATCGAGGCCGGATAGGCAAGTATCCATCTCGATGACCTCTGCGGGCTTGACGTTCATCTTCGTGGTGATAGCGGCTGGCCAGAGAAAACTCTTCGTCCCGCGTCCGAGGCGAAAACTGTCTCGTCGCCTGGATGTCGGCATCCCTACTGCCGACACCTGAAACCGTCGGTAAAGCCAACGTTTGTAGCGTCGGCATGGATTCCGTTGTGCTCAGCACGCGTTGCTCATCCCGCGGGAAGCCTGTTCAGACGAGGTCCGAGCCAGGGTTCCCCGGGATGGCCATGGTCAAGGCTTGGGCGAAGCCCTGTCCATGGGGCGAGGTCCCGGCTTCCCATGCTTGCCACGCGGCGGAACGGCATGGAAGTCGTCAAAGATCTTCTTCTGTTCAGGGGTGAGCACAGCATAGAACTCCTTGAGGGCGGCCAGTCGCTCAAACATGCGCGACTGTTGGTCCCGCATACGTTCCACCATTTTGTCCGCCCGTTCCGGGGTGGTGAGCTTCGCCCAGTCCTCGGGTTTGCCAGGTTCCGGTTTGGCCATGGGATGTTCGGAGTCGAGGAACTTCCTCCAGGCGACTTCCTGATCCGGCGTCAGCTTGAGAGCGTCATGGACCTTCTGGTGATGCTGCGCCATGCGCTCAACCCGGTGTTCCCAGAAGTCGCCGCGCGTCCCCGCAGGGCCGCAGTCCGGCGGCGCAGCCACCGCCGGTGCGGCAATGACTCCCAGGCTGGACGCCAGGAGAATGGAAGAAACGAAGCTGCGATAGTTGGTCATGACGATTTTCCTTTAGAGAGCGAAGGGCATTTCTTGCGTCGATCTAGCTCCTCCGATTCCTGCAGTAGCCCTGTCGACGCTGCGATACTAGGCGATTATCGAGACTCATTCTGTCTGCTGGCGTACATAGCACCTGCACCGGGAGGGCGATAGGCGCAGTCTGCGGACGACAGCGTGCAGCGCCAAGTCGAACCGGGCGGTGTCACTTCTCGGCGTACCGCCGTTTGCTGCGAGTCATCATGTTGGTCGACGCAGAGAACCGATCCCCGTTTGCTACTACGCTTTGCCTATCGACGCACGACTCATCCCATACCAGTCGCTCAGTCGATCGGCGATGTTCGACTTCGAGCTGTTGGTTGTGCCTGATCGAACCCCTGCCCTTTACGCCCTCGGCTATCCGTCGCGGATGAAACGGGCAGAGTGGACGGTTCTCCCTTGTTCATCGCCGTAAAAACCAATATCATCGATTCGAAAGGGGAAGTGTTGCCGCCGCCAACCGGGTCAAAATGACTTCGGACGTCAAGCTTCCGCCTTAGCGAAGGCACAGCGGCGACCCAAAGCGGAAAACCGCTCCCCATCAATTCCAGTCACCAGGTAAGCAACTATGAAACCCCCCGCCATTGGCCTGATTGCCAGCGTGTTACTTCTTGTCCAGGGCTGTGCGATGACGCCGCCGCGCCTCCCCGCTGTACCGTCTGAATCGACGGCAAAAGCCGAGATTCCGGGAATGCCGAGCGTTCGCTTTGCTCTCGGGGGGTCGCTAAAAGAGCTCTCCCAAGTTGCGCTTGATTCCCTGCAACGGGAGAAGGCTTACCTTGCCGCGCAGGGATATACCGGGCCGATGCCACCGGCCACTTTTTTGGCAATTTCAGGTGGCGGTGACAACGGTGCGTTCACCGCCGGGCTGATGAATGCCTGGACCGCTACCGGGACACGTCCGGAATTCAAGATCGTTACCGGCATCAGCACGGGGGCATTGATTGCACCCTTCGCATTTCTCGGCTCGAAGTACGACGCCACGCTGAAAGAGGTCTACACGACCATTTCACCGAAGGACGTCCTTGAGCCGCGCAATTTCATCAAGGGCGTTCTCGGCGATGGGATGGCCGACAACGCGCCACTGTTGAGGCTAACGCGAAAATCGGTGACCGAGGATCTGCTCAAGGAAGTTGCCGCAGAATACGCCAAAGGTCGTTTCCTCCTCATTGCCACGGCCGACCTCGATGCGCGTCGCCCGATCATGTGGGACATGGGGAAAATCGCCAGCTACGGCGGCCCCAAGGCCTTGGATCTGTTCGTCAGCGTGATGGTCGCATCGGCCTCGATTCCGGGTGGATTCCCGCCGATGATGATTGATGTGGAAGTCGACGGAAAACCCTACCAGGAAATGCACGTGGACGGCGGCATCATGGCGCAGGTTTTCGCGTACCCTGCTGCGCTCCGCATCAATGAGTCGGCGGCGGCCGTCGGCGTCACGCGTGAGCGCCGACTCTACGTCATACGCAACGCGCGGCTCGATCCGGACTGGGCCGAAGTGGAGCGTAATACGATGAGCATCGCTGGACGCTCGGTCGCATCGCTGATTCACAGCCAGGGCATCGGTGACCTCTACCGCATCTATGCCACCGCCCAGCGGGACGGCGTGGATTTCAACCTTGGGTTCATCCCGTCGAGTTTCAACGCACCGCACAAGGAAGAGTTCGACACGGAGTACATGCGCGCACTGTACAAGACTGGCTACGACATGATGTCAAGCGGTTTCCCGTGGATGAAGCTTCCTCCGGGATTTGCTCCCCCGGGAAAATAGTTTCCGGGAAAGGCGCTCCACAAGTGCTGATTGCGCCTTTTGCCTGGCGGCTTGCGGCCGTCGATAACAAATGCAAGCGCATGGAAAGGTAGTTCAAGAGCGTGAGTTGTGCGGCCAAGATCCCGGTCTCGATCGAGCGCACCGTGCGGTGCTGGTCTCGGCCGCCTGCGCCGACTGGCCCCTGCTCTGAAACATCTCGGTGATGTAGGCCAGGTAAAGATCGCGCACCCGCTGGCAGTCGCCCAGCCAGGCATACTCGTCCAGGCTGAGCGACTGCTGACCGCCGATCTGTTGGCTGGGGCTGCCGGGCGAGATCTCCCTCCTGTATTGCAGCCGCTGGCGGGTGGATCAGTGCCGGCGGCGCCAAATCGACAGCATCGCCAGGGCAGCCAGCGAGAGCAGCGACGTTGTAGCCGGCTCAGGAATCCGCTGCTGAACCTCGTAAGTGATTCCGTCGCGGGCAAAATCAGCCCTGAACGCGTAGAGGTAGTTGGGTACCAAGGACAGCCCGGCAGGACAGTCATCGCCGAGGGCGACCGTGTCATTGGCAACACCATTATAGACACCGTCGCGACAGACATTGAACTGTACGCCAGCACCCGTTTGCGTGACGCTGAAGTCGTTGTCGCTCCCGATCAGCATCAGATAGCTACCGTCGTCAAGTTGCGGACCGATCGCCAGCCCCTCGATCTTTTCCGGGATAATCAAGCCGTTCGCGACCAACGCTGCCTGGATGTCGAGGTAGAGGGTCTTTGATACGGCAACGACACCCGCCGGCAGGTCATTCGTGTTGGCGAACGAAATACCCTTGACGTCGCTGGCGCCGGTGATGTCGATCAGATAGACACGCTTGCTGCCGACCGGTGCATCGTCGGTCGTCGTGTCCGAGCCGTAGCCCCGGTTATCGCGCTCGATGACAAGGAACTGGTGGTCGTTGAGGGCGACGACCGCGCTGATGCCGATACTGCGGCCCTGGTTGGTTGCTCCGAAGTCGCTCGCCGTGCCGGGAATCCTGTCATTGATGTCGGCGATGCTCTCCAGCTGATAGGTCAATTGCCGGGTTTGCGTTCCCGTTGCGACGTCGAACTCGACCATGCGCAGGTTGCGGCTGCGCCGGCCGTCATTGCTGGAGCCTTCGTTAACGAGTGGGTCTTGCAGCATGGCATAAAGCTTGGTGCCGTCCGGCGAGATCGCCAGACCCTCGAAGCCGCGATTATCCTGGCGTCCGTTGACAATCGTTGGGCGACCGTCGACATAATTGACCGTGCCGCCCGTCTGTTTCGGAATCAGATTTTCCGGTGGCGTGAAGGTACGCAGGAGCGTGCCGTCCCTACGGAATTCGCGCACGCTTGGGCCGTACTCGTCGGAGACGTAGTAGTTGCCGTTCCTGGCAATGGCGATACCTTCGGGATCCTGGCTGAGCCCGAGCGTTTCTTTGCTGCCATTGAGCAGACCCGGATTGAGGCCATTAAAGGCAGTACCGCCGGACGTCAGCTTGGTCGTCTGCAGGACATTGAAACTGCTGATCGCGCCCGTGCCCGAGTTGATGCCGAGTCCGAACTGCTGCAGGCGCGTGTCGTAGGGGATGAGACCACCGCCCGGACCGCGGTCGGGCAGTCCGATCCAGGTCTTGCTGATCGAATCCCAGGCGAGGTCCGAGCCAAAACCACCGAGACGATTGGTGTTGGCGCCCGGTGACAACGTTGCACTGGCGTCGACGCTGGCGCCGGCGATTTCCAGGGAATTGACAAAAGTCGGCGAAGCGTCAGCCAGGCTGACGGCAACGCAGAGCATTCCGGCAAGAGCGGAGCGTATGAATGGGCTTTTCATCGTCTAAACCTTATCGATTGAACCAGACAGGCGCAAAGCAAGTTTTATGCCGTTAAATAATGAACTTGGTAACGCATTGATTCGCAATTACAACAGACAGCACTCCTGGTCTGCCGCAGGCAAGCAGTGTAAGATTTTTCGACACCTGACACGAATTGCACCGCACTACCCGGGGTGTGCATTGGTCGCCTGACTGCTGGTAGTTCGTACCGAGAAGATCGATACCTATCACGCGTCGCGGGAACCCCTTCTGGCGGCGCATGACCGGGGATCAAAAGTCCAGGTCGCTGAGGCCAGGATGATCATCCGGACGACGTCCCAAGGGCCAGAAAAATCTGCGCCCGGAGTTCTTGATGGGGAGATCGTTGATGCTGGCGAAGCGGCGCTGCATGAAGCCGTGCTCGTTGAACTCCCAGTTCTCGTTGCCGTAGGAGCGGTACCACTGGCCGGAGTCGTCGTGCCATTCATAGGCAAAGCGCACCGCGATACGATTGCCGGTATAGGCCCACAGTTCCTTGATCAGCCGGTAATCGAGTTCCCTGGCCCATTTCCGTGCCAGGAACTGGCGCACCTCTTCACGTCCGACAGGGAACTCGGCACGGTTGCGCCAGCGGGTGTCCGGTGTATATACCAGGACCACGCGATCGGGGTCGCGCGTATTCCAGGCATCTTCGGCCATGCGGACTTTCTGTCGGGCCGAATCTTCGGTAAAGGGTGGTACGGGGGGCTTGGTTTCCATGGATCACCTCGATCTGAGTAGGTTAGGAAAGGCGATTCGCGTCTGAAGGTGGTGGCAGTTGTCCAGCACGGCCCGGTTCATTCAAACCTCTCATACTTTAAACGACTGGCGGGAATCGTAAGTTCGCGTGTGGCGGCTTTGGCGGCCTCGATCAACCGGCCAGGCCCGCAAACGTAAAACAGCGCGTCCGCAGGGGCAGCGCGCATGGTCGCGTGACGATCGATGCGGGTCCCCCCCGGGGCGCGCGTGAGATACAGGTGCCGTTGCCCGGGAAACTCGATGGCCAGCCGGTCCCGATAGGCCATGTCGGGGGCGGTCCTGCCGCTGTAGTGCAGTGCAAAGGAGTTGCCACGGGCGTCGAGCTCCTGTGCCATCGCCTTGATCGGCGTGATGCCGATGTCGCCGGCAATCAGGATGGCAGGGCGACCATCATCATGCAGAGGGAACTGGTTGGCCGGATGATCCAGCGCCAGTCGCGTACCGATCTGCCAGTAGGCATGGATCGCCGCCGACCCTCCGCGTCCCGCTTCCTCGCGCAATACAGCAATCTCGTACATGTCTCGTCGGTGCGGATGCGTGGCCAGCGAATACTGTCGCGTAACCACCGAGCCATCCGGCAGTCGAACTGGCACTGCGAGATGCGCCCCTGCCGTAACGGGCGGCAAGTCGCTCCAGTTCGGTGCACGCAGTTCGTAGGCCCGCACGCGCGAGGTCATCTGTCGTAGGCCGGTAACGACAAGCTTCAGCGCGCCGCTACCTGTTTCATCAATCACCGTTGTGCTCGGTTGGCGCTCTCCGGCCTCCTGCTGCCAGCCACTGACGAGTTCCCTGACCTGGCGCTCGGTGAAGCGTAGGGTGATGTATTTCGGGCAATTCCAGTCGAAGGCTTCCACCGTGATGACCACCCCGCGGTCTACGCGGGCCCGACAGTCGGGCGCCTCGCGACGGGCTACGGGGGCCGGTTCCGTATCCTCGTCAATCAGGCGTGCCCGCCCCCAGATCCTGAGCCGACGCTGCCCGGGATAATCCATCAGGAACAGGCTGACCCGGTCATCTCCGTCGAGGTTGCCAACCGAAATGTACTGCCGGTTGCCGGAGTAGTCCGCATAGCCGATCGTCCGTGTATCCAGTACCTTCAAAAAGCCGGTCGGGCCGCCACGGTGCTGGACATAGAGCCAGCCGCTCTCGCCCACGGTGCCTTGATAGAAGCTATCCCTTGCCGCGATGAATTCAACTTCGTAGGGGCTGAGCTCGACCGCTTCGGCATCGCCCAGTTCGGCCGCGCGATAGGCGTCTCGACTGCGCATCCGCGCCTGGACGGCCTGGACTTTCGGGGTGAAGGCAAGCCCGGCGAAGGCACGTGCCATGAACATTCTCCTTGCTGCCGGGGCAAGGCCTCCGGCTTCGATGGTTGGAATCAGACGGCGAGCTTTAGTTCGATTTATGGTAACTCCTCAAAGACCCTGGGCATGACCGTTCGCTGAATCTGGGATTCTTGCTTGCAGGTGGTGCTGAACACAGCGCGAGAAGCGTGGTTCAATCGGCAGGCATGAGCACGGCGACTCCGCAGAGACTTCCCGGTATCCCTGAAATCCCTGTCGACGAGAGGACGCCGGCGGTCGTTCTCCTGCTGGAACTTTGTCATTGGCAACGGGAACAGATTCAGGCGCTGCGCGATGAGCTTGCACGACTGAAGGGCCAGAAGCCGAAGCCGGTGATCAAGCCCCCTGCGCTGGACGGCGAGCGAAGCGGGACAAAGAAGACGCGCCTGCCGAAGCGCCGTAGCAAGCGCCACAAGACGGCGAAGCTTGAGATCCACGAGTTGGTCAAGCGGCAGCCGGCAGAGGCTATTCCGCCGAACAGCCGCTTCAAGGGCTAGCAGGATTTCGTGGTGCAGGAGCTCCGGATCGCTGTGCACAATACCCGGGCAGTTCGATGTGCTGACCCACGCCCTCTGCTGGATCCATGCCGAACGAGTGCTGGCCAAACTGCTCGGCTTCAACGATCTGCAACGCCAGGCTCTGGCCTCGGCGCGCAGCGAGCTGTGGGCGATCTACGATGCGCTCAAGGCGTACAAGGAAGCGCCGGAGGCACTCACTGCAGCCGCGATCGAAGCCCGCTTCGACAAGCTTTGTGCCACCCGGACCGGCTATGCCAGCCTCGATCAGGCCTTGAAACGAATGCGCCGCAACCGGGAGGAGTTGCTGCGCGTGTTGCAACGTCCCGAGCTTCCCCTACACAATAACCTCAGCGAGTCGGATATCCGCGACTACGTCAAGAAGCGCAAGATCAGCGGCTCCACCCGTAGCCCGTCCGGTCGCCGCTGCCGCGACACCTTCGCCAGTCTCAAGAAGACCTGTCGCAAGAACGGGCTGCCCTTCTGGCAATACCTGAAGGACCGAGTTTTCGGCTGGCATCGAATTCCTCCGTTGGCGCAGTGGGTCTTCGAGGCCACCCCGACGGCGGCGACCGTTCCCTTACGTGACCCCTGAAGCGACTCCCGCGCGCTATTGCGGGCGCTTGTTCAGCACAGCGGAGCTCGACCAGATGCGGCAGCTGATCGCGGCCCACCCGGCAGCCTCGCGAGCGCAGTTGTCCCGCCTCGTTTGTGCCGAGCTCGGCTGGAAGCGTGAGGATGGGCGGCTCAAGGAGATGAGCTGTCGCGTGGCGATGCTGCGCATGCAGACCGATGGCTTGCTGCAACTGCCGCTGCCGCGCAACGGCAATCACAACGGAAAGCCCTGGCACCGTCGTACCGTGCAGGCCGAGCCCGACACGCCCCTGCGCGCAAACGGTCCTCGTACCCTGGGCACACTGCAACTGCACCGGGTCAGCCAGCGCGCTGAATCGCAGCTGCACAACGAGTACCTCGACCGCTACCACTACCTCGGCTATCAACCGCTGCCCGGCGCCCAACTGCGCTACTTCGTTCGCGCGGGCGGACGCCTCGTCGCCTTGCTCAGCTTTGCTGCCGCCGCCTGGAAGACCCAGCCGCGCGACCACTATATCGGCTGGACGCCCGCGCAACGCCAGGAGCACCTGCACCGCGTCGTGAACAACGCTCGATTCCTCATCCTGCCGTGGATCGAATGCAAGAATCTGGCCTCGTCCATCCTGGCTCGCGCCGCCCGGGAGATCGCCGCCGACTGGCACGGCCAATACGGTTACCGGCCGCTCTTGCTCGAAACTTTCGTCGAGCAGTCACGCTTTCGCGGCACCGCTTACCAAGCCGCCAACTGGCTCTGCCTCGGACAAACCACTGGTCGCGGCAAACTCGATGTCCACCACCAAGCCTTGCTGCCCATCAAAACCGTCTGGGTCTATCCTCTCGACCGTCACTTCAGACGGGTGCTCTGCGGGTGACCGCGTCGTTCCAGCAACCGCTCAGCGCCTACATGCCCGCGCTTTTTGAGAAGTTACGATGCTGACCAGCAACCCATTGATATAGAGTGCTTTCAGGAGTTCCGGGATGGCGGTGATCTCATTACTCTTGCTGGCTACCTTTTCCTGGCCGAGAACGACCCCGAGTTCGGTAGCAAAGGCGCTGACCATGTGAATGGCACTCTCGCCGCCACTGCCCGACCCGCGCACCGTCTTGCCGTCAACCCCCAAGACGCCTGTCAGGGTACTGACCACCCAGGGCCTCGCCACTCGGACAGCATATGACAGGTGTCGCTTCAACCATATGATTTGTTGACAGCTTTTGTGCCTTGCTTCGCTGATTTCGAGGCCGCCCCGCTGGCCGAATCGTTGGCAAAGGTTGTGGCAGACGCGGTTTGGATGATTGAGGTTTTGCCGAAATGGATTTAAAAACAAGCAAAAACAGCGCCTTAGCTTATGCATTCCGAGTGACGAGGCCCTGCATAGGAAGCCCGTCAGAGCACAGTGGTAGCAGACTCACAATCATATCTAATTTGGGAAAAATCTACCAATGGCTGCGATAAGGCAAAGGTTATCTGCTGTTAAAAGAGCCGCTCTTTCTGGCTTTTTGTGTTTAGGCTTTTTCTATTGTCTCGTGCCAACCGAAAGTATTGGCAGTAACCGAGCGCTGGTCGCAAGGTTAGCTGTTGCCGTTGCCATCGTGGTCGTAGTGGTGACGCTATTGAAACCACGGATTTCTAGAAGCAATGTGTGTTATCTTATTGTTTGTTTTCTGGTTTCTTTGATGGCCCTTGTTCGCAGTTTCGGTGGTCATCTTTTCTTGTTTTGGTTTTCCCTTGTTTTTGCGGTAACACTCTCTAGTGCCGCCGTGAACAACAGGGCTTTCCGACAATCGCTGAGCCAGGCGGTTCTTGCGTTATTAGTCTTGTCGGTCTTTCTACTACTATTCCAGATTGCTATCTACCTCTATAGTGGGTCGGTGTTAGAAATTCATGAAATGCTATTTCCCTACAGCGGCGAAGCCAGGATTCAAGGAATGGAGGGTTTGCTTCGCTTTAGTAGCTTTTACATAGAGCCAGGCACTTACTCAAACTGGGTCTATTTGTTTTTGATGATATATATGGCACTAAACCCGGATGCAAAAGCGCATCTTATTTTTCTTGTTGCTAGCAGCATGGCTCTGACGTTGTCAGCATGGGGGGTCCTTGTTGGTCTCTTGCTCGTGGGGGTAACCATACTGCAAAACGGTGGGAAAGGGTCTTGGCTGCTACTTGTTCCAGTAGCACTGGCCCTAGCAATAGCTCCGATGTCTTTAGTCGATGCGGTGCTTACGAGTCTTCACTATAAATTGTCTCCGGATGAAGCCTCCGCAGGGTATAAAATGGAAGCTTATGAGCAGTTCCAGCAAATTGCTGGCGACGTTCTGGTTCTTGGCGACGGATTCTCGTCCAAATTCTGCCAGTCGTGTCTTTCTCCTCAAGACGCTGGTTTCGCCCTTAACCTGGCGGTTGTTATGGGCGTGTTTTTCTTAATTGGAGTATTCGGTGTCTATTTCGCCACACTTTTTCGGGCAGGTTCAATTAGATTTGCTGTGCTATCGCTACCGCTCCTATTCACCAAGGCCTACTATTGGGAGTTCTCGGTATGGCTGCTTTTGTTTCTCGTTATCTCTGGATGCTTGCCGACACAGCGTCGGCTTCACTCGAGTATTCCGCGTGGGGCTTCGCGGGTGCCGCCTGGACAATTGGAAGCTTGGAGTGGATCGAACCGTTCTTAAGCAACACCTCGCCGCTAAGCGCCTAGCAAAAAGTCATTCGATAATCAGAGCCGAAGCCGTCCAAAATTCTATCGACGTCAGCCTCAAGGGTCGCAGAGTTCCGGGCTTTGAACGCCATCCACTCGTACTTCATCTTGTGCCAGAGCTTCTCGATGCGGTTTAGCTCCGGGCTGTAAGGCGGCAGGAAGAGGAGCGTGAGGCCCTTGCGCTTCAGGAAAGCCAGCAGGGGCTGGAGTTCCTTCGCCTTGTGGATCGAAGCATTGTCCAGAATGACGGTCAGTGGCCTTCCGACGCTTTCCAGAAGGAGACCGAGGAAGCCGCCAAAAAGAGCCGCGGTCGTGGTCTCCCAGAACTTGGCGGTGAACAAAGCCCCGGTCGATACCAACGCGGCCAGCACATTCAGGCGCTTTCCGCGCTCGGCCGTAATCAGGTGAACTTCTCCTGTCTCGGTCCATGCGCTCCGATTGGGGTGCGCCTGCGCAAAGCCGGCTTCATCCACGTAGGCCAGCGTGACTTCGCCAAGCTTTGTTTTTTCAACCAATTCCTCTATTTCTGCCTGGGCTTCCCGAAATTTGGCTTCGTCTCGCTTCTTTCGTAGACTGTGCCGGGTCGTTTTCCAGACGTAGCCCTTCGCTTTCAAGGTGCTCTGCACCAGCCACACCGATACCTGGACGCCCTGTTCGACAGAGAGGCGGCTTCTCAACTGAGGAGCCGTACAGGCCTCCTCCTTTGCCCAAGCGCACAGCAGCTGCCTATGGGTTGCCGATAGCTTGCGAGGTGCGCCGCTGCGCGATCGGTCGCACAGCCCGTCGAACCTTCTGGATAGCCAGGCATCCCTGTGGTTTGCTACGGTTTCCTTATGAATCTTCTGCTGTAGGGCAACTCCGTCAAGAGATCGTCCTTCATCAAGTAGTAGGACGGTCCGTGCTCGCCGACGTTTACGCCAGTCGCTGCCGCGCTCGTCTATCTGCGTTAGCTGGTGGCGCTCTTCTGCTGTGAGGGTCAGCGTCTTGGCTCTGCGGCACATGGCGAGACATCCGGAGATGGTGGGACGGCAAGTATAACGGCATAAGGCGATAAGTCGAAAGACTTATCCAGGAGCGCTTAGCTGGCGTAGGGGATGCTGCTGACCGTTACCAACGGCTTGTAGGTTATTCCACCGCTTGTCCTCGTATCGAGATAACCATTCATCAGGCTGTAGTCTGGCCCCAGCGTATCATCAATGTGGCCAACCGGCGCGTCGATCTTTCCGGCTGTGAAAAAAACCGTTGCCCCGGAATTTCCACCGCTGGCATCGAGAAGATTCGCTACCGTGTTTGTGCGCGGGCTCCCCGAGTCGGGCAATGTAGTTCCAATATTATTCCAGTTCGCCTGTGGGACCACGCCTGCAATGTCGGTTGCCGGCATGGCCGGCTCCGCTGGTTCATAGTTACGCCAGAAATTGATACCGATGCCAGTTGCGCTGGCGGTAGCGGCAGTCAAGCCGAGAGTCATGGCGATCACGGTCGCTACTGCAGAGTTTTTGAGGTTTTTCATTTCCTGTTACCTGTCGAGAGAAAGAGGAGGCATACCGATGCATACCGAGGAAGGAGCAGCGCCGGGTTTGTCCCGGGATGAGGCGCTCACGGCACCCGGAGCAACCATAGCAAAATCAATGCCAATATTTCGTCGGTCTGGCAAGCAATTGGTTTAAATGTTGTTCGTTACTGCGCGCTGACAGTTGCCGGTATCTGCGGGTATCCCATGTAAGAAAAATCGACAGTCCGGACCAGGAAGGCGCGCACCTCGACCGCGAAACCTTATTGGACGCCCATGTTCGCGCCCAAAGCGTCGGACACCGGGGCTGGGCAGGCTCCCTCAGATCGCCTGCGCCTGCCGCAAGCGCGCGATCGCGGCTGCGTCCCAACCCAACTCGCCGAGGATCGCATCGGTATGCTGACCCAGCGCCGGCACTGCATCCATGCGAGGGGTGAAGGCATCCAGTCGGCCAGGTGGCAGCAGGGCCGGAATCGGCCCGGCTGGCGTCGCGACCTCGGTCCAGCGCTGGCGTGCCGCGAGCTGCGGGTGCTGCCAGACATCGTGCATGTCGTTCATGTGTGCGTTGGCGATCTGCGCGGCGTCGAGCCTGGTAATCACTTCCTCGCCGCTGAGCCGCGCGAATTGCTCGACGATCAACGGCTGCAGCTCGGCGCGAGCGGCGCTGCGCAGGGCGTTGCTGGTGTAGCGCGGATCGCTGGCCAGTTCCGGACGCTCGAGTACCTGGCTGCAGAATGCCTGCCATTCGCGGTCGTTCTGCACGCCCAGCAGCACCGTCCTGCCATCGCCGGTCGGGAATGGGCCATAAGGATAGATCGTCGCGTGCGCGGCGCCGGCACGCGCTGGCGGCGTGGCGCCAGCGAAAGCGTAATACAGCGGATAGCTCATCCACTCGACCATGCTTTCGAGCATCGATATCTCGATGTGGCAGCCGCGCCCGCTCTGGCCGCGTTGCAGCAAGGCCGCCAGGATGTGGCTATAGGCATACATGCTGGCCGAAATGTCGGCGATCGAACAGCCGGCCTTGGCCGGCGCGTCCGGCGAACCGGTGACCGAGAGGAAACCCGACTCGCTCTGGATCAGCAGGTCGTAGGCCTTCTTGTCACGATACGGCCCGTCGCTGCCGTAACCGGAGATGTCGCAGACGATCAGCCGCGGGTGCTGCTCGCGCAGTGCCTCGTACGCGAGACCAAGGCGCGCGGCGGCCCCGGGCGCCAGGTTCTGCACCAGCACGTCGGCAGTGGCGAGCAGCCTGGCCAGAATCTCCGGCGCCGCGGCGTGCTTGAGGTCGAGCGTCAGGCTCTCCTTGGAACGGTTGGCCCACACGAAGTGCGAGGCCAGACCGCGCACGCGTTCGTCGTAGGCACGCGCGAAATCACCGCTCTGCGGTCGCTCGACCTTGATCACGCGGGCCCCGAAGTCGGCCAGTTGGCGGCTGCAGAACGGCGCCGCGATGGCGTGTTCGAGGGCGATTACGGTGATGCCGTCGAGAGGGCGCATGGCGGGATCCTTCGCCGCTCAGAACGAGCGCGGCAAGCCGAGCAGATGCTCGGCGACATAGGAGAAGATCAGGTTGGTCGAGATCGGTGCGACCTGATAGAGGCGGGTTTCACGGAATTTGCGTTCGATGTCGTATTCGCTGGCGAAGCCAAAGCCGCCGTGCGTCTGCAGGCAGACGTTGGCCGCCTGCCACGAGGCCTTGGCAGCAAGGTACTTGGCCATGTTCGCCTGGGCGCCACAGGGCTGCTGCGCGTCGAACAGCGCACAGGCCTGAAAGCGCATCAGGTTCGCTGCCTCGATCTCGATGAAAGCCTCGGCGATCGGGAACTGCACCCCCTGGTTGATGCCGATCGGCCGGTCGAAAACGATGCGCTCGCTGGCGTAACGACTGGCGCGGTCGATGAACCAGTAGCCGTCGCCGATGCACTCGGCGGCAATCAACGCACGCTCGGCGTTGAGGCCATCGAGGAGATAGCGGAAACCCTGCCCCTCTTCGCCGACCAGGTTTTCGGCGGCGATATCGAGATTGTCAAAGAAGAGTTCGTTGCTTTCGTGATTGACCATGTTGGCGATCGGCTGCACCGCGAGGCCCATGCCGATGGCCTGGTGCAGGTCGACAATGAAGATCGACAGGCCTTCGGATTTCCGCTTGACCTCGGCGAGTGGCGTCGTGCGTGCGAGCAGGATCATCAGGTCCGAATGCTGCCCGCGCGAGATCCAGACCTTCTGGCCATTGACCACGTAGCGGCCGTCCTTCTTCACCGCGGTGGTGCGGATGCGTGTGGTGTCGCTGCCGGTCGTCGGCTCGGTCACCGCCATCGACTGCATGCGCAGCTTACCGGCGGCGATCGCCGGCAGGTATTGCTCCTTCTGCGCCTGACTGCCGTGGCGCAGCACTGTACCCATGTTGTACATCTGACCATGCACGGCAGCGGAATTGCCGCCGCAACGGTTGATCTCTTCCATGATCACGCTTGCCGCGGTCAAGCCCAGGCCTGAGCCGCCGTATTCCTCGGGGATCATCGCCGCCAGCCAACCGGCGCCGAGCAGCGCATCGACGAAGGCCTCGGGATACGCGCGCTGCGCGTCGACGCGGCGGAAATACTCGTCCGGAAACTCGCGGCAGAGGTCGCGGATCGCCTCACGGATTGGCTGGTGTTCGTCGGGGCTGTTGAGCATGGTCGTCGTCCTGGGTATGACCGCTCGACGGGACGAGGCGGCGATGGCTGTCACACTTGTTTTCCACATCTGGATAGATCTGGCGAATCAATGACTTCCCCATTTTTATGAAGGGTTGCTCGAGATGCCGGTAGCTCAATCCCGAGACGTAGCGGGTAATGACAATGGCGGCAACCAATAACACCGCTGAATAAGCGATCGACAGTACGCCAACGGTCTTTAATGGCCAGACATGCTTGAGAAAAGTTCCGACATACCCCAAGACGGCAAAATGGAGTATGTAGGCACTAAAGCTGACCTGGCCCAGCCCGATGATCGCCGTGTTGATCGCCCACCCTTTCGGCTTTATCACCAGCACGATCGCCCAGGGAAGGAAAAACAGCGATATCAGGAGATGCGTCGGCGGAAGAAACGAAGACCAGTCAAATGATTTTCTTGGCCCATAGAAGGACAAGCCAAACAGCGCGCAGCAAAGCGCGATTGATGCGCCATTGGCGGTAATTCGGCTGGCCATGATCCATTGACGAACCGATTTGTTGGTGACGCAATGATAAAGGAGGAAACCCAGTGAAAAGATTACCAGCTGGTTTGGCGGCCAGAAATAGAGGAAGTTGGCGCGCTCCTCATACGTTATTTCCGGGTACAGATGCCCTCCACCAATGAATGCAGCAATCATGATTGCCAAAGCGACAACGAAAAAGACGATGGCCCGCCTGAGTGTGCCGACCAGCAGAGCCAGAAAGGGAAAGGTGAAATAAAAGAAGAATTCAACGCCGATGCTCCAGCCGCCGGGCACGGGTGTCCAACCGGGCACCGTAGGTATCAGGTAAGGGCTCCAGGCGTTGTAGAAAAGCAGCGAGGCCAGCAGGATCTTGAAGCTGAAATCGGCAGGTGGTGTCGAATACGCAAACCAGTAGAAAACCACAGCCAGATAGTAAAGTGGCGCAATCCGAAAAAAACGGCGGATCAGAAACTTGCCACTTCGTCTGGCGAAGGAATCGTCACTGCGGGACCACGACATCAGCAGGGTCAATGCAGATGCCAGAAAGAACAGCTGAACTCCATAAAAACCCAGGGCCAGCGGGCGCATTGCAGGCCATACCAGATCCTCGTTATGGCCGATGGAGTGGACCGCAATGACCATGAGAATGGCATAACCGCGCAGTGCATCGACGACCTGAAGATGGTCTTGCCTGTCGAAGTCAAGGTGGGCTTTTGAACTATCCAGCATATTCGTCATTCGATGTTCGGTGGCGCGCTCCGGAAACCGGGCGCGGGTTTGGAGAAGCGGGCCTGACGTTGGCCTGGCGGAGCGTCACGGAATCATACGGCCAAGGTGGCGGAAGAGTAGAGAAAAATGTCGCAGACGGATCCAGACGCAAGGCCAGCAATACGCCATGCTCGCTCCTCAACTGGCGGGCACCGATTCCTCGCTTGCAACGCTCATCTTCCAGAACGATCTGGAGAATGCGGACGCCGCCGGCTGCGAGGAAAAGAGCCCGAACGCCTGTACCTGCAAGCCGAGACGGGTGGCGGACGCAGACGGACAGGCACCCTGAAATCCGCTTATAATCCGGCCAGCGGTGACGATCACGTCCTGGCCCCAGCGGAGCAGGCGCCCCGCTTTCTGTGATTCTTTGCGAAATAAGGAGAAGGTTTCATGAGCAAGCTGGTGGTGATTGCCTACGACACACAGAACAAGGCTGGCGAAGTTCGCAGCAAATTTCGCAAGATGCGGCAGGAGCAGATCATCGACTTCGACGAAATGCTGGTCGCGGTCAAGGACGAAGGGGGCGAGGTGTCGCTGCTGCAGACCTACACACCGGTTGCCACTGCCGCACCGACGCACGGTTTCTGGAACACCTTGGTGGGCCTCGTGCTGATGAATCCGGTACTCGGGATGTCCACTGGTCGGCGCGCCAACGCCGTCAGCGGCGTGCTGACCGAGGTCGGCATCGACGCGGAGTTCGTCAAAGACCTCACCGCGACCTTCCAGAACGGCAGTTCGGTACTTTTTGCGCTGATCCGCGATGCCGCAGCGCCCGAGAAAGTGTTCGCCGAATTGCGCGGTACCGGCGGCAGGGTTCTCGAAACGACGCTCAAGCACGAAGAAGAGGAAAAGTTGCAGGCCGCCCTGAGCGCCGCGGCGTAAGGAGCGCCGCGGGCGAGACCGGACGAGGGTTGCGCTGCTCCCCCGTTCATCGGTCTTGGTGACGCCCGATCTGATCCGGCCTGGCCGGATGTCGAGCAAGTCGAAGCATTGGGTCCACTTCGACTTGCCTGGCGACTACGACTTGACCAGCTTGCGGGGGACCAGGTGACTTTACTGATTCAACAGCATTTGCAGGCCATTGTCACGGTGCTCGCGCTGGTGAATCCGCTGATGTGCGGCGCCCTGTTCGCGCGCATCGAGGACCAGCAGGCGCGCAAGACTCAGGTCGCCGACGCGGCAAAGGCGGCCTTCGCCGTGCTGGTCATCCTCGTTCTGGCGGCGCTTTTCGGCGTACGCATCCTGCACCTGTTCGGCGTATCTCTGGATGCGTTTTCCGTAGCCGGTGGCGGCGTGCTGTCCTGGATCGGCTTTTCGATGCTGACCGGCAACGCGACCACCGACAAGCCGGCGGGCAATGGCGGCAGCACCCGGTCGCTGACGCCACTGATCATCTTTGCCGCCAGTCCCGGCACGATTACCGGCGTCATCACCTTGTCCGTGGCCCACGGCCCACACGATCTGCCCTTGACCGCGCTGATCGCCGTAGCTGTGGCGGTGCTGCTCATGTGGATCGTCCTCTTGCTGGCTGCCCGTATGGGTGGTCGCGCCAGCGATGGCGACTTTGCCCGCGACACCGTGACCCGCTTCATGGGTCTGATCGTCATTGCGATGGGGATTCAGTTTGCTCTTACGGGCCTGCGCGCTTTCATGATGGCTAGCCAATAATGCCGAAGACAAGTGCATGCTGCGGTGGCAACCGGCATTGCCAGAGCGATGGATCACCGGAAACGCGCCAGCGCGGCGGGGCGTTGCTGGTGACTGGCCAAGCGGGCGGACCTGGCGGCTTGCCAACGGCCAAGCTCGGCGTGTGCGCTCCGTGTTTACCGAAACACCGGCTTGTCCGGGGTGCTATAGTGCGAGCTTGATGCCGTTTGGCTTTTCTTGTTGGCGAACGAGGAGAAAGGTATGGGCGACACACCCAGGCAAGCCGGCACTGCCGCCGGCAGCGCGCCGGATCTCGAGAAGATCCCGGTCGAGCAGGTCCTCGCGACGCTCGCCGTCAAGCCCGAGCAGGGCTTGAGCGCGGCCGAAGCGCAGCAGCGGGTAGCCAAGTACGGTCCCAACGCCATCGTCGAAAAGGAAAAGAGTCTCGGCGAGCAGATTCTCGGCTA
>RRZU011510894.1_pt1 | contig 21805 bp, 19 predicted proteins | sample 2165561 | NCBI WGS metagenome assembly RRZU01 (sample SAMN10456909, study PRJNA506462) | wastewater metagenome | isolation source: wastewater sludge | place: USA: Moscow, Idaho | reverse complement strand
CACGCGGGTCGCCCCACAGCCGCATCCCGAACCTGACACCTGGGGCCCCCGGAGGGGCCGACGCCCCGGCTGCACGACCCGACTCTCGGCGTCGCCGGACGAGGACTCGATCGTGACGCAGTCGATGGAAGCACCCGACGAACAGATGGCCCGCCGGGTCGTCGGCAAGGTATCCCGGCGCCTGATCCCCTTCATTGCGCTCCTCTACTTCATCAACTATCTCGACCGCACGAACATCGGTTTCGCGAAGTTGACGATGAGCAAGGAGCTGCAACTCACCGAGACGATGTTCGGGCTCGCCTCCGGCATCTTCTTCGCCGGTTACCTGCTCCTGGAGGTGCCGAGCAATCTGGCCCTCCACCGCTTCGGCGCCCGGCGCTGGATCGCCCGGATCATGATCTCCTGGGGCATCGTCGCCGCGGCGATGGCGTTCGTGCCGAATGCGACGTGGCTCTATGTGCTGCGGGCTCTCCTGGGAATCGCCGAGGCCGGTTTCTTCCCCGGCATGATTCTCTACCTGACCTTCTGGCTGCCGCGGGCCCAGCGGACGCGGATGACGGGATTCTTCCTGCTCGCGATCCCCATGTCGTCGGTCCTCGGGGCGCCGATGTCGGGGCTCATCATGCAGTACACCGACGGGCTCTTCGGGATGTCCGGCTGGCGCAACATGTTCCTCATCGAGGGCATCCCGGCGATCATCCTCGCGTTCGTCACGTGGTTCTACCTCACCGACCGCCCGGCCGACGCGAAGTGGCTCGAGCCGGAGGAGCGCCGTTGGCTCCAGGACACGCTCGACGCCGAAGACCGCGAGACGAGCCAGGCCCACCACTGGCCGCTCAAGAAGTCGCTGACGAATCCGCGAATCATCGGCCTGTCCTTCATCTACTTCGCCGCCGTCTACGGGCTCTACGCCTTGAGCTTCTTCCTGCCCTCGATGGTCGCGGGCTTCGCGCAGACGTTCAACACGAAGTTCTCGCTCCTGGAGACCGGCATGATCGTCGCCGTCCCCTACGTCTTCGCCTCGATCGCGATGGTCTGGTGGAGTCACCATTCGGATCGCACGGGGGAGCGGGTGTGGCATGTCGCCGGACCGCTCTTCCTCGCCGGCGTCGCCATCCCTGTCGCGCTCTTCCTCAATTCGCCCTTCCTCGTCATGGTCGCGATGACGATCACGGCGATGGGTGTCTATTCCGCGCTGCCGGTCTTCTGGTATCTGCCGACGACCTTCCTCACCGGCGCCGCCGCGGCGGGCGGCATCGCGCTCATCAACTCGATCGGCAACGCCTCGGGATTCTTCGCGCCCTACATCACCGGCTTCGCCAAGGACGCGACCGGCGATTACAAGCTCGCGATGTTCATCGTCGGAGGGATCTGCATCATGGGCGGAATCCTCACGCTCGTGCTCAAGGCCGCGACCCGACCCGACAACCCGCACGCGCTCGGGATGAGCGCTCGGACCGACGCCCCGTGCGCGGCGCGCAGGGCGCCGAGGCGCCCCCCATCGTCGCGGCCCTGACCGCCGCGCTGCCGGCGGATCGGATCCTCTCGCGCGACCCGGAGGTCATGGCGAGCTACGGCCACGACGAGGGGGAGTGGGTGCCCTTCGGGGAGCCCGCGCTCGTCGTCCGCCCACACACCGCGGCCGAGGTGCAAGAGGTCGTGCGGGCCTGCATCGCCCACGGCGTGCCCGTCGTGACCCGCGGCGCAGGCACCGGGCTGTGCGGCGGCGCGAACGCCATCGCCGGGTGCGTCGTGCTCCTCATGACGGCGATGGATCGGATCGTGGAGATCGACGAGGTCGAGTCGCTCGCCGTCGTGCAGCCCGGCGTCATCAACGACGACCTGCGCGCGGCCGCCGCACAGGTCGGGCTCTGGTATCCGCCGGACCCCGCCAGCTCGCCGTGGTCGACGATCGGCGGCAACGTCGGCACGAACGCCGGCGGCGTGTGCTGCGTGAAGTACGGGGTGACCCGCGACTACGTGCTCGGCCTCGAGATCGTCACGGGGACAGGTGAGCTCGTGCGGCTCGGCCGACGGACCGCCAAGGGTGTCGCCGGCTACGACCTCACCGCGCTCATGGTCGGTTCGGAGGGGACGCTCGGCATCGTCACCGAGGTCACGGTCCGCCTGCGGGCTGCCCGGCCGCCGGAGACGACGATCGCGGGCTTCTTCGACTCCCTCGTCGCCGCCGGTCGCGGCGTCGCCGGGGTCGCGGCCGCCGGGATCACCCCCTCGGCCCTCGAGCTCGTCGACCGCGAGTGCCTCCGGGCCGTCGATGCGTGGAAGAACATGGGCCTCACCGACGAGGCCGACGTGCTCCTCCTCGCGCGGACCGACCTGCCGGGCGAAGCAGGTGCGGCCGAGGCGGCGGCGATCGCTGCGGCCTTCGAGGCGGCGGGGGCGTCGGCGGCGGTCGTCGCCGCGGACGAGGAGGAGGCCGACGCGCTCTTCGCGGCGCGGCGCCTGGCCTATCCGGCGCTCGAGCGGCTCGGGCCCGTGCTTACCGAGGACGTCTGCGTGCCCAAGGGGCGGGTGCCCGAGATGCTCGGCCGGATCGAGGCGGCCGCCGCGCGCCACGGCACCCACATCGCGAACATCGCCCACGCCGGCGACGGCAACCTCCACCCGCTCCTCATCGTCCCGGCGGGCGACGAGGAGGCGAAGGCTCGCGCCCATGCCGCGTTCGACGACATCATCGCCGCCGCTCTCGAGCTCGGCGGCACCGTCGCGGGCGAGCACGGCATCGGGCTGCTCAAGATGGGCGGGCTCGCGGCCGAGGTCAGCCCGCAAGGGCTCGCGATGCACGCGGCGATCAAGGGCGCCCTCGACCCGCACGGAATCCTCAACCCGGGCAAGGTCATCCCGGCCTGAGTGGCGCAGCTGCGAGGCCTGCGCGGCGCAGGGCGAGCCACAGGTGGGCGGCGGTGTCGGGGTCGTCGACGTCGAGGTCCGCGGTGCGCGCGATGAGGCCGAGACGGTGGCGAATCGTGTTGCGGTGCACGCCCAGTGCGAGCGCGGTGCCCTCGATCCGACCGCGGTGCGCGAGGTAGGCGGACAGAGTGCCGACGAGGTCCGCGCCGGCGTAGGCGGCCAGGGCTGCGATCGTCTCGTCGGCGCCCAGGGCAGCGTCGTCGACCGGCGCGGCGCGGGCGGCGTCGACCCACCGGCCGGGTGGCAGCGCGACCGCCTGCGCGGCGATCCGCCCCCACTCGGCGTCGACCGTGCCCCGCGGGATCGGCGGGCCGAGGGCTCCGCGCGCAGCCCGGGCCGCGCCGTCCTGCGCCCTGGCGCGGGCCGGCGCTGACGAGGGGGGATCGGAGGGGTGCCCGACCTTCCCCCACTCCGTGGGCGCGTCGTCGCAGCCCCACACGTAGGTCGCCCGGTCGCCGGTCACGTGACGGGCCAGCTCGGTGCCCGACTCCGCCTGTGCCCCGGCGCCGACGGTGCAGCCGACCCGCACGAGATCGGGCCATTCCTGCCCGCCGGCCTGCGCGTAGGCCAGCGCCGCGTCGGCGAGCCCGAGGGACAGGAGGCGTCCGGCGACGACGGGGGACGACGCGCGCAGCAACGCGTTGTCATCCATCCGGCGCGCGGCCAGCTCAAGGACCGCGCATGCGGCGAGCGTGAGGTGACGCAGCTGCGCAGGGCTGCGTCGGGCGCGGCCGCACGCGACGTATCCGCCGTCGGAGCCGCCGACCGGCTGGAGGAGGACGTCGTCGGGCCCGAGGGGGAAGGTCGCCCCGGCCAACGCCCCGGTCGCCCGGATCCGCGCGACCTCACCGCCCGCGCGACGGGCCGCGCCGCCGGCCGTCCGCGGCCACACCGCGACCGGTCGGCCGGCCGCGTCGAGATGTGCCGCCCAGCCGTCGACGGCCCCGGCGAGGACGCGGATCACCTGCCGTCGGGCCTGGTCGCGCCCCGGCTCCCCGTGCGTCGCCGCCCGTACGAGGGCATGCACGGCGCCGAGCGCGCCGGTGAGATCGCGGCTCTGCGCGTGGCGCTCATCGGCAAAGAACTGTTTGACGATCGACTGGAAGAGCGTCTCCGCGGGCACGACCAAGAGCGGGAGCCCGGCCCGCTGGGCCGCGGTGCGCAGCCCGCTCGGGAGCCGGGGGTGGACGGGCCCGACGCCGAAGCCCAGCGCCGCGACGCCGGCGCCGACGAGTCGGGTCACGTAGCCGGTGAGCGGGGTCGTCTGAGTCGGCAGGCTCAGGCCCGTCGTGAGGAGCAGCTCACCCCCGGAGAGGAAGGGGGTGGGGTCGAGCAGCTCGCTGCTGTGGACCCCGGTGAGTTCGCGGGCCGGCCGCGGCAGCTCGCCGGTCGGGACGAGGTCGAGCGGGAGCGCCGCGACGAGCGCGTCGAGCGTCGTGGCCACGCGCGCCCTCCTCGTCATCGATTGTGCGAATCATCCAATCAGCAACTCTCTGTGGACAGTGTGCACGATGACGCCCGTGGTGCCGGCCCATAGCGTGAGGGGGAACGTCCATCTCATCGAGGAGCCTCCCGTGACCGACAGCGTCGTCCCCACCGCCCACCCCTCCGGCATCCCGGCGCACGAGTCGCTCGATCAGCGCCGCGTCGTCGCCACGCAGATCCCGGGCCCGAAGTCCCAGGCTCTCCAGGAGCAGCGCACCGGCCAGGTCGCGCGCGGGCTCGGCACGGTCCTGCCGGTCTTCGTCGAGCGAGCCCAGGGCTCGATCCTGCGTGATGTCGACGGCAACCAGATCGTCGACCTCGCGTCGGGCATCGCGGTGACCTCGCTCGGCCACAACTACCCGGGCGTCACCGCAGCTATCCAGAAGCAGGTCGACGCGTTCACGCACACGTGCTTCATGGTCACCGAGTACTCCGGCTACCCGGACGTCTGCGCGCGCCTCAACGCGATCGCCCCCGGTGACTTCGAGAAGCGCACCGCGCTCTTCACGACCGGCGCCGAGGCGCTCGAGAACGCCGTCAAGGTCGCCCGCGCTGCGACGGGGCGCACCGAGGTCGTCGTCTTCGACCACGCCTACCACGGCCGCACGCTCTTCACCCTCGGCATGACGGCCAAGGACCAGCCCTACAAGACCGGCTTCGGGCCCTTCCCCGAGAACATCCACCGCGCGCCGCTGGCCTACGCGCTGCGCTGGGAGGACGGCGCCGAGAAGTGCACCGAGCAGGCGCTCACCGCCTTCGAGGACCTCCTCGAGCGCGTCGGCGCGCAGAACGTCGCCGCCGCGGTCATCGAGCCGATCCAGGGCGAGGGCGGCTTCATCGTGCCGTCGCCGGGCTTCCTCGCCGGCATCCGCGAGATCACCGCGCGCCACGGCATCCTCCTCGTCGCCGACGAGGTGCAGGCGGGTATCGGCCGCACCGGCACGATGCTCGCGATCACCCAGGAGGACGTCGTCCCCGACCTCATCTGCACGGCGAAGGCGCTGGCCAACGGCATGCCGCTGTCCGGGCTCACCGGCCGCGCCGAGGTCATGGACGTCGTCGGCCCCGGTGGGCTGGGCGGCACCTACGCCGGCAACCCCGTCGCGTGCGCCTCGGCGCTGGCCGTCTTCGAGGCCTTCGACGCCGACCCGAGCCTCCTGGAGAGCGCCGGTCGGATCGAGGCCGCGATCCGCCGCCACCTCGACCCGTTCGCCGACGGCACCGGCATCGTCGCCGAGGTCCGCGGCCGCGGCGCGATGATGGCGCTGGAGATCTGCAAGCCCGGCACGATCGAGCCCGACGCCGACGCGACGAAGGCGATCGTCGCGGCCTGCCACGCCAAGGGCGTGCTCATCCTCACGTGCGGCACGTACGGCAACGTCATCCGGCTCCTGCCGCCCCTCGTCATCACCGACGAGCTGCTCGACGACGCGCTCAGCGTGCTCGCCGACGCGATCCGCTCGGCCTCGTCGGGGGCGAACGCGGCGTGACCCTTCCCCTCGAGGGCGTGCTCGTCGCCGACTTCAGCCGCGTGCTCGCCGGGCCTTTGGCCACGATGAATCTCGCCGATCTCGGCGCGGAGGTCGTCAAGGTGGAGCGGCCGGGGCTCGGCGACGACACGCGCTCGTGGGGTCCGCCGTGGGTCGAGGCGCCGGACGCCGGTGAGCGGGTCGCGACGTACTTCGAGTGCGTCAACCGTTCCAAGCGCAGCCTCGCGCTCGACCTGTCCGACGCCGACGATCTGCGCGCCGCACACGAACTCGCGCGGCGAGCCGACGTCGTCGTCGAGAACTTCCGACCCGGCGCCCTGGCCCGCTACGGCCTGGACTACGACACGGTCCGCGCCGCCAACCCTGGTGTCGTCTACGCCTCGATCACCGGCTTCGGCTCCGGCGCGGGGGCGGCGCTGCCCGGCTACGACTTCGTCGTCCAGGCCGTCGGCGGGCTCATGAGCATCACCGGCGAGGCGGGTGGGGCGCCGACGAAGGCGGGCGTCGCGCTCGTCGACGTGCTCACCGGCAAGGACGCAGCGATCGGCGTCCTCGCCGCGCTCATGGCGCGCGGCCGCACCGGGCGCGGTTGCCGGGTCGAGGTCAACCTGCTCTCCAGCCTGCTCGCCGCCCTGGTCAACCAGGCCTCGGGCTACCTCGGCGCCGGCGTCGTGCCGCGCGCGATGGGCAACGAGCACCCGTCGATCGCGCCGTACGAGACCCTGCGCTGCGCCGACGCCCCGCTCGCCGTCGCGTGCGGGAACGACGGCCAGTTCGCCCGGCTCGCACGTGAACTCGGGCGACCCGAGCTCGCGGCCGACGTGCGGTTCGCGCGCAACGCCGACCGGGTCGCCCATCGCGAGGCGCTGGTGTCCGTGCTGGAGGAGGGGCTGGCCACGGACACCGCCGCCTCGTGGCAGGCACGCTTCAGCGCGATCGGCGTGCCCGCCGGCGGGGTCAACGACCTCGCCGCGGCCTTCGCCCTGGCCGAGGACCTCGGGCTCGCTCCCGTCGACGAACTCGGCGCCGGGGCGTCGCCGCAGGTCCGCAACCCGGTGACGTACAGCGAGGCGCTGCTCCGCCGCCCCGCCGCGCCACCGACCCTCGGACGCGACGACGCCGCGCTGCGCGCCTGGCTGGCCGACCCGGCGCACCCGCCCCTGCCCGACCCCTCTGCTTCGACCCGCACCCCTGATCTGGAAGGCATCCGATGAGTCACCCGCAGGCCCGCACCCCGATCCGCCCCCTCGACCTGGCCGACATCGACGACCAGCTCACCGAGGAGGAGAAGGCGATCCGGGAGGCCGTCCGCCACACGTGCGAGAAGGAGATCGACCCCTACATCGCCCAGTGGTTCGAGTCCGGCGAGCTGCCGACGCTGCGCGAGCTCGCCCGCAAGCTCGGTGAGGTCGGCCTCCTCGGCATGCACCTCGAGGGCTACGGCTGCGCCGGCATGAGCGCGGTCGACTACGGCCTCACGTGCCTCGAGCTCGAGGCTTCGGACTCCGGCATCCGCTCCCTGGTCTCCGTCCAGGGGTCGCTCGCGATGTTCGCGATCTGGCGCTGGGGGAGCGAGGAGCAGAAGACCGAGTGGCTGCCGCGCATGGCGACCGGCGAGGCGATCGGCTGCTTCGGCCTCACCGAGCCCGACCACGGCTCCGACCCCGGCTCGATGCGCACCCGCGCACGCAAGGACGGCGACGACTGGGTCCTCGACGGTCGCAAGATGTGGATCACCAACGGCTCCGTGGCCGATGTCGCCGTCGTCTGGGCCAATGCCGGCGAGGAGAACGGTGGGATCCGCGGCTTCGTCGTCCCGACCGACACCCCCGGCTTCTCCGCGCCGGAGATCAAGCACAAGATGTCGCTGCGCGCGTCGGTGACGAGCGAGCTCGTGCTCGACGGCGTACGGTTGCCCGCTTCGGCGATGCTGCCCGAGGTCCGGGGCCTCAAGGGCCCGCTGAGCTGCCTCAACGAGGCGCGCTACGGCATCCTCTGGGGCTCGATGGGCGCGGCGCGCTCGGCCTTCTCGGCGGCGCTGGACTACTCCAAGGAGCGCACCCAGTTCGGGCGCCCGATCGGCGGCTTCCAGCTCACTCAGAACAAGCTCGCCCACATGAGCAACGAGCTGACCCTCGGCACCCTCCTGGCCCTGCACCTCGGGCGCCGCAAGGACGCCGTCGGCCTACGCCCGGAGCAGGTGAGCATCGGCAAGCTCAACAACGTGACGAAGGCGATCGAGATCTGCCGCACCGCGCGGACGATCCTCGGCGCCAACGGAATCTCGTTGGAGTACCCCGTGATCCGGCACATGAACAACCTCGAGTCCGTGCTCACCTACGAGGGCACCCCCGAGATGCACACTCTGATGATCGGCCAGGCCCTCACCGGTGAGGCCGCCTACCGCTGAGCCGCGCGGCGCTTGCGAGGGCGCCGAGCCGCTGTTTGGGTGGAGCCATGGGCACCGATGGCGTGTGGACGAGGCAGGGCGGTGACCCGCGGGAGGAGATTCCCGCGGGTCACGGCGAGAAGGGCGTGCTCGGGGAGTATCTGGACCGCTACCGGATGACCCTGGAGCTCAAGTGCGAAGGGCTCACGCCCGACGAGCTCGCCGCGCGGTCCGTGCCGCCGTCGAACCTGTCGCTGCTCGGGCTCGTCCGGCACCTCGCGCGGGTCGAGCACTCGTGGACCCGCCGGATTTTCGAGGGACAGACCGAGCTGCCCCTGCTCTACCGGAGCGAGGCCGATCCCGACCTCGACTTCACCGAGGCGGTCGCCGACGACGAGATCGTCGCGGACGCCTGGTCGACGTGGCGAGCCGAGGTCGAGCACGCCCGGGCGGTCTACGCCGACGTCGACCTCGACGCGGTTTTCGACGTCGGCGATCAGCGGGTCGAGGGCCGCGACATCGTCGTCCACCTCGTCGAGGAGTACGCCCGCCACGTCGGCCACGCCGACCTCCTCCGCGAGTCCATCGACGGCCGCACGGGGGTGTGACGAGGAGTGAGGCCTTCGCGTCGAAGGGCAGGTCGAGTCAGATGCGCTCGATGGTGATGCCGACCAGTCCATGGGACAAGGCGTTGAGATCCTCGGGGTCGCCTGTGGCGATCACTCCACCGCCTGCCGCGACAGCGGTGGCCACAACGGTCGCGTCGACGTGGTCTTCGGATCCGCGACCGGCGCGGGCAAGCAGATTCCCTACCGTCTTCGCCAGCGGTCGGGTCGTATCCACGACGTCGATCCCTGAATGTCGACCGAGGCATGCGTCGGTGAGGTGATCGTGGCGCCCCCCGCGGTATTGCTCCGCGAGCACGGCTGCCGGGACCAGGACGTCGGACCCCAGCTCCACGGCGGCAACGAGGGCGGCAAGCACTGTGCCAGGTCGTTGCCCGGCCCGTGAGCGTGCCACCTGCGAGAAGGCCTCGCTATCGAGCACCAGCGTGCTCATGCAAGTGCCCGCTTGAATCGCTCGACGTCTGCCGCCTCTGGCTCGCCGAACTCAGCGATCAGCTCAGCCACGAAATGTTTCAGCGCGGCCTGTCGCTGCCTGCGATCGACCTCGGCCGCGAGGATGGAGTTGACGACGGCGGAGAGCGCGGCCGGATCGTCCCCGAAGGCCTCGACGACGTCGGGGTCGAGCGTCAGCGTCTTTCGCACCTTGGTGGTCATACTGAAATCATACTCTTATTGCAGGGCTGGTCAAAGGCGGCCGAGGAGGCCTCGGGAGATGACGAGGCGCTGGATCTGGTTCGTGCCCTCGAAGATCTGGGTCACCTTGGCCTCGCGCATGTAGCGCTCGACGGGGAAGTCCTTCGTGTAGCCCGCGCCGCCGAGCACCTGGACGGCGTCGGTCGTCACCTTCATCGCCGCGTCGGTGCAGATGAGCTTGGCGACGCTCGCCTGCGTCGAGTGCGGGCGACCCGCGTCCTTGAGGCGGGCGGCGTGCAGGTAGGTCGCGCGCGCCGAGGTGACGGCGGCCACCATGTCGGCGAGGAGGAAGGCCAGGCCCTGGAATTCGCCGATCTTGCGCCCGAACTGCTCGCGCTCCTTGGCGTACGCGGTCGCGACGTCGAGCGCCGCTTGTGCCAGTCCAGTAGCACATGCGGCGATGCCCAGACGCCCCGCCTCGAGAGCCGAGAGGGCGATCGACATGCCCTGGCCCTCCGCTCCGATGAGGCGGTCGGCGCTCACCGGGACCCCCTCGAAGAGCACCTGGCCGACCGTGTCGCAGTCGAGGCCCATCTTGCGCTCGGGCTCGGCGCAGACGAGGTTCGGCGCGTCGGCCGGCACGACGAAGCACGAGAGCCCGCGCGATCCGTCGTCGCTCGTCCGTGCGAAGGTCGTGTAGAAGTCGGCGTGCCCCGCGTGGCTGATCCACGCCTTCGTGCCCTTGAGGACGTAGTCGTCACCGTCGCGCGTCGCGCGTGTGGTCATCCCGGCGACGTCGGAGCCCGCGTTCGGCTCGGAGAGGCAGTAGGCGCCGAGTTGCTCGCCGGACAGCATCCCTTCGAGGAGGGTCGCCTTCTGCTCGTCGGTGCCGTAGGCGAAGACCGGGTTGCATGTGAGGGAGTGCACCGAGACGCCGACGGCGACGCTCATCCACGCCGAGGCGATCTCTTCGAGGACCTGGAGGTAGACCTCGTACGGCTGGCCGCCACCGCCGACCTCTTCGGGGTAGGAGAGCGTGAGTAGCCCGGAACGGCCGAGGAGGGCGAAGGTCTCGCGGGGGAACTCCGCGCGGGCCTCCATCTCGTCGACCTTGGGGCGGAGTTGGTCGTCGCAGATCTCGCGCGTCAGGGCGATGAGATCGTCGGCTTCCTCGGTGGGCATGAGTCGCTGCGCGGGCATGGCCCGAACGATACGGGCGGACGGCGGATCGCTGCCGCGAATCGGGTCGGATGACGCGTCACATCCGCATGTGCGGATCAACCGTGTCATTAGAGGCGAGAATGCGGCTACGATCACTGCGTGACTGTCGCCCGCTTCCGAGTCCGCGATGCCGCCACCCTGCTCGGAGTCAGTGACGACACGGTGCGGCGCCTCATTGACGCCGGCGAGTTGCCCGCCACCAAGGACGACGCCGGTCGCCTCGTCGTCGACGGCCGCGCGTTGGCGATCTACGCCCGGGAGCGGGCCGCCCGGCCGCCGGAGGTGCTCGAGGGGGCCACGTCGGCGCGCAACCAGTTCGTCGGCCTCGTCACCGCGGTGACGTGCGACCGGGTCATGGCGGAGGTCGAGCTCCAATGCGGGCCCTTCACCGTCGTCTCGCTCATGAGCAGCTCGTCGGTCGAGCGACTGGGCCTCGAGCCGGGCAGCCTCGCGGTCGCGGTGGTCAAGGCGACGACCGTCATCATCGACACCCCGAACCCTCCCGGAGGACACTCATGACCTCGCGCTCCCGCACCGCCGCCGCCGTCCTCGCCTCGGTCGTCGGGCTCGGCCTCGCGGCCTGCGGAAGCAGTTCCACCCCGGCCTCGCCGGCCACGTCGGCGGCCGGTACGACGCAGGGCGCGTCGGGCGGGCTCACGGTCTTCGCGGCGGCCTCGCTGAAGAGGACGTTCACGCAGCTGGGCACCGAGTTCGAGGCGGCTCACCCCGGCGTGACGGTGAACTTCAACTTCGGCGGCTCCTCCGACCTCGTCGCCCAGCTCACCCAGGGCGCGCCGGGCGACGTACTCGCCTCGGCCGACGAGAAGAACATGACGAAGGCGGTCGACGGCGGCATCGTCACCGGCACCCCGACCCCCTTCGCGAGCAACACGCTGACGATCGTCACCGCCCCGGGCAACCCGACGAAGGTCACCGACTTGAAGAACCTTGCGACCCAGAGCGCCTCAGGCGCGAAGGTCGTCGTCTGCGCGGCCCCCGTGCCCTGCGGCGCAGCAACGCTCAAGGTCGAGAAGGCGGCCGGCGTCGACATCAAGCCGGTGAGCGAGGAGCAATCCGTCACCGACGTGCTCGGCAAGGTGACCTCCGGCCAGGCCGACGCCGGGCTCGTCTACGTCACCGACGCCAAGGGCGCGGGAGACACGGTGGAGGCGGTCGCCTTCCCCGAGTCCAAGGATGCCGTGAACATCTACCCGATCTCCGCGCTCACGGGCGCCAAGGATCCGGCCACGGCGAAGGCGTTCGTCGACTTCGTCGTGGGGCCCGAGGGCAAGAAGGTGCTGTCGGCGGCCGGTTTCGCCGCCCCGTGATCGCCCCTGGCGCGGCGATCACGCACCGACCGGTCGCTCCAGCGGTCGCCGTGCAGCGACGGTCGGCGCATCGATCGGGTCAGGAGGGGAGCCGATGACGCAGAGGCGAGGGCGCGCGTGGCGCCGCGGGACGGCGGGGTCCGCGCTGCCGATCTGGCTGTGGCCGCTCGCCTGCCTCGGCATCGGTCTCGTCGTCCTGCCGCTCGCGGGGATGGCGTCGGCGGTCGACTGGCGCGACTTCGGCGCCCTCGTGACGTCCGAATCGTCGCTCACCGCGCTGGGACTCAGCCTCCGGACGTCGGCGTTGAGCACTCTCGTCGCCATCTGCGTCGGCACCCCGGTCGCGCTCGTCCTCGCGCGTGCGTCGCTCCCCGGGCTGAGGGTCGTTCGGGCGCTGGTGCTGCTGCCGCTCGTCCTCCCGCCGGTCGTCGGGGGGATCGCGCTGCTCTACACCTTCGGGCGGCGGGGGCTCATCGGTTCCCACCTCGAGGTGCTCGGCATCCACATCGCGTTCACGACGACGGCGGTCGTGCTCGCGCAGGCGTTCGTCGCGACGCCGTTCCTCATCATCGGCCTCGAGGGGGCGCTGCGCTCCGCCGGCCATCGGTACGAGGAGGTCGCCGCGACGCTCGGCGCGCGGCCGACGACGGTGCTCGCGCGGATCACCCTGCCGCTCGTCCTGCCCGGTCTCGTCTCGGGATCGGTGCTCGCCTTCGCGCGCTCGCTCGGGGAGTTCGGCGCGACGCTCACCTTCGCCGGATCGCTCCAGGGCGTGACGCGGACCCTGCCGCTGGAGATCTACCTGCAGCGCGAGGTCGACCCCGACGCGGCCGTGGCCCTGTCGATGCTGCTCGTCGCGGTCGCGGCGCTCATCGTCGTCACCGTCTACGGCCGCGGCGGGGTGCCGGGACAGCGCCGACGATCCGACACTCGCCGCGATACCTCGAGATCCCCGGGGTGAGCGTGGACGACCGGCACTTCGACGCGGGATCCGACCCGGCGTCCGACCCGGCGTCCGCCTCGGCGTCCGTGTCGGACGGGGCCCGGCGGGAGGTGCCGCGGTCGGAGGGTGCGGCGCCTCCCGGCGGGGTCCAGGTGCGGGCCCGGCTCTCGGCGCGGGGCGTCGACCTGGACTTCGACGCGCCGGCCGGCCAGGTGACGGCGCTCCTCGGGCCGAACGGTGCCGGCAAATCGACACTCCTGCAGCTCGTCTCGGGGCTGCTCGCGCCGGACGACGGAGTGGTGACCGTCGGCGACCGCGTGTGCGTCGACGTCGCCGCCGGGATCTTCCGCCCCGCGCACGCGCGGGGTTTCGGGGTGCTCACGCAGGACCCGTTGCTCTTCCCGCACCTGAGCGTCGCCGCCAATGTCGCGTTCGGGCCGCGGTCGTCGGGGCGGGGTCGGCGTGCGGCCCGGGAGATCGCGCAGCGCTGGCTCGACGCCCTCGACGTCGGCGACCTCGCGCAGCGCCGCCCCGCCCAGCTCTCCGGCGGTCAGGCGCAGCGCGTCGGCCTGGCGCGCGCGCTCGCGGTGGAGCCGCCGGTGCTCCTGCTCGACGAGCCGCTGTCCGCGCTCGACGTCGCGGTCGCCGCTCAATTGCGGCCGCTGTTACGCCGGGTATGCCGCGAGCCGGGCCGCACGACGCTCATCGTGACCCACGACCTGCTCGACGTGCTGTCGCTCGCAGATCGCGTCGCCGTCGTCGAGGGTGGGCGGATCGTCGAGGTCGGCGAGACGGCACAGGTGCTGCGCCGGCCGCGCAGCGCGTTCGCGGCGCGGCTCGCGGGGGTCAACCTCATCGCCGGCCTCGCGGAGGCAGGGCCGTGTGTCGTGACCCGGCACGGCGGGCGGGTCGCCGGAGTCGGCGAGGTGACGCCGGGCCAGGAGGCGGTCGCGACGTTCTCCCCGAGTGCCGTGTCGATCTTCTCCGCGGCTCCGACCGGGAGCCCGCGCAACATCTGGCCGGCAGTCGTGCAGGAGCTCGCGCCGGCGCTCGGCGGTGGCGGCGCCGTGCACCTGCGTGCGCGCGCTGAGGGGGTCGGCGTCATCGCCGTGGACGTGACCCCGGCGGCTGCCGCCGAGCTCCATCTCGCGCCCGGTGCCGCCGTCCATCTCGCGGTCAAGGCCCAGGAGGTCGCGATCCATGCCCGCTGACGTCGATCACCCGACCAGGCCCCCCGAGGTCAGGGCGTCATTCGACGCCGATGGTCACCTCGATCGACGTGATGACGGCGCTGGCCTTCTGGCCCACGGCGAGGCCGAGGTCCTCCGCCGCGTCCTTCGTGATGGCCGAGGTGACGATCTGATCGCCACCGTCGAGACGGATCCGGACCGTCGCCATGACGAGGCCCAGGTCGACGGATTCGAACGTGCCCTGCAGGTGGAGGTCGCGCGGTATCCGCGCACGGACGTCGAGCCGACGGCCACGGGACGGGCTAACGGACGACCTCGCGGTGACCGGCGTCGATGCGGCGGGTCCAGCCGCGGCCGTCGAGATGCTCCAGGAGCGGGATCGCGACGCGTCGGCTCGTGCCCAGGGCTTGGCGGGCCTCGCTTGTCGTAAACGGTTGACACAAGCCGGCGAGGATGCGCATCGCCTTCGCCGGGGCCGTGGGCTGGAGATAGATGCCGTCGCCGACCTTGAGGAGCCGCCCGGTGCCGACCGCCGCGGCCAGTTGGCGTGCGCCGAGACCGGCCGCGGTCAGCTCGTCGGCCTCAGGGGCCGCGAAGGGTTCGCTGAGCAGCCGTGCCTCGATCCGGCGGAGCCCCGCCTCGGCGGCGCCGAGGTCAGGTCTCGCGGAGGGATCGTGGACCCGGCCCTGAGTCACGGCGAGCCCCGCACTCCGCGCCAGGGGCGCGACGAGTCGGCGATCGGGCAGGTCGCACGCGGCGCGGGCTGCCTCGAAGGGCACAGACGGGTCGAGCGGCTCGGCCTGCTGTCGTGCCTCGACGACCTCCCGCAAGGCCTGCGCCCAGGAGGCCCACTGCGTGGCCGCGACGAGCCACTCGCCGAAGCGCAGCACCGTCGTCTCGGGCAGCCCATCCGCGTACGGTGCCCCCTCGAGTTCGCTGGGCAGTGTCGTCGGGTCGATCCCGAGGTCGAGGGCGTGCTCGACCCGCATGGCGCCGCGCGATCGCACTTCGGTCGCTAGAACCGGTGCAGCGTCGGCGCGCTCGCCGAGTTCGGCACCGCGTCGGGCCGCGTCTCCGCGGCGGCGCAGGGTCGGGGGATCGGCGTCGAGGACGAGGACCCCGGCGATTCCCTCGCCGTCGGCGTCTCCCGGGTCGCGCAGGATCGCCCGGTCTCCGGCGACGAGCGGCAGCGGTGTCGGGAGCGCGATCCGCACGGCGCCGTCGCCGAGGGGCCGAGTGTGCACGATCGGCGCGGCGGTGCCGATGTGGAGCGTGAGCCGCGACGGCAGCTCCGGTCGCGTGTCGGGGTCGGCGACGAAGCGCGCGTCGAGCAGCGTCGTCGGCCGCCAGGCGCCGGGCGTCGTGAGTGCCTGACCACGGTGGATGTCGTCGGCGGCGATGCCGCGCAGGTTGACGGCGACGCGGGCGACCCCCTCGACGCGCGACACGGGCTGCCCGAGGGACTGCAGGCCGCGCACGCGGACCCGGCGCCCCTCGATCTCCAGTTCGTCGCCGACGGCGATCGACCCCGCGCCGAGCGTCCCGGTGACGACGGTGCCCGCGCCGGAGATCGTGAAGGAGCGGTCGACCCACAGACGCACCCGACTCGACCCCTCGGGCGCGGGCAGCGTCGCGCACAGCCGCTCCAGCCCCGCACGCAGCTCCTGGAGTCCGGTGCCGGTCACCGCGCTCACCGCGACCGCCTCGCAGCCGGCGAGTCCGGTGGCCGCGAGTCGCTCCTGTGCCTCGAGGAGGGCCGGCGTCGGGTCGGCGAGGTCGGCGCGTGTCACGACGAGGAGCCCGCGGTCGATCCCGAACGCCTCGACGGCGCGCAGGTGTTCGCTCGACTGGGCGCTCCATCCGGAGTCCGCAGCGACGACGAAGACGACGCCGGGCACCGGCCCGACCCCGGCGAGCATGTTGCCGATGAAGCGCCGATGGCCCGGCACGTCGACGAAGGCGACGGTGCGCCCGTCCGGCAGCGTCGTCCACGCATAGCCGAGGTCGATCGTCAGGCCGCGGCGACGCTCGGCCTCCCACCGGTCGGGCTCGATGCCGGTCAGGGCGCGGACGAGCGTCGACTTGCCGTGGTCGACGTGCCCCGCGGTCGCGAGCACGTGCATCCGGCTCAGCTCCCGCTGCCCACGCCGGAGCGGCGCGGTGGGGCCGCGTCGATGTCTGCCACGTCGCCTGTCGAGCGGCTCGACCCGGCGGGCTCCAGCGCCTCCGTCACGGCGGCGACGGCCGCGGCGACGAGCGGCAACTCATCGGGCTCGAGGCAGCGGACGTCGAGGAGGCAGCGCCCGCCCTCGGTCCGCCCGACGACGGCGGGGTCGCCCTGCCGCAGGGCCACGGCATAGGACTCCGGGAGCGCGACGGCCCAGCCGGGCAGCGCGAGCCCAGGTGCCCCGCCGCCGCCGACCGCCCCGTCGCTGGGCACGACCCGACCGCCGATCTCGTCGGCGAGCCACTGAGCCCGTACGGCGAGCTCCTGCGGATCCGCGTGCAGCGCACGGTCTGTCGGGGTCAGGCCGGCGCGCAGGGTCACCTCGAGCGCGGCGAGGGTCGTCTTGTCGACGCGCATCGCGCGCGCCAGCGGATGCCGCCGGACGCGCTCGACGAGCTCGGGGGAGCCGAGCACGAGCCCGGCTTGCGGGCCGCCGAGGAGCTTGTCGCCGCTGGCGGTCACGAGGTCGGCCCCCTCGGTGAGCACTGTCGTCGCGTCGGGCTCGTCCGGCAGGAGGGCGTCGGGCCGCAGCAGTCCGCTGCCGATATCGACGACGAGGGGAACGCCTGCGCCCCGGGCGAGAGCGCTCAGGTCGCCGACGTCGACGGCGCGGGTGAACCCCTCGACACGGAAGTTGCTCGGATGGACCTTGAGCACAAGGCCGGTCCGCTCACCGATCGCCTGCTCGTAGTCACGCAGATGTGTGCGGTTGGTCGTGCCGACCTCCCGCAGGCGTGCCCCGGTCGACTCGAGGAGCTCGGGGATGCGGAAGCCGTCGCCGATCTCGACCATCTCGCCGCGCGAGACGACGATCTCAGGGCGACCGGCGGCGACGGCGAGCGTGCTCGCGACAAGTGCCAGCGCGGCGGCCCCGTTGTTGACGACGAGCACCTCGGTGCCGCAGGGCAACTGCTCGCGCAGGGCGGCGAGGGTGCCGCGACCCCGACGCGCCCGACGCCCGGTCTCGACGTCGAACTCGACGTCGCAGTAGCCGCCGGCCAGGGCCATCGCCTCCCGGGCTGCTGCCGACAGCGGTGCCCGCCCGATGTTCGTGTGCAGGACCACACCGGTCGCGTTGAGGATGCGCCGCAGCGTCGTCGGTGAGGCCGTCCGCGCGGCGAGCGAGCGCAGGGCCGCTGGCGCCACCTCGGCGGGTGCGAGCGCTCCGCGCCGCGCCTGCGACTGGGCCTCGCGGATCGCCACCTTGACCGCCTCGACGCCGAGCGCCTGTGTCGCGTCGACGAACTCGGGGGAGGCCAGCAGAGTGTCGGTGCGGGGGATGGCGCGGCGCGGATCGCCCTGCTCACGTGCGGATTCGCTCACGCCCTCGCCTCTGATTCGTCGGTGTGTTCTCGTGCTCGGCCAGCCTAATGCGGGCATCCTGACCTGAGGAGAGGCGCCGATGCCGGGCCGCCGGCAGGCCCCGAGAGGGCAGGGAGCACGAGCGGAGGTAGCGATGAGCGGCGATGACGATTGGTTCGAACGGGTCGTGCTCGACCCCACGGGCCCCGCGGAGGATGCCTCGCACCCCGTCGATTCAGGCCGCGAGACCGCTCGCCGCCGACCCGACGAGGAGGACGACCTCATGGACTTGGTCGCCTCCGACACAGGGGATCCCTCGGGCGAGGCCCCCGGCCGGCAGGCGCCTCCGGCGGAAGAATCGCCCGGCCACAGCCAGGTCGAGGTGCCGCTCGACGGCTCCGTCGACCCCCCCGCTGCAGGCGAGGCGTGGACGGATCCCGACGGGGCGCCCCCGTCGATCAGCGCCTCGAGCGGCGAGCGGCCCGCCGGCGTCGCGATCGAGGCGCCGTCCGACGCGACCGGCCCCAATTCCACGGACAGCGACTCCACGAGCGGCGACGCCGTAGGGCCCCCGACGGTGCGAACGCTCCCGAGTGACGACCCTCCGACCCAGGAGATCCCCGTCATTCGGATCCCTCCCGCAGCCGACGACAGCGCAGGAGAGGGCCCGGGAGAGGGGCCTGGTGGGGGAGACGCCTGGTCCGACTACGGCGAGATCGTCGACACGAGCGAGGTGTCGGTCGAGGAGATGACGGGGATCTGGGTGACCACGGATCTCGTGCGGGAGAGCCCGCTGCGGATGGACGGCGAGCCGATCGACCCCGAGGAGCTGGACCTGCCGCCGGAGGTGTGCGACCGGCTGCGGGACTGGTCGGATCAGTGGCACGCGGAGTGGGATCCGGATCGGGGCTGGCTGCCGCGTGCGCGGATCGGGGATTTTGAGGCGCTGGGCCACTGGCTCGCGCGCCGGGTCAAGGACGGCGTGGGGGCCCTGGAGGTGACGCTGCACCTGCCGCACCTGGGCCGGTCGGGCATCGAGACGATCGAGGAGCCGGGCCGGCGCCGACCGATGATCGTCACGCTCGGGCACACGATCCGCGGGAGTCTGCCGGTGCGAGGGGATTTCGTCACCGAATTCGGGGTTGGCAGCTTCTCCTCGGAGATCAACGGCCGCCTGGAGGCGTGGGCCGACGACGTCCGCGCACACCGCGACAACCGAGGCGGTTGGCGCGACCCGCAGGACGCGGAGGAGTTCGCGGAGATGGCCGAGGATCTCGCCGACGACATGGAGGAGGAGCTCGGCCCCGACTACCTCGTCGAGCTCGAACTCTGGCCGGAGTAGGACCCGCACCGCAGGGTGTGGCGGAGACAATGACCGGCATGCGCGACCTCAAGGACGTCCTGCACGACCAGCTCCGCGAGCAGCGCGCCGCGCTCCTGGGCAAGCTCGACGGGTTGAGCGAACGCGACGCCCGCCTGCCGCGCACCCCGACGGGCACGAACCTCCTCGGCCTGCTCAAGCACTGCGCCACCATCGAGAAGGGCTACTTCGGCCGAACGTTCGGACGCGAGGAGCCGTATCCCGACCCGTGGGACGCCCCGGGCGCGACCCCGGAGGACAACCTCGACATGTTCGCGACGGAGGAGGAGACCCTCGCCGGCATCCTCGACTACGCTCGAGCCTGCTTCGAATTCGCCGACGAGACGATCGATTCGCACCCGATCGACGCCGAAGGCCGAGTCCCCTGGTGGAGCGCGGACAAGGACGAGGTCACGCTCGGCCAGATCATGGCCCACGTCGCCCTCGACGGGGCCAGGCACGCCGGCCACGCCGACATCCTGCGGGAACGGCTCGACGAGGTCGTCGGCCTGCGCACCCCCGGCGACAACGTCGTCGAGTGGACCCCCGAACGCTGGACCGCCTACCGAACCCGCCTCACCCACATCGCCGACACCTGCCAGGGCGGAACGGCCGAGACGAGCTGACCCAGCACGACGTGCTGACCAGCACGACAAGCTGACTAGCTCGACAAGCTGACCAGGACAACGCCAACCCCCTATGAAGCGGGAGGGTCGGGAGGCCGTCGGAGGGGGATGGATGGGCCTGGCGGGAGGCCGTGCGGAGCGCAGCGGAGCACGGCCGGATGGTTGCCCCCGCAGGCGGCCTCCCGACCCTCCCGCGACGGAACATCAAGGGAGACGGGCAAGAGAGCAAGGGGGAAGCCGGCGGAGGTGCACGGGAATCGAACCCGCCTGCGACGGATACCGCCGTACACCGGTGTTGAAGACCGGGGGGCCCACCAGGAACCCTCGCACCTCCCCGCACGACCGACGCCTCAACCCTACCGAGCGCTGCGTAGGGTCGTTCCATGAGCACCGAGAGCGAGCCCGGAGCCCCCGAGATCCGCCGTCTCACCCAGTACGCGGCGGGTGGTGGCTGCGCGTGCAAGATCCCGGCGGGCCGTCTGGAGGAGATCGTCAAGGGCCTGCCGGGCGCGATGTCCCAGGACCACCCTGACCTGCTCGTCGGCCTTGACGACGGCGACGACGCGGCGGCTGTCCGCGTGCGGGTGGACGGTGAGATCGCGCTGATCTCGACGGCGGACTTCTTCACGCCGGTGGTCGACGACCCGTACGACTGGGGCCGGATCGCGGCGACGAATGCGCTGTCGGATGTGTACGCGATGGGCGGCCGACCGGTGCTGGCGATCAACCTCGTCGCATGGCCGGCCGAGGGCCTGCCCGACGAGGTCCTGCGCGAGGTGCTGCGGGGCGGTGCGGAGGTGGGCGCGGCGGCCGGCGCCCCGGTCGCGGGAGGTCACAGCATCACGGGCCCGGAGCCGACGTACGGACTGGCGGTGACGGGGGTCGCGGATCCGAATCGCCTGCTGCGCAACGACGCTGCGAAGCCGGGCCTGCCGATCAGTCTGACGAAGCCGATCGGCTCGGGGGTGCTCAACAACCGTCACAAGGCGACGGGTGAGCGCTTCGAGGAGGCGATCGAGGTGATGACGACGCTCAACGCGGAGGCGAGTGCGGCGGCGCTGGCGGCGGGTGTCGCGGCGGCGACGGACGTGACGGGCTTCGGCCTGCTGGGTCACTTGTGGAAGATGCTGCGCGCGTCGGGCTGCGGGGCGGTGCTCGACGCGGCGGCGGTGCCGGTGATCGGTGGGGTCCGCGAATCGCTCGCGGCGGGCCACGTCCCGGGAGGCAGTCGCCGCAACCTCGACTGGGTGCGCCCGCACCTCGAGTCGGCGTTGCCGGAGGAGGAGCTCGTGCTCCTCGCGGATGCCCAGACGAGCGGCGGCCTCCTCGTCATCGGCGAGATCCCGGGCGCCCCCGTCATCGGGCACACGGTCGCGGGCCCGGCGGTCGTCACGATCCGCTGACGGAAGAGCGGCGTGGCTCCGGAGTGAACGTTCGATCACCGGGGCGCCACTGGTCTGGAAGCGATCACCGCCGTGAGCTGTTCGAGGTCGTGGAGCCAGCCAGGCAAGGCTGGGTCGATGGCTCCGAGCACGCGACGTGCTGCTGAGAGGTTGCCGGTGAGGTTGGTGCGAAGCAGCGGCTCGTGATGGGACACGCGGTTACGGAGCAGGTGCAGCTCCGCAACGTCTCGACCGAGGTGGACGGGTGCGAATTCCCAGTGTGGGAGGGCGAGAAGAGGACTAGCAGGGCCGAACGCCTGATCGAACAGTGCGGCACGCTGGGCGGCATGCGCCCTTGTCGAGAGGCTCGTGGGTAAGAGGAAGCGCCATGTCCCGAACATCAGGTGCGCTACGACGTCGTCATGGTTCGCGATGCGGCCGCCGCGCATCGCGGAGCTCGATCGTTCGCGCGCCGTCCTCAGATCGACTCCGTCTCGGGTCAGACTCTTGATGAGGCGGCAAGGAGTCGCGGTCCAGTCGCTTGAGCAGGTGGCGCCCTGACTGGGGTTCCACCGTCGTAGTGATCGGTCCAATGCGTTGCGCAGGGCGATCTCCACGATGGATAGCACGGTGTGGGCAGCTGCGGACGCGGCGAGATTCCACTCATAGCGT
>RRZU012022824.1_pt1 | contig 21812 bp, 20 predicted proteins | sample 2165561 | NCBI WGS metagenome assembly RRZU01 (sample SAMN10456909, study PRJNA506462) | wastewater metagenome | isolation source: wastewater sludge | place: USA: Moscow, Idaho | reverse complement strand
GAACAAGAGGTAGATAAAGTTGCAAAAGAGTTAGAGTTACTAGAAGATGAGATAGTTCCTGTAAAACTTAAATCATATAAACCTATGGAGATAGAAGAAGCTTTAAATGAACTCAAAGCTGATGGTGGAGTGTTTAAAGTATTTTATGATTTAGATGATAACTTTAGAGTTCTTTATAAAATGAAAGATGGGAAACATTACGGATTATATTAAGATGAATGATTAAATCAAATTTGTAAATTTTGAAACATCAAAAAAATGAGGGTTTATCCCTCATTTTTAGTTTTGGAAGAGTCAATAAAGAGAAAATAAAATAAAGGGGTTTTAGAATGAATTTAGAGAAAGTTATTTCGGGGTTTTTTATCATATTTGCTATGACATTGAACTTTGGTTTTTTTTATGGAGATATGACAGATATAGCACTTCATAGTAAATATGAATTATTTGCTGCGATTGTAGTAAATTTAATTGCAACAACATTGAAACTTGGGGATAAAACTCAAATGGGTTCAGTTCTTTTAGCTACAAGTTTAGTTGCAGATATTCAGCTTATCGCTGCTGCTACTGTTTGGACTATTGGTGCACATGTTTACACGATGGATGTTGAGATGACTTCTATAGTTGTTTCACTTGCAGGTGGAGCTTTGGCTGCTAATATCATATCTGTCATCCTCTATGTTGGGGATACTCTTCGTTCAAAAAGATAAGTTTTAAATATGAATAATAGTGCCCTTTGGATTATACTTCATAGGATGAGAGCTCCTATACTGGTGCTCATTATTACTTATAGCATTGCGATTATTGGTTTTTTGTGTATTGATGGGATTGATGATAAAGGTCAAGTCTATCATATGAATATCTTTGATGCTTTTTATATTGTTACTTATACTGCAACAACAATTGGTTTTGGAGAATTGCCATATCTTTTTACCTCAGGACAGAGAATTTGGATGTCAATGATTGTGTATGCAACAGTTATGGGTTGGTTTTATAGTCTTGGAACACTTGTCGCTCTTTTAAAAGATAAACTTCTTTTAGCTCAAATTGCAGAAACAAAATTTCTAAAACAAGTCAAAAATATCAATCAACATTTTTTACTTGTACTTGGATACAATCATATCACAAGTGAAATTATCAAAAAAGCAAATAAAGAGGGTGTTAGAACTATTGTGATTGAAAAAGATGAGAATAAGATAGACCAACTTGTACTTGAAAATTTTACTCCTGTTGTTCCTTGTCTTATGGCTGATGTTTATGATCCAAAAGCTTTACAAAATGCAGGATTACACTCGAAATATTGTAAAGCAGTTGTATCTCTCTTTTCAGATGATGATCTCAACCTTAGGGTTGCAATTACGGCAAAATTTCTCAATAAAAATGTACGATTAGCTATTAAAACGACAACTCATTCTCAATCTGAAGATTTAAAAGATTTAGGTGTAGAAGTTGTTGAAAATCCCTACGAAATCATTGCTGAACAAATTGATATGTCTCTTAGAAATCCATATATGCTCACGTTAGAGAAATGGATTTATGGTGTTGGAAGACTTGATGATAAGATTATAAAACTTCCAAGAGAAAGATATGTCGTCTATGGTTTTGGAAAATTAGGTAGAAAAATATATGAGGTTCTTACAAATAATGGGATAGAAGTTGTTTTTATCAAACCTCTTATTGAAGATATTTCTATTATCCCAAAAGATATGTTGCATCTTGTTAAATTTGAAGGAAATGATGAAAAAGATTTGCTCATAGAAGCTGATATTGCAAATGCTTCAGCGATTATTGCAAGAACTACAAGTGATACCCTTAATCTTTCTATTCTAGCAAGTGCTAGAAAACTCAATCCAAATATCGTAACTATTGCACGAGAAAATGAGATGACAGATTTTTCTGTATTTAAAAATGCAAAGATTGATATGGTTTTTATCCCGTCAAAAGTTTTGATAGATAAAACAACAAATGCACTTATTGCACCATATTCAAATAAATTTTTAGATCTTATTAGAGAAAAAAATGACCCAGAATTTGTTCAAAGCGTTGTTGATAGGATTACAAAAAAGATTGGTCCAAATCCGATAACTTTTGGTTTAACTATCAATAAAGAGAAATCATATGCAATTTGGTACTCTATTGTACATAAAAAACGAACAGTTACTTTAGATGTATGTGCGAGGTCAAGAAGTGATTGGACAAAAAGAAATAAAATTTTACCCCTTATATTGATTCGTAATGGAGAACCATATCTTTTACCATCGTGGGATGTTGAGATGGAACTTGAAGATAAGGTATTGTTTGCATCTGATGAAGAAGCAAAAGAGGATTTACGATGGATATCAAAAAATATTTATGAATTCTTTTATGTTTATTTTGGAAAAGAGAAAAATATGTTTAATAAATGGTTTAAGGGGGAATATTAATGATAGTAATAGCTGGACCTTGTGTTATAGAAAATAGAGATATAATGATGAGGATTGCTGAAAAATTAGCACCTTTAAATGAAAATAAACGGATAGAGTTTTATTTTAAATCAAGTTATGACAAGGCAAATCGAACAAGTATAGATAGTTTTAGAGGACCTGGACTTGAAGAGGGGCTTAAGATGCTTCAAGAGATACAAAAAGATTTTGGATACAAACTCCTTACAGATGTTCATGAAACTTATCAAGTAGCACCTGTAGCTGAAGTAGTCGATGTCCTTCAGATTCCAGCATTTTTATGTCGCCAAACAGATTTGCTTGTAGCAAGTGGAAAAACAAAATGTAAAGTCAATATCAAAAAAGGGCAGTTTTTAGCAAGTGAGAGTATGAAGCATCCTGTTGGAAAAGTTTTAAATACAAGAGGTGTAAGTGAAATAAACTACCAAACCTCAAAAGAGAATGGTGTATGGCTTTGTGAAAGAGGGAATGTGTTTGGGTATGGTTCTTTAATCGTTGATATGAAAAATCTTATCACGATGAGAAACTATGCACCAGTTATCTTTGATGCGACACATTCAGCTCAAGTGCCGAGCACTGGTGAGACAACTGGTGGGAATAGCGCTATTGTTCCATCTTTAGCTAGAGCTGCTGCTGCTGTTGGGGTGGATGGCTTTTTCTTTGAAACACATATTGAACCAAGTTGTGCTTTGAGTGATGGACCAAATATGTTAAAAATAGAAGATTTATATAAAACAATTGATGATATATTTAAAATTCAAGATGTGTTAGAGTTAAACAAATAAATAAAATAAAAGGAAAAAAATGAAAATTATAGAGGGTAATTTAAGATTAAATGGAGATGAAAAAGTTGCGATCATCAATGGTAGATTTAATCATATCATCACAGATAGATTAGTTGAAGGTGCAAAAGATGCTTTTAAAAGACATGGTGGAGAGGAGACAAATTTAGATTTGATTTTAGTTCCAGGTGCTTTTGAGATTCCGTTTGCATTGCAAAAAGCGCTTGAAAGTGGAAAATACGATGCGGTTTGTTGTGTGGGTGCTGTTATAAGAGGTGCTACACCACATTTTGATTATATCAGTGCAGAAGCTACAAAAGGGATAGCTACAGTTGGTTTAAAATATGGAAAACCTGTATCAAATGGAGTTTTAACAACAGATACAATCGAGCAAGCGATTGAAAGAGCTGGAAGCAAAGTTGGAAATAAAGGGGCTGAAGCTATGATTACAATTATAGAGATGTTAAGCCTTTATAAAGCGATGGAGAAGTAATGGCAACTAGAACTCAAGCGAGGGAATCTGTAGTAGGATTATTGTATGCTTATGATTTAGGAAACACTGCTATAGCGAAGTTTTCTGATATTATTTTTGAAGATAAAAAAATAAGAAATAAACAAAAAGAGTTTGCTCAAGATTTGTTTGATGGGGTAATCGCAAATCTTGAAAATATTGATGTCGTTCTTTCAGAACATCTGAAACAAAGGGATATTCATGAAGTTGGCGCTGTTGAAAAAGCGATTCTTAGACTTTCAATTTATGAGATCTCATTTAAAAAAATAGATAAAGCAATAGCGATAAATGAAGCGATAGAGCTAGCAAAAAAACTAGCAAGCGATAATGCTCCAAAATTTATCAATGGTTTATTAGATAGCATTTAAAAGGACAATAATGAAACTTTGTGTAGCACTTGATAATGAGAGTATGAATGAAAATTTGGTTTTGGCTCAAAAATTAAAAGATTTTGATATTTGGCTTAAAGTTGGTTTTAGAAGCTATATACGAGATGGGAAAGCTTTTTTGGAAGAACTTAAAAGAATCAATCCAAATTTTAAAATATTTCTTGATTTAAAGTTGTATGATATTCCAAATACTATGGCAGATGCGGCTGAAGAGATAGCTAAACTTGGCGTAGATATGTTCAATGTTCATGCAAGTGCTGGAAAGATTGCTATGAAAGAGGTGATGGCGAGGATTAAAGATATCCCAAATCGACCTTTAGTACTCGCTGTAACTGCTTTGACAAGTTTTGATAATGAGAATTTTAAAAATATCTATAATGAAGATATCGCGCAAAAAGCAACAACTTTTGCAAAAGATAGTTATGAAGCTGGACTTGATGGAGTTGTTTGCTCTGCGTTTGAAAGTTTAGATATTAAAAATAATACAACTAAAGAATTTATCACATTAACCCCTGGTATTAGACCTTTTGGTGAAGATGCTGGGGATCAACAACGAGTCGCTGATATTGCTTTGGCAACAGAGAAGTTAGTTGATTTTATAGTTGTTGGAAGACCTATTTATAAAGCTTGTAATCCAACAGAAGTGGTTCAGAAAATTTTAGAGAGATTATAGTATTTTCCTACTAGAAACTACAAAAGGATAAGAATGTTTAAGAATGCTGCTTTCAAAGTTTATCTATTGTTAGTTGGGGTCATCATTATTTTAGTAATGGGAAGTGTTGGAAGTAATTATTATTTTCAAATACAAGGTATAGAATCAGATACACAACTCCATATGAAAAAGTATAATCAAAGATTAGACGATTATATTGATGAAGAAGCAGCTATGATGAAAAGTTATCTGCAACTTATACAAGAGAAAGATAATTTTAAGTCTTTATTTCTAGAATCAAATAAAAAACAACTTTTTGATGTAGCTGAGCCACTTTACAAGAATCTAAATCAAAATGCTGACATTACCCATTTCTATTTTATAAAACCTGATGGAAAAATATTTCTTAGAGTTCATGATTTTGAGAAAGATTCTGATATCGTGAAGAGATATACTTTCCTCAAAGCAAAAGAGAAAAATAAAGTCTTTTATGGAATAGAGTTTGGGATGAAGAAAAACTATACTTTAAGGGTTGTTGCCCCTTGGGTTGTTGATGGTAAAATCATAGGCTATGTAGAATTAGGAAAAGAGATTGATAAGATTAGTGAAAGTCTCTCTTCTTCATTAGGGATAGAGTTAGTTTATGCAGTAAAAAAAAGCGAATACAAAGATAGTACTCAATTTGTTCAAGATAAATTAAAAGAGTTTAAAGAAACTGAGAAACATTATATTGTTTATGGAACTATTCCTACAGATAAAACAATAATTGATTTTATTAACAATTATGATGGTGGATTGCAGTGGTTAGAAATTAATGATAAACATTATATTGCTTATCTTGATAATTTAGAAGATATTTCAAAAGAAACTTTAGGAGTTAAAGTTTATTTAGTTGATATTACAGATGAATTTCATGGGCTTCAAGTAAGTATAATCTATTTTACAACTCTTATGATTTTTGGTACAGTATTTATGTTACTGGTAAGTTATTTTTTTGTTAGAAAAAAACAATTAAGTCTTGATAATGCTCTTTTGATAATAGAGACAAAAACTTTAGAGCAAAAGAATTTATTGTCATTATTTGATAAAGGTGATTCTGTACTTTTTAGATGGAATAATGATGCTCATTGGAGTATTAATTATGTTTCTTCTAATGTTGCTAATTTATTAGGATATTCAAGAGAAGAATTTTTAACTTCACAAGTATTATATGCAAATTGTATCTACAAAGATGATTTGAATCATGTAATTGAAGAGGTAAAAAAAGGTCAAGAGGCTAAAAGTGCTTTTTTCAGACATGAACCATATAGAATAGTAACAAAAAATGGGGAACTGAAATGGGTGCTTGATTATACAGTGTTGGACAAAGATATCGATGGAAATGTTAGCTACTTTTTAGGATACATTATAGATATTACAAATGACCAAGAAAATGAGAAAATTCTTCAAGCTCAAAAAGAGGAGTTTGAAGCTATCTTTAAATATAGTAAAGATGGGATAGCTATAGTTGACTTGGAAACAAATTTTTTAGATTTCAATGATGCATATTTAGAACTAACAGGTTTTACAAGAGAAGAATTACTTACAAAATCATGTGCAGTATTAACAACTCAAGAATATAAAGAACGAAATAAAGAATTAATAACAAAAGTGATAGCAACAGGAAATCCAGAAAACTTTGAAAAGGTTTGTATTGTAAAAGATGGAAAAAGAATCGTAACAAATATGAGTGTATCGTTGCTTCCAGATAAAAAAAGATTGCTTTTAGTTACAACAGATGTAACAAATTTGAAACTGTTAGAAGAACAAACAAAACTCGCTTCAATGGGTGAGATGATAGAAAATATCGCTCATCAATGGAGACAACCTTTATCTGTTATATCAACTAATGCAACAGGGATGATGATGCAACAAGAATATGGACTCCTTACAGATGAAAAATTAATTATCTCCTGCAATCAAATAAATGAAAATGCACAATATCTTTCAAAAACAATAGATGATTTTAGAAACTTTATAAAAGGAGATGTCAATTTTGCTTTAGTTAATGTGAGTCAAGTGATTAATGAAGCCTTGAGCCTCTTAAAAGCAAATATCTCTAATAATTATATTGATTTAGTATTATCAATTGAAGATGATTTAGTGATTTATGCAAATAAAAATGAGTTGGAACAAGCATTTATTAACATCATCAATAATGCAAAGGATGCTCTTGTAGAAAAAGTTCTTGAAGGGGAAAGGGTAATTTTTATCTCTACAAAAAGATTAGATTCGAAAACCTTGGAATTGAAGATTATTGATAATGGGGGCGGGATTCCAATTTATGTTATTGATAAAATCTTTGAACCATATTTTACTACAAAACATAAATCAAGAGGGACTGGATTAGGACTTGCAATGGTAGATAAAATTATTAGAGAAAGACATAAACAAACACTTACGGTTCATAATGAAGAGTTTGAATATCAAGGGAAAAACTATCAAGGTGCTTGTTTTTCTATTGTGTTTACTGCTCAAGATTAATTTTTAAAAGATAAGTTGTGGGAGTTATGGATGGTGGTCCAAACAGGACTCGAACCTGTGACCCCTACCTTGTCGAGGTAGTGCTCTACCAACTGAGCTATTAGACCAAAAAAGATCAGAATATTATCAAGTAGAGACTTAAGAGTAAATAAATCTTAAAAATGATGCCCTTTGCATTTGCATATATACTCACCTTTTATCACTTTTGCGAAGGTGTTGAGTTGGATTCCCCACTGTGTTGCTAAGGCTTCTATCTTTTTTTTATTTTTTTTAGGAAAAGTAAAAAGTATTTCGTATTCTTCTCCACTACATCCTACAGCATTTGGGATACCTTCATAGAATTCAAATCCAATTTTGTTTATTTTACTCAGTCGTTCAAGTTCAAAAAACAATCCATCAGAGATATCCAAAGCACAATGGATAAAAGGGGCGATAGCATAAAAGAATTCAGGGGATAATTTTGGTTTGATAAATTTAGACTTTTCATCAATCTTCTCTCCCCTTTGAAGTTTTTCCAAATCCTCTTTACTTCTCCCCAAATCACCCGTATAGCAAACAAAATCATCCTCTTTCGCACCACTTCTATAGATGGGAGCTGTTGTCACTGAGATGATTGTTATTGAGATATCAAGTTTGATATTTGCGATGGTATCACCACCTATGATGATTATCCCATATTTTTTAGCAATTTTTTTAAATCCACTTGCTAATTCATCCAAATTTTCATGTGTGAAATCACTCGGTATCGCAACACTTAGAAGTGCATATTTTGGGATAGCATTCATCACAATCGCATCGCTGATGTTGACAAGCATCGATTTTATAGCTATTTGTTTGAGCGTAAGCCAATCTCTTTTGAAATGGACATTTTCAAAAAAAGCATCCATACTATAGACATAACTTTCATTTTTTTTCAGTTTGTCTAAAATAACAGCACCATCATCACCGATAAATTGATTTGAAGCAATTTGTTGTATAAAATAATTTTCTTTATTCATAATGTTCACTTTTCTGATTGAAGTCTTATTTTGAGAGTTTGGTTCATAGTTTCGAGTTGTATTGTTTTCTCTTCAAGATGTTCTTTTATATTTGCAAGTTCTATCTCTTTATCAATAATATCCTCTTTAATTTTTTCAAAACTATCAATTAAAATATTAAAGATATAGTATTGACTTTTTGTAGTGTTTGTTGTATCTTGATGTTCTGTTTCATTTGCGAAGTCCTGTATCTCAAGTATTAAAGATTCGATAGGATCTACAGTATTTTTGGCTATCTTTTTGGCTGTAATAATTATAAAGATAAAAAGAAGTATTAAAAACGAACCAAGTATAAGTAAAATGGTTTGGACTAAATTATAAACCTTATCAAATCGGTCTTTGACAAATATTTTCCACTCAGTTTCTCTTTGATTAATAAATGTTACTCTTTGAGTTTGATTTTTTTCAGAAAATTTGATAAGTTCATATTCATTTCCTAATAAAGTAGCTTTACCTGTAGGCGTTTTATAAAAAGATGTTTTTTGTTTACTTTCGTCAGAATTGAGTGAATTGAGGATAGAAGTTCCATTTTTATCAACAATATAAACTTGTATAGAGTTATCTGCATCTAAAAGAGTTTTTATATAATCGTTAAAATATGTGAGATTTATATTCAATATATAAATCGTTCCATTGTATTCAAAAAGATAAGGTATATAAGATTCATTCGTTTCTTCAACAACATAAATATTCCCTAAAACACTTTTTTTTGTTTCTAAAAAAGTTTTGAAGTCAATTATTTTTGTGTAGTCAAATTTTTTGTCAACTTTAAATTCTTTACTTGAGTATATATTTTTAATTTTTCCATTCGTATCAAGTAAAATAATTGAAGAGAGATAGCTTTTGAACTTTAGAATATCATCATAAATATATTTGTTTTTCCCTTTTCTCTCTATGATAATTTGTTCTATGGTAGAGAGTTCATCTAAAAATAAATTTACTTTAGAATCTATAATTTTTAGAAGGTTGATATGTGTTTCTTTGAGTTTGTTTTCTTGTAAATCTACAATAACAAACATAAAGAAAAGTACTATTAAAAAAGATGGAATAATGGAAAAAAATATAAATTTACGAGTTATATCTGTTTTAAAAATCAATTTTTTATACATTTTTTAGCCTTGAATGATATATTTTGAATGGCATTTACTATTCTAATCTGGTGCCATTATACTTTATAAAATATAAAAAGATATTCTAATAAATTCTATTGCTTCACTTTGTAACAAAAAAGGGATTTTTTGAATTTCCAAAGTTTTTTAAACAAATTTTTTAGTTTTTTTGTGTTAATATCAAGAAAATTTATAATTCAAGGAAATTAGATGAGTATTGCTATACATAAATATGATGTTGTTATAGTTGGTGCTGGACTCGCTGGTTGTGCTGCGGCTAGAGAAGCTAGAGCTGCAGGCCTTAGTGTCTGTGTGCTTACTAAATTACATCCATTAAGAAGTCATAGTGGAGCAGCACAAGGTGGTATAAATGCCGCTTTAAATCCAGAAGATAGTATAGAGCTTCATGAATTTGATACAGTGAAGGGAAGTGATTATTTAGGTGATCAAGATGCTATTAGACTTATGTGTTCCAAAGCTCCTGAAACTATTAGATGGGCAGAAAAAATGGGAGCAGTATTCTCAAGAAACAGTGAAGGAAAAATCGCTCAAAGACCATTTGGTGGGCAAAGTAAACCACGAGCTTGTTATGCAAAAGATAGAACAGGTTTGACACTGTTACAAACGATTTATGAACAAGCTCATAGAGATGGTGTTGAATTTAAAGATGAGTATTATGTTGCTGATATTCTTTATAAAGATGGAAAAGTAAATGGTGTTTTTGCTTATAATTTAGTAGATAGTACACCTATGCTTTTCAATGCAAAAGCTGTGATGTTTGCTACTGGTGGATATGGAAGAGCATTTAAAATCAACTCAAACGCACATGCAAATACAGGTGATGCACTTAGTATTGTTGCTCGTCATGGGCTTCCGCTAGAAGATATGGAATTCGTACAATTTCATCCAACTGGAATAGCAGGAAGTGGAGTACTTATTTCAGAAGCTGCAAGAGGAGAAGGTGGTATTTTATACAACTCTTTAGGTGAAAGATTTATGGAGAAATATGCTCCAAATAAACTAGAACTTGCTTCACGAGACGTTGTAAGTCGAGCGATTACTCAAGAGATTTTAGAAGGGAGAGGTTGTGGAGCTGATAAAGACCATGTTTTGATTGACTTAACTCATCTTGGTGAAAAGATCATTATGGAAAGACTTCCTGAACTTCGAGACCTCGCTATCACTTTCCTTGGACAAGATATGATTAAAGAGCCTATAAGTATAGCAGCAACTGCACATTATAGTATGGGTGGGATTCCTGTTGATATCAATGGGCATGTAAGAAAAAATACAAAGGAGTTTGTAGATGGTTTTTATGCAGCTGGTGAATGTGCTTGTGTAAGTGTACATGGGGCAAATAGACTTGGTGCAAATAGTGTTTTAGAAGCTCTATTTTTTGGAAGACATGTTGGTGAAAATATTGTAAAAGATTTCAAAGAAAATAAAATAAAATTTTTGGACGCAAAAGCTAGTGATGCTGATGCAATCTTAGCAAAAATTGAGTCAATTAGAACATCAAATGGAAACGAAAGAGTTCCAGCTCTTAGAGAAGAGTTACAACAATCTATGACAGAAAATGCAGGTGTATTTAGAACAGAAAAATCGCTACTCATTCAAAAAGAGAAATTAAAAGAGTTAAAACGAAGATTTAAAAATATCAGAATTGATGATAAATCAAAAGTATACAATACAGATTTACAAGAAGCGATTGAGCTTAGTCATATGCTTGATTATTCTGCATTTATCGTTGAAGGTGCGATTCTTAGAAAAGAGAGCAGGGGAGCTCATTTTAGAGAAGAGTATCAAACAAGAGATGATGAAAATTTCTTAAAACATACTATGAGCTATATGGATGAAAATGGAGATTTGACTACTGAATATATGGATGTAGTTTTAGGTCATCATGAATTAGCAGCAAGAACATACTAGACAAAATCTTCAGATTTTGCTTTAGAATGATTTTAGATTGAATTTATTCAAGATAAAATGAAACAAATAATGGAGGGGGTTTCCTTCATTTTTGAAACAAAAATTAAGGGGGTTTATGATGAATAAAGAAACAAAACAATTAACAATAAAAGCTTTTAGATTTAATAAAGAGACTGATTATCTTCCATATTATGATACTTTTACGATGGATGTAAATAAAGATGAATTGGTTTTAGATGTAATGAATAGAATCAAATGGGAACACGATGGAAGTTTTTCTTATAGAAGAAGTTGCCGACATGGAATCTGTGGTTCGTGTGCAGTTAAGGTTAATGGAAAGGCAACTTTAGCTTGTAAAGATAGAGTTTATGATTTGGTAGCTATTTTTGGAGAAGAGCTTGTGATTGAACCACAAGACAAAAAAAGAGCATACAAAGATATGGTTATAGATAAATCTAATTTTTGGGAAAAATACGATTCTGTACAACCATATTTAGTTGCAGATATTGATGAACATCCAAAAGCAGAAAATATTGTTTCGATTCATGAAAATGAAAAAATAGATGAAGCTGATTATTGTATCCAATGTGGAAGCTGTTTTTATTCTTGTCCAGCAGTTGCTGTCAATAAGGATTTTACAGGACCAGCTGCACTCGTAAAAGCTTGGAGATTTAATGCTGATGTTAGAGATACTGCAACAGAATCACGACTTGAAGCATTACAAGAACTTGGAAGTGGAATTTGGGATTGTGTAAAATGTAACGAGTGTGCTGATGCTTGTCCAAAAGAGTTAGATCCTATTGGAAAAATTACAAAACTCCATCTTCAAACATTTGAAAAAGGACTTGCTCGTGATAATGTTGCTGTAAGACATGCAGTTGGATTTAAGTGGTCTATTAAAAAACATGGTATCTTAGATGAGGGTGAGCTTGTACGATATAGTGAAGGAAATATTGGTGTATTAAAACATATCCCTGAAGCTATTGCAATGCTTTCAAAAGGAAAAATTGTGATGCCTTGGAATATGCCAAAATCAAAAAATCTCTCTGAGATTAAAAAATTAGTTGAATCTTGTTCAACTGCAAAATTCTAGGAGTAAAAAAAGATGGAAAAATTAAAATATGCACTATACACAGGTTGTACAGCTAGAGAATCTACTCCTGAATTATTAAAATCAACAATGGCAATCGCAGATAAACTTGGGATTGAGCTTGTGCTTTTAGATGAAGCTAGTTGTTGTGGGGCAAGTCACTTACAAGATTTTGATGATATGTTATCTTTAGTTTTAAATGCTAGAAATATCTGTTATGCTGAAAAATTAGGGCTTACGATGGTAACTATTTGTAATACTTGTCAATTAAATACAAGTTTAACAAAAGAGAGACTTGATAGTGACCCTGAACTTAAAGCGAAAGTAAATGAGAAATTAGCTGAAGTTGGACTAGAATACAAAGGTACTAGTGAAGTAAAACACTTCTTGTATGCACTTCAAGATGACTATGGTTATGAAAAAATTGCTTCACAAGTAACAAATCCTATGGAAGATATAAATGTTGCATCTTTTTATGGTTGTCACAATATTAGACCAAGCCATTTACAACATAAAAACAATGGTGGAGAAAATTCATACAGACCAGTTTCATTAGATAATTTAGTAAAAGCTCTTGGTGGAAATGCTGTAGAGTATGAATCAAAAAATAAATGTTGTGGTTTCCATGTTGAACTTCAAAATCCAGTAACAGCAAATAAATTAAGTGCTATTGCTATGTTAGATGCAATTGATAACAACGCAGATATGATGGTAACACCATGTCCATTGTGTCATTTAAGAATGGATGTACAACAACATAATATCTCAAAACAAGCTGGAAGAGATATTAATATTCCAGTATTACATCTTCCTCAAATGATTGGAATTGCTCTTGGAATCGATGCTAAAGAGTTAGGACTCAATCATAATGTAACGCAAACAGGAATTTTTAAATAAATTTTCTATTTGAAAAAGAAAATCTTTCGTAAGATTTTCTTTCCTTAATGTTGCTAGTAAAAGAAAGAATATGAATGAGTTAAAGTCTTTTAGAAACTGTTGTTTAAATTTATAGTTTTTTATTAGACTTTAAAATAATAGGTAAAAGTTTTTTTAAATCTTTCGTTTTGACATCGAGTTTTAGAATAATACGAAGAATCGCTTTTGGGACAGTTGGTTGTCTGATAGCTCCAACCATAAAGCCATTTGCTTTTAGAGTTTCTTGAATCTCTATCACTTTTTTATTATCATCTATCTCTATCGGTAAAATTAAACTTTGTGTTTGCACTCCTAAAACTTCTTTCACAATCTTTTTCCGTTTAGCTATCTTCATTTTGAGTTTTTCTTTATTTTCAATGATGTAGGAAAAGGCAACAAATCCAAGGGCAATATCAAAAAGGGATGGAGCAGTTGTATAGATGATAGCTTTGGCTCTATTTTCCAAAAAAGAGATAATATGTTTAGAAGCTAAAATATAAGCTCCATAACTCCCATATGCTTTTCCAAGTGTACCCATTTTGATATGATTTGCTTCAATTTTGATATTGTGATAATCGTACCAACCAAGGAGATTCTCTCCAATTACACCACTGCTATGAGCTTCATCCACTATCAGTATTGCATCGTATTTGTTAGCTATAGGTGCAAATTCATAGGGTGCAATATCACCTCCCATCGAATAAACCCCCTCGATTGCTATAATAATACGACCTTTAGAATTTTTTTCTTTCAGTTCCTTTATCTTGTGTTCTAAATCGCCCCAATCATTATGATTAAAAATGATTACATTTTCTACTAATTTTGAAGCTAACATCCCACTTGCATGATACTCCTCATCAATAAATAAAGTATCTTTTTTTCGTACCAATCCTTCAATAAGGGAGATATTTGCTAAAAAACCACTTCCAATTACAATTCCATTCTCAAATCCATTGTATTTACAAAGTTTCTCTTCAAATCTTTTGTGAATCTTATGATAACCATTGACAAGTAAAGATGATTTAGGAGCAAAATTTCCCTCTTTTTGAAGCAGTTTGTATGCTTTTTTGAAAAGCTTTTTTTTACTTCCAAGACCAAGATAATCATTTGATGCTAAATCAATAAGTTGTGAATCACTCAGTTTTCTACTTCTGAAACGATTTGATTTTTCTATCGCTTCCATCTCTTTTTTATAGTACATTTTTTCCCTTGTATTTATCATTATTAAAGTCCTTGCAGGATAATTCCCCAGAGATATTCAATCTCATCTTCATCAAAATCTATTAAAGATTTGTTTACAAATAATTCCGTGATTTTTTTTATATCAAAGTTTCTACTATAGCTACAACTAGAATGGGTTGCTAAAAATCCTCTCACAAGTGAAATATCACTTTCTATTGGCAAATCGCATAACAAACATGTAAAATCATCATGTAATCTTCCCTCATACTCACAAAGTTTGATGTAACTTTCCAAAATAGCCCGTTTTGGATTTTGTTTTGTGATTCGTTCCACGAGGTCATTTAAGAGTTCCATATAAAAGTCATCAATCTCTTCAACATCTTTGAGATGATGATAAAAAAGTTTGATATAGAGTTGCCAGTGGTAGAGTTTTTTGCTATCGAGTAACCAAGGAAAACCAAGTTGTATCACATCTTTTAGTCTTGGAATGGTGCTTTTTATATTAATTTCAAGTTCAAAATCTATTTTATATCCAATATGAATTGTAGAATGCCTTGCACCGTAAAATCTATAAGCTTTATGGATATGATTTTCCCCTAAAATAGTGACGATTAAATCTTCATCTCTTACTTTATTTATATTTAAAACATACCCTTGCATCTAAAAAAGTGTCTGTTCTTTTCTTTCATTTGATTTCAAGATGGCTACAATTTTTTCATTAGTTTGATTTTTCAGATAGATACAATTGCTACTATTTTGTGATACAAAAAGAAAAATCTCATCATCACTTTTGCCATGGCAGTCAAATAAAATCGTTTTTCCATATTTGAAAATAATATTGATAAAATCGAATTCAATTTTACTAATCTCTTCATGTTGTGAAGTGAGTATAAATTTATTTGATTTCCCATAATCTACAATTTGATTTTGTTTATTGATAAAAGTAGGTTGCATAAACTGAATATTCTTGAGTTTATTGGTATCTATAGTTTCAAGATTGAAAATCTTTTTGATAGAAAGGAGATGATGAAGATAAATATATGGTACTCGTAATTTATAAAAATATTCACTTTCATACAAAAAGGATGTTTCAAAAATAGAGTGAATCAAGAGATTTTTAAACTCCATATGCTCAATTTCTAAAGTTTTACTTTTTGGATAGATGTTTTGGAGAAATGTGTGTTGTGTGGAAACTAAAATATTATTTTCTTCGATATCTTGTAAAAGTTCAAAACTTGAAAAAGTATCATTTATAAAATAGATATTTTTATTTGTTCCAGCTAAAACAAAGAGAAATTCATAAGCTATAAAATCAACCTTATAACTTTGAAGATTCATATTTGCTAATTTAAATCGTAAAAGTTTTGTGATAGCAAGATTGATATCCTCAACTTGTATCCAAGCTATTTCGTTGTCAAGTTGTTTGATATCAATATCAAAATCAAAGATAATTCCAAAAGCCCCTTTTTTTATTGCCTCTCGTATTTCATCAATATTTGATGAGATAAAAAGGTCACCATCACTCACTTTTTTAAGATTTGTATGTGTTTGAGTTGTAAAAGATATAGCAGGGGAATTAAGAAGTTTTCCCCCTGTAATATCAACAATAGATCTAATTTTCACTTATAATTTCACTTTTTTGTATTCTAACTAACTTTTGTACCAGATTTTTTAGGAGCTTCTGGTCTTAAAAGATGGAGTCCATTCTCATCTTTTGCAGCTAAAAGCATCCCCTCACTCTCCATCCCCATAAGTTTTGCAGGTTTGAGATTTGCGACAACACAAGCTTGAGTTCCGATTAAAGATTCTGCACTATAGTATTCTTTGATACCTGCTAAGATTTGTCTATTTCGACCTTCACCAAGATCTACTTGCAGTTTAAGAAGTTTTGCTGATTTTGGAACTTCTTCTGCTTCTACTATTGTTCCAATTTTGAGAGATGTTCCAAAAAATTGGTCAATCGTGATAAGGTTTGCATCCTCTTGTTTTTCTACTTTAACCTCTTTTTTTTCATTTGTACAACATCGTTTTGCACTTTCAGTTTGGGTTCCACTTGATACGGCAGTTGCTATAAGCTCCTCTTCAATTCGTGGGAAGAGGGCATCTACTTTAGTGATAGTTGTATCGCTTATAAGCTCTTTGTTTTTGATTAAACTGAGATAACTTTCAGTATTGACTGTTATCCCTAAAGATTTTTCAATCTCTCCAACTTTTGAAGGGAGTACAGCTTTAAGTAAAACGGCAACTTTTGCCATAATATTGCTAATAAGGGCTACAAGTGCCATCGCTTCATCTGTTTTTCCCTCTTTAATCATATTCCAAGGTTCATAGTCACCGATAGCTTTATTTCCAATCGTTAAAACTTTCCAAATCTCTTCAAGAAATCTATTGATTTGAAGATTGTATAAAAACTCTTCACAAAAGCCAAGAATCGTATCCACTTCAGTTATCTCTTTTTCGTGATATTTCAAAACATCTTTACTTGTCACTCTGTAGTCAAAATATTTTCCACTCATACCGATGATTCGATTAAGGAGGTTTCCAAGGTCGTTTCCAAGGTCAGAGTTGATTCTATCCATCAAAGCTCTTTGAGAAAAATCTCCATCTTGTCCAAATGGAACTTCTCTAAGTAAAAAGTATCTAAATGCGTCAAGTCCATAAGCATCTGCTATCTCTTTTGGATCAACAACATTTCCTTTTGATTTTGACATTTTTTCCCCATCTCTTGTCCACCAACCGTGTGCTGCTATATGTTTTGGCATAGGAAGGTCAAGCGACATCAAAAATGCTGGCCAAAAGATAGCATGAAATCTCAAAATATCTTTTCCAACAAGTTGAATATTCGCTGGCCAGAAATCAATATTTTTTTCATCAGTTCCATATCCAAGTGCTGTGATATAGTTTAAAAGTGCATCGAGCCAAACATACATCACATGTTTCTCATCGTTCATAGAAACTGGAAGTTTCACACCCCAATCAAATGAAGTTCTACTGATTGAAAGGTCATTTAATCCGCCACTTACAAAGTTTACTATCTCTTTTGCTTTTGCTTTTGGAAGGATAAAAGAGGGATTTTCTTCGTACAGTTTAAGGAGTTTATCTTGATATTTTGAAAGGGCAAAAAAGTAACTTTCCTCTTTTACTATCGTTGTAGGTCGTCCACAATCAGGGCATCCTGCATTGTCAAGAAGTTGAGCATCTGTAAAAAATGTTTCACAACTTACACAGTAATTTCCCTCATAGTTTCCTTTATAGATATCCCCTTTGTCAAACATTGTTTGAAATGCTTTTTGGACACCCGTTTTGTGCTCCTCATCGGTTGTTCGGATAAATTTATCGTAAGTGATACCAAAGTCATCCCATAAAGCTCTAAATTTTCCACTTACTTCATCAGCATACTCTTTTGGAGATTTTCCCCTTGCTGCTGCACTTGTTTCGATTTTTTGACCGTGTTCATCTGTCCCTGTTAAAAAGAAAGTGTTTTTCCCTGTAAGTCTCGCATGTCTTGCTAAGGTATCGGCTATGATTGTTGTATAGGCATGACCTATATGTGCTACATCGTTTACATAATAGATTGGAGTTGTAATATATACTGTATTCTCTTTTGGCATAAAAATTCCCTTATTGTTAATATTTTGAGAGGATACCAAAAAGTTGGTTTAGAAGTGATAAAAAATTTAAATAGAGTATCTATTTTCGAATTGGAAGAGTAATGATGAAACAAGCTCCTTTGTATTCAACTTCATTATGGGTAAATGTAGTGTTTTCAACACTTAAAGTTCCACCAAAGCTATTTACTATGATATTAAAAGCCATATTGAGCCCAAGCCCTGTACCTTTTGATTGGTGTTTAGTTGTAAAGTAAGCATCAAATATCTTTTCTTTAATATCATTTGGTACACCGCCTGCATTATCTGTAATTTTGATAATAATCTTATCATTTGGATGTGAAATAGTAATGAAAATGAATTTTTCTTCTATTTGTCTTTCAACTAAAATATCTTTTGCATTATTTAAAATATTTACAACAGATTGGATAAGAAGATTTAATGCTCCAAAGATTTTTAGATTTTCATAAGGGGTAACAATAAGTTCAATATAATTATCTTTTAAAGATGCCTCTATGAGTGTTAAAGCTTTAGAGATAAAAGATTGGAGTTCAAACTCCTCTTCATTTGTTTCTCCTTTGATAAAATCTCTAAAGTCATCAATAGTTTTAGATAAATATTGAGCATTTTCATTGATGGTGTCACAAGCTTTATAGAGCATTTCATCGGTTAGTATCTCAAATTCTTTTTGGATTGATAGTGATGTAGCTGATGTTGAAATTACAGAAAGGGGTTGCCTCCATTGGTGAGCAATATTTCCTATCATCTCTCCCATCGCTGAAAGTCTTGCCTGTCCAGCCATCTGTTGCATTTGCTTTTCATTTGCTTTGAATTTCTCATACTCAATATCATCAAATCCAAGCTCAAACATCTCTTTGAGAGAATTGAAGTTATTATCATCAAAATTAAAAAGGTTTGGCAACGATAGATTTATAATGGCCTCTTTTTGATGTGAAATATAAAAATCACGAAATAAAAAATCTAAACTATCTTTGAAGTGTTTGATATCATGAACATAAATTTGTAAAATAAATCTTTCAAGATAGATATCAACATCTGAATATTTTGTTATTTCATAAAGAAACGTTTTTAACTTTGTTTCGGTCATCTTATCTAGTTGAGCAAGAGTAGCTATCTTTGTTATAACATATTTTACAGAAGATTGGGCTAAGTCTTTGATGAGTAATCTGTTTTTATTAAGAAGTAGAAGTTTTTTATTTGGCTTATTATTGAGATGTTGTAAATCTATAAGAAGTTTATTCTTATCCTGATTATGATGGTGCGGAAAAGGACTCTTTTTTTGTATTGTATTTTTTTCTTCTAGTATTTTATGTTTATTATAATGTTCATTGCTTTTTTGTATCGTAGTTTCATTATGTTTGAGTGAAAAATACTTATTATTTTTGATATTAAATTGGAGTGCTAAACAAAGTCTATCATCATCATTCCCGAAATCTTCTATACACCGTTTTGTAATCAAATCTATATCTTTGGTATTTTTAAATTTATCTATAAATTGTTCTTTGTGGATACTAATACCATCTGTATAAACAAGTAAGATATCGTCATCTGATATTTTTGTCATATAGGTTTTAATCGATGTTGGTATGTCATATCCTAAAATTCCCTCTTGAATATGAAGTGGTAAAAGATTGTTTTTTCGTAAAATAACAGCTTTTGTATTGCCAACTGCACTATAGTTTACCATTGGCATATTTTTATAAACTTGAGCTAAAAAAAGGGTCATTCCATTTTTATGAAGCATCTCTTGTTCGTGGACAAGTTGTATTAACTTAGATAATGACAATTCTTTATTGGACTCGATAAGATTTTTTATATCACAAGCAAGATTATAAATTCTATTGCTACCATGCCCACCAATATCTCCAACAACTAAGAGATAATAATCATCCAACTCAATATATTGATAAAAATCACCCGACTCATTTTTAACACTAAATGGTTTCTCATTGACACTGAGTTTAATCATTATCTGATTCTCTTTTCTATATCTATTTTTGTTCCATTTGTAGAGGTTTCAATATGAACTTCATCTGCTAATCTAAAAATCGATGCAAAACCAAGTCCTAAAGTTCCGCTTGTACTATATCCATCTTGAATACTTTTATGAACATCATCAATTCCATTTCCTTCATCTATAGCATTTATGTATAAAATATCGTGCTTTATAGTGAGTTTGAGAGAACCTTTTGGAGTATATTTTTTAATATTGTATATAATCTCAGAGATAATGGTATGAGCTTCCATTTTTTGAATTTTGCCAATTTTATGACTTCCTAAAAAATAGTCAACTTCACCAAGTAGTGCTTGGACATCACTTGAACTAGTTATTTTTAAAAACATTTATTGCGCTTTCTGTATCTAAAGAAGTCTCAAAAGATATTGTATCTACAAAATGAAAAAGGATGGAGGCACTTAAAACATTAAAATCACATACAATTGTATGAAGATTATTGAGTTTAAAAATAGCAACTAGAGACTCTATAAGTTTGATATCATCAGTTGTTATAATTTCAAATTGCATGAGGCTTATCACTATCCCTTTTGGTAACTTCTCTCCAAAACTTTTTAAAAATTGTTTTCCTAAATCATAACAATCTATATCATTTGGATGAAGCCGTAGTATATAAACACCATCAAAAATTGAATATGTACTTTTCATTAAAATTGACTATATCTTATTGTAGAGTCAATGCCAGTTTTAAAGCATCTTTGAGTGTTGAAGTTGTATTGATACCTTCAAGATTAATTCCTAAGTTTACGATAGTTTGTGCAACCTCTGGTGCGATTCCTGAAAGGATTGTGGTACATCCCATAAGTTTCGTAGCTTTTGTTATTTTAATAAAATGAGCGGCTACAGCACTATCAACAATTACAATCCCCTCAATATCAACAATCGCTGTTTTTATATTTTTTTGTTTGATTGAAGCTAACATACTTTCCATCAGTTTTTGTGATTTTACAGAATCTAAAATTCCAATTAAAGGAACTAAAACAGTTGTATCACTTATATCTAAAATAGGTATTTCCATATTTGAAATAAGGATAGATTGATTTTCGATTGTTGTGATATCTGAAAAAACAACAACATATTGGAGGTAATCATAATCGCCATCTACAAGTTTGCTTCCTTTTACCTCAAAAATCTTTTTTTGTCCATTTGAATCTAAAATCATTGCTTTATGTGTAATATCTACCTCATTTAAAACTAAGTCTAACCATCTCGTTCCATCAGGGTAGATTTTTTTTAGATATTTATTAGTATCATCTTGTATAAAAAAGTCACAAATACAATCATTTTTCAGAACAAACTCTTCTAAATTATTTTTATTAAAAAATTTCAAAAATGCAGCATTTGCATCAACTATTTTTTGTCCATTTGTAACTACCACTATATTTGGCTGTAAATCAAATATCAACCGTACCTTTTGTGTTTCTTTATCTGTAGTCATTTCACACTCCATAATGTTTTAAATCTTATGCTGAGATTCTACTCCCTTTATTCTTATTTTCTCTTAAGTTATACCTAAAATTTTGTCAATGTCGATATTCTTATTTGGAGCATAGCAACTCTTTAAAGTTTTTTCGTTAAAATCGCATTTCTTATAACAAAAACAAATAGGATT
>RRZU010454557.1_pt1 | contig 21812 bp, 24 predicted proteins | sample 2165561 | NCBI WGS metagenome assembly RRZU01 (sample SAMN10456909, study PRJNA506462) | wastewater metagenome | isolation source: wastewater sludge | place: USA: Moscow, Idaho | reverse complement strand
TCCTATTTTCCTAACTTCTGCCGAAAAGAAAGAAGGAAAAACAGAAGTCCTTGACTATATCGATTCAATAACAAAGAGTCTTTAAGCAGGAAGCAGCTTTCACAATATAATGAATCCTCCACTCCAACTATTGGAATGGGGGATTTGTTAATTTATATGTAATAAAATAATTTCGAAAAATAATTGTAAAATACTTTGTTATATGAAATTTTGTTTCTTTCTTTGTGGCATACCAACATATGACACTAAAACAAAGAACCATGATTACTATTAAGAATTTAGCCTTTCAGTACAAGAAAAAAAAACCATTGTTTACTGATTTTTCTATGGATATAGAAAACGGAAGCATTGTAGGAATCTTAGGAAAAAACGGAGCAGGAAAATCCACGCTGCTTAATGTTATTACAGGATTACTGTTTCCCTTAAGTGGAAAGGTTGATGTGAACGGATTTACACCCGCCCATCGCACCCCGGCATTTTTAGCGGATATCTACATGGTACAGGAAGAATTTTCTTTTCCATCAGTAAGTATTGACTGTTATTTGAAAGCAACAGTTCCTTTTTACCCATCGTTTGATATGGAGAAAGCCGAACGAATTTTTAAAGAATTTGAGCTTCAAAGAAAGCATCACTTAAACAAACTTTCCCATGGGCAGCGCAAAAAATTTCTGATTGCTTTTGCTTTGGCCAGCAATTGTAAAGTCCTCATTTTTGATGAACCAACCAACGGGCTTGATATCCCGTCGAAAAGTTTGTTTAGGAAGATTCTTGTCAGTTCTGTTACCGAAGATCAATTGGTATTGATTTCCACACATCAGGTTAAAGATGTTGAAGCAATTATCGACAACGTAATCGTAATAGATAATGGGAACATGGTTTATCAGGAAAGAATGGCCGATATAGACAAAAAACTTCATTTTGAAACAGTTCCATCGCTCGACGAAGTGGATGGTCTTATTTATCATGAGCGCTGTCCAAGTGGTTATCGGATTATTGTACCCACCATTTCTCACAACGAATCAAACATTGATTTGGAATTGCTATTTAATGCTATTGTTAACAAATCCATTAAAACAAGATAAACTATGATTACTAAAGATAGATTCAGTCTCACAAGAATTTCTCTGCTGATAAAGAATGATTTGTTATTAAATTACAAACAATATCTGTTATTGATAGCTGGCTCGGCGATTGTTTTATTTTTTTATACGGTGAATGATATGAGTAACCGGTGGTCGGAAGCTCCTTTTGAAGCACGCGATTATAGATCTCTATTTATTACCGCCTTCTTTTTCTTCGGAATATTTTTCGGGAGCTCATTTCCTTCTTTTAGTGAAAGGAATACAACGAGAACCTATTTATTGTTGCCCGCCTCCAATCTTGAGAAATTACTTTCCCAATTTCTGCTTAGGGGAATATTGGGATTTATTGTTTTCTTCCTGGTTTTCTATCTAACTATGTTTTTTGCAAGAACAACAGCCCTAAATATGGAGATTGTTATAAAGAACAATATTTCGATCGATACCTTTTCATTCCTTGATATTTTCAACTTTGAAAAAACGATTGATCATATACTAATTGCTGTAATAAGTATGTTTTCGGGAGTAATGTATTTATTTACTATCCGTCTGTTCTTTAAACGTTATGCCGCGATAAAAGCTATTGTAGCTGGAGTTGCAATAATTTTTTCCATCAATTTGGTTATGATTCTTTTCACTCATATTTTCTTTCCTGAAACTAATGGTTTTAATTCTTATATTCCAAATTATAAGGTCATATACACGCTATCCAACATGGACCTGTTTATTGGCTGGATAGGTCTCCTGATAGGTCTGGTTAGTTTTCCGTTAGCCTATTACAAATTAAAAGAGAAACAAGGATGAGTATGGATTTCCAATCAACAAAAGGTATATTTCTGCAAATAGCCGAAAACCTTTGTCATCAGATACTTGCCGGGACATTGAAGGCAGGCGACAGGGTTCCGTCGGTCAGGGATTTAGCCGCAGAATTTGAAGTAAACCGAAATACCGTATTGCGTACCTATGCTTTATTGGACGATGCAGGTGTATTCGATAATAAACGAGGCGTAGGTTTCTTCGTCTCCGAAAATGCCATTGAACTTATTCGTGCAACCGAGAAAACCGAATTCTTTAACCGGGATTTGCCGGTTTTTATCGAAAAGGTAAAAATGCTGCAACTCACTGAAAATGATTTATCTGAATTATTGACTGTTATAAAAAAGAATAAAACCCATGAAACGAAGTAATATACTATTAATAGCATTTTTTTCTTTGGTATTTGTCAGCATACTATACCTGTACATAACCGCAAAAAATAATGAAAAACAGAATTCGTCCAATATAGTAAAGTCGGAATATGCGCTTCCTCCATTTTCTGTAGTGGTTGCAGAATCCGGTTCGCAAGTTTCCATTCAGTTAAGCGACACGTCATCATTAGTGGCACGTTTTGTGGGGGTAGAAAAGGATAGTAAAAAGCCATTCATCGTAAGAAATGACACCTTATTCATTTTGGCTAATAAAACAAACCAGTCTATAATAAAGCAACCTGATATTTATTATGGAAAGGGAGTCTTTATTGATCTTTACTGCAAGTCCGTAAACGCTGTTGTTGGGAAAGCAAATAGCCGGGTAAATATCCAGAATTCATCCCTTGATTCTTTATCAGTTTTATCGCTGGGAGGACTCATGTCTGTAAACGCCAACGATAATTCTACTGATTCCAACACAAGCGAATGTAGCTATACTGTTTCAGCCTGTAAAGGTGGTTCTGTCGATTTTAGCGGTATTAAAATGTCCAGTCTTATGATAGAATTAGATAGTGCAAAGATGATTGTGACCAAGAGTGATATAATTGACTTACAGGCTGCCTTAAAGAATAAATCGGATTTGAAATTAATCTATCTTGATACAGCCCCGAATAACATAAATGTAAGCAAACAAGACAGCAGCACTTTCAAGATTTATTAGAGTAGGTCTACTATTAATTCTTTCGGGTTGACCCGAAATTTAATATACCAAAAAGGGATAAAATAAGAAAAGCAACCATTTAATATGATTGCTTTTCTTGTGTCGGGGTAGCGGGATTCGAACCCACGACCCCCTGCTCCCAAAGCAGGTGCGCTAACCGGACTGCGCTACACCCCGTCGTTCCCGACCTTGACCCCGTGATTGGCCTTGTGCAACCCCGCGAGGCTGTTGTGTGTCAATCCCGGGCATTCCGACCGGGGGAACCTTCCGGGTTCCGGGTTGCAAAGATAACCGCTTTTTTTCGTTCCGGCAAACTTTTACCCCGAAATCCGCCTTTCCCGGCTGCGTGCCGGATTCCTGTTGGGCGGGGCTGTCTGTTTGCTTGCCGGACGGTTTTTTTGCCGCCCTGTTTTCCAGAAACAGGCGGCTTTCCCGGATATGACTTTGCCGCGATCCGTATGCGTTGCCTTTCGGCTGGAGCCCTGTGGCCTCCGTATTTGCCCGGTTGCGGCCCTGCCTCCGGGCATTCCGGACGGCGCTGCTATTTCGTTGCGGTTATCTCTTCCAACAGGTGTCCGAAATCCTCACCCGGTGCGGGCTTGTACACCGCGAAGCCCAGCGCCTGTGCCGCGTCCACATTCTTCTGCCCGTCGTCGATGAAGAGTGTTTGCGCGGGGACGATGCCGCTGTCGGCGATCACCTTGCGGAAGATCGCTTCCGAGGGTTTCAGCTCGCGCAGTTCGTAGGAGAGGTATACCTTGTCGAAATAGTCGTCCATCGTGTGCCCGTCGGCCGTGAATTCGCCGCGGATGACCTCCATCGACGCCGGGTTGTTGTTCGACAACACGTAGGTGCGAATCCCCGCCCCGCGCAGCCGTTCCACCTGGCGCAGTTTCCAGACCGGAACCCCCGCCAGGAACGCGCCGTATGCCCCTGCGATCTGGGCGTCGGTGACATCGTACCGCCCGTCGAGCTTCCGCATCGCGTCGCATGCCTCGTGGAACGACAGGTCGCCCCGTTCCAGCCGTCCGATCATCTCGGCGGGATAGCAGGGGTTTATCAGGTCGGCGACCCGGTTCATGCCGAGCTCCCTGAATGCCGCTGTACAGCGCTCTATGTCGAGGTCTACGAGGACGCCCCCGAGGTCGAAAATTACATTTTTAATATCTTTCATAGTCATCTAATGTCTTGTCCGTGCGCCGCGTCCGCGGAGTTTGGCTCCGCCGTACTGCTTCCTGCTTCTCCCCGGCGACGCAGCCCGTGTCTGTGCCGTGTGCTGCCCGGCAGGACAGCCCGCTTCCTGCGGTGGCTGCCTGCGTCGTTCCGCCTTATTTTTGGAACTTCATCGTGAAACGCCGCACCGGCCGCAGCACCCACATCGGCAATACCTTGCAAAAGGGGATCCAGGCGCGGTTCCACCAGTCGGGTACGATGCAGCGGCGGCCTTTCCACAACGCCTTCAGCCCTCGGCGCGCACAACTGTCGGGGGTGATGAGCACGCCCAGTTTGCGGCCGATGCGCTGCCAGTAGGGCGTCAGCCCGTAGAGGTCTGTCGCTACGCCCGCCGGGCAAACCGCCGTGACGCGGATGCCCCGTTCGCGCACCTCCTTGGCGAAAGCCACGGAGAACGAGCGCATGTAGGCTTTCGAGGCGCTGTATAGCGCCAGCCCCGGGAACGGCATCCACAGCGAGTAGGACGACATGTTGAGGATGTGCCCCCGCACGCCGCGGCGTACCATGTCCGCGGCGAAGAGGCGGCATAGCTGCGTGACGGTCAGGTCGTGCAGCAGGATGATGCGCTCGATGCGCTCCGCCGGCGTGGCGAGGATGTCGCAGAACGAGAATATCCCGGCGTTGTTGATCACCACGTCGACCACGATCCCCTCGGCTGTCATGCGGTCGTATAACTCCTGTGCCGCCCCGACCCGCGCCAGATCTATCGCAATCACCCGCACGTCGGGCGTCACGGCCGCCGTTGCCCTGTTGCCGCACTCCTTTCCGCTGCCGACGCCTTGCTGCGCACTACCGGCTGCGAGCGCCCCGTTCCCGTCCGTTTCAGCCCCGGGTTCCCCCGTAGCTTCGGCAATCGCCGCCGCCGGTTCGCGTCCCGGCGCCCCGCTTCCGTCTGCGGATGCTGCAACTCCCAGTCCTTCCGCAACTTTCGATTTTTTGGCAACTTCCGATCCTTCCGCGGCTTCCGGCTCTTTCGCGGCTGCTTTTCGCCCGGCCGGCCGGGCATTCCGTATCTCTTCCGCCACGGCTTCGAGCGGTGCGCGGTTGTCGCCCGCGATCACCAGCCGGTAGCCCAGCGCTGCCAGCCGCAGGGCGTCGCAGCGCCCGATGCCCGACCCGGCGCCCGTCACCAGCGCCCATGCGCTGCCCGGCGCCACTGCGCCGCGTTCCATCCGGCGGCCTTGCGGCTCGGCTGCGTGCTTCCGGCTCCCGGCCGGCGTCCCGCCTTGTGCCGCGGCCCCGGCCGTTTCGCTGTTCCGTTTACGTTTCTCCATGTGTTCCATGCTTACGGCAGTTTGGCCAGTTCTTCCTGTATCCTGCGTGGCAGCCCGTCGCAATGCTTGCAGCATTTCATGTCCACCGAGTACATCCGCGCGATGCAGTAGTTGCGGTGGTCGCAGCCGCTGCGTGTCGAGGCGTCGCCCTCGCGGAGCTTGTTTACGAACGCCGGGTCGTTGACCAGCGCCCGGGCCATCTGCACCAGTTCGAACCCTGCGTCCAGCGCCTTGTCGATCCCTTCGCGGCTCACCAGCCCGCCGACATATACCAGCGGGCATTTCAGCTCGGCGCGGAATTTCTTGGCGTCTTCCAGGAAATAGCACTCCTCGAAGGGAAACTGCCGGATCATGAAGGGCCCGCACCAGCGGATGAAATAGCGCAGCCACAGGGGCGAGTAGTAGCTCATCGTGTAGATCGGGATCAGCCCCCGCATCACGGCCATCGGGGCCTTGGACACGAACCCGCCCGAAAGCACGATGCCGTCGACACCGAAGCGTTCGATCTCGCGGGCTATGGCGATGCTTTCGGGAATCTCGATGCCGCCCTTGAACCCGTCGTACATGTTGTGCTTCACCAATACGGCCGTCCCCGTTTTCGCCGCGGCCTCCATCACTTCTGTGAGGCACATCCGCATGAAGCGCATCCTGTTTTCCAAAGTCCCGCCGTACTCGTCCTTCCGGTGATTGGTGTAGGGCGAGAGGAACTGCGAGATCAGGTAGCCGTGCCCGGCATGTACCTCCACCGAGTCGAACCCCGCGTCGTGCGCGGTGTGGACGGCCTTCCCGAAATCCCGTGCCACCTGCGCGATCTCGTCCTTGCGCATACCCCGCACGGGGGTGTAGGCATAGAGGTTGAACCCCGTCGACGCGCCGATCGGGATCTGCCCGGCGGTCGTCAAATGGGTCATGTTGCCGCAGTGCCCGATCTGGATGCCGGCCGCCGCGCCTTCGCGGTGTACGGCGTCGGTTATCCCGCGCAGCCCGGGCACGATCTCTGGGCGCAGCCACAACTGCTTGTCGAACGACAGCCCGCTGCGGCATACCGCGGCGTAGGCCAGCGTGGTCATCCCCACGCCGCCGCGCGCCACCGAAACGTGGTACTCCTTGAGCTGCTCCGTGGGGCCGAAATGACGCCCCATCGACTCGAACGCCGCCGAACGTACCGTGCGGTTGCGCAGTGTCACGGGGCCTAATTTATAAGGGGTGAACAGTGATGACATTTTCCGGTAGGTTAATAGATGAAAGGTATGATCTTTTTTCGTTTCAGCGCCGTGAATTCCTTCCCGAACTCTTGGGCGTAACGCTTGTAGAGCGATGCCGCACGGGGCGCGAGGTTGGCGAACGTCCACCAGGCGAATACCGCCCCGGCCCACGACCACGAAGCTACGGCGAAGCCCGTCCATTCGAGCAGTTCGCCGAAATAGTTGGCCGACGAGACGTATCGGAACATCCCCCCGCGGGGAATGTAGTGGCGCGTGTCGCCCGGCTTGCGCAGGTTGCGGATGATATGGTCGGAATGGAGGTTTACGGCCATCCCCGCCATGAACAGGGCTCCCCCGACGTAAATGTAGGGCTTTGCGAACCAGTCGGCGTAATAGCCTTCGGGCGAGACGTAGAAGATCCACCCGCCCTGCATCAGCGCGTTGAGGGTGTTGAACGCCATGCCCATCACGACGATCCCCAGCGGCATCTTCGACTCTCCGCGCAGCAGCAGCGGGAAGATGAAGGCGCGCTGCAGGTAGTGCGCCTGGAACAGCACGAAGAGCGCCAGCGGCCCGGCCTCCCATGTCCGCCCGGACATGAGCCAGAGCACGCACATTGCGATGAACACGGGCGACTCCATCACGACCCAGCCCACCTTGTTGGGTACCGGGGGGCCGTATTTCGGGTTGAACAGATAGCCGTACCCGGCTTCGAAAAAGTGCAGGGCGACGTAAACCCCGGCGGCCAGCACGGCCATGACGATCAGGAAGATATTGAATGTTTCTGCCATTTGTCTGCGGTTGGATAAAAACGTCGTAAAGTTACAAAACAAATCGGTATAATGAAAATCGCATCCGCCTCCCCTCCGGTTGTTTTTCTCCTTTCCGGGCACATATTTGTCTTATTGGTCGCAGCGTCTCTCCCGCCGGCCGGATTGTCCCTTTACGGCCGGTGCCCGCCCTGTGTCCGGGCTGAATGCTTTCTTCCTGTGCCCCGGCCAGTGCGGATGCCCCTCTGAGGGCCTGTGTGATTCCGCGGTCGTCCTTTGTGCCCCTCGGCTGCATCCCGATAAAAAAAGACGGCCTCCACTGCGAGTGGAAGCCGTCAGCGCGACCCTTCGCAACCCCGCAGGGCGCGAAATGCTTTGGCTGCAGGCGCCGGGGCGCCCGCTTTCCGGCATTCGTTCCGGGGTGCCGGAGCCCTCTCGTAAAAACCCCTGCCGAAGCAGGGGTGCCGGGACGGTGACCTGTGACGCTTCGGCGTCACGCCGTACGTACAGTCCGATATGGGAGTTGCCCGCTCCCGGCTGTCGGTCTGCCGTCCGGTGCCGGCGGCCCGGCATGCCCTTCCCGGACACGCCTGCGGCCGGACGGGGCATATTAGTGCGTAAAGACTTTTCCTTTCTGGTGTTCCTTGTTCTCGTACTTGATGCGCGAGGTAGTGGGGTACTCCAGCTGTTCGAATTCGGCGATGGCGTTGCGGATGTCGCCCATCAGCATGTCGGCCATGTCGCGCGACATGCCCTGGCGCACCACGATACGCATTACGACCACGTCCTCGATGTTCTTGGGCATCGTATAGGCGGGAACCATCCAGCCGCTCTGCTGCAGTTTGGCCTGCAGGTCGAACAGCGTCCACTTGGCCTTCTTGTCGTACTCGGGATTCATCATCCAGATGAACAGCGGGTTGACGACCTCCGTCGAGTAGTTCTTGAAGCATTTCATCGTGCCGATCTGCTGGTGGCAGTACTTGGCGATGTCCATCGAGTTCTGCTGTATCTCCTTGTACCCCTCGAATCCCAGGCGGATGAAGTTGTAGTACTGGCCGAGTATCTGCGCTGCGGGGCGCGAGAAGTTGAGGCCGACCTGCGTGATGTTGGCGCCCAGGTAGTTTACCGAGAACGACATTTCCTCGGGCAGGTATTTCTTGTCCTTCCATACCACCCATCCCAGGCCGGGATATACCAGGCCGTACTTGTGGCCCGACGTGGAGATCGACAATACCCACTTGAGGCGGAAGTCCCACTTCTTCTCGGGTTTGAGGAACGGCAGGATGAAACCGCCCGACGCTGCGTCGACGTGGATCGGGATTTCATAGCCGGTCTTGGCGTTGTACTCGTCGAGCGCCTTGTCCAGCCCCTCGATGTCGTCGTCCAGGCCCGTCCACGTGACGCCTGCGATCGGCACGATGCAGATCGTGTTCTCGTCGCACATCTCCAGCGCCTGCTTGGGGTCGAGCGTGATGTGGTCGAGCGTCAGGGGCACGGTGCGCATTTCGATCTGCCACAGCTGGCAGAACTTCTCCCATACGACTTGGAACCCGGCGCTCATCACCAGGTTCGGTTTGTCGAAGGGCTTGCCTGCGGCCTTGCGGCGCTGGCGCCAGCGGAGCCATGCGGCCACGCCGCCCAGCATACATGCCTCCGACGAACCGATGCCCAGCGCACCGGTCTTCCATTCGGCCTTCTCGGGGGTGTTCCACATGTTGGCGACGATGTTCAGGCAGCGGCCGCACATCACCGCGACACGCGGGTACTCCGTTTCGTCGATGTAGTTGATGTTGATGGCCTCGTTCATCAGCCGTGTGGCGTAATCGTCCATGTAGGTCGTTACGAACGTGGCGAGGTTCAGCCGCGGTTGTGTCTGCGGATAGGTCTCGTCCTTGACTAACTGGTAGGCGATCTCGGGAGCCGTCTTGCCCTTGGGGATGAATTCCGTGGGTGCCGGACTGCGCATTTCCTCCGAACCGAAAATGTCGGTCAGCGTGTCTTCGTTGGTGTGTCTTTGCTGATTCATGATGTAAATTTTGTTTTGGTTTACGCCCTCCAACCTTGCATGAACTGTGCCACGGAGCGGTTTCTTTCGGCCTAAACCGGGCTGCGGGGCCTCTTTTGCTTCGGCCGAAGCCGGTTGTGAAAAAAATGTCCGGAAAATTTGCAAATCCCAAAATGTTCGATATATTTGTGATATCAAAATAATATCACTAAAACTGTACGGATATGGAAAATGGAAATTTCGTTTACAAAGGCTGGAAATGCAACGGTTTCCTGGCATTGGTGCTGATCCTCGGCGGGTTGGCCTTGGGGGTTTACGCGATCGTCGCGGGCGCGCAGCGCATCGACGCCGGGCTGGCGCTCGGCGGCGGGCTGGTGGCGGCGGGCGTCGTCTGGTGCCTTTGCATGCTGATCTGCATGGCGGGATTCATGCTGCTCGAACCCAACGAGGCGCGCGTGATGGTCTTTTTCGGTAAATACAAAGGTACCTTCTACGAAACGGGCTATTGGTGGGTCAACCCCTTCATGTCGGCCAAGCAGATCTCGATCCGTGCCCGCAACCTGAACGTCGACCCGATCAAGGTCAACGACAAGACGGGCAACCCGATCCTGATCGGGCTGGTGCTGGTCTGGAAGATCAAGCGCGATGATATTTATAAGGCCGTTTTCGAGATCGACGCCCCGACTACGGCCGGGCAGACCGGCGTTTCGGCCTCGGCGCGCATGAACATCCTCGAGAACTTCGTGGGCGTGCAGAGCGATGCCGCACTGCGCCAGGTGGCCGGTTGCTATTCCTATGATAACAATGGTGTTGCGGACGATGAGCTGACGCTCCGCTCGAACAGCGAGCAGATCAACGACCAGCTCGAACACACGCTCAACGAACGCCTGGCGATGGCCGGCATCGAGGTGGTCGAGGCCCGCATCAACTACCTGGCCTATGCGCCCGAAATCGCCGCCGTGATGCTGCGCCGCCAGCAGGCCGATGCCATCATCTCCGCCCGCGAGAAGATCGTCGAGGGTGCCGTGTCGATGGTGCACATGGCGCTCGACCGCCTCGGCAACGAGCATATCGTCGAACTGGACGAAGAGCGCAAGGCGGCCATGGTGTCGAATTTGCTCGTAGTGCTCTGTGCCTACGAAGCCGCGCAGCCCGTGGTGAATGCCGGAACCCTGCACCATTGATTTAACTGGGGATGGCTAAAGAGAATAATAACAAGAGTTTCGTACTGCGTATCGACGCCGCGACGATGGACGCACTGGAGCTATGGGCTGCCGACGAGTTCCGCTCGATCAACGGCCAGCTCCAGTGGATCATCGCCGATGCCCTGCGCCGCAGCGGCCGCCTGAAGAAGCCGCGTGCGGCCGCCGGGGCGACCCTGCCGGCCGCGGATACGGGCGTTGCTTCGTCGGGCAGGGACTTCCCGCCGGCCCCGGCGGCCGTTTCTCCCGCGGTTGCCGCCGCTCCTCCTGCTGACGTTGCGTCCGGCGAAAGCACGCCCCCGCTGCAGGATGCCGTCCCTCCCGTTGCCGCTGCGGCAGCCGGGGAGGCCGGCCCGCTGCCTCCGCACGCCCGTATGCAGTCCGACGACCCGCAAAAAAATAAAGCCGATATAAAAAAATGAATCCGATGTTCAGGATGTGGAGATGTTATTTTTCCGGCCTGCTCGATGCCGGACGCTGGCGGATGTTTCTGCACAGCCGCATGTGGCTCGGCCTGCCCGTGGCAGCCGTTGCCGCGTTCGTCGTAATTTTCCTGCTGCGCCGTTTCGGTGAAGGTCTCCCGACTGCCGAGGCGTTCTGGAAGGGAGCTGTCTATGCATTGGTGATTGCTTTTTGCTGGGCTTTGGGCGTGTGGGCCGCCGTCGGGCCCGAACCGTCCGATGACGACGGCGGGCAGGACGGGGAGGCCGTCGGTGACGTGGGAGCCCGTGCGGCGTGGCGGGGCAGGGTGCTCTGCTTCGTATTGCTGCTGGGGGCGTTCGCCCTGGTTTGCTCGTCCCAGATTTCGGAAATGCTGGGCGGCGAATGTTCGCTGGCCCGCGGGTTCGGGGGGATACTGCTCAAGGCGATGGCGGTTGCGGCCGTCGTTGTTCCCGTATGGCTTGATTCGAGACGCAGTAAATGGTAGGATCAATAAAAGCCGGTGCTATGTCGATCCCGATGTTTATAAAAAGGATGTTGCTATGAATCGGAAATGGATTTTTGCGGTTGTTTCGGTGCTTGCGGTTGCGCTGGTGATGTTTCCGCTCAACCTGCTGTGGGTCGGGCAGTCGCCGTTGCATGCGGCAGTGAGTTCCCTGCTGTTCGGCCTGCCCGCACTGCTCACGGCATGGACGCCCAAAGGGCGGTGTGCCGGCGGCCGGGCCGAATCCCGCAGGGCTGCCGGGAATACGGGATTCCGCACCCGCACCGGGCGCCCGGATCGCATTGTGCCTGAGGATCCCGCGGTGCTCCCGGATCATACTGTACCTGCGGATCATACTGTACCTGCGGATCGCACCGAACCCGCCGGGCGAAAGTCCCTGCTGGCGAAAGTCGCGCTGGGGATCGCTTTTTTCGTGCTGGCGGCGATGCTGGCATACGATATTTCGACCGAAGGCGTCGCCGTCGGAGTTACGAAGGCAGTCGGATTCGGTCTTTTGATACTGCTTGCTGCCGTTGGATATAGATTAGGTTATCTAAAGTTATAGTTTATGAAAAAAATCGTCGTTTTTACGGGTGCGGGGGTCAGCGCCGACAGCGGTCTGGCGACCTTCCGCGATTCCGACGGGTTATGGGCTTCCTACCGGATCGAGGATGTCTGCACGCCCGAGGCGTTGGCGCATAACCGTGCCATGGTCATCGGATTTTACAACATGCGCCGCCGCGAGATGCTCGCCGCGCAGCCCAATGCCGGACACGAGGTCATCGCGGGGCTGGAACGGGATTTCGAGGTCGAGGTCTTGACGCAGAACGTAGACGACCTGCACGAGCGTGCCGGCTCGTCGAAAGTGACCCACCTGCACGGCGAACTGACCTGCCTGCGCTCGTCGCGCAATCCCGATCTGGTCGTCCCGATCGAGGGGTGGGAGCAGAAGCTCGACGCCACGGCGCCCGACGGGGCGCTGCTGCGTCCGCACATCGTCTTTTTCGGCGAGGCGGTGCCGATGTTCGAACGTGCCGCGCAGATTGCCCGGACGGCGGATATCATGGTGGTCGTGGGGACTTCGCTGGCGGTCTATCCCGCCGCGTCGCTGGTGCGCTGCGTGCGCCCCGGAATCCCGATCTATGTCGTCGATCCCGGTAATCCCGATACGGCGGGCATCCGCAATCCGCTGACCCTGATCCGCAAACGCGCCGCCGAAGGTATGCCCGGCCTGGCGGAGCTGTTGCGGGAAAAGTATGCGGCGGGGTAGGGACGCCTGCATTTCGCGCCGGCTTATTCGCCCGCTTATTGCTTCTGCATTTCGCGCCCGTTTTTCGCACCGGTATTTTGCTTCCGGATTTCGCCCCGGTATTTTCTGCCGGCGGATTCCGCTTCGGCGATTCGCGGCCCGAGGGTTGCAGTGTTGGCGCAGTGAAAGAAAACCGCCTTCGGATTCTCCCGAAGGCGGTTTCGTTTTGGAGAAGGGCAGTCGGCCGAAAAGTGTTGAAACAGGGGGCGCCGTTTATTTCAAATCCTTGAAATAGATGTCCAGCAGCTCCTTGGCGGCGATGAACGACGATATTTTGTCCTCCAGCACGCGCTTTTCGTACTCCGCGACGCGCGCTTCGACCGCCGGGTCGTGGTAGAACGAGTTGCGCAGCACTTCGTTGATCGACTCGTACATCCAGTATTTGTTCTGGCGGTTGCGGTTGTGGCGGAAATAGCCGTTGGCCTGGATGTGGTCGAGGAACTCCTCGACGCCTTTCCATACCTCTTCGAGCCCCGTCGCGGCCACGGCCGAGCAGGTGTATACTTTGGGCCGCCAGCCCGATTCGGGCACGGGGAACAGCCGCAGTGCCCCCTGGAACTGGGTCTTGGCCAGTTCGGCCTTGTGGATGTTCTCGCCGTCGGCCTTGGTGATGACCATGATGTCGGCCATCTCCATGATGCCGCGCTTGATGCCCTGCAACTCGTCGCCGGCACCCGAAATCTGCAACAGCATGAACAGGTCGACCATCGAGTGCACGGCCGTCTCGGACTGCCCGACGCCCACCGTCTCGATGAATACCACGTCGAAGCCCGCGGCTTCGCACAGGACGATCGTCTCGCGTGTCTTGCGTGCCACGCCGCCCAGCGACCCGGCCGAAGGGGAGGGGCGGATGAAGACGTCGGGATTGCCCGAAATGCTCTCCATGCGGGTTTTGTCGCCGAGGATCGAACCCCCGCTGCGTTCCGACGAGGGGTCGATGGCCAGCACCGCCAGTTTGTGCCGCAGCGAGGTGACCATGTTGCCGATGGCCTCGATGAAGGTCGACTTGCCTGCCCCGGGGACGCCCGTGATGCCGATGCGCACCGATTTCCCGGCGTGCGGCAGGCAGCGTTCGATGATCTCTTGCGCCTGCGCGTAATGGGCGGGGTTGTTGCTTTCGACGAGCGTGATGGCCTGCGACAGGGTGGTGATGTTGCCCGCGAGGATGCCCTCGACGTATTCGTCGGTCGAAAGCCTCCGCTTCTTGCGGCGCGTGAAGTAAGGGCTTACGATAGGCTGGTCTTCAACGCCTTCGGTGACGTTGAGCGCCGTGTCGTGATGGGTATCTGCGTACTCTTTTTCGTAATGGTTTATCTTCGTGAAGGACATGGTGCTATTTACTTGATTTTTCGATGATTTCGGGTGTCAGCTGCAGTGAGTTGCCCATCCACAGCGCCCGGTTCCGGCTGTCGACCAGCACCCCGAACGGGACGTACTGCACGTTGAATGCCGAGAATATCCTGCCTCCGGTGTCCAGTGCGACGGAGATGTGCCGCGAGAGGAACGGCGAAAGCAGGGGGGATATTTTCTCCTCGTTTTCGCGCGTGACGACCACGACGCGGAGTTTGGCGCCTAATTTGTCGGTTATCGCCCGAAGTTGTTCGAGCGACGCGGTGCAGGCCGGATTCGACGAGTGGAAAAACTCGACGTAGGTCAGGCGCGGGGTGGCGGCGGGTTTCTCTCCCCCGAGCCATGCCGGAACCTTGACCTCGGGTACGCGCTCGCCGAGGGCGATGTTTTGTGCCACGGCCGCCGCAACGGGGAGCGCCAGCGCCAGGAGTAAAGTGAGCAAAACTTTCTTCATAAAAGGCAGCCTTATTTTCAGCGAAGATAACAATTATTTGCCATATGGACGAAAAATTTTACATAGAGTTATGAAAATCGGATTCGAAGAGACCCCGGCCGCGCCTGCCGGGACTTACTCCCGGCACCTTGCCAAACTTTTGGCCGAATATGCCCCCGAGCACGAGTATATCGTTGACGGGGCGCGTTATAAGGAGCTCGACCTCTACCACGGCTTCCGCCCCGGGTTGCCCCTGCCGCTGCTGCGGAGGATACCCAGCGTGATGACCGTCGACAACCTCAATTTTCTGCGCTACCCGCATCTCTATTCGCTGCCCGAGCGGCTGGTGCTGCTGCGGCTCTACCGCCGTGCGCTGCGCTCCGCCAGCCGACTGATTACGGTCAACCGCGATGCCCGCGAGGAGTTGTCGGAGCGGTTGCGGATCGACCCGGGGCGCATCGAGGTCGTCATGCCCCTCGCCGCGCGCGTCCCGCACGAACCGCCTGCCGGTGCGCAGCTCGAGGCGGTGCGGCGCAAATACATGTTGCCCGCCGAGTTCATCCTCATGCTCGGCACCGTCGAAGAGCGCCATAACCACAAGGTGCTATTCGAGGCGGTCGGCTCGCTCGGCGAACGCGAACGTGCGATCCGTGCAGAGGGGCTCGGCGCGGCGCAGCGCGAAGCCGTGGCCGCAGACCCGGAGCTGCCCGGGCTGGCTGCCGGACGTGCCCGGGGGTGGGGAGCCGCCACAGCGGCAGGGCGGGGCGGCATCGCCACGGGCATGCGCGGCGAGACCCCGGCGGATGCTGCCGTGCCGCCTGCCGCATCTTCCGCCGAGCGGGTCGGGATCGTGGTCTGCGGCCGCCGTACGGTCTATGCGGATTCCCTGCTGGAGTATGCTCGCGGGCGGCATATGGCCTCGCGTGTCGATTTCATCTACGAACTCAGCCCCGACGACCTGCCGGCGCTGTTCCGCCTCGCCCATGCCTTCGTCTACCTGCCCGATGCCGGGATCGAGGCGTCGATCGTGCCCGTGGTGGAGGCGATGCGTGCCGGAGTGCCCATGGTGCTGAGCGACACGCAGCTCAACCGTGAGGCCGCCGGCGACGCCGCGGCCTATGTCCGCCCTGAGGCGGCGGGGGAGGTGGCCGCTGCGCTGGAAAACGTGCTGTCGGACGCGAATTTCCGCCGCGAGATGAAAGCCCGCGAACGTCGCCGCGCCGAACTTTTCTCGGAATACGCCGTCGCCCGCCGGCTGATCGACATTTACAGTTCGCTGTGAAGCGCTTGGCCTTCCCGAAAGGAGCATAAATCCGGAAAAAAATACCAGAAATCTCTTGGGTATTTCCAATTTAATACCCTATCTTTGTGTTCGCAAAATAACAAGCTGGTATTTGACGCGAAATATTCACTAACTTAAATTTTATATTTGCTATGAAAGTTTCTCATATCGAGCATCTTGGCGTCGCAGTGAAGAGCCTCGATGAAGCAATTCCCTACTGGGAAAACGTATTGGGCCTGAAATGCTATGCCATCGAAGAGGTCGCTGACCAGAAGGTGCGCACGGCGTTTTTCATGTTGGGGCAGACCAAGATCGAACTGCTGGAACCCACTTCGGAGGAGTCGACCATCGCCAAATACATCGAAAACCGCGGCGTCGGTATCCACCACATGGCGCTTGCCTGCGAGAATATCGAGGAGCAGCTCGCCGATGCCGAAGCCAAGGGCATCCGCCTGATCGACAAGACCCCGCGCAAGGGCGCCGAGGGAATGACCATCGCCTTCCTGCACCCCAAATCGACCCAGGGCATCCTGACCGAGCTTTGCGAGAATAAGAACAAATAGTGTAACAAGGAATATTGCGGAATCTCCGAATTCCGCCAAAGGCGGAACAGAAGTCCCTCCCGAAGGAGTGACTTAGGGTGGGGTCAGACCTGTAAACGCGGCCGCAGGCTGCGGGCGATACCTGCCGGGAAATTCCGGGGTTCGGAAAAATTACAAACCTACATACTTATGAGTGAAATTCAGAACAAGATCAACCAGCTGATCGAGAACCGCGAAACCGCGCGTCTCGGAGGCGGTCAGAAGCGTATCGACGCCCAGCATGCCAAGGGTAAGTACACGGCCCGCGAGCGCATCCAGATGCTGCTCGACGAAGGCTCCTTCGAGGAGTTCGACATGTTCGTGACGCACCGCTGCTACGACTTCGGGATGGACAAGAGCCATGCCTTCGGCGACGGCGTAGTGACCGGTTACGGTACGATCAACGGACGCCTGGTCTATGTTTTCGCACAGGACTTCACCGTGACGGCGGGTTCGCTGTCGCTGTCGATGTCCGACAAGATCTGCAAGGTCATGGACATGGCCCTGCGCAACGGCGCCCCCTGCATCGGCATGAACGACTCGGGCGGTGCGCGTATCCAGGAAGGCGTGAACGCGCTGGCCGGCTATGCCAACATCTTCCAGCGCAACGTGATGTCGTCGGGCGTCATCCCGCAGATTTCGGCCATCTTCGGCCCCTGCGCCGGCGGTGCCGTTTATTCGCCCGCCCTGACCGACTTCATCATCATGAAGAAGGAGACCTCGAACATGTTCCTCACCGGCCCGAAGGTCGTAAAGACCGTGACGGGCGAGGACGTGACGCAGGAGCAGCTGGGCGGTGCCACGATGCACACCACCAAGTCGGGCGTGGCGCAGTTCGCCGTCGATACCGAGGAGGAGGGCATCGAGCTGATCCGCAAGCTCATCTCCTACATGCCGCAGAACAACATGGAGGATGCTCCGCTGGCCGTCTGCAACGATTCGATCACGCGCCTGGAGGATTCGCTCAACGACATCATCCCCGACAACGCCAACAAACCCTACGACATGGCCGAGGTCATCCGTGCGATCGTGGACAACGGCGAGTACCTGGAGTCGGCTCCCGGATACGCCAAGAACATCATCACCTGCTTCGCGCGTTTCAACGGCCAGTCGGTCGGCATCGTCGCCAACCAGCCCAAGTTCATGGCCGGCGTGCTCGACATCAACGCCAGCCGCAAGGCCGCGCGTTTCATCCGCTTCTGCGATGCGTTCAACATTCCGATCGTGACCCTGGTGGACGTTCCGGGCTTCCTGCCGGGTACGACCCAGGAGTACGGCGGCGTCATCACCCATGGCGCGAAACTGCTCTTCGCATACTGCGAGGCTACGGTGCCCAAGGTCACCGTCACGCTGCGCAAGGCTTACGGCGGCGCCTATATCGTGATGTCGTCGAAGCACATCCGCGGTGATATCAACTACGCATGGCCGACGGCCGAGATCGCCGTGATGGGCGCCAGCGGCGCCGTCGAGGTGCTCTACGGCAAGGAGGTCGCAGCGATCGAGTCGCCCGAAGAGAAAGCCAGGTTCGTGGCCGAGAAGGAGAAGGAGTACAACGACAAGTTCTCGAATCCCTACAACGCCGCTCGCTACGGCTATATCGACGACGTGATCGAACCGCGCAACACGCGCTTCCGCATCATCCGTGCGCTGCAGTCGCTGGCAACCAAGCGCCTGCAGAACCCCGCGAAGAAGCATTCGAATATTCCGTTGTAATAGAATCGCATGAGTATGAGAATATTATCGGTAATAGACTGGAGCTGGTCGGAGATGCTGTGGGTGGCACTCATCAGTATCTGCCTCGTGTTCCTCGTGCTGGTTCTGCTGGTGTGGGTGATGAAGCTCTTCGGCTATGTCTTCACGCGCCGCCAGGCCGCTGCGACTGCCGCTGCCAATAAGTCCGCGGTAGTTCCGGGGCAGATCCACGACGAGGAGATCGCGGCCATCGCCACGGCCCTGAAGCTCTACCGGAGCGCCCTGCACGACAGGGAGTCCGAAGTGCTGACCATCCTGAGCATCAAGCGTGCCTATTCGCCCTGGAATTCGAAAATTCACGGTTTAACCCCGCTTCCCGAAAGGAAATAGAACTTAAATAACAATGAAAGATTACTCACTGAAAATCAACGGACAGAATTATACCGTGCAGATCGACGAGGTGAACGACGCCTCGACGGTGGCGCACGTCGTCGTCAACGGTACGGCCTACGAGGTCGAGATCGAAGGCGCCAAGACCTCTGCCGCATCGCGGCCCCAGGTGGTGCCCGCTCCCAAGGAAGCCAACAGTGCCATGATTACCCCTGCGACGGCTTCGCCTTCGCCCCGCATCGCCCCTTCGGCCCCCTCGTCGGGTTACGCCGTGAAATGCCCGCTGCCCGGCACCGTGCTCTCGGTCAAGGTGCAGGTCGGCGACAAGGTGGCCTCGGGCCAGACGCTCGTCGTGCTCGAAGCCATGAAGATGGAGAACAATATCGACGCCGACCGTGCCGGTGTAGTCAAGGAGGTCTGCATCCAGCAGGGCGCTACGGTTATGGAAGGCGATAACCTGATCGTTATCGAATAGCCCTATGCTGACAATGCTAACCTCGAACGCTGACTTCGTATGGGACAGCCTGCGTAATTTCGCCGGTTCGACCGGTATCGCGGGTTTCTTCTCCGAGATGGGCTGGGGGAGCGTCGCCATGATCTGTGTGGCATTCTTCCTGCTCTACCTGGCTATCAGGCACAAGTTCGAACCGCTGTTGCTGTTCACCATCGCCTTCGGCATGCTGCTCACCAACCTGCCCGGTGCGAACCTGTACCATACCGAGCTTTTCGCCGACGGACATGTCCACTGGGATATTTTCGTGGCTAACGCCGGACTGCTCGACTACCTCTACCTGGGTGTGAAACTGGGTATCTATCCCTGCCTGATCTTCGTCGGCGTGGGGGCGATGACCGATTTCGGCCCGCTGATCGCCAACCCGAAGAGCTTCCTGCTCGGCGCCGCCGCGCAGATCGGCATCTTCGCGACGTTCCTCGGCGCTTACGCCCTGGGCTTCACGCCCGCCCAGGCCGGTTCCATCGGTATCATCGGCGGTGCGGACGGCCCGACGGCCATCTACCTCACCTCGATGCTCGCCCCCGAACTGCTGGGCCCGATCGCTGTGGCGGCTTATTCCTACATGGCGCTCGTGCCGGTGATCCAGCCGCCCATCATGCGCGCGCTGACCAACAAGAAGGAGCGTGGTATCAAAATGCGTACGCTGCGCCCGGTGTCGAAACTGGAGCGCATCCTCTTTCCGCTGATCATCGCCGTGATTATCTCGCTGCTGCTGCCGAGTGCGGCGCCGCTGATCGGCTGCCTCATGCTGGGTAACCTGATGAAGGAGTGCGGCGTGGTAGACCGTCTGAGCAAGACGGTGCAGAACGAGCTGATGAACATCGTGGTGATTTTCCTCGGCCTCACGGTCGGCGCTACGGCTACGGCCGAGGCGTTCCTGAACTTCCGTACGCTGGGGATCCTCGTGCTGGGCGTCGTGGCGTTCGCCATGGGTACGGCCGGCGGCCTGTTGCTGGCCAAGCTGATGAACGTATTCAGCAAGGACGGGAACAAGATCAACCCGCTGATCGGTTCGGCAGGCGTTTCGGCAGTCCCGATGGCTGCCCGCGTATCGCAGACCGAAGGCCAGAAGGAGAATCCTTCGAACTACCTGCTGATGCACGCCATGGGGCCCAACGTGGCCGGCGTGGTCGGTTCGGCCGTCGCTGCGGGTATCCTGCTGTCGTTCCTCGGATAATACTACGCCGGGCGGCTGAAGTGCCGTCCGCGACAGGGGCGGGCTCCGGTTTTCGGAGCCCGCCTTTTTTGTGAGTGGTCGTGCCGGGTTTTTGCAGGCAGTCGGCGCCGCTCTTCCGCCCCCGTAGGGACTCCCTCGCCGGGGTCTCCGGCTCCCGTCACGCTCTCCCTCTTCATGCCGTTTTTTTTTGTTGCCGGATGCGTTTTATTGGACAACAGTGCGATTTTTTTGTATCTTTATGAAAAATCCGATCCGCTTGTATCCGGTGAAAAAACATTGACTATGAAAAAATGGTGTGTATGGTTGCTTGCCTTGTGTGTGTCGCAGGGGGCTGCGGCACAGGATTCCGAGGCCGGGGAGTGCGTCTTCCACACGGGTTTAGAACAATATCCGACCTTTATGGGCGGAGACCTCACGGAGTTCCGTGCCTGGGTGTACCGCAATATCCGCTATCCCCGCGAGGCCTTCGACCGGGGCGAGCAGGGGCGTATCCTCGTTAGCTTCGTCATCGACACGCTCGGGAACGTTACGCAGGTGGAGCCGTCGTTGTACGGCATCCGTTCCTCGTTTTTCGTATTTTCGTCCGGACTGATTCCTGAATTATGAGCCGAGGTAAATGGATCATTGCTTTTCTCTGCGTGCCGGCTGCCCTGCTCGGGGCTGCCTTGCTCGGGGCGGCTCTCCTCCGGTCGGGGCATATCTCCGGGAGGTTGCAGGCGGAAGGCGCCGAGACGAAGGCCGTGCTGACAGGCAGCTCTTCACGGGCTGAATTCGTCGGGTACAGGCCCCGCAGCCGTCGTTACCGCGGGAAACATACGGTCTGTTACTTCGATTACCGTTATGTGGTCGGCGGACAAACGTACACCGGTAAGGTGCGCAAGAAAGAGAACCTCCATACGGCCCGCATCGGCGATTCGGTCGTGGTACGCTACCTGCCCGACGACCCCGGCGTGCACCGGCTCGTGACCGATTCGGCGGGCCGCTACAAGGTCGACCGCTGCGCCCGCGGGCGTTCCCGTAGCCGTTGCTGACCCGCGGCCGCGTTCCCGCCTGCCCGTCCGATTTGTAATTCCGGATATAAATATCGTATGTTTGCAGGGATCGTCTACCCGAATCCATTTGAAAATGACCCGATTCTTTTTTCTCCTTGCTGCGCTCCCGTGCTGTGCGGGCTGGGCTGCGGCACATCCGGCCATCCTGCCGGATACTTCCGCCGTGGTAAGGCCGGACACCACTGCTTCCGACCGGACTGTTTACCTGCGCGTGGACGAGCCTCCCCGGTTCCGGGGGGAAGGCGTGCTCGCTTTCCGGGACTGGGTGCTCCGGCACCTGCGTTTCGGCGCGGAGATGTTCCGCGAAGGGGTCGATGCGCGCCTGGTCGTGTCGTTCGTTGTCGGCAGGCAGGGGGCGGTCGAGGAGCCGGAAGTGGTCAGTTCGACGGACGAACGCTGCGCGGCCGAAGTCCTGCGTGTGCTCGCCTCCG
>RRZU012329399.1_pt1 | contig 21817 bp, 12 predicted proteins | sample 2165561 | NCBI WGS metagenome assembly RRZU01 (sample SAMN10456909, study PRJNA506462) | wastewater metagenome | isolation source: wastewater sludge | place: USA: Moscow, Idaho | reverse complement strand
TCTTCTGATAAAGAATAACGGTGATGATTATAAACCAAGGTAATGGTACCAATAGCTTCTTCTTTTTCATCCCAATCTTGGGTAACGAGACTGTCTCGTATTAAATCACGAACAGCTTCAGATCTATTAATGTAACCTTGTTTACCAATGGCAAGGTCAAAATTCTCTAACAATTCACGATCTAAAGACACAGCAAATCTAACAGTATCCGACATAGTTTTCATAATTAATTTATCTGTAAAACTACAACGTTAAAATCTAAATTAAAAATAAATGATGTCAAATCATTAAAGTTAGATCGAATCATTTTATAAATGATATGTCGCAGGCTTCTTTTAGCGTACGCGAATTCTTATATGTTGTAAAAGTTTTCCTAACAAAAACACAGTGTTATCACAGTTGTTAGCCTAGGTATTTACTTGTGTCTATAAAAATTGTCAGAACAAATCTAATAAAATTACTTCCAAATCGTTATCTAAACGTGTCTAATTTCTTGTAGCACTAAAATAATAATCTTGGGGTAAGTAAGAATTCATCTTTTTACGGAGGAATATAATCTAGTTTTTTGACGTATAAATTTACTCCACAAAAACTATTGTTTTTGTATCCGATCAATCGGATTTTTATTTGCTAAAATTATAGTAATTGATCGGGTTATTTATGATAGTGCACTCGCCACAATATACCCACTGGTCCACGCATTCTGGAAATTAAATCCACCCGTAATTGCATCAATATTGACAATTTCACCTGCAAAATAAAGGCTTTCATGCAGTTTGCTTTCCATGGTTTTGAAATTAATTTCTTTTAAATCGATGCCACCTGCGGTTACAAATTCTTCCTTAAACGTGCTTTTTCCATTTACTTGAAAAGTCCCATTTGTCAACTGATTCGCTAGATTTTGCAATTGAATTTTAGATAAATCGGCCCATTTTGTTTCTGATTCAATTCCGGAAGCGAGTACTAAACTTTCCCATAATCTATTGGTTAATTCAAAAGCTGATTTCTTTGAAACTGATTTCTTTGCGTGTTCTTGTTTTAATTCTTTTAGCATATTCTCGACATCCGCTTTTTCTGCATCATTCAACCAATTGACGAAAATAGTAAACTGATAATTTTTATCATGTAAGATTCGGGCTCCCCAAGCGGAGAGTTTCAAAATCGCAGGTCCGCTCATTCCCCAATGTGTAATTAATAAAGGTCCAGTTGAGCTGAGTTTGGTGTCTTTTACTTTTACGGTTACATGAGCTGCAACTCCGGGTAATTCTTTTATTCTGGAATCTTTGATATTAAAAGTGAATAGGGAAGGAACCGGGCTGACAATAGCGTGTCCAAAATTCTGGAGCATTTCCCATACTTTAGGATTACTTCCTGTGGCTAGAATCAGTTTTTCGGCAAGATAATTTTCAGTTTGAGTTTCTACTTTCCATAAAGAATCTTTTTTGAAAATAGATTGCACACTTTGTCCCGTAAGTACTGTGATTCCCAGTTTTTGTGTCGCTTTTAGGAAACAATCAATAATCGTTTGTGAGGAATTCGAAACGGGAAATATGCGCCCGTCAGCTTCAATTTTTAGTTCTACGCCATGTTTTTCAAACCATTCAATGGTGTCGCCAGAACAAAACTGATGAAAAGGGCCACGCAATTCTTTTTCGCCACGCGGATAAAACTTTACCAATTCGTTTGGTTCAAAACAAGCATGCGTTACATTGCATCTTCCACCACCGGAAATCCGAACTTTATTCAGCACTTCTGTGCCGCGTTCTAAAATGGCGACTTTCAGTTTTGGGTTTTTTTCCACAATATTAATTGCTGTAAAAAAACCTGCTGCGCCACCGCCTACTATTATAATGTTGAAATTTTGATTCATATTCTATTTGGGAAATCAGTGATGATTCCGTTTACGTTGAATGTTTTTATTTTTTGAATATCTTCTACTTCATTTATAGTCCAAGGAAAAACCTGCAACCCTTTTTGTTGTATTTGAGCCGTATTCTCTTTTGTCAATAAATGAAAATGCGGGTGAATGGATTTTGCCTGAATGAATTTGGCGAAAGCCAAAGCCAAGTCTAAATTGGTTTCCGTTAAAACACCAATTGGGATTTTATCATTCAAAAAAGCCACTTGTTGCAATGCATTCCAGTCAAAACTGGAAACTAAAAACTGGTCGTATTTCCATCCTTTTTTAGTGACATATTTTTCAATCAGCAAAATTACTTTCTCTGTTGCATCATAACTTTTAAGTTCAATATTGATCAAACAATCTTGGTTTACCAAATCAAAAACCTCCTTCAGCGTTGGGATTGTATGTTCTCCATTTATTCGGAAAACCTTCAGTTCTCGCAAAGATAACGCATTTACAAAACCTTTTCCATTGGTTGTTCTGTCAATGGTTTCGTCGTGAATAACGATTATTTCCCCATCGGCACTCAAATGCACGTCGAGTTCTATTCCGTCCACTTGCATGTCTAATGCTTTTTGGAACGAAATTAATGTGTTTTCGGGTTCATAACCTTTGGCACCACGATGTCCTATATTGAGAATTTTAGTCATAGAGTGTACAAAGGTAAACATAAAAAAAACGCCTTCATTTCTAAAGGCGTTTTGATGAAAATTAAATTTCGTTTAATTTAATTCTAAAATCAGAACCGATTTTCCATCCAATGAAATCTCGTTTTTCAAATCGACCGCTTTTCCTGTCAAAACATCTTTTCCAGATTTGAAATTTTTGATGTTTTCCTGGAAACGATTTGTCTTGAACGTTTTTGTTTCCGCAGCATTGTTGATGACCACCATAACGGTTTCCTTGTCGTTATATCTAAAATAAACATAGACGTTGTTCTCAGGAATGTAATGTGTCATTTTTCCTGAATGGATTACCGATTTCCCTTTTCTCCATTGGAATAATTTCGATGTGAAATCAAAGAATTTGTTTTGTTCTTCGGTTCTTCCTGATTCTGAAAAAGCGTTGTTTGTATCGCCAGCCCAACCTCCTGGGAAATCTTGACGGATGTCTGCATCTCCTTTGCCTTTGTCGCCGGCCATCCCAATTTCGGAACCATAATACGTCTGCGGAATTCCACGAACTGTAGCAATCAAAGTCATCGCCATTTGGTATTTTTTGAAATCATTTTTATAAATATGATTAAATCTTCCGGTGTCGTGATTTTCGACAAAAGTCAACAGATTATCCGTATTTGCATATAAAAAATCGTTCGTGAAATTGTCATATACTTTAATCATTCCGTCGTTCCAAGAAGCATTGTCTTCGTTGAAAACATTACCGAAAGCATCGTGCAAGGTGAAATCCATTACGCTTGGCAAATACGAATTATAGCTTTGAATGGCACTTATCGGGCTGTCTTTTTGCCAATAGGACATTTGCGCTTGATCGTGCATCCAAACCTCTCCAACGATGTTGAAATTAGGGTATTCGTCGGTAATTGCTTTGGTCCATTTTGCAATTCCAATTTTGTCATTATAAGAGTATGTATCGACTCTGAATCCGTCTAAATCGGCGTATTCAATCCACCAAATGGCATTTTGAGTCAAATAATTTAGAACCAAAGGATTGGATTGATTCAAGTCAGGCATTGATGGAACGAACCATCCATCCATACAGTTTTTGGCATCAATTGCGGAAGCATTGGTGTCAAATTGAGCGGTCATTCTGTAATTCGATTGCGAATATCCAGGAAATTGGTGCACCCAGTCATAGGTTGGCAGATCTTTGTACATCCAATGTTCAGCACCCCAGTGATTGGTGACATAATCTTTGACCAATTTCATATTTCGCTTTTTCAATTCTGCCGAAAGGCGCACATAATCTTCATTGGTTCCGTAACGAGGATCGATTTTGTACACATCCGATTGTGCGTAGCCATGATAGGAATTTACAGCGTCGTTGTCTTCGCAAAGTGGTGTGGTCCAAAGTGCGGTAACTCCCAGTTTTTCCAGATAATCGAGATTTTTGATAATTCCATCGATATCGCCGCCGTGACGTCCGTTTGGTAATGGTTTATCTGCTTTTTCGGTAACTAATTTATCGCTGTCGTTGTTTGGGTTTCCGTTTGCAAAACGATCCGGCATAAGCAGATACATCATGTCTGAAGAATCGAAACTTTTGCGTTGGGCTGAATTTTCTCTTCTTTGTTTTAAAGAATATTTTTTTGTGAAAGCGACTTTTTTGTTTTTAGAAAAGGAGAAAACCAACTCTGATGCAGGAATGTTTTTGGTGTCGATGGTTACAAAAACGTAGTTTGGATTTTCAGTTCTTTGAATATTATTTATAACAATTCCATTTGAAACAGAAATTTCATTTTGGGCAATGTTTTTTCCGTAGAACATAATCTGAAGCTCCGGATTGTGCATTCCTGCGTACCAAAAAGGAGGTTCGGTTCGCTGAATTTGTTGGGCATTTATTGAAGCCGACAGCAATAAAACAAGTACTATTATTTTATTGAATGAAAGGTTATTTATGTTGAAATGTATTTTTGGTGAACCCATAGTTATTTAGTTGAATTAATAGCATTCAAAAGGGAGGGAGCTTTTGTTTAAAAAAGAGAAGTAATAATTGAGGCATCATTACTTCTCTTAAATCATTATTTATTTTCAATTATACTAATTGCGTAACCTCCTCCTGGAGCAGAAAGTTGCGATAATTTTGATTTGCTTGTTACTGCAACTTTGCGAATAGTATAAGCCTGAGGATTTGTTTTGTAATGCGCATCTTTAGCATCAGCATAAATAGTCGCTGTATATTTTTTGCCTTTCTCAAGGAAATCAAAATTGATGTTTGATGTACGACTATTGTTTCCATTTACATTACCCACAAACCAGGTATTGTTTCCTTTTGCTTTACGGGCTACAGTTACGTAATCACCAGGTTCTGCTTCCAGATAGTTGCTTTGATCCCAATCTATCGCTACATCTTTAATGAACTGAAAAGCATCAGCAAATTTAGTGTAATTTTCAGGAAGATCTGCCGCCATTTGTAATGGGCTGTACATGGTTACATACAAAGCCAGTTGATTCGCAATTGTACTGTTTACATGGGATTTATTGTCAGGATTCAATTTGCTTAAATCCATTTCAAAAATACCTGGTGTATAATCCATAGGGCCGCCAACTAAACGGGTAAAAGGCAAAATCGTTACGTGATTTGGTTTTGAACCTCCAAAAGACTGGTATTCGGTACCTCTTGCAGCTTCATTACTTATTAAATTTGGGTACGTTCTGGAAATTCCTGTAGGACGAACTGACTCATGTGCATTTACCATAATTTTATAATCGGCTGCTTTTTCAAGCGCATATTGATAATGATTTACAATCCATTGGCTATAATGATTTTCGCCGCGAGGCAAAATATCTCCTACATAACCGCTTTTTACGGCATCATATCCATTGTCTTTCATAAACTGATATGCTTTGTCGATATGACGTTCATAATTACGAACAGATCCTGAAGTTTCATGGTGCATAATCATTTTAACCCCTTTTGATTTTGCATAAGCATGAATTCCTTTGACATCAAAATCGGGGTAAGGAGTTACAAAATCAAAAACGTAGTCTTTGGAATGTCCAAACCAATCTTCCCAACCTTCGTTCCAACCTTCAACCAATACGGCATCAAAACCATTTTGTGCTGCAAAATCAATATGTTTTTTTACATTGGCATTATTAGCACCGTGTTTGCCATTGGGTTTTGCTTTTGCAAAATCAGTAACGCCAAGTTGTACCGAAGGGTACTCATCCGTATAAGCCCATGAACTTTTACCAGTAATCATTTCCCACCAAACACCAATATACTTCACGGGTTTGATCCAAGAAGTGTCCTCGATTTTACAAGGATCATTTAAATTCAATGTCATTTTTGAAGCAAGAATGTCTTTAGCGTCATCGCTAACAATTATCGTTCTCCAAGGTGAAACGCTCGGTGCTTGAATGTGTCCTTTATCGCCTTTAGCATCTGGTGTAAGCCATGATTCAAACACCATGTTTTTATCATCCAGATTCAAATGCATGCAAGAATAATTGATTAATGCCGCTTCATGCAGGTTAATATACAATCCGTCAGCCGTTTTCAGCATCAATGAAGTCTGAACTCCGGTTGGAGAAAAATTCTTTTGCGAAACGTTAGCCGTATAGGCGGCTTCAGATAATCCTCTGATTTCAGATAACTTCGATTTGGTATAATCGTATTCCTGTGTGTCATAATCGCCCGGAATCCAAAAAGCAGTGTGGTCACCCGTCATGGCAAATTGCGTTCTTTCTTCTTTGATTACAAAATATGTAAGGTTTTTTTGTGAAGGGAATTCATAACGGAATCCAAGACCATCATCAAACAAACGGAAACGAATCACCAATTGTCTGTCGGTTTCTTTCTGGTTTAAGGTTACCGCAAGTTCGTTATAATGATTACGGATTTTTGCCACTTCACCCCAAACCGGTTTCCAGATTTCATCAAAAGTGGTTGTTTTGGTATCAATTACAGTGAAGTCATTTAATAATGATTTTTCATCGTTTTTTAGTTCAAGTCCTAATTTGCTTGACTTTACCACCTCTTTGTTTTTGTATGTAAGGGTGTAGCTTGGTGTACCATCTTTTAGAAGTGAAAACTCCATTGCAAATTTTCCTTCAGGCGATTTTAACTGCTGGGCTATAGCTATATTGCCTAAAGTAAACCAGATACAAGCGGTAAGAATTAAATTTTTCATTTTTTTTAAATTAGAAAAGTTAGTGACAATAGCTTTTAGTTGTAATTATTTTAAGCTGTTTTAAGTTTTGTAGCGATTACAGTTTGTCCATTTACAACAATGGCTAAATCCGAATCTCCATCTACAGAAAAAGTGGTTTCCTCATGATTAATAGCTACTTTCAAAATCTGATTTCTGAAATTAATTTTAAACGAATACCCGTTCCATTCTTTTGGAATTTTTGGAGAAAAATGAAGTTTGTCATCTTTAATTCTCATTCCGCCAAAACCTTCCACGATGCTCATCCAGGTTCCCGCCATAGAGGTAATATGACAACCTTCTTCCACTTCTTTGTTGTAATCGTCCAAGTCCAGACGAGAAGTTCTCAAATAGAACGTGTACGCCATATCCATTTTGTCTAATAAAGCGGCTTGAATAGAGTGTACGCAAGGCGAAAGGGAACTTTCATGAACTGTAAAAGATTCGTAAAATTCAAAATTATTTTTCAGTTCCTCTTTCGAAAAATGATCTTCAAAGAAATAGAAACACTGTAAAACATCGGCTTGTTTGATATAAGGTGAACGTAAAATTCGATCCCAAGACCATTTTTGATTGATTGGTCTTTGGCTTTTGTCTAAATCAGGTACTCGAACTAAATCTTTGTCCAAGAAACCGTCTTGTTGCAAATACACATCATATTCTTCCGAAAAAGGGAAGTACATATTATCCGAAACTTTTTTCCAAGATTGTAATTCAGCATCCGATATTTTTACTTTTTCGGTAATTCTTTTGTGATCCGATGGATATTTCAATGATACTTTTTGAATTTGGTCGTGGGTATATTCCAGACACCATTTTGCAATATAATTGGTGTAGAAATTATTGTTTACGTTGTTTTCGTATTCGTTTGGACCCGTTACACCAAGAATTACGTATTGGTTTTTGTCTTTCGAAAAGTTGGCTCTTTGATGCCAAAAACGGGCAATTCCAATCAAGACTTCCAATCCTTTTTCAGGAATATAACTGTAATCTCCTGTAAATCTATAATAGTTGAAAATCGCAAATGCTATGGCTCCATTTCTATGAATTTCTTCAAAAGTAATTTCCCATTCGTTATGACATTCTTCACCGTTCATCGTTACCATCGGATACAAAGCAGCTCCGTTAGTAAATCCTAATTTAGCAGCATTTTCAATGGCTTTGTCCAATTGATTGTAACGATACGTCAGCAAGTTTCTAGCTACTTCCTGATCTTTGGTCGCCATGTAAAACGGAATGCAATACGCTTCAGTATCCCAATAGGTAGAACCTCCGTATTTTTCGCCGGTGAAACCTTTTGGACCAATATTCAAACGGGAATCTTTTCCTAAATAGGTTTGGTTTAACTGAAAAATATTGAAACGAATTCCTTGTTGTGCTTTTACATCACCATCAATTGTAATGTCTGACATTTCCCAGATTTTTGCCCAAGCATCAATTTGGTCTTGTAGCATTTGGTCGTATCCTTTTGCTAATGCAGATCGGATTACTTTCTCCGCAGCAGCTACGGTGTTTTCATGGTTTAAAGAAACCGTGTACCCGCCAATTTTTTGGATGGATGATTTTTGGCCTTGAGCCACAATTACATCGTAACTAAATTGAATTTTATCGGAAGTTGCATCAATATTGGAAGGAGAAATAGCTGTTTTTTTACCATTAGTCAAAATGCTGTTTTGCATAAAAGTAGTCACTTTAAAATGCGTTTTGAACGTTTGAGCCGTTACAAAAGCTTCATTTCCTGATTTTTTAACATCAAGTGGTTCCCAGAATTTTTCTTCCCAGTTGGTATCCTCATTGGTCACACCAGCATCAATGTAGGGTTTATACACTATTTTTGAATCTTTGTTCAAAGGTGTAATTTCGTAATTAATAACACCAACTTCATCCAAAACAATAGAAAGAAAACGACGAACAGTTACGGAAATTTCGGTTCCATTTTTCAAAGTCGCTTCAAAAGAACGATTGTACCAACCTTCTTTCATATTCAGTTCCCGACGAAAATTTTTGACTTCGGAACAGGTATTCAAATCCAATTTTTCTCCGTTGATTTCTATGTCGATTCCAATCCAGTTTGGAGCGTTTAAAACTTTGGCAAAATATTCTGGATACCCGTTTTTCCACCAGCCCACTTTGGTTTTGTCCGGATAATAAATTCCTGCAATATAACTTCCCTGGAATGTTTTTCCAGTATAGTTTTCTTCAAAATTAGCACGTTGTCCCATGGCACCGTTGCCAATGCTGAACAAACTCTCCGATGATTTTACGCGCTCTACATCAAATCCTTCTTCAATGATGGACCAATTATCTGGTTTTATATAATCTTGATTCATTCTTTCTAATTTAAAAATGCAATGATTTAAAAATTCAGGATTATTGTGATTTGGATACAATCTTGTCTTTTTAAGTTTTTGAATTTTGTTTTTTATTCTTTAATTAAATCTGCTATGAAGCGGGTGTCTATTTCCGTAAAATCTCTAAAGATGTATTTTGCTTCATGCAAAATCGCTGCTTCACCAATTCCTATGCTGGTCATGTTCCCAATATTGGCAGCTTGAATTCCTGCAACTGAATCTTCAAAAACAATAGCATCTTCTGGTTTTGTTTCTAATAATTTAGCCGCAATCAAGAAAACTTCAGGATCTGGTTTAGCATTGGTGACATCATTTCCATCAACAATAGCGTCAAAATAGGATAGTAATCCAGTTTTCTCCAGAATGGGTCTGGCATTTTTGCTGGCAGAACCTAAAGCTATGGGCTGATTGTTTTCTTTCAAGAATTTTAAAATGGTAAAAACTCCCGGAAGAATTTCACTTTCGTTCATGTCAACTAAATAGGATAAATAGTCTTCATTTTTTTGAAATAACCATCTATTTTTATCTTCTTGTGAAGCTTCTATTTTTCCTAATTCTAATATAATATCCAAAGAGCGCACGCGGCTCACTCCTTTTAATAATTCATTATGCTCCAATGTAAATTCAATATTTAATTCATTTGCGATTTTTTGCCACGCTAAATAATGGTATTTAGCCGTGTCAACAATCACTCCGTCCAGATCGAATATAAATGCTTTTGTATTCATTGATTATTGTTTTATTACGTCATCAACATCTTGTACTTTAACTACTAAAACAGCAGCAATCAAGAAGCTGACTCCACTAGTGACTAATGCAAATATGGCATTGTCATTGTATAAATATTTTACTAATGGTCCGCCAATTAAGGCATTGATAATTTGTGGGATAACGATAAAGAAGTTAAAGATCCCCATGTAAACCCCCATTTTCATTGGAGAGATTGATCCGGCTAATATGGCGTAAGGCATGGATAAAATACTTGCCCAAGCAATACCAACGCCTATCATGGACAGGACTAGCCAGTCTTCGTTGGGTACAAAATAGATGGAAATTAATCCAAAACCACCAATGATTAATGAGATAGAATGCGTCAATTTCCTTCCGAATTTTTTTGCGATATAGGGTAAAGCAAAGGCATAGAACGCAGAAACCAAATTGTAAATGCCAAAGAGTACACCAACCCAGTCTCCAGCATTTTGATACGCTTCACTTTTACTATCCGTAATAGGTAAGCCGTAGATATGATGGGCAATGGCAGGGGTAGTAAAAACCCACATTCCAAAAAGACCAAACCAAGAGAAAAATTGTACCCAACTCAATTGTCTCATTGTAGTAGGCATTTTTCTAAAATCGTCAAAAATGTCTAATAAACTGGATTTTTTGGGATTGGTATCCGCAGCTTTAGTCTGCTGATGTACCATTTCATCTTCAAATTGGGCTAATTCTTCCGGGGAATATTCTTTGGTTGCAAAAATGGAAACCAGAATTGAGGCGACAAGAATAATTGCTCCAATGACAAATGATAAAATTAAGTGCATGGGAACGCTTCCGTCTTCATTTTTATTGGAAACACCAAACCAATTCGTCAAAACGTAAGGCAACCAAGAACCAATAACGGCACCAAAGCCAATTAAGGCCGTTTGGACACTAAATCCCAGTGTTCTCTGGTCGGTTCTTAAATTATCGCCTACTAATGCTCTGAAAGGTTCCATAGCAATATTGAATGACGCATCCATGATCATCAGCATTCCTGTACCAACCCATAAGGCGGGAAGAAACGCAATAAAAATTTCGGCTTGCGGCATCAATATTAAACCAATTGAGGCTAATAAAGCACCTACTAAAAAGAAAGGTTTTCTTCTTCCAAATTTACCCCAGGTTTTGTCGCTATAATGTCCAATTATAGGTTGAACAATAAGACCCATCAAAGGGGCAATGATCCAAAACCAAGAAAGTTCGTGGACATCAGCACCAAAAATTTGAAGAATTCTACTGGCATTAGCATTTTGAAGGGCAAAACCCATCTGTATTCCTAAGAAACCGAAACTCATGTTCCAAATTTCCCAGAAACTTAATCTACGCTTTTCCATTATCGTAATTTAAAAATGAATACGATAAGCGCTATGCTTATCAAAACTTACCTTGTTTTCGAAGTAAAAGTTAAAGCTTTGATGGGGTAAATATAAAAATATATTTCAGATTTTTATATTTTAGAAACAAATAAAAGCAAAGAATTTCAACTACAAGGTTGTAGTAATGAATAAAATACAGAATAGACTACTTTGATTTTTTAGTCCCGAAACTTCGGAATTAGACTTGGATTAGAACAAATGTTTATAGAAATGCGCCGTTTTATCTAAAAATCAGATGGTCTAAGAAGTCTAAAAATCTAATTTGTTGATTCTCTTTCGATCAAATGAGTTTCAATTATTTCGGTTTTGTAGTTTTCATCTTCTTCATTTTCCTCGGATTCGAGTCTTTCTATTAACATTTTAGCCGATTTGTTTCCCATTTTTATGCCATTCTGGCTTACAGTTGTGATAGTAGGGGTAGAATATTTGGAAATCATGCCATCAGTAAAAGCAATAACAGCTAAATCTTTAGGGACGTTTAATCCTATTTTGTTTGCGGTTTTAATTATGGTTACTGCAAAAAGCTCATTTACAGCAAAAACGGCATCAATGGCTTTGTCTTCCAGCAGTTTTCCAATAGTGATCTCGCAGGTGTCAATATCTTCAATTTTGATAATTAGGTTCTCATCAAAAGAGATTCCGTTATCTAGAAGTGCTTTAATATAACCGTCAGTCCTTAATTTTCCTACGCTAACATAATCAACGGTAGTTACCAGGGCAATTTTTTTTCTTCCTTTGTCAATCAAACTTTGAACCGCTTCATAAGCTGCGGATTGATCATCTATGATTACCTTGTCGCAAAGGATATCATTGGTAACTCTGTCAAACATCACAACAGGCATTCCTTGATTGATGACTTCTGTAATGTGATGAAAGTCACCTCTGAATTGGGTTTCTTTTGAAAGTGACATAATGAAACCGTCAATACTGCCATTAGCAAGCATCTCCATGTTTAAGACCTCTTTGTCAAAGGAATCGTCCGATAGGCAAATGATTACACTATAGCCGTTTTCATTGGCTACTTGCTCTATTCCGTTAATGACCGTGGAGAAGAAATGGTGAACAATTTCAGGAATGATGATTCCAATAGTTTTTGTTTTTCTATTTTTTAGGCTAAGGGCTATATTGTTGGGTTTGTAATTATAAAATTTAGCAAAGGCCTGCACTTTTAGTCTGGTTTCTTCGCCTATCTCAGGACTGTTTCTCAACGACTTTGAAACAGTAGAGATTGATACGTCTAATTCTTTTGCGATTTGTTTAAGCGTTATTTTCCTTTTCATGATGATGTCGTAATAATTTATTTCTTAATAGAGATAAATTTATATTTTATAAATGGTAATTAAACTGATAAAGTTTTGTATAAATCAGAAAGTTTTCAACACTATTACGTTTTCGTAACTTAATAAAATTTTTGATTTGTCGAGTGCGATAAAATTTACATAGATTTAACATTCGAAGTACTAGTTAAGCATAAAAATTCAAGAGAAAATTAAATTAATTTAAACAAAAAGTATGAAAGCAATTTATAAAAAGTTGTTGATTTTAATACTATTACTCCCTTTTAGTGTTCTGGCTCAGAATACTGTAGGCGGAACTGTTTTTGATAAAGTATCAGGACAGCCAATTCCGGGAGTAAATGTAAATGTACAAGGCACCAATAATAATGTCTCAACAGATTTTGACGGTAAATATCAGTTATCTAATGTTAAGAAAGGCGATAAACTTTTATTTTCTTATGTTGGATACGCAAATTCTATTGTGAACTATGATTCTCAAAAATCGCTAAACGTATCTTTAGAAGAAGATTCAAATCAATTAAAAGAAGTGGTGATTCAGGTGGGATACGGTACCGTTAAGAAGAAAGATGCTACGGGATCAGTTTCTCAAATTTCAGCAAAAGAGTTTAATAAAGGAATTAATGTAACTCCTGAAAGTTTGATTAGCGGCCGTATTTCGGGTGTTAATGTTACAGGTGGAGGTGCGCCGGGAGCCAAAGCGGATATTAGAATTCGTGGAGGATCTTCGTTGAATGCTTCTAATGAGCCGTTAATCGTTTTAGATGGACTTCCTTTAAGCAATTCAACTCCGAGTGGTGCTACCAGTATTTTATCTACAATTGACCCTAATGACATTGAGTCTTTTACCGTTTTAAAAGATGCTTCGGCAGCTGCAATCTACGGATCTAGAGCGGCAAATGGAGTTATTGTTATTACAACTAAAAAAGGAACAAAAGGCGGAGTGAAAGTTAACTTTAGTTCTCAAGTTGGTGTAAATACTGTCGCTAATACGGTTGATGTATTAAGTACAGACCAATTTCGTGCATTGGTAAATGAAAAAGGAACTAACGCACAAAAAGCACTATTGGGTACTGCCAATACAAACTGGCAGGATGAAATTTTTCAAACTGCGTTAACAACAAACAACAATATTTCAGTTAGTGGCGCTTTGTTTGATAAATTGCCTATACGATTATCTGTTGGGAATGTGAATAATCCTGGGATCTTAAAAAATACTTCTTTTGAAAGAACTACGACATCAGTATCGTTAAATCCTGTTTTATTTGATAATCATTTGAAAATTGACATCAACGGAAACCTATCCTTTGGTAAAAACAGATTTCAAGATGAAGGCGCTATTATAGGGAGTGCCATTGGATTTGATCCTACGCAATCGGTTTATAGCGCAAATTCTCGTTATGGAGGCTATTTCGAATGGTTAGAGGCTAACGGTAATTTACCATTATTACCAGCAAGAAACCCGGTGGCTCGATTAAATCAAGATGAAAGAAGAGCTACTTCTACCAGAAAATGGGGAAATATTCGATTGGATTATAAATTTCATTTCTTTGAAGATTTAAGAATAGTTACAGAGGCTGGTATTGATAGATTTGATAGCAGCGGATTTACCGAAGTAAGCACACAAAGTGCTTTAGGATATCAGCCCAATGCGTTCAGTTCTGGAAGTTGGGTGAATTTAGGAAACTATTCTCATTATACGGATGCACTTCAAAACAAAAATTTAAACTCGTATTTTAATTATACTAAAGATTTAGGGAAATTTAAAATTGATGCTACGGCAGGATATAACTATCAGTTATTTCAAAAAGAAAAATATGAGTCTGGCGAGCTTAGACAGCCAACTCCTAAAGAAGATGTTGCTACAGATCCTGTGATTAACTTACAATCGTATTTTGGACGTTTGAATTTAGGGTACGATAGCAGGTATTTAGTGACCTTAAATTACAGAAGAGACGGAACTTCTCGTTTCTCTGAAGATAACAGATGGGGTAATTTTGCAGGAGGTGCGTTTGCATGGAATGTGTCTGAAGAAGAATTCTTAAAAGATAATGCTACTGTTTCGACTTTAAAATTAAGAGTTGGTTACGGTACAACTGGTCAGCAGGATATTTCTGCTCAATACGATTATTTACGAAGAGTAACTTTAGGAACCATTAATTCTCAGTATATTTTTGGTAATACTATTTATTCTACAGCTAGACCTGAAGGATACAATGAAAATATCAAATGGGAAGAATTGGCAGAGATGAACTTAGGTATCGATTACGGATTTTTCGATGACAGAATTACGGGATCTATCAACTATTTTGATAAAAAATCAACAGATTTATTAGCTGATATTGCGGTTCCTGATGGTGCTAATCTAAGAAATCAAGGTTTCTTTAATATCGGAAGTGTACAAACAAAAGGGGTTGAATTTAGTATTGCATCTGATATTGTTAAAAACGATAATTTGACTTGGAATGTAGCTTTTAATACGACTTACATTGATCAAAAAATTTCTGAGTTAGGAATTACAGTTCCAGGTTTTCAGGGTTATTTGGCTGGAGATAATATCGCAGGTGGAAATGGAAATAAAATCCTGATTAACTCAGTAGACTATGCGCCAAATTCATTCTTTGTTTACGAACAATTATATGATGCTGACAAAAGACCTATAGCAGGAGCTTATGTTGACAGAAATGTAGATGGAAAAATTGATGCGGGAGATCGTTACAGAGCTGGTAAAACGGCTCCGGATTATACTTTTGGTTTGTTTTCTACATTAAATTATAAAAATTTTGATTTTACAATGAACTGGAGAGCAAGTGTAGGAAATAAAATTTTTGATAACGTAAGTTCGAATTTAGGTTATTCTGATGCTGGATTAAGAAGACAAACGGATTTATCTAACGTAAGTTCAGATTACTTTAATACAGGATTTACTTTTGAAGACAATGGAACACAACGTTATTTGTCTGACTATTTTGTAAAAGATGCTTCGTTCATCAAACTTGACAACGTTACTCTGGGGTATACTTTCGATAAATCAATTATCAAAGCAGCGTCATTAAGATTTACAGCTGGTGTTCAGAATGTTTTAATTCTTACGAAATACGATGGTTTAGATCCTGAGAGATTCAACGGAATTGATAATAATGTTTACCCAAGAGCGAGAACTTTCTTATTTGGAGTAAATGCCAATTTCTAATAACAGACTGAAAATCAAATTTTAAAAACAAACAAAATGAAAATATCATTTAAATATATATCTTATTTTTTCCTATTCGTTTTAGGATTAAGTATGACGCTTACATCGTGTACGGACGATTTAAACGTGACGCCTAAGGATGATGATGAGTTTTTATCTGAAACCTTTTTTCAGGATCCCGAATCGTATAAACAAGTATTGGCCAAACTATATGCAGGTTTGTATGTAGGAGGTAACGATGGAGATGGTACTGCGGATATTGCGGGACTAAGCGGTGACTTTAGCAGTTACTTAAGATTACTTTTTGTAACACAGGAATTTTCTACAGATGAAGCCATTATTGCCTGGGCAGATGGTGCTTTGCCAACATTAAATACTCAAATGTGGTCTCCTGCAAATGAATTTTTGGAAGGAACTTTCTCTAGAGCATTTTATCATATTAGTGTTGCGAACGAATTTTTGAGACAAACCACAGATGAGAAATTAACAGCAAGAGGTGTTGATGCAAATTTGAAAGCGGAGATTGCTACGTTTAGAGCTGAAGCGCGTTTCTTAAGAGCTTTTTCTTACTATAATTTAATGGATTTATTTGGTAATGTGCCAATTACAACAGAAAATGATCCTGTTGGATTCTTTTATCCTGAACAAAAAACGAGAGCAGAAGTTTTTGCTTTTGTGGAGTCTGAATTGAAAGATCTTGACAATAGTCTTGCAGCTTCCAAAACAAATGAATACGGAAGAGTAGATAAAACTGCTGCTAAATTTTTATTGGCACAGGTTTATTTGAACGCTAAAGTATATACTGGAACTGAAAGATACAGTGAAGCTGTAGCATTATGCAGTGATATTATTACTGGTTCAGGATATACTTTTGCAAATATTCCTTATGGATATTTATTTTCTGCAGATAATAATAGAAATGGTGCTCAAAATGAAGTTATTTTTCCAATTGTTGGAGATGGTAATGCTATTAGAGCTACCGGTGGTGGAATGAGTTTTATCATGCACGCCTCAATTGGAGGAAGTATGGATGCCGCATCTAGAGGTATGGATGGTGGATGGCAGGGAATTAGAACTCGTAGAGAGTTTGTAAATCTTTTTCCTGACGAAACAGCTACTGCTGATAAAAGAGGTACTTTTTACACTGCTGGTCAAGTAAAAGATATCGCTAACGTTGGAACATTTACTGACGGTTATGCTGTAACAAAATACATTAATAAAAATTCTGATGGCTCTGCAGCGCAAAGAAATGATATTCCAGATATCGATTTTCCAATGTTTAGATTGACTGATGCTTACTTAATGTATGCGGAAGCTACGCTAAGAGGAGCGGCGGGCGGTAATGTTGCCACTGCTTTAGGATATGTAAACCAAATTAGAGACAGAGCAGATGCTGCACCAATCAATACTGCACAGTTAACTCTTGATTTTATCTTGGATGAAAGAGGGAGAGAATTGTTCTGGGAATGCAAAAGAAGAACCGATTTAATTCGTTTCGGAAAATTCACAGGAGGATCTAAAATCTGGCAATGGAAAGGCGGATCTGTAAATGCTACTTCTACTGAATCTTTCAGAGATTTAATGCCTATTCCTGCAAGAAACATTCAGGCAAACCCAACATTGAAACAAAATCCAGGATACTAACATCTTATATAACATTAAAATGAAAAATATATATAAAATTTTAATCGCATTTATTGGTGTATTGGCGGTTTCATGTAATGCGGATGATGTAGACAATAGACCAATTGTCGAGGCTCTTTCTATACCAGAAATAACTGCACCAGCAACTGGAAAAGCGTTTATTCTGGATGTAAATAAACCAGCAGATGAAGCTCAGAAATTTGAGTGGTCAGCTGCGGAATATTCTAAAAATGTAGTAGTAGAATATACGCTGTTAATTGATAAAAAAGGAGGAGATTTTACTGCTGCAACAACTTTGGCAACGACTAAAAATGTCACCAGTGCATCAGTGCTTGTGAGAGATTTAAATCAAGCTGCAATTGATCTTGGCGCGCCGACAGATGTTGCAACAATGTTTGATGTGAAAATTAAATCAACTGTTTCAGGAGGAGTTCCTCAAGTATCTACTACTCCAATTACAATTTCTATCACTCCATATACTGGTAAAGTTACTTATAATTTTACCGATTGGTATCTAATTGGAGCAGCTGTAGAAGGTGGTTGGGATAATAATACGGACACTAAGCATCAACCAATGTTTAGAGATGGAAAAAATGCAAGTATCTATAAATTTACAGGCTTTTTTAAAGCAGGTAACTTTAAGTTGATTTCTGTAAAAGGCAGCTGGGATTCTCAATTAGGAAATGCTGGAGGCGATGCAATTGAAATTAAAAATAATGCAGGTGAATTTACAATTCCAGCGGATGGATATTACACTTTCCAATTTAATACAACGGATTTAAAATACACATTAAAAGTGTATGCCGACGCTGTAGCAATTGCAAAAATATATACTACAGTGGGTATTATAGGAAGCAGTACTCCTGGAGGTTGGGATGCTTCAACTAAATTGACTGGATCTGCTTTTAGTAAGCATGTTTGGTCATTAGCAGGAGACACTGCAAAATTGAAGGACGGTGAGGCTAAATTTAGAGCTAATGATGCTTGGGATGTTTCATGGGGAGGAACAACAGCTTTTTCAGGTGGAGGTACTGGTGATAATATACCAGTGGCAAAATCTAAATATGTTGTTTATTTCAACGATCTAGACGGAAGTTACTTGATGATTCCAAATCAAGAGTAAAACTTTCTAAAATAATTTAAAGAGGCTATCTTAATTGATAGCCTTTTTTTAATCCTATTAACTAAAAAACCACAATCATGAAAAAAATTATACTATTAATTTGTTTGCTGCTCTCTGTAATTTCATTTGCGCAGCAACAGAATGTGACCTATTCTGTAAGTCCGGCAACTTTTGAAGAGACAACTTCTATTACGATTACGATTAACGGAAATAGTGTTAATGAAGCAGCTTGGGGAGTTACCGGAAACGCATTATACATGTGGACTTGGTCTTTTGACATCAATGACGCGAACAGTATTGATTGCCCTACGAATGGGATATGGAACGCATCTAACGAGGCGAATCGTTTTACCTATAATTCGGCTACAGATACCTATACCAAGACATTTACACCAAATGTTTTCTATAACAGAAACGGAATAGGTAAAATAGGTTTCCTAGTGAAAGCTAAGGATGGGACTGGGGACAAAAAATCGCAAGATAATTTTGTTGAAGTGGGTGCGTACCAAGTTACACTAACTGCTCCGGCTGAAAATAGTTCCACAATTATTGCTTCAGGCGGAAGTTTGACTATTTCAGCTACTAATACTGGTGGAAATGCCAGTTATGTATTGAAAGCAAATGGTACAAATTTAAATACAAATGCTGCCACTTCCAGTTATTCCTATAATCATACGAATATTACAGGGAACCAAAATTACGAGCTGCAGGTTACTCAAGGAACAACAGTAATCACTAAAAAGTTCGGTGCTGTAGTAAATCCGGGTACGGTTAGTGAGTCAATGCCAGCAGGTTTATTAGATGGAATCAATTATAATGCTGCTGATGCCACAAAAGCAACTTTGGTTTTAGACGCTCCGTTCAAAGATTTTGTTTATGTAGCAGGAAGTTTCAACAGCTGGCAGCCTACGGCTTCTTATGCGATGAAAAAAGATCCTGTTTCTGGTAAGTTTTGGTTAGAATTAACCGGATTAGTTTCAGGAACAAATTATATGTATCAGTATTGGGTCGTTGATGCTACACCTATTGCAGGTACTCCTTCTTTAGTGAAAACTGCCGATCCGTATTCGACTTTAGTTTTGTCTCCTTATGATGATCCTTTTATTCCATCTTCTAAATATCCAAATCTACCGGTTTATCCAGTAGGTCAAGACAGAGAAGTGACAGTATTACAAACAGGAAAAACGCCTTATGCTTGGAGTAGTGCCACCACAAATTTTGTTAAACCTGCAAAAGAAAATTTAGTGGTTTATGAATTGTTGGTTCGTGATTTTGATGCCAATAGAAGCTATCAAGACTTGATTAATAAAATCGATTATTTCAAAAATTTGAAAATAAACGCGATTGAATTAATGCCTGTAATGGAATTTGAAGGCAATGAAAGTTGGGGATACAATACCTCTTTTCACATGGCTTTGGATAAATTCTACGGTACTTCTGAAAAGTTAAAAGAGTTTGTGGATTTATGCCATCAAAACGGAATTGCCGTTATTCTTGATGTGGCGTTGAACCATGCTTTTGGAAGAAATCCGATGGTTCGTATGTGGATGAATGATTCTGACGGAGATGGTTGGGGTTCTCCTTCAACTGAAAATCCTTATTTTAATACAGTAGCAATGCACAGTTATAGTGTAGGAGAAGATTTTAATCATCAACAGCCTAGAACGCAAAACTATGTACAGCGTGTCATTAAACAATGGGTTGAGGAATACAAAATTGACGGGTTGCGTTGGGATTTAACCAAGGGGTTTACCCAAAATTGTCCGTCTAATGTTGCTGGTGGTCAGGATGCCTGTACCGGGATTAAACAACAAGATCGTGTAGATGTTTTGAAAACGTATGCGGATTATTCTTGGAGTTTAGACCCAACGCATTATACTATTTTTGAACACTTAGGGAATGATGATGAAGAGCAACTTTGGGCGAATTACAGAATTACAGGTGAGTCTGATGGAATTAGTAAAGGAATTATGATGTGGGGAATAATGACCAGTCAATACAATGAATTGTCTATGGGATATTCTGGAAATATTTCTCGTATGAATAGTACGAGCAGAGGTTTTACCACAAATAGATTGATAGGTTATGCCGAAAGTCATGATGAAGAACGACTAATGTATAAAAATTTACAATTTGGGAATAGTGCCAATGCATCCCATAATGTAAAAACACTAAATGTAGCTTTGTCTAGAATGTCAGCAATTGGAGCCGTTTCTTTATTGGTTCCAGGACCAAAGATGATTTGGCATTTTGGGGAACTAGGTTGGGAAAATTCTATTTTTGCTTGTAATAATGGAACGGTAAACACGTCGTCCGATGCAATATCTGGGGATTGTAAATTAGATACTAAACAACAACCGCAGTGGGTTAATAATTGGCTTGGAGATACCAATAGAAGTAAAATTTATAACGATTGGTCCAAAATGATTACGATGAAAACTGTAGAGCCAGTTTTTTCGGGAACTGCAACCATATCGAATACCAGTTCCTTGTACCCAAATATCAAAATTACCAATAGTGCTTTGGCGTCAAGCCAACTTAAAGATGTTTTGATCTTGGCTAATTTTAATGTAACCACACAAAATGTAGCAACTGGATTTCCTTATACTGGTGAATGGTACAATTTGATGGATAATACAACAATCACGGTTGCTAATGTAAATGATCTAATAACAATTCCGGCTGGTGAATACCGAATCTATGGTAACAAAACAGCTTTTTTAGCAATAGCCGATTATGAAAAATTGCCAACGATTGTGTTGTATCCAAACCCAGCGTCTGATTATTTTACATTGAATGAAACGACTTCTAAAGTGCAGATTTTTTCTATAACAGGACAATTGGTAAAAAGTTTTGATGCTAATAAAATGGCAGGATCTCAATTTTCGGTTAGTGATTTGAATCAAGGACTTTACATCGTAAAAACATTTGATGAAAATAATGGAATGAAAGTATTGAAACTGTTGAAAAATTAAGAATGCGTTTAATTAACGAAAAACGGCTGTCCCAAAAGGCAGCCGTTTTTTGTATAAAAAAAAACTGCTCCAGAAATGAAGCAGTTTTTTAACAACAAATTAAAACTAAAAATTAAATTTTACCATCTTTGATTTCATCTACAATTTCAGGATTTAACAGCGTTGAGGTATCACCAAAATTAGAATAATCACCTTCAGCGATTTTACGCAGAATTCTACGCATAATTTTTCCAGAACGGGTTTTTGGCAAGCCAGTTACAAACTGGATTTTGTCTAGTTTTGCAATTGGTCCAATATGGTCTGAGATTTGTTGATTAATCTCTTTGCTTAGATTTTCTCTATCGCGATATTCTCCAGTTTCTTTTAG
>RRZU012031702.1_pt1 | contig 21831 bp, 19 predicted proteins | sample 2165561 | NCBI WGS metagenome assembly RRZU01 (sample SAMN10456909, study PRJNA506462) | wastewater metagenome | isolation source: wastewater sludge | place: USA: Moscow, Idaho | reverse complement strand
TTCTCCGCTACGAGCAAAGCGAGCTCGGAGAAGGAAACACAAACGTTTTTGCGTAGCAAGAACGTTTATGGCGAACTCGATGCCATGCTGAAGGCATGGTGAAGAGCGAAGCATCAAAGGTTTACGCGCAGCGGGAACGTTTATGGCGAATTCTCCGCCATGAACGTAGTGAATGCGGAGAAGGAGAAACAAACGTTTTTGCGTAGCAAGAACGTTTATGGCGAACTCTCCGCCACGAATGAAATGAATGCGGAGAAGGAGAAACAAACGTTTTTTGCGCAGCAAGAACGTTTATTACGCGCACCAGTTGATACGCAATGTCCACCGCATTATTCAACCCCCTGTTATGGAATCCACGTTCCTACCAACCCTATAAGAAAAATGTCTTTGTTCGCGCATTGACCTGGATCCCAATAAGTGGTACATTTTCCACTCGAAACACCAAAGGAATTTTTGAATGATTCACCCTGAATTGGAACAAGCTCTGGAGCATGCGCACGCGATTGCTAAGGAAGGAAAATACGAATACATCACGGTGGAAATGCTGCTGCAAGCCCTTTTGCAGCACGATAAAGTCCGGGAAGTCCTGGATGCTTGCCGCGCCGATGTGGATTCGATGGACAAAGAAATTCGGGATTACATCAAAACCTCGACACCGCCCTGCGATGCCGACTCCGATCCCGGCCTTCAACAAACGTTGGGCTTCCAACGGGTGATTCAGCGCGCCCTGATGCGCATGCAATCGAACCCCCAAACAAAACAAGAAGTTACGTGCGTGGACGTTCTGGTATCCCTGTGCTCCGAGAAGGATTCCCACGCCGTATTTTTCCTGCATAAGCAGGGCGTTACGCGTGCGGACATCACGACGTATCTGACGACCGGCCAACGCAAGGGCGCGGACTCCGCGCGTGAAGAAGCAACCACCGCAGAAGAAGGCGGTCGCACCCAAGGTTCCCCGTTGGCCACCTTCACCATCAATTTGAACCAGCTCGCTCGCGATGGAAAAATCGATCCGTTGATCGGCCGCGACGCCGAAATCGAAAGGACCGTTCAAACGCTGTGCCGTCGACGCAAGAACAATCCGCTGTTGGTTGGTGAAGCGGGGGTCGGAAAAACCGCCATCGCCGAAGGTCTGGCCTGGCGCATTACGCAAAAGAAGGTGCCCGCCGTGCTGCAGGATGCGGTCGTGTACTCGTTGGACCTCGGCGCCTTGGTCGCGGGCACCAAATACCGAGGCGACTTCGAGGAACGCATCAAGGCCGTACTGAAAGCGCTCAAAGACAAGCCCCACGCCATTTTGTTCATTGACGAAATTCATACGATCATCGGTTCGGGTTCGGCGTCGAGCGGAACCTTGGACGGTGCGAATTTGTTCAAACCCGCTCTGTCCAGTGGCCAACTGCGCTGCATTGGTGCGACCACGTTTGCAGAATATCGCCAAATCTTTGAAAAAGACGCCGCACTTGCACGGCGCTTTCAGAAGATTGACGTCGTCGAGCCGACCGTGGAACAAACCGTGGATATTTTGCATGGCCTGAAATCGCGCTTTGAAGAACACCACGGTATCGCGTACAGCGACGAAGCCATTCGCGCCGCCGCCGAACTGGCTGCCAAATACATGCACGATCGTCAATTGCCGGACAAGGCGATTGATGTCATGGACGAAGCGGGTGCTGCCCAACGGGTGGTGGACGAGGACAAACGTCTGAACGTCGTGGGCAAAAACGAAATCGAAGCCGTAGTCTCCAAAATGGCGCGCGTGCCCATGGTTCAGGTTTCCTCCACCGATACGTCCAAGTTGAAACGTCTGGAAGACGACCTGCGCAACGCCGTGTTCGGCCAAGACAAAGCCATTGACGTGCTCTCTTCGGCGGTCAAGATGGCCCGTGCGGGTCTAGGCAAAACCGACAAGCCTATTGGAAGTTTCCTGTTCACCGGCCCCACCGGCGTTGGCAAGACCGAAGTAGCCAAGCAACTGGCCTCCACGATGGGAGTGGAACTGGTACGATTCGATATGTCCGAGTACATGGAAGCCCATGCGGTCAGCCGCTTGATTGGTGCGCCTCCTGGCTATGTTGGTTTTGACAAAGGCGGGCTGCTGACCGAGGCCATCACCAAGACGCCGCATTGCGTGCTGCTGTTGGATGAAATTGAAAAGGCCCATCCATCGATCTACAACGTACTGCTGCAGGTCATGGACCACGGCACGTTGACGGACACCAATGGCCGTAAAGCAGATTTTCGCAATGTCATCGTGGTCATGACCACGAACGCTGGCGCGGAAACCATGCAAAAAACCGTCATGGGCTTCACGGCGCAACGTCAAACTGGCGATGAAATGGGCGACATCAAACGTCTGTTTACTCCGGAATTCCGCAACCGCCTCGATGCCATCGTTACGTTCGGAAGTTTGAACGAGAATACGATTCTGCGCGTGGTCGACAAATTCTTGTTGCAACTGGAATCGCAACTGGCCGCCAAGAAAGTGGAAGTGGTGTTCACGGACTCGTTGCGTACGCATCTGGCTCAAAAAGGGTTCGACCCCCTGATGGGCGCGCGTCCCATGCAACGTCTTATTCAAGACACTATTCGCAAAGCCTTGGCCGATGAACTCCTGTTCGGCCGTCTGGTGGATGGCGGTTCCTTGACCGTGGATTTCCGCGATGACGCCGTCGTGCTGGATATCGATGCCAATCAAGGATCGGGTGATACGGGCAAGGATGCGCCGCAAGAGAAAAACTCCGTAGCACCGTAATCCATTGCGTTGATGGATACCCAAAAAACAAAGGCCCCTTGGGGCCTTTTTCATTAACACCCCCAGGATACAATAACAACATGACCAAAACCACCATCCAGCAGGCTCTCTCGACGTACGAGAGCCATGCCCAAACGCTGCGCAGCAGTGTTGCTTCCGCTGAAGTGGAGCTTGAGGCGTGGACGGCCATTGCCAACGACTTGGCGGGCCAGCACGCGACCGCCAAAGACATTGCCACCACCATCATGCTGTACCCGGACGAAAAATGGATGTCCGCCATTCGTCGCAGCAACGATGCGGGTGTAGTCGAATTGCGTGAAGCGCTGAAAACCACCCTGCAGGTTGAAAAGAACCAACACACGTTGTGGCAAAACACGCAAAAGGACATCCACTACAAAATTTCGTCCTGGTCTCAGGAGAAAACGGAAATCTTCAACAAAATTCGCACCGCACGGGAACAACTCATGACCGCGAATATTGGACTACGGGGATGGCAAGAGCGCGTTACGCGGGAAGACGAATGGTTAGCCCCGCACATGGCCCAATGGAAAAACCAGGATGCCAAATCAGGCTCCCCATTTCAAAAAGATTACGACGCGCGCCTTGGATTTTTCGAACAACCCTGGATGTTGCGGTGGTTCAATTCCGCAAAATACCAAAATCTTATGCTGGCTCGAACCTACCGCGACACGTTTGGGCACACCTTGGCCGAAGGCATTGAGCGTTATCGGACCCGAGAAAACAATATTCAGCTGCACCAAGCCACCATCGAAACTGCCAGCCGTACCTTAGACAGCCTAAACGCTGCGGATGACCTTTTGACCAAAAGACAAATGGAGGCCAGTCAGCAATTGAGGGACACCACCGTGTTGCTGGATAACGCCATTCGCCAACAACCGGTGTTCATCCACGAGACGCAGCGTGCAACGATTGCAGCCGTTGTGGGGTATTGCCTCATCCATCGAATCGCTCGACTTGGAGCCCTAACGATTCCGTTGCCGAAAAATCAAGACGCCGCCGTATTGCACGGGAAATGGCAAGCCGCCCAGACGGTGCAGCATCAACTCAAAGACCTGGTGGCCCATTGGAACGATGCGGCTCTCCACGCCGCAACCGGTTCAGCCAAACTGACCGCTCTCAAGCGAAAGCATGGCGGCCATGCCAAAGTGGACGTCAATCTGACACCGTTGGAGAAGATCGCGGCGCAGTCTCAAGCCACCGCCAAGGCCTTGGCGAAAGAACAGCCGGCGGTACGTTCTCATTTTGTACAAACCTCGCAACCTCCGGTTAGTTCTTCGACATCTTCCGCATCGAACGATTCAACATTCTGGCAAATGATGTGGATGTATTCGTTGTTTGCGCATACCAGCGCCACGGCTTCCGATACATGGCACAAAGAAGCCCTGCCCGACACACCGCCTTCTTTATTCGATACCCCGATGTTGGAGCCCGAAACGAGTTGGAGCAACGTGGAAGTGCTGCCGTCGTCTAACACTGGCTACAGCTCCTCCAATTCCCACAGCTCCGATTACAGTAGCTCGACGAGCACGTACGACTCCAGTAGTTACGACAGCGGAAGCTACGACTCCGGGAGTTCGTCCTGCGGCTCGTGCGACTAGCGCACTGAGGGCTACCAGCGCGTGGTATTCTATACCCATGCGGTCTTTTCCTTTTTCACTCAGCGGGGCTTAGTCCATGAACGTATCCGGCTTGACAGTGTCGCTTCAAGGTGTTGCCACGCTATTAAAACAATTTTCAACATCCTTGCGCCAAGAATGGACCAACTATCGCTTGGATCGCCACGTGGATGACGCCATCAAGGAATGGCAGGGCCTTTCTTCGTCTTCGACCAATTCCCAAGAATGGTACGCGATCGATCGTATCCTACAAGCCAATATTGCGTTGCAGAATCAGCCTCGTTTGGACATGAACTGGAATGCAGCCCAACGGGTCATTCAGTATCATGATACGTTGTTGACGCAATCGCATCCGTTGCCGCCCAATATCGTTCAGGCCGTACGCCGTGCGGTTGGTACGGTATTGCAATCGGCCCACGCCAATGTCTTGGACAAGGCCCAAGCGACCCAAGTTGTATCCTACGAAGACGCTCAAACGGGCATGCAGCACGCCTACCAATTGGCGACGTTGCATCGCATGGTGTATGCCTGCAGCGCCAATATGCCACCCTCCTGGGACGACCAGCTAAACGCCATGTCCTCGTGGTACAAAAAATTCTTGAACGCATCGAATGAGGTCCCCGCTACGTTCGATGAACAACTGACGTGGCGCAACGCTACCGCGTCGATGGAGAAAGCGTTCCCTTCTCTTCTCGCATCGTATACGGATAGCTCCGTATACGACGCAAGCCCCGTTCTCATCTGAGTTGCCGTACACAGACCATGCCTTCTTTTCCCAAAAAAGCCGCCGCCGCCCTTGCCCTGTTCACTTCCTGCGTAGCAAGTGGATTTGCCGCTGCACCGACTGCCCAGCAAGCCCAGGCGGTTGCCGCCCTCGAAACGCCCGTTTCGTCCGCATCGATGGCGATGAATCAAATGGCTTCGGCTCTGATGGTCAACACACAAGATGCTCTAATCGCCCAGGATTTGGCGCCCCGAGCCAACATGGTAACCCCTTTGTTTCAAATGCGGATGAGCCAAGTCGTCGGAAAATTGGCAATTCATCTATCAAAAGAAGAACAAACGGCCGCATTGAACAGTATGCTCACCGCCAGTTTTGTGGGCGTTAAAGAAGCAAAGGCAACGCTGTCGAAGCTTCCCAAAAACAATGTCGTGCATGAATTGCTAACGTCCACATTCGAAACCTCCGAAGCGATAGGTGCACCAGTGGAATGGTCGTCTTTGTCGAGCGCGGTATCGCACCAATTGCCGAATGTCAATATCCGAGACTTAAGTCTTTCGGAAGGAGTGCACGCCGTGAAAACCGTGTTGAATCAATCCTGCGGCAGTATTCCGACATCCATGTCCATCGGAGCGACCAATCTTCAATGCGCGGCCGGTTTAAGCACAGCTAGCCAGAAATTGGCACGAGGTCTGAACGACAGCGACATACGCGATGGATTTCTTGTTGGAGAATTCGATGGCGTGCCCGTGGTAGTATCCGAAAGCGGTGCCTTGGCCAATGGCCTTGCCTCCATGCTCTATTGGGAAAAAGACCAGGTCCCTCTTATTGCCATCAGCTCCCATTTGGCCAACGCCATCGCCAAATCGGGAAATATGGACACCATGCGATTGGTTTTGGCGCATGAATACGGACACTTGAAAGAATACAATGCCAACGGAACCATGGCAAACACCACGCAATCGGCGCAAGGTCAAATCAATGACGAATTGGAAGCGGATCATCATGCGATGGAGGCCCTCACAAAAATGGGCATGAGCCAGGCACGTATTGCCGCTGCGTTCGATACATTAACCACCGCCATTACCGATGTCCTGGGTCCGGCTGCCGTGCAAGCTCCTTTCATACAAGACATGATTCAGCAACGAGCCCGTCAAATGCACCAGGGCCATTCTCACTCCCATTCCCACTCAGAAACGCTATCGTTGAATTGATAATTTTCCCGAAAAGGTATATAATAAAAAGTATATGCCTTTGCTCTCCCATGCCGAGAACACGCCCCGCCCACCTCTGCGCTGGACGTTGATTATTCTGGCCTATCTGGGCCTGGAGTGGGTGTACAACCAGCATCTGCTGGTATTGATGACGTTCGATACCATCACCTCGTCCCAACTCGAATGGACCGAAGCATTCGGAAAAGGAATTGCGTCCATCGGATTGTCGCTGGTGCTCATCAAGTTCGTTCGTCGCCCCCATCCTGCCGTGCTTCTTGTTTCCTGCGTGGTCGTTTATAGCGCCCTCACCTTGTTGTTTTCCAGCGTGCTGCGGCTTGTCCCGGACACGTTCCGCCATGCGAGTTTTTATACCGCACTTCAGAGAAATCAGATAGCCGCTGGGGAAGACCCCCATCACCGTTTGAAGTTGATCTCCCAGGAGTCCTGGTACGTGGCTCCTTTGCTGCTGTCGCAATTGCATGTAACGCTCTCCGACCCCCAATGGTCCGCATGGGAGAAAACATTTCGAACGCCTGTTGAAGATAAAGCCGCCGCCTTGAAAAAGAACAAACCCGCGTATTGGGGCCAGTACCGATATATGGAGGATCTTCAATACAAGCTCAACAAAGGGTGGACGACGTACCTTGCGGGTATGAAACAAGTGAATCGTTACCGGGGCACCTCCTGGGAAAAACGTGCGCGTGAACGTTTCATGGAAAAATCCAAGGGCATCCCTCCCGATTTATCCCGTGTGGAATTCAATGAAAAGATAGCCCCCGGTTTCAACAAGACCATGACGTCAATTCTGATTCCCGGCAACGTGGCGCTCAGCCTCACCCCCGTTCGGCTGCAAGATATTCCTGCGCGCCTTGGCGAGCAAGAATTTTACGCCTACATCGACAATACCGCCAGCACCATGCGTTCCACCCTGGCGCCCACATTGGAAACGATACGCACCAACACCATGGCGGACAACGCGGTGAGTCTCTTGATAATCCCGCCGATATCGATAGCGTTGAGCCTCTTTTCCATAGGGTTGAATTTGATGGCCCTGGGGGCTACCTGGGCGGTTTGGATTAGCAAACGTCGATGGGTAGGCTACGGTTTCAGTCTTGTATTCGTGGCCCTCGTCGCACTAGGAATAGCCAACAGCTTTTCGGTGGCCGCACCCCATCGGTATTGGCAAGAACAGCACGCCGCGTTTGGTCAGTCTCACCCCATATTGGGTTTCGTTTCGTCCATACCGATGCGAGTTCAACCCTGGCTATGCGGCGCGAACGAGCCCACTTGGATACGCACTGGCATGCTCTGGGTATACACCAAGTCCAAGACGACTCCCTCGTGAGTTCGGAAAATACGACGCACCCAGCCGCGTAGCGTGTTAACCTGGTGGAAATTTCAAAACCTCCACCATCCATGCAGTTATCTACTACCGAAACCATCCCAGGTCATACCATTGAGAAGTCAATAGGACTCGTAGAAGGCAGTACGGTTCGTTCCAAAAACGTGGGCCGTGATTTAATGGCGAGTCTGAAAAATTTCGTCGGAGGCGAACTCAAAGGCTACACCGAACTGTTAGAAGAATCTCGAAAAGAGGCAACGAACCGCATGAGCGCCAAAGCCAAAAAGAAAGGCGCGAACGCCATTCTCAATGTGCGATACACCACGTCCAATATTGCGCCGGGTGCATCCGAAATTTTGGTGTATGGCACCGCCGTGATTGCCGCACCCCATGCTTAGTGTGCTCTTCAATCTGGCTTGGTTGCTGGGGCCGCTTGCTGTTGCGTACTGGTGGGGATCCCGTCTTGAGCAGTCGCACGAGGAAGCCCTTCTCCGTCAAGAAAAAGCCCTGGAACACATTCAACTCTTGAATTTAAAAACCACGCCGACGGAACGGACGGATCTTCATCTGGTTTCGGGCTCCGCCGTATACTCCAGCGATTATTTCCGAGACACCTGGGCGCTTCTCCTTGGATTAACCGGCCGCAATGTGGAGCCCTACGAGCGTTTAATAGACCGTACACGGCGAGAAGCGTTCGTGCGTTTAAAACAGCAAGCCGCCGAACATGGCGCGGATACCGTTGTTGCCATTCATGTCCAAACCACCAGCATGGACCTCCCCAAGATAATGGCGTGCGAAGTTCTGGTGTACGGCTCCGCATATCGGTCGCTCTAAGCGTTATCGTGTCACGGAAATCCTTGCCTCTCCTTCTCCGGGAGTTCGAGAAATCAAGGTGTTACGACGGGACCGAAGGTACGGCCTTAATGCTGCACTCCTGATTTCGAGGCAATTGCGCTTCGCACGCGGCCTTTTCCTTCAGTAATTTCTTGTACTGGGACGTATCCGTAAAAGGCATAGCCAACAAAATCATCACGAACAACCAAGTCAAAATGAACGTGATCCGAGCAGTAGGCCAATGCCATGCGTCTTTGGACCGATGCGCGGCAGAAGAAACGTTGGTGCTGTTCATGGAACTCTTTCAAGAAGATGCATTATAGACCGAGGTCTTTTTCGGGGACCAGCATGGGCATACCCAGTGTGGCGTTGGCTTGAACGTCCCGGGCCAGCCGGTCAATTTCAAACGACGACGGATAATGGCGCAACGCCCATCGAACCTGATGTTTCTGGTTTTCCGTTAAATTGGGCGCGTGAAGCAATTCCGTCAATACCTCACCCGCAACACGCAAAGCACGGGTTCGTTCGTTGGGCATCGTCATGGTTTACTCCTGGGTTGGCACATGGGTTGAAACGCTGACCTGGTGGTCAGCTGGTGGCGCATCGTCAATACTGGTTCGCACATCGGGAGCGGGAACCAAGGCGGCTTTCATCAAATTCGTGGTGTTCAAATACCGGCTTACGGCAGCTTGAATCTCTTCTGCCCGGATGCCACGAATCAGGTCGGGCGTTTTCAAGATGTCCTCCAATGGCAATTGGTATTGACGTTGGTGCAACAACTGGGACAACCAGAAGTCGTTATCCTGCTCCTGTTTCGCGCGCACCTTGAACCAGGACAAGAATGTCTTCTGCAGTTCCGTCGGCGTAGCCCCTTCGGTTTGCAGTTTGACCACCTCGGTCAGAAACGTCGAATACATGGCGTCCACGTGCTCGGGCGCCCCAGGAAGCACAACACGGACCAGGTACAACGGGGTTGGAACCTGGGCAATGGAGCCGCTCGCGCCGCCGCTGTAAATGAGACCTTCACGCGTACGCAGCACATCCACAATCCGTTGGTTCACGACATCCATGGCCAAACCTAGAACATACTGTTCGCGCCGATCGTCGGGCGCCACCCCGGCGTAGGTGAGCGTCGCCGTCGCTTTGGGTTCGGTCGCCTTGGCCACGCGGATATCCCGCTGAGCCATCACGGGTCGAATCCCCAAATCCTTCGCTTGATGCTCAATCGCTCCGGTGGGAAGTGTGGCGATGTATTGTTCGACCAAGGCTTTCGTCGCGTCCAAGTCCACATTGCCTACGAACACGAAATCGAAACCTTGGGCGGACCCGAATCGTTCGTTGTAAATCGCCACGGTTCGTTCCATGTCAATGGACGCTAGCAACGCGGGAGTAACCACCTCGGGTGCGCGCGGATGATTCCCAAACAGGGAATCGTTCACCGCTTGGGCAAACTGGGCGTCCGGCTGCTCGGCGTTGTTGCGCGCGGCATCCTGGGCGCGTTGCAAATACGCCTTGAACAGGGCCGTGTCCACGCGTGCGGGCTGAAAATGCAATTGGAGCAATTGCAATAACGACTCCAGGTCTTGCGGCGTGCTTGACCCCGACACGGTTTCGGCGTAGGTACCCATATCCACGGTCAGCGCCATCACCTTGCCCGTCAATTTGTCGCGCAACTGAGTCGGCGACCAAGGACCCAACCCCATCGAGCGTGCGCCGTTGATGGCAAATTGCGCGTTCATTTTGTCTTCTACCCCGTACAACGAACGCCCGCCAAACCGAGTAGCTCCCAGGAGAATTTGATTGTCGCGCAACTCGGTGGGCTTCACCAACACCGTCAATCCGTTGGACAACTTCCACACATGGGTTTGCGTGGAAAGATCCAGGGCGCTGTCGACGATTTTTCCAGGCTTGGGCAATACCGCCATCAAAGGGCCACTGGCGGTCGAGGCTTCCACCGCAACCCCGGGCAATTGAATGCGCTGCTTGACCATGTTGAGCAGGTCGGTTTCACTGGGCGCATCCTTTAACGATTTATTGGAATACATCACTTTGATGGGCGTGGTCGGATTCGGCAAAACCTCCTTCGCGTAGGCGTTCAATTCCTCCAGTGTCAAGGTCGGAAACATGGCACTGAGAAGAGCCCACTCGGCTTGAATACCCGGAATAGCTTCCTGGGTCAAAAAGCTACGCGTGTATTCCTCCGCGTACGCGGAAGAGTCGGTTTTATCGCCTTCCGCGTGCGCGTTGTTCATTCGCGCCAGCACATTGCGTTTGGCTTGCTCCAATTCATCCGCATGGAACCCATGGTCGCGCACGTTGTTCAACACGGAAAACGTGGCATCAACGCCCGGCTTCAATCCATTGCGCCCTGCGACCACCGAAGTAGAAAACACGTTGTAGCCTTGAACAGCATTGCCCATGCTTGCCGTGGCGCCCAGAAAGGGGGAATCCGATTCCTGCGACCTATTCTCCAGCCGTCGTGCCAACATGGCATTGAAGAGGTTCACCTTGCTGGCATCGCGGTAAGTGCCGTACGTGCTGTCTTCGTCTTCCACGCGCACGGGAAGGCTGACCTGCAGGATTTCCTGGGTCAATTCATGATCCATCAATCGCAACACCGCGTCGTTCGTATGGGGCGCTACACGGGTAAGTGCACGTTCCCGCACATTTTCTGGGTTCTTCAACCCAGAAAACCGTGCGATGATCTGCTGCTCCATCGTGTCGATATCCAAATCTCCCACCGCAATGACCGCCATAAGATTGGGACGATACCATTCCTTGTAAAAACGTCGAACCGCCTCGTTTTTAAACCCTTGGATGGACGTTTCGGTGCCAATCGGTAGGCGGTCAACGTAACGAGACCCTTGCAGCAAGAAGGGCATGCTCTGCTTACGGACGCGTTCTCCAACGCCCTTACGGGCCCGCATTTCTTCCAGCACAATGAGGCGTTCGGCATCAATGTCTTCGTCGCGCAACGTCAACCCACCGGCCCAATCCGCCAACACGGTCATACCCTGCGCAATTTCTGTGGGGTCCGTAGTGGGCAACGGCAGCATGTACACGGTTTCGTTGAACGACGTGTACGCATTCAAGTCGGCGCCAAAACGCAAACCAATACTTTGCAAATACGACACCAGTTCGTTTTTCTTGAAATGGGCGGACCCGTTGAAGGCCATATGCTCCAACAAATGGGCTAGGCCAATCTGGTCGTCGTCTTCCATGGCGGATCCAGCCTTCACCACCAAGCGCATTTCAATTCGCCGTTGTGGCGTGGGATTGCGTTGAATGTAGTATGTCAGCCCGTTCGCCAAGGTGCCTTTTCGTACTTGGGGTCCGACGGGAATGATGCAGCTTGGTTTACCGACGCAAGCCAAGGTGGCTTCCACCACGGAGGCCGGGGTCGCCGCCCCTGCGGAAAAACTACTTCCGAGTAGCGTTCCCAACACCAAAAGAAACAAAGATAAAAATCGTGCCATAGACCGCGATTGTACTTGAAAGAACGTAGATTAGCTAGGGGCGTACGCCATGGAAACGCGTGGCCCGTTACAATGAACCCATGACCGAAGATTACGATAGAGCGAGCCACCTCCGTGTCTTGAAGGACATCCTGAGCGATGGCAACAACTACCATCGTGCTTCGCCTACTGACCGGAGCACCGCGCTGATTGCATGGGCATCGAGCATTGCGACCCATTTTCGCATGGAGCAACGTTCTCCTGGATGCCATATCCAAGGCCCCGCCGTGCCCGAGCAGCAAATAGGCTCCTCCATTGCAGATTTTCTGGATATAGTCAATGATCGATTGCGGGAAACATCCAAGAGCGATTTTGTTAATCCCGCGTTGCTTGCCCTTGTTTCTGTTCTAGATGCATTGACGCCATCCGGAACGATGGTTTTTTCGCCCACGCTGGACCATGTCGTCAACACACGAAAATGGAGTCCGGATGCGCTGTGGCTTACTCTTGCCTCAACACAAGAACTTGTCGAAAAACAACTATTTTTGCCCAATAAAGATTGGCGTATTCAGCCATTCTGGCGTTTCACCGCAGTGCTCGGAATTCAGGCTTGTCTGACCAATTGGACGCCGCAACACGGTACGGTCGCCGACTCGATGTGGTACGTAACGCCATTTCATGCATTGCCCGACCCAGACGCCGCGATTGCAACCATGGCGACCAAGTTGCCCAAGTCGTTCAGCGCCGCGTTGGAGTTCTATCAGAACGAAAACGAAGAGAATATGACACCCAATATGGTGGCGTCCATTTTCGGTATGGATTACGCACAAGCCGATGCCCCCAATTCAGTCCGTATGCTACTGGAACTCATGACGGACCACGTGTTGTACCAGAGCTACAACGTGGGCATGCAACTTTTTCAAGAGCGCCATCCCGATTTGCACGCCATGTTTCAATTGCAAGTATCGCTTCAACACAATAACGACAGCGATTGGGGCGCTGCGGGCTGCATCGATGGCTGGAACGGTATCCTCCATGGGCAGACTCCAGCGAGTACCCCGCTCCCGCACTTAGGTTTTGAAAGTCCATAGAGGTTTCAATTCCACCAACCCTTCAATCAAACCCTGCTCTACTTGGGAGTCAATCACGGGTCCGATCGGTTTGTAAGCACTCGGATGCTCTTCAATCTTCCGCGCTTCGTTGGTCGTCAAGCACGTCCAGTCGCCATGCGTAGCTTGCGTGCTGCGCATGGTCTGACGCTTGACTTGTCGCCCCGCGCCATGGGAGCAGGACCACAACCAATCCGGATTGCCGCAACCAACCACCAAATACGAGGCATCGCCCATGGATCCCGGAATAACACCGAGTTGCCCCGTGTGGGCCGGAGTGGCACCCTTGCGATGCACGTTTTTACCATGCTCTTGGCTAATGACATTGTGCGGCACGTCCACCAACAGACTCCAGGATGGCACTCCTACGGTCTTGCTCCAGGCCTGGCGCATCAATTCATCAATGACAAACCGATTGAGCCATGCGTAACGGGAAGCCGTGCCCATGGCTTTTAGATAGGCGAATGCCAGTTCACCATCCAATGCGTACAACCCATGTTCGGGATGCGCAACACCTTTGGGCCACTGGGCTTTTGCGTGGTCCATCCATTGCGTGCCAACATGAAAGCCCACATCGCGGGAGCCGCTATGAATGGTAACCAGAACGTCCCCCTCCCGAAGGCCCTCTTGCCATGCGCGGGTCTTGTTGATGACACGCGAGACGACCTGCACTTCCACAAAATGATTGCCGCTGCCTGGAGTTCCTAACTGCGGGTCCCGAATCCATCCGTGCTCCGATTCGGTGTGCAAAAGTGGCGCATGCTCCGCATGCGCGTCCCAATCAAGCAAGCCCACATGCCTTTCCCATTCACGGGCACGTTGCACCGTATTGACATCCACCAGTTGGCCTTCTCGTCGAGCCCAATCCTCCACAAAGGCGACCGGGCCTTCGGTATAGAGCCGATGGAAGTCTTGCGTGCGCAACGGCACGTTGCGATGGTTGTGCAAAAGAACCTCGGCCATGGCCGCCTGCAATCGTTTTTCGTGCATGCCCATTTGCCCCAGGGTCAAACCCGTTTTTAGTGTTCGCATCCCGCAGTTGATGTCGGTTCCGATGGCACGTGGAATTACCACATCGGGATCCGTTGCGACCACGCATCCAACTGGCGCGTGGGTTCCGGGGTGAAAGTCGGGTGTCGCGCACGCGCATGCACTGGGGTGAACACTCGCGAAGTTGAGCAATTGCTGGACCGCTTTTTCTTCCAGGACGAAGTTGTGCGGCAACAAAATATTGGCTTGCGCCTGCGTATTGCGCACATTCCAACCGAAGTCGGTGGCTTCAACGGCGATGCCACTTCGTTGGAAGTGCTTGATTAGACGGGTAAAATGGGACATGAAGTACTCACTGCTAAGACGATACGAAACCGTCGAGATAAATCTCGACTCGATGGGTTTCGAGCAGCAGTACTCGAAGAAGTCTCTATAGTAACAAGGTTTGTGGAAAAGTCAAATCCGGAGCCGTTTAATTCTCCGAGTCAGCTGTACGACAGAGTCGAATTTTGAAACAAATCGGGTCGATGATGCCGCCAAGCCATTTGCAGCGCGTGGTGGTGCAAAGGAAAACACAATGGAGCCGATTCCAGATCTTCCGGAGAGATGAACCGAATGTTGTGCATCTCCGAACTGTCCTGAACTCCATCAAAAAGAACGTCGGGTACACTGGTAGAGAAAAACAGCAACATTCGGTTATCGGGCGTAATGGCCGACAATTCATAATGAAGAACGGCCGCTCCAATTTGTCGACCCGTCTCTTCGCCAACTTCACGCCGAATTGCCATTTCGGGCGTCTCCCCTTCATCCGTATAGCCCCCGATCAGCGCATCGCCGCCAACGCGCGGCTCAATGCTGCGTTTCCCGACCAGTACTTTGCTGAAATCGGAGTTGAAGATCATGGCTACCGCCACCGGAATAGGATTGTTGTACGACACACCAGGATTATATCTCTCGGCCTGCTCTCATGAGCATCAACGGGCCAAGGTATTCAAGCGGGCAATTGATCCAGTACGGGCGGCGATTGAACCCAATCGTCTCCCTCGCTGGGCAACGCCAAGATAACACGAGAGCGTTGCAAGGACAAAGCGGCCTCCATCCTAAGGCTCGCCACCATGGTCTCAAACATCGCGTAGGCTTCTTTTTTGTAGACGGTCTTGGGTTCTTGTTGCGCGTAGGCCCGAAGATGAATGCCCTCCCGCAAACGGTCCAATTCGGTCAAATGCCGTTGCCACCAAATATCCATGGCTCGCACGACGGTGGAGGCCAGCATTTGACGCTGTACCTCCAACGGCAGGCTTCCAATGTGTTCGGCGTACTGTTTTTCCGCCAATTTCCACCAATACGAACGCAACTCCCGAGCGTCCATATCATCCGCATGCTCCGGTATATCCGCAGGAACATCCCAATCGTCGTTCAAACACCGAACCGCGCCCGTGAGGTCCCATTGCTCACTGAAACTGTCCAGTGGAATATACCGGTCCAACATGGCATGAAACATACCCTCCCGAACGCGCTCCCACGCCTCGGTCTGGCCGCGCAAAACATCATCCCGCTGGCTATAAAAGGCGGTTCGTTGTTGATTGGGTACATCGTCGTATTCCAGCAACTGCTTACGAATGTCGTAATGCTGCTGCTCTACCCGCATCTGCGCCGATTCAATGGCTTTGGACAACCACCCCGACGCGATGGCCTCATCGTCCGGTAATCCCATCTTGGCCACCATCGTACGGAATCGATCGCCACCAAAAACACGAAGAAGATTATCCTCCAGAGACAAATAAAACCGCGATGACCCGGGGTCTCCCTGTCGTCCCGCGCGCCCGCGCAGCTGGTTGTCCACCCGGCGGGATTCATGCCGTTCTGTGCCAATGACGTGCAATCCTCCTGCCGCCACTACGTCCGCGTGCTCTTGCGTCCACAACGCCGCAATATGGTCCGAGTCCAATAGTCCTTCACTTTGATGCTGAAGTACGGCGACATTGCCTCCCAGCAAAATATCGGTACCGCGCCCCGCCATGTTCGTTGCAATGGTGATGGCGCCTCGCCGCCCAGCCTGCGCAATGATACCCGCCTCTCGGGCGTGGTTCTTGGCGTTCAGAACTTCATGGGGCAGCTGGGCCGATTTCAACAACGTGGACAACGCCTCGGATTGCTCTACGGACGTGGTGCCCACCAATACAGGGCGCCCTTTGGCGTGTTCGGTTTGAATATCCGCTACGACCGCCTGCAATTTGGCCTGCTCGGTGGCGTAAACCAAGTCAACATGATCGTGGCGCGCCACGGGGCGATGGGTCGGAATGGCAACCGACTCCAATTGATAGATCTCAAAAAACTCCCGGGCCTCCGTCATGGCGGTGCCCGTCATCCCCGCCAGATGCGGGTACATACGAAAATAGTTTTGGTACGTGATGCTTGACAACGTAACGCTTTCACCTTGAATCGGAACACCTTCCTTCACTTCGATGGCCTGATGCAATCCTTCGCTCCAGCGCCGCCCTTCCTGAAGTCGTCCCGTGAACGCGTCCACAATCACAATTTCGTCGTTGTGAACCAGGTAGTCCACGTCCCGTTCGTACAAATACACCGCTTTCAATGCCGCGTCCAGCATCCCCATCAAGACCAAATGTTGATGCTGGTATGCGGGAGCGTCCGCATGAAGAACGCCCCATCCATGCAGGTACGTCTCCACCGATTGAAATCCCTGCTCCGAAAGGACGCAGCGTTTTTCCTTTTCATCCACAAACACATCGCCGGGACCGTCCGAGGTGCGTTGGCGCTCCAGCAACAAGGCAAGACGACGCGCGACCGGAAGCAAGGCCTCGTCCGCCTGACCCATTCCCGAAATAATGAGGGGGGTACGCGCTTCGTCGATAAGAACCGAATCCACCTCGTCCACGATGGCCGCAAAATGGCCCCGTTGAACTTTGTCGGACCACTCCGCCACCAGGTTGTCCCGTAAAAAATCAAATCCAAATTCGCTATGGGTGCCGTACGTGATATCCGCCGCGTACGCATCCCGCTTTTCCTCGGGAGTTTGGTCCTCTTGAATCACTCGAACCGTCAACCCTAGAAATTCATGAACGGGCCGTACCGTGTCCGCATCCCGTTGAGCTAGATACGGGTTGACCGTAACCACGTGGACACCCTTTCCAAGCAACGCCAACGCGTACGCGCCCAAGATAGCCACCAAGGTCTTGCCTTCCCCCGTTCGCATCTCGGGAATTTTTCCTTGAACCAGGGCCAAGCCCCCCATCAATTGCACATCGTAATGTCGAAGACCCAGAACACGCCGGGACACTTCGCGCACCAGGGCGAAACACTCGGGGAGCAAGGGTTCCAATTTTCCGGCGGCCTTGGCTTGAGCCCGCAATGTTGCGGTTTTGGCCCGAAGTTGCTCATCGGAGAGCGACCGAGTATGCGATTCCAGCGCGTTGATGCGCTGCACAGTTTTTTGATAATGGCCCAGAATGCGGGCGTTACGAGACGGAAACAATCGTTGAAGCATACGTTATCCTGCATGGCATTTCAGCCCAAAGGAAGTCCTATGCTTCAAATGTTGAATGCCTTGAGCAGTTGTACCTTGCCCATCCTTGACGCCCGAAGGCCAACACGAGCAGGCGTGGCAATGTTTTCGCGTACGGGCACAACGTCTGCGTTTCCATGGTTCCACCCGTGATATCCTATAGAAATGAACGTCCCCCCCGCATTGAAATACCTTGGCGCTGCGATTATCACAACCGGATGTCTTGCGACGTTCATGGCGCAATTACCTGGGAGCACGTCAAAAATAACAGCCTCAAACAAAGCCACCACTCAAATGTGCGGTATCCAGCTGCAGGATTTGCAACGGGTTCGGTTATCCACAGGCGCGGGCGGTAACATCATCCCACAAGTGTGGTCCTCGCTGTCGGCTGAACTACCGCCGGAAGAGGTTCAACAAACATGCAATGTGTTGAACGCCATGATGGCCGCACAAGGGGTAGATCAGATCGCCCATCAACTGGTCGCCACGGACATCATGGTAGAGCAATCGTGCCGCGCGGCTGAAAACAATTCAGCGGGGTTTGTGGACGCTGCACGGCTACTTGACGTACCACCCGAAGAACTGGCAGCGGCCTTGTGCGCAGAAGAAACCGACCCCACGCCTTCCATTTCGGCCACGCCGAGCATCACCATTTGAAACGGCTTGCGTATGCAGCACCCAGCCAAGATATACGAGTCGTATACGCTGAAGAAAATGCCATCCGACGATATTCTGCACACCATTTGGAATCAATTAGAACGGCACTTTGAAGGTATTATCCCCCGCGCGTATCGCACTGAACAGTGGGCAACCTGGTTTGCGGATACAACACAGCCGACATCCTGGATCGTACAACGTCTTTTTGAACATTCCGACATGAAGCACCAGGCCGAGTACTTATTGCCTTCCCTACCCTGGTGGCCTACGGCGCAATTAACCACGCCAAGATGCCTGGACCACATCGAGGGATTTGGTACGACCGTATCGGAGACAACTTGGCTTCAACTTGGTATGCGCAATCCCGAGGGCGCCTACGCTCTCGCCATGGCATTCGCGCATCAGACCGGCTGGTCGCTGCTAACGCAACAGGGGAATGTTATCGCCCTGCTGCCTTTTTTCGATAGTACCCAACGCGACGAACTGGCTCCTTTTCCCTCCAATCTCATCGACCACATGTTTCAACGAACAAGTCCATCCGTGTGGACCGTGTTCATCGAGCGCCAGCCAGAAGAACGGCTTGAGGCTGGATTTTTACGTGGAATGCACGAAGGTAAACAACCTGAAATCGTCCGGGATTGGCTTCTGGAGCATTACACGCCGACGGAAATCAGCATGTTCCAGGATTATTGCCACATCATTGGCACGGAATACCACGCGCTTCCAGGAGAAGGCAGTGCTTTGCGCCCCGCGTTGGAACTGACCTTGGGAACCGATCTCGACTTTCAAGATTTTGTAGCCGCCTCCAGTGCCTTGTACAACCATCTTCCTTCGCCAGGCCCGTTGGAATTGCCACTTTTGTCGATAGCGCCATGACCGCATTCTCGCCGTCGTCGTGGCGGGAACGCTATCCCGATAATCCGCAAGGCGCCTTGCTTGCGTTAGCAACCTATTGGGCTGGTCAAACCGAAGAAGTCCAGGCCACTCTCTGGGCGACATGGTACCGTACCGATGCCAACACCGACGCATTTGTATTCGATTCGCTCGCGCACATGTTTGAACATGATCATTTGGGGTACGGCCCTATTTTGTGTACGGGTATTCCGTATTGGCCTTCCCATCGGTTCAACGACCCCGATGTTGTTCGCCTGCTTGCCATGCAAGCCGATGAATTGCGGTCGCCTCTGTGGATGGATTTTGGCGCCCATAATCCGCAAGGCGTAAAGAATCTTTTTGCCACATTCCACCGCGTACAAAAATCGTTGCGTTGCATGGAACAACATTGGTTGGATGAATACCCGTCGTCCACCCCCATTGTAGCCCCGTTGTCCGATACAGTTTTGCAGGATATTTACCCCGCCAATCGTTTTCGTATGCGAAATCGGCTCATTTCTCGAACCGACATTCCCGTCTGGTCCTGCTATCTGAAAAATCATCCAACGGATCGTCTCGCATTTTTATTGGATATTTTTCTGTGCCGCTCCTCGGCCGATGCGCTGGATTGGGCAACCGAACAAACAACCCAGGATGAATCGTACACTATGGCCGCTTTCTGCCTGCACAACGATTTGTCTTTGCCCGCCAGATTGTCAATGGAACTACCTCCTCCTTGGCCATCGCGCTTAGCCGCTTTAAACTGCGTGTTGAAACCAAACATGGATTTGGAAGCCTTCACCGCCGTACTCCAGAAAATAAGCAACCCTCTGGAAGCTAGTACGCCCATCCCCGCGATGGTAGAAACCGACTACGTTGGATAGATTTTGTATATATACGGTACTTCTTCCGAAAAGACGGAAGAAATGCTAAACTACCGTTATGAATGTCTCCAACCGCCTCATCAACATCGGACTTGCCGCTATCGCGGTGTCAGCTTTCGCCATGACCATGTCCGTTTCAAACGCCGAGCGACCAACCGGGGCCATTCAAAAAATCTACACGGCCTGCGAAAAAATGCCTTTTTCCAAAGCTGCTCTGAAAAATATGGGCCATGCGTTGGATGTCGAGGCCAACGCCTTATCCAAACTGGGCCTGGGTTCGACCAAAACCGATGTGTGCCATGCGTTGGCCGAAATGGATGGCGCGCATGCCGCCACCGTATCCGATGTCCAATTTTCGGATATTGCGGGCCGAACCAAGTACGTATTCGGCATGGCCATTCTGCACCAAATCCAAGACCCCGCCGCCGTACCAGCGGGCGCCCGCAAATTGCTGGCCGAGGCATTCGATGTTCCGCCCCAAGAATTTGCCAAGTGGACACCGGCCGATTTCACAAAAAAAATCGGCGGCTACGGAATCAAACATGTTCGGGAACAAATGGTGTTGGACGGCATGGTGGATGGGATCAATCCCGAAACGGTCAAAAATCCCACATTTCGAGAATTTGTAACCACGACGCAAGAAGCGCACATGTAAACCGAACTCTGCTACGCAAGCCCTCTTCCGCGAGGGCTTTTTCATGGGCGTTTCTGCACTTGCACCGCCATCCGCCTTATTGGTATTGTCGAGGTATGGCCCTTCCTCGTTTTTCTCATCTCACCGCCTTCATGCTGGCTGCATCCCTTCTAAGCGGATGCGGTATTTACAAAAAACCCAATACCATGACCATGCCGCCTCAACCGCAATTGGTCAATGCCCCGGTTGCGTTGTACTCCAAAGAGGAAACCATGGTCATGTCCAAGGCTCTGGTATCGTACATTCAGGAAAATGCGGAGGCTCTGGCCAAGTATCGCCCGGTTGTAGTCGGCGGAACGGTTTTGCAGCCCGGCACCTTGTTCGGTCAATCGTACAATCCCGGTACGGCATTGCTTCGCCAGTTGGGCTATTTATCGTTTCATGCCCCGGGCGTTCAGGCATGGATGGACCCCGCTCCAGCGGGTTGCATCCAAGGCCTTTGCACCTTTACCGCCTACTTGGTAACGTCCCAAGGAAAATACCTTATTCCCGTTGAATGGGCTAAGTAAAAAAGCCGTCTTGTACAATAGAGGCATGTCTACTCTTTCTCGTATTCGCGCCTCCCTTTTCAATAAAACGGAATCGCCCACCCCTTCGATTCGTTCGATGTTTCATCAAGCCATTCAGGCTGGGGATTACCGGAAAGTCCAGAAGTTGCTGGATGACCCCCCAAATCGTGCCGATGCCATCCATGTGTTTGCGTCCACGGCGTGGAGCAACTTCCCCTACCAGCACACCAAACCAGGAGAACATCAGGACTTCCTGCGGTGTGGATTGCGTATCGCCCTCATGGCTCTGGAAGACACTGACATGGGCGCCCAAGCCTGGGCTGCATGGACCACTCCTCGGCATGCCTCGGACCCCATGCCCGCACAAAAAGTTGCGCAACTCGAAGACCACCAGAACGAATTCGCCCGCGCCCTGGGAGAAGCCATGCGGAAATTGGGCCGTCAGCATCACCCTTGGGTTGCCGAACAGGATCTTCCACCCGAGCAACAATTTTTGGCTATCCGGACTATCGTGTGGAATGAAAATCCACTCCTTGTCGTTTCCGTCGTACGGAAACGACAAGATGTCCCTCTACTCTATGCCCAGGGGGCACGGGGTAGAGGTCGACGATACACCGTTCAGAAGACGTTG
>RRZU011871644.1_pt1 | contig 21848 bp, 20 predicted proteins | sample 2165561 | NCBI WGS metagenome assembly RRZU01 (sample SAMN10456909, study PRJNA506462) | wastewater metagenome | isolation source: wastewater sludge | place: USA: Moscow, Idaho | reverse complement strand
CTACGAGGCTTGCCTGCCCAAGCTGTCGGCCTACTACACCGAGCTGGGCCAGCACCGCGGCCTCTACCAGGCCTACAAGGCGCTGGCCGAGAGCCCCGCGGCGGCCGGTTTCGCGGTGGCGCAGAAGACCATCCTCGAACACACCCTGCGCGACTTCCACCTGTCCGGCATCGACCTGCCCGCCGAGCAGCAGCAGCGCTACGGCGCCATCCAGATGCGCCTCTCCGAGCTGTCCAGCCGGTTCTCCAACCAGCTGCTCGACGCCACCCAGGCCTGGACCAAGCTCCTCGCCGACGAGGCGCAGCTGGCCGGCCTGCCGGAGTCGGCCCGTGCGCAGATGCGCCAGGCCGCCGAGGCCAAGGGCCTGGACGGCTGGCTGGTGACCCTGGAGTTCCCCAGCTACTACGCGGTGATGACCTACGCCGACGACCGCGCGCTGCGCGAGGAGGTGTACACCGCCTACGCCACCCGCGCCTCCGAGCAGGGCCCCAACGCCGGGCAGTTCGACAACGGCCCGCTGATGGCCGAGATCCTCGACCTGCGCCAGGAGCTGGCCAGGCTGCTGGGCTTCGCCCACTACGGCGAGCTGTCGCTGGCCACCAAGATGGCCGAGTCCACCGAGCAGGTGCTCGGCTTCCTGCGCGACCTCGCCGTGCGCGGCAAGCCGTTCGCGCAGAAGGATCTGGCCGAGCTGCGCGCCTTCGCCGCCGCGCAGGGCGTCGCCGAGCTGCACAGCTGGGATGTCGGCTACTTCAGCGAGAAGCTGCGCCAGAGCCGCTACGCCCTCTCCCAGGAGCAGGTGCGCGCCTGGTTCCCGATCGACAAGGTGCTGTCCGGGCTGTTCGCCATCGTCGAGCGCCTGTACGGCATCCAGATTGCGGAACTCAAGGACTTCGACAGCTGGCACCCGGACGTGCGCCTGTTCGAGATCAGCGAGCACGGCCAGCGGGTCGGGCGCTTCTTCTTCGACCTCTACGCCCGCGCCAACAAGCGCGGCGGCGCCTGGATGGACGGCGCCCGCGACTGCTGGCGCAATGCCGCCGGCGAGCGGATCAGCCCGGTGGCCAACCTGGTGTGCAACTTCACCCCGGCCGCACCCGGCAAGCCCGCGCTGCTGACCCACGACGAGGTCACCACGCTGTTCCACGAGTTCGGTCACGGCCTGCACCACCTGCTGACCCGCGTCGAATACCCCGGCGCCTCCGGCATCAACGGCGTGGCCTGGGATGCGGTGGAGCTGCCCAGCCAGTTCATGGAGAACTGGTGCTGGGAGCCGGAAGGGCTGGCGCTGATCTCCGGCCACTACGAGACCGGCGAGCCGCTGCCCCGCGAGCTGCTGGACAAGATGCTCGCGGCGAAGAACTTCCAGTCCGGGCTGATGCTGCTGCGCCAGCTGGAATTCTCGCTGTTCGACTTCGAGCTGCACGCCACCCACGGCGACGGCCGCGGCGTGCAGGGCGTGCTGCAGGCGATCCGCGACCAGGTCTCGGTGATGCAGCCGCCGGCCTGGAACCGCTTCGCCAACAGCTTCGCGCACATCTTCGCCGGCGGCTACGCGGCCGGTTACTACAGCTACAAGTGGGCCGAGGTGCTGTCCGCCGACGCCTTCGCGCGCTTCGAGGAAGAGGGCGTGCTCAACCCGGAAACCGGCCGTGCGTTCCGCGAGGCGATCCTCGCCCGCGGCGGCTCCGAGGATGCCATGCAGCTGTTCGTCGACTTCCGCGGCCGCGAGCCGTCGATCGACGCCCTGCTGCGCCACAGCGGTCTGAGCGAGGAGGCAGCATGAGCGAGGCACCGATCGTCACCGTGACCAAACGCTTCATCGCCGGCGCCGTGTGCCCGGCCTGCGAGGCGATGGACACCATCCAGATGTGGGACGAGGACGGCACCCCCAACCGCCACTGCGTCACCTGCGGCTACGCCGACACCCTCGACGCCCGCGGCAACTCGGTGCCCAAGGAACTGCCCACCCGGGTCAACATCGGCGCGCTCAAGCCCAAGGCCGCCGACCCCAAGGTGCAGACCGTGCAGTTCTTCCCCAATCCCAAGCTGAAGAAGCGCGAGGACGACGCCGGGCAGTGACGCCCGCCGTCCGCGTTGCCAAAAGGCGCCTGCGGGCGCCTTTTGGCTGCCCCGTCGCCGGGCAGGCATCCACCGGTCGGTGCCCGGCCGCGCCCTTACAACGCCCAGGCCAGCAGCAGTGGCAGGCTCAGCGCCGCCAGCAGGGTCTGCAGGGTGATGATCCCGGCCATCAGGTGGGCGTCGCCGCCCAGCTGGCGGGTCAGGGTGTAGGCGGTCGGTGCGGTGGGCAGGGCGAAGAACAGCACCAGCAGGCTGCTCTCCAGCGCCGGCAGCCCCAGCAGCCGGGCCACTCCCAGGGCCAGCAGCGGCATCAGCAGCAGCCGCGCCAGGGCGTTGCCGAGCAGCGCCGCGCCCTCGCCGCGCAGTTCCTGCGGGCGCAGGGCGGCGCCGACGCAGAGCAGCCCCAGCGGCAGGCTGGCGGCGGCCAGCAGGCCGAGCAGGCGCTCGCTGCCGCCGGGCAGGCCGATGCCGGAGAGGTTCAGCGCCACCCCGGCCAGGCAGCCGAGGATCAGCGGGTTGCGCAGGATCGGGCGCAGCAGCGCGGCGGGACTGGCGCCGCGCTCGGCGCTCAGCGCCCACACCGACAGCAGGTTCACCGTCGGCACCATCAGCGCCAGCATCAGTGCCGCCAGGGTCAGCCCCGGCGCGCCGTACAGGCTGCCCACGGCGGCCAGGCCCAGGTAGGTGTTGAAGCGCAGCGAACCCTGCACCAGGGCGCCGAAGCGCGCCGCCGGCCAGCCGCGCAGCCGGCGCAGCGCCAGCAGCACCAGCCAGCCGAGGCCCAGCGCGAGCAGCACCGCCAGCGCCAGGCGCGGCAGCGCCGGGTTGTCCAGCGGCGCGCGGGCCAGGCTGGAGGCCAGCAGCGCGGGGAACAGCACGAAGTAGTTGAGGCGTTCGGCGCCGGGCCAGAAGGCCGCGCCGGGAAAGTCGGCGCGGTGCAGCAGATAGCCGGCGACGATCAGCGCGAACAGCGGCCAGAGGGCGAGCAGCAGGGCGGTCATGGCGACTCCATCGCAGGGCGGGCGGGCCGCCGGGAAAGGGCACGCCCGCCAGTCTACCGGGCGCGGCCCTACTGGTGGATGCAGTGGCGCTCGCGGCCCTCGGCCAGGCGCCGGCCGTCGGCATCCTCCAGCCACAGGCGCGGCTGGAACAGGTAGTGGCGGGCGACCAGCCGGTAGCGCGCTCCGGCGGCGAAGGCGTCGTGGTCGAGGCGCAGGTAGCAGAGCATCTGCACCGGCTCGCGGCCGATCAGCGGGCCGACCTGCACCTCGAAGCGGTAGCTGGCCTCCAGGCGGTGGGCGCCGGGGGCGAGCTGGAAGTAGCGGCCGTCGTTCAGGCGCCGGCCGTCGAGGCGTTCGGCCATCAGCAGATCGCCCGGCTCGCTGCGCAGCTCGATCCACGCCTGTTGCGGATCGGGCGCGGGCAGCGGGCTGGCGCAGGCGCCGAGCAGGGTCAGGGCGGCCAGCAGGAGAGGGGCGCGCATGCGAAGCTCCGGGCGGTGGCGGGGGAACTCCAGCATAGCGCGGCGGCCGGGCGCGCGGCAGCGCTCCGGCGTGGCGCTTTGCCGGCGCCTTGTCTAGCGTTGAGAAGGACCCACGCACAGAGGAGCGCCCGTCATGTCGGATCACCACACCTACAAGAAGATCGAGCTGGTCGGCTCGTCGCGCACCAGCATCGAGGATGCGATCAACAATGCGCTGGCCGAGGCGGCCAAGACCGTGCATCACATGGACTGGTTCGAGGTGCTGGAAACCCGCGGCCACATCGAGAACGGGCTGGTCGGCCACTATCAGGTGACCCTCAAGGTGGGCTTTCGCATCGTCGGCAGCTGAGGCCGGGCGGCGGGGCGCGGGCGCGCGTCGCTAGGCCCGCCGCAGCTGGAAAACCGCGCGCCAGACGGATGTACGGTCATTTGCTAATAGCTTAACGATCTATCGGCAGCACACATGCCTGACTAGAATGCCCGGGCTTTTTTCGTCCGTTGCTGGAGTCATCATGAGTTCTGCCCTTCCCCTCGCGGCCGAGCGCCGCAGCGCCACGCCGCTGGTCGCCGGCGGCCTGCTGCTGCTGGCCGCCCTGGCCCTGAATAGCCTGGTCGACAGCCGCCAGGCCCTGCTGCTGCTGGTCGGCGGCGCCCTGGGCCTGGCCCTGTATCACGCCTCCTTCGGCTTCACCTCGGCCTGGCGGGTGTTCATCGTCGAACGCCGCGGCGCCGGCCTGCGCGCGCAGATGGTGCTGTTGGCGCTGGCCGTGCTGCTGTTCTTCCCGGCCCTCGGCGCCGGCTCGCTGTTCGGCCAGCCGGTCACCGGCTTCGTCTCGCCGGCCGGCACCTCGGTGATCGTCGGCGCCTTCCTGTTTGGCATCGGCATGCAGCTGGGCGGCGGCTGCGCCTCCGGCACCCTGTACACGGTGGGCGGCGGCAACGCACGGATGCTGGTGACCCTGCTGTTCTTCTGCATCGGCTCGCTGATCGCCACCCAGCACGTCGACTGGTGGTTCGCCCTGCCGGCGCTGGCGCCGCTGTCGCTGGTCCACAGCCTCGGCGTGGTGCCGGCGCTGGCCCTCAACCTGGCGGTGTTCGCGCTGATCGCGGTGCTTACCGTGGTGCTGGAGAAGCGCCGTCACGGCGCCCTGGAACGTCCGGCGGCGAGCGCCACGGCCGGCCTGCAGCGCTTCCTGCGCGGCCCCTGGCCGCTGCTCTGGGGCGCGCTGGCGCTGGTGCTGCTCAACTACGCGACCCTGGCCCTGGCCGGGCGGCCGTGGGGCGTCACCTCGGCGTTCGCGCTGTGGAGCGCCAAGGCGGCGCAGGGCCTGGGGCTGGACGTCTCGGCCTGGGCCTTCTGGCAGGTGCCGGCCAACGCCAAGGCGCTGGCCGCGCCGCTGTGGCAGGACATCACCACGGTGATGAATGTCGGCATCGTGCTCGGCGCGCTGCTGGCCGCCGGCCTGGCCGGGCGCTTCGCGCCGAACCTGAACATCCCGCGCCGCTCGCTGCTGGCCGCGGTGTTCGGCGGCCTGCTGCTCGGCTACGGCGCGCGGCTGGCCTACGGCTGCAACATCGGCGCCTACTTCAGCGGTATCGCCTCGGGCAGCCTGCACGGCTGGCTGTGGGTGGCGGCGGCCTTCGCCGGCAACACCTTCGGCGTGCGCCTGCGCCCACTGTTCTTCCCCGGCGAGAGCGTCAAGCCGACCCTCGGCGGCTGCTGAGCCGTCGCCGCGCAGCCCCGCGGGTCGTCCGGCCCGCGGGGCGTTGCCTCAGTGGCCGAGCAGCACCAGCAGCAGCGACAGGCTGGCCAGCGAGCCGAGGGTGGACAGCAGGATGGTGCGCGACACCAGCGCCGCCTCGCGGCGGTAGTACTCGGCGAGCATGAACGGCCCGGTGCCGGTGGGCAGGGCGCTGAGCAGCAGCGCGGCGTGCGCCCACAGCGGCGGCAGGTCGAGCAGCACGAAGGCGACGAACCAGGTCAGCAGCGGCTGGACGACCAACTTGAGCGCCACCAGCGGCAGCGCGCCCTGCCGGGGCTCCGCTTGCGGCTGGGCGAGGAACAGGCCGAGCGAGACCAGTGCGCAGGGCACCGTGGCCGCGCCGAGCAGCTGCAGGAAACGCTCCAGCGCTGCCGGCAGCGGCACGCCGCCGAGGTTCCAGGCCGCGCCGAGCAGCGGCGCGACCACCAGCGGGTTCTTCAGCAGCGCCAGGCCGACCCGCCGTAGCGCGCGGGCGCAGCCGGCGCCGGACTGCAGGGCCACCTCGATGCACACCAGCGCCAGGCCGAACAGGCCGCAGACCACGATCCGCGAGGCTATCAGCGCCGGCGCCATGCCGTCGTCGCCGAGCACCATCAGGCACAGCGGAATGCCTAGGTAACCGGTGTTGGCGTAGGCCGCGCCGAGTCCGTCGATGCTGGCGTCGGCCAGCGGTGCGCCGTTGCGCCAGCGCCACAGCAGCGTGAGGCCGAACACCGCGAGGGCGCCGCCGCCGAAGGCGAGCAGGAAGCCCGGCTGCCAGAGGGTCGCCCAGTCGGCCTTGGCGGTGAGGCTGAACAGCAGTGCCGGCAGGCCCAGCCAGACCACGAAACGGTTGATCTCCGAGGCGGCGTTTGGCCCTAGGCGATTGGTGCACCGGCACAGGTAGCCGGCGAAGATCAGACCGAAGATCGGCAGCAGGACGTTGAGCACGGAGGACATGGCGGCAAGGTCGGCTCTGAATGGAAGCGCGAGACTGGACGGCGGCGGCGATGCCGTCCAATGCTATCTCTACGCTTTATCCATGCGGAAAACGTATCGATGCCCGATCTGCGCCAGTTGCGTTACTTCATCGCCCTCGCCGAGACCCTGCACTTCGGTCGCGCCGCCGAGCGCCTGTACATCACCCAGCCCTCGCTCAGCCGGCAGCTCGCCGAGCTGGAGGCCGAGCTGGGCACGCCATTGCTGCTGCGCACTTCGCGCAGCGTCGCATTGACCCCGGCTGGGCGCAGCTTCTACCAGCATGCCCGCGAGGTGCTGGCAGCGCTGGATCTTGCGGTGCGCAGCAGCCGCGCGGTGGGCCGTGGCGAGGCCGGCGAGCTGCGTCTCGCCTTCACCATGTGCGCGGCCTGGAACCTGCTGCCGCGCCTGCTGCGCCACTACCACCAGCAGTGCCCGGCGGTGGAGGTGCACCTGCAGGAGATAGTGCCGCGCGACCTGGAGCAGGCGCTGGCCAGCGGCAGCGTCGACCTTGGGGTCAGCTTTCCTGCCGCCAGCGGCAGCCGCCTGCACTACCGGCGCCTGCTCGACGAGGGGCTGTGCGTGGTGCTGCCGGCCGAGCATCCGCTGGCGCAGCGCGAGGAAGTGGCGGTGGCGGCGCTGGCCGGCGAGAATTTCATCAGCTTTCCCGCCAGCACCGCGCCGGCGCTGCACGCGGCGGTCAGCGGGCACTGCCGCGCGCACGGCTTCGAGCCGCGGGTGCGGTTGGAGACCCATCTGCAGCAGACCATCGTCAACCTGGTGGCCGAGGGGCTTGGCGTGGCGCTGGTGCCGGACTCGATGCGGCGCATGCAGCTGCCCGGCGCGGTATTCCGCCCGCTGCAGGCCCCGCCGCGGGTGGAGCAGGGGCTGTTCTGGAGCGAGCATAACGACAATCCGTGCATCGCCGACTTCCTGGCCTGCGCGGCCGATGCGCTGGCCGGCGGCTGAGGGGAACTGGCGCTAAGCCATTTCCCCGCACAGGTCGACGGCGAACCAGCGCTCCGCCTCGGCCTGTTCCAGGCCCGCGCCGAGCAGGGCGAACAGCTTGGCCAGCGCCGCCTCGCGGGTCATCCCGCCGCCGGACACCAGGCCGCAGGCGGCCAGGCGGCTGCCGGCGGCGTAGGTGGCGAAATCGATGTGGCCCTGCGGGCACTGGCTGATCGCCGCCAGCACCACGCCGCGGCGGTGCGCGCGGCGCAGCGCGTTCAGCAGCGCCGCGTCGTCGGCCGGGCCGGTGCCGCTGCCGTAGCACTCCAGCAGCACGGCCTCGACGCCGCTGTCCAGCAGCGCCTCGACCTGGACGGCCTGCAGCGCCGGGTGCAGCGGCAGCACGGCGAGGTTCACCGCGCGGCGTGGGCGGCGCCAGTCCAGGCTGGCCGGCACCGCAGCGCGCGGCGCCTGGCGCGGGCGCTGCGCCTCGGCGAAGGCGTCGAAGGAGGCGCTGTCGCGCTTCAGGGCGCGCGCGCCGTGCAGCAGGCGGCCGTGGAAGTACAGGTGCACGCCGGGGGCGACGCCCGCGGCCAGCGCGGCGAGGGCGCCGAACAGGTTGTCCCAGGCGTCGCTGCCCGGCGCGCCGGCCGGCAGCATGGCGCCGGTGAGCACGACCGGCAGGCCGAGGTCGAGGAGCAGGAAGGACAGCGCCGCGGCGCTGTAGGCCAGGGTGTCGGTGCCGTGCAGCAGCAGCACGGCGTCGCAGCCGTCGCGCTCGACGGCGGCGACGATGGCCTCGCGCATCGCCAGCCAGTGGCCCTGGGTCATGTTGGCGCTGTCGATCGGCGGACTCAGTTCGCGGTACACCCAGGGCGGCGCCGGGCGTTCGGGATGGGCGGCCTGCTCGGCGCGCAGGCGGGCGTCGAAGCCGCCGGCCGGCGCCAGGCCGTCCGCGCTCATCTGCATGCCGAGGGTGCCGCCGGTGTAGAGCACCAGCAGCTGGCGGGGGGCGTTCATGGCATCGACTCCTGGATGCGCGTCAACGAAAGACCGGGATTGTCGCAGCCGAGCCGGCCGAAGGCACCTCGCCATTGGCCTGGGGAGGCGCTTCTCGGGTCTGCCGGGAGAGGCCGGCGCGGGAAGGCTGCGCCGGCCGGCGCGCTCAGTCGCGGCGGGGGCTGGCGGAGTGGTCCGGCGCCGCGGCGCTGCGCTCGCCGTGCTGGTTCCAGACGTCCGGGTCGAGGTCCAGGTCAGCGAACTGGCGACGGTCGAGCACCGGTTGCTCGGTGCCGGCGTGGATCTGCGCGTCGTAGTCGCGCATCAGGCGCAGGCCGGTCTTGTACAGCAGGGCGATGGCGATCAGGTTGACCAGCGCCAGCAGGCCCATGGTCACGTCGGCGAAGGCGAACACGGTGGACAGGTCCTGCACCGAGCCCCACAGCACCAGGGCGATCACTAGGGCGCGGTAGGCCTTGACCAGCGCCGGCTTCTGGCTGAAGAAGCCCAGCGCGTTCTCGCCGAGGTAGTAGTTGTAGACCAGGGTGGTGAACACGAACAGCAGCAGCGCCAGGCTGACGAAGATCCGCCCCCACTCGCCGACCAGCGCGGCCAGTGCGGTCTGGGTCATCACCACGCCGGCCATCTCGGTGCCGGGCTGGTAGACGCCGGAGAGCAGGATGATCAGCGCGGTGCTGGTGCAGATCAGCAGGGTGTCGATGAACACGCTGAGCGACTGCACGATGCCCTGGGCGGCCGGGTGCGGCACCTCGGCCACCGCGGCGACGTTGGGCGCGCTGCCCAGCCCCGCCTCGTTGGAGAACAGGCCCCGCTTGACGCCCATCACGATGGCCGCGCCGACGCTGCCGGCGAAGGCCTCTTCGAGGCCGAAGGCGCTCTTGACGATCAGCGCCAGGGTGGCCGGCACTTCGCCGATGTTGGTGGCGATCACGAACAGCGCCATGCCGATGTAGGACAGCGCCATCACCGGCACCAGCACGTCGGCCATGCTGGCGATGCGCTTGATGCCGCCGAAGATGATCGCCGCCATCACCACCGCCAGCACCACGCCGGTGGCCAGGGTCGGCACGCCGAAGGCATCGTGCATCGAGCTGGCCAGGGTGAAGGACTGCACGGCGTTGAAGCCGAAGCCGAAGGTGGCCAGCAGCAGCACCGAGAACAGCACCGCCATCCAGCGCTGGCCGAGGCCGTGCTGGATGTAGTAGGCCGGACCGCCGCGGTAGGTGCCGTCGGCGTTGCGGCGCTTGTACAGCTGGGCCAGCGAGCACTCGAAGTAGCTGGTGGCCATGCCGAGCAGCGCCACCACCCACATCCAGAACACCGCGCCGGGGCCGCCGAGCATGATTGCCACCGCCACCCCGGCGATGTTGCCGGCACCGACCCGGCCGGCCACCGAGAGCATCAGCGCCTGGAACGAGCTGAGCTGGCCTTCCTTGCGCACGCTGGCGCTGGCGAAGATCTTGAACATGTCGCCGAAGTAGCGCAGCTGCACCAGCGACGAGCGCAGGGTGAAGAACAGGCCGAGACCGACCAGGGCGACGATGAGGACCTTGCTCCACAGCAGGTCGTTGAGGAGATCGAGCATGATGTGGGTGCCTCTTGTTGTTCTGAACGGGCCGGGATGGCATCTGCGCAAATCTTTGGGCAACCCGCCGCGCGCGGCAATTTCGCGGGTCGTGGCGATGTGATGCGAGTCGATGCTAGACTTGCGTCACTCGCATCACCCGGAGCCGCCCCATGTCCGACGCCATCGGCGACAACCTCCGCCTGCTGTGCAGCCACTACCGCTCGATTGCCGAGGTGTGCCGCAAGCTGTCGATCAACCGCGCCCAGTTCAACAAGTACCTCAGCGGGCAGAGCCGGCCGACCGCCTACAACCTCAAGCGTATCTGCGATTTCTTCGGTGTCGAGGAGTACGAGCTGGGCCTGCCGGCCGAGCAGTTCGCCCGCCTGGTCGGCGCTCGCGGCGCCAGCGATTCGCCCGCCGCGGGCGATCCGCTGCTCGAGCTGCTGCAGCCGCTGCGCCAGCATGCGGCCAGCCTGGAGCGCTACTGCGGCTACTACTTCGAATACGCCAACTGCATGTCGGTGCCGGGGCGGATCCTGCTGTCGCTGGTGCAGCTGCGCGAGGAGCGCGGCAGCTACCTGTTCGAGCGCCAGGAGCGCCAGGAACGCGCGCGGGTCGGCGAGGCCGAGGACTGGGTGCGCTGCCGCTACCTGGGCGCGGCCTTCTACTTGCAGGACCGGCTGTTCCTCATCGACTACGAGTCGCTGACCGGCAACGAGATGAGCCAGACCATCCTGATCCCCAGCTTCAAGAGTCGCATCAGCCGCCTCAACGGCCTGAAGACCGGCGTCTCCAGCGGCGACCGGCGCACCCCGGCCTGCACCCGGGTGGTCTGGGACTACCTGGGCACGGAGATCAACCGGGTCGCCGCCTATCGCCAGGTAATGCTCTACGCCCCGGACGACCCGCGCATCGACGCTGACATCCGCGCGCGCCTCGGCGGCGCGCACCTGCGCGACGGGCTGTTCGAGATCGAGTGAAGGTACGCCGCGCGGCGGCGGGAGTTATCGCGAGCGTTGTAGCGGGAGAGGGCGGGGCGCTGGCGGCGGACGAAAGCAGGCGCCGCCGCCCCGTTGTATGCCGACAAGGAGGGGACGGCGGCGCCTGGCAGAGGGGCGGTCCCGCGCCCGCCACGGGATGGGCGGGGCGCGGTCGCGGCGACTCAGTGCTTGGGCGTGGTCAGTCGCGGGGCGATCATGTGCTCGGGGCGCAGGATGTCGGCGAGCATCTCCTCGTCCAGCAGGCCTTCCTCGCGCACCAGCTCCAGCACGCCGCGGCCGCTGTCCAGGGCCAGCTTGGCGATGCGCGTGGCGTTCTCGTAGCCGATGTAGGGGTTGAGCGCGGTGACCAGGCCGATGCTGTGTTCGACCAGCTCGCGGCAGCGCTCGGCGTTGGCGGTGATGCCCACCACGCAATGCTCGCGGAGCATGTCCATGGCGCGCTGCAGCAGGCGCATCGAGTCGAACATCTTGTAGGCGATCAAGGGCTCCATGACGTTGAGCTGCAGCTGGCCGGCCTCGGCGGCCATGGTCACCGCCAGGTCGTTGCCGACCACCTCGAAGGCCACCTGGTTGACCGCCTCGGGGATCACCGGGTTGACCTTGCCGGGCATGATCGAGCTGCCCGGCTGGCGCGGCGGCAGGTTGATCTCGTTGATCCCGGTGCGCGGGCCGCTGGACAGCAGGCGCAGGTCGTTGCAGATCTTCGACAGCTTGACCGCGGTGCGCTTGAGCATGCCCGAGAGCAGCACGAAGGCGCCCATGTCGTAGGTGGCCTCGATCAGGTCGGCGGCCGGCACCAGCGGCTGGCCGCTGATCGCCGCCAGGCGCTCGACCGCCAGCTTCTGGTAGCGCGGATCGGCGTTGATCCCGGTGCCGATCGCGGTGCCGCCGAGGTTGACCTCGGTGAGCAGCTCCGGCACCAGGCGCTTGAGGCGGTCGAGGTCCTCGCCCAGGGTGGTGGCGAAGGCGCGGAACTCCTGGCCGAGGGTCATCGGCACCGCGTCCTGCAGCTGGGTGCGGCCCATCTTCAGCACCGAGGCGAAGTCCTCGCCCTTGGCGGCGAAGGCCTGGATCAGGCTGTCCAGGCTGGCCAGCAGGGCGTCGTGGCTGAGCAGCAGGCCCAGGCGGATGGCGGTCGGGTAGGCGTCGTTGGTCGACTGCGCCATGTTCACGTCGTTGTTCGGGTGCAGCGCCTGGTAGTCGCCCTTCGGCCGGCCCATCGCCTCCAGCGCCAGGTTGGCGATCACCTCGTTGGCGTTCATGTTGGTCGAGGTGCCGGCGCCGCCCTGGATCACGTCGACCACGAACTGCTCGTGGAACTCGCCGCGGATCAGCCGCGCGCAGGCCTGGCTGATCGCCGCGTGCTTGGCGTCGTCGAGATGGCCGAGGCGGTGGTTGGCGTCGGCCGCCGCCTGCTTGACCATCGCCAGGGCCACCACCAGTTTCGGATAGTGCGCCAGCGGCACGCCGGAGAGGCGGAAGTTGTGCACCGCGCGCAGGGTCTGGATGCCGTAATAGGCCTCGCAGGGGACTTCGAGGGTGCCGAGCAGGTCTTTTTCGGTGCGGAAGGATGCAGCAGCGGACATGATGGGATGGCGTTCCGGGACAGTGCGGGCAGGGCCGCGATGCCCATAGACTAGGGGCTGCGGCGCCGCGGCGGCCAATGCCGTTGCCCGCTGGGTCATGCCGGTTCGGCATGACGCGCCTGTAACGATAACCTGACGCCGCGGCTTGCCCGGCGCGCCGGAGGCTCGATGAACCTGGAAACCAAGTGGCTGGAAGACTTCGTCGCGCTGGCCGCCACCCGCAGCTTCTCCCAGGCGGCGACGCGCCGCTTCGTCACCCAGCCGGCGTTCAGCCGGCGCATCCGCGCCCTGGAGGACACCCTCGGCCTGACCCTGGTCAACCGCGCGCGCACCCCGGTGGAACTCACCGAGGCCGGCCAGCTGTTCCTGGTCACCGCGCGCAGCGTGGTCGAGCAGCTCGGCGAAGTGGTGCGCCACCTGCACAACCTGGAAGGCGAGCAGGGCGAGGTGCTGCAGTTCGCCGCCGCCCATTCGCTGGCGCTGGGCTTCTTCCCCGGCTGGATCGCCGGCCTGCGCCGCGCCGGCCTGGCGATCAAGAGCCGCCTGGTGGCGGCCAACGTCGGCGAGGCGATGCACGCCCTGCGCGACGGCACCTGCGACCTGATCCTCGCCTACTACGACCCGGACGCCTCGCTGCAGCTCGATCCCGAACTGTTCCCCTCGCTGCCCCTGGGCGCCACCGCGATGCTGCCGGTCTGCGCGGCGGACGCCGGCGGCCGCCCGCTCTACGACCTGGACAGCGGGCAGAGCGTGCCGCTGCTGGCCTACAGCGCCGGTGCCTTCCTCGGCCGCTCGGTCAACCTGCTGCTGCGCCAGCGCGGCCTGCGCGCCACCACCGTCTACGAGACGGCGATGGCCGACAGCCTGAAGAGCATGGCCCTGCAGGGTCTCGGCGTGGCCTGGGTGCCGCGCCTGTCGGTGGAGCACGAACTGGCCCGCGGCGAGCTGGCGGTGTGCGGGGCCGAGCACTGGCAGGTGGCGCTGGAGATCCGCCTGTACCGCTGCGCGCTGCTGCGCAAGGCGGCGGTGGGGCGGGTGTGGCGGGCGCTGGAGGGCGGCAGGCCTGCGGGGTGAGTCGCGCGGCCGCAGGGCGCGCTGTGCCGTGCTCGGCGCGGGGCTCATTCGCACCGGGCAGAATTGCGTCGTCGAGGGCTGCTGTTATTGCCGCAGAGATAACGCTTGCATAGCGCCTTGGAATTATCTGCCTGCATCTTAAGAGTGATTTAAAAATATGCCGGCACCTTCTTTGGTACCGCATTTCCCGCCTGCGCTTGACAGCGTTATCCGGGAATATCGACCCTGCGTCTCAGAGGTATTCATGCATTTCTGAGAGAGGGATCGTTCGATGCTGGGTTATTACGCGCAGTACGCAAAGGAATACCTCACGATCCTGATGGTCGTGACCACGTTGTTCTTTGCATTGCCCCTCTTCATCGCCCCGCTGGCCTGGGCCAGGGCCATGGGCTGGAGCATTCCAGAGCATCGGCACCTGGCCATCTATTTCGGTCGCTGCCTCGGCGCGTTCATTCTGCTGGTCGAGCTGGCCATGCTGCGTGCCGTGACCACGGGAACCGGTTTCAGTTATGCGTTCGACATGCTTTTCGTGGTTTTCCTGTTCATGCTGGCAGTGCATGTATATGGCGCAATAAAACGGATTCAACCGATTTCCGAGACTCTGGAAATCGGTCTGTGGGCACTTCTGCTGCTGCTCAATATCCTGTTTTATCCGGCGCGCAGCATCGCGCTCTGAGTCGATAACGTCATTCCGCCGCCGGATTGTGCGCAGTAGCCAAGACGACCCTGTCGCGAGCCACTCCGCAAGCGGGCCGGTCGTCGCCCGGTTTGCCGCCGCCCCCGCATGCCCCCTATCCTCTGCCGCTTCGATGGCAGAGGGGGTGGGCGATGAAGCGCGGGGTGCTGTATGGCGGGCTGGCCGGGGCGACCTGGGGACTGGTGCTGCTGATTCCCGGGCTGTTGCCGGAGTTCGGCCCGCTGCTGCTCAGCTGCGCGCGCTACGGCCTGTACGGGCTGGTCTCGCTGCTGATCGCCCTGCCGGTGGCGCCCGGCCTGCTGCGCCGGCTGAACCTGCGCGACGCCCTCAAGCTGGTGGAGCTGGCGCTGACCGGCAACCTCCTCTATTACCTGCTGCTGGCCAGCGCGGTGCAGCTTGCCGGGGTGGCGATCGCCGCGCTGATCGTCGGCGTGGTGCCGCTGACCGTCGCCCTGCTCGGCCGTCGCGAGGCCGATGCGCTGCCCCTCGGCCGGCTGGCCCTGCCGCTGCTGCTGGTGCTCGGCGGCATCGCCTGCATCAATCTGGAAACCCTGCTGTTCGACCCGGCGCCGGCGCGCCCGCTGGAGGAGCGACTGCTGGGCGTGGCCTGCGCCTTCGGCGCGCTGCTGTGCTGGACCGCCTTTGCCGCCGCCAACGCCCGCCACCTCAAGCAGAGCCGCTTCAGCAGCGGCGAGTGGTCGACCCTGTGGGGCATCGTCACCGGCCTGCTGGCCGCCGTGCTGTGGCTGGGCGCCGCCGTACTGTCCCCCGACAGCCTGCGGGTGGAGGCCGGCGAGTCGCGCTGGCTGGCCTTCTGGGGCCTGAGTCTGGCCGCCGCGCTGCTCGCCTCCTGGCTCGGCAACCTGTTGTGGAACGCCGCCTCGCGGCGCCTGCCGCTGACCCTGAGCGGCCAGTTGATCGTCTTCGAGACGCTGTTCGCGCTGCTCTACGGTTTCCTCTACCTGCAGCGCGGGCCGACCCCGCTGGAGGGGCTGGCCATCGTCCTGCTGATCGGCGGGGTGCTCTGGGCGGTGCGCCGACATGCGCCGTCGGGGGCGCCCGCCTAGCCGGCCGCCCGGCGCGGCGGGCTTGGCAGGCGGGCGGGCTTCGGGCAGTCTGCGCGCCGTGCCGACCCTGCGGCGCCGGCGAACCCGGCGCCGCCCCCGTGGTCCGAACCGACTCCGTGATGTCACTGCAGGATGATCGCCATGCCCCGTTTCGCCCTTCTCCTCGCCGCCGGCCTGCTGGCCTGCGCCGCCCAGGCCCAGGCCACCAGCTTCGTGATGACCACCGACGCCCTCGCCGGCGCCAGCGTCGGCGTCTCGGAAAGCACCAGCGACCTGTCCTCCTCGTTCGGCGACGACAAGATCGTCCTCGCCGCCCGCGACGACGCCGCCAGTTTCGTCGCCAGCGACGGGGCGATCCGCGGCGCGCGCCTGGAGGCCGCGCTGCGCCACATCCGCGAGCGCGCCCCGCAGCTCGACGCCGACGACCGCCAGCTGGCGCGCGCCATCCTGGTGCTGTAAGACCGCCTGCGGGCGGCGCCGGATGCCGGCGCTTTTCGTCCGACGCCCGGCGCGGCCGCCCCGCCCAACCCCACAGGAGACTTTCCCATGCGTTCCGCTCTCGCCGTCGCGACCCTCGGCCTGCTGCTCGCCGCCGGCGCCCAGGCGCAGACCCTGGTCGCCACCAGCAACATCCTGGTGCGCGCCCTCGACCGCAGCCTCGACTTCACCTCCGACACCACCACCTCGATCCGCGACCTGAAGGTGGTGCAGGCGGCCCGCGACGACGCCGCCAGCTTCGTCGCCAGCGACGGGGCGATCCGCGGCGCGCAACTGGAAGCCGCCCTGCGCGTGCTGCGCGAGCGCCTGCCCGAGGCCCGCCAGGCCAGCGACGTCGAGCTGGCGCAGGCCCTGCTCGCCCGGTGATCGGCCGCGCCCTGGCGCTGCTGTGCGGCCTCGGCCTGGCGCTGGCCGCCGAGGCGGGCGCGGGGCTGCGCCTGGAGCTGGCGGCCGACGGCCTGAGCGCCGCCGAACGCGCCGCCAGCCAAGCCCTGCTCGACGAGGCGCAGGCGGCGCTGCCGCCGCGCCTGCGCGAGCGTCTCGACCGCCGCGTGCGGGTGCGCTGGAGCACGGCGCTGCCCGACGACGCCTACGGCCGGCTGAGCCGGCGCAGCGCCTTCGAGCTGAACGCCCGGCTGCTGCCGGCTCTGGCCGACGGCAGCGCCGCCCGGCAACGCACCGGGCGCAGCCACGGCACCCTGCGCCGCGAGCTGCTGGCCACCCTGATCCACGAACTGGCCCACCTCTACGACCGCGAGCGCGCCTGGAACGCGGCCGAGGCGCGCCTTATCCGCCGCTGCCGGCAGCAGGCGCGTAGCCTCGGCGAGCCCGGCCTGCCCGCCGAGTGCCGCGGCCAGACGGCGCGGCGCTTCACCCTCGGCGACGACCCGCGGCTGCTCGACCTGGCCGGCTGGGCCGAGCGGGTCGGCCGGCGCGGCGCCCGCGAGGCGGACAATCCGCTGTGGCTGCGCAGTCCGGACGCCTACGAGCGGCACAACCCGCGCGAGTTCGTCGCGGTCAACCTCGAATACTTCCTCCTCGATCCCGCCTACGCCTGCCGCCGCCCGGCGCTGTACCGCTACCTGCGCGACCACTTCGGCTGGGCGCCGGCGCCGCGCGCGACCTGCGCCGCGACCCTGCCCTACCTGGACGCCGGCCGCGACTTCGCCCGCGCGCCGCTCGGCCGCCTCGATCCGGCGCGGGTCTACGCGGTGGACTACCTGTACGCCGAGGCCAACGACCAGTGGGTGAGCCGCTGGGGTCACAGCATGCTGCGCCTGGTGATCTGCGCGCCGGGCCGCGCGCCGGGGCCGGACTGCCGGCTGGACCTGCAGGAGCACCTGGTGCTGTCCTACCGCGCCTTCGTCGACGACCTGCAGCTGTCGAGCTGGGACGGCCTGACCGGCGCCTATCCCTCGCGGCTGTTCCTGCTGCCGCTGGCCCAGGTGGTCGACGAGTACACCAAGGTGGAACTGCGCGGCCTCGCCTCGCTGCCGCTGCGCCTGGCGCCGTCCCAGGTGCGCGCGCTGGCCGAGCGCGCCGCCGAACTGCACTGGAGCCAGGACGGCGAATACTGGTTCCTCAGCAACAACTGCGCGGTGGAGACCCTCAAGCTGCTGCGCAGCGGCAGCGCCGATCCGCGCCTGGCCGGGCTCGACAGCATCACCCCGAGCGGCCTGCTGGAACTGCTCGACGCCCGTGGCCTGGCCGACCGCCGGGTGCTCGACGACCCGCGCGAGGCGCTGCGCCTGGGCTATCGCTTCGACTCCTTCGCCGAGCGCTACCGGGCGATGTTCGCCATCGCCCGGCGCCAGCTGGACCTGCCGGTCGCGGCGGTCGAGGACTGGCTGGCCCTGCCGGCCGCCGCGCGGCGCGCGCATTTCGCCGCCGCCGATCTGCGCGCCAGTGCCGCCCTGCTGCTGCTCGAGCAGGCCGCGCTGCGCCGCCAGCAACTGCTCGCCCTCGACGAGCTCAAGCGCCGCCACCTGGACCGCCGCCACGGCGCGGCGCCGCAGGCCGAGCGCACCTTCGCCCGCCTGCTGGCGGAAAGCGGCTTCCTCAGCCGCCCGGCGGAACTGCTCGACGGCGGCTACGGCCTGCCGCAGGCGGAGGAACTGCAGGCCTTGGAACGGGCCAGCCAGGCGCGCCAGCAGCGCCTGCAGGCGCTCGGCGAGCGCCTCGACGGCCAGTTGCGCGCGCTGCTCGACCCGCCCCGGCGCGTCGAACTGGACGGCGGCGCGGCCAACCTCGCCGCCCTCGGCGAGCAGCTGCGCACGCTGCATCGCAGCGAAGGCGGATTGCGGCTGCCGTGAGGGCGCGCGTCACCCCGGCGTGTGCTTTGCGCCACGGCTGCTAGATTCAACGGCAGAGGCGGCGCTCCGGGGGGAGGCTGCCGATGCGCCGGGTCGCGCTCTCGCGCGGCCCGCCCATGCAGGCTCCAGGGGGAGGAACCGTCATGGCGACCCCGACCCGAACGGGTTTCGGACTGGCCCTTGCCGCCACGCTGCTGGCCTTGCTGGTGGTGCTGCTCGGCGCCTATACCCGGCTCAGCCACGCCGGCCTCGGCTGTCCCGACTGGCCGGGCTGCTACGGCTTTCTCGGCGTGCCGATGAGCGAGCACGGGCAGGCGCTGGCCGAGGAACGCTTCCCCGAGGCGCCGCTGGAGGTGGCCAAGGGCTGGATCGAGATGGTCCACCGCTACTTCGCCGGTCTGCTCGGCCTGCTGGTGCTGAGCCTGGCGGTGCAGGCGCTGCGCCGGCGCGTGGCTGACGGTCAGCCGCTGCGCCTGCCGCTGGCGCTGCTGGGGCTGGTGGTGCTGCAGGCGGCTTTCGGCATGTGGACGGTGACCCTCAAGCTGTGGCCGCAGGTGGTCACCGCGCATCTGCTCGGCGGCTTCGCCACCCTCAGCCTGCTGTTCCTGCTCAGCCTGCGCCTGTCCGGGCGCGTCGCGCCGGCTGCCGCACCGCGCGGTCTGCGCCGTCTGGCCGGCGCGGCGCTGGCGCTGCTGGTGGCGCAGATCGCCCTGGGCGGCTGGGTGAGCAGCAACTACGCGGCGCTGGCCTGCGTCGACCTGCCTACCTGCCATGGGCAGTGGTGGCCGGACACCGACTTCGCCAACGGCTTCCACCTGACCCAGCAGATCGGCCCCAACTACCTGGGCGGCCAGCTCGACAGCGCGGCGCGCACCGCCATTCACCTCGGCCACCGCCTCGGCGCGCTGGTCGTCGCGCTGCTGCTGCTGGCGCTGGCCGTGCGGCTGTGGCGCGCCGGGCTGACGCGGCTCGCCGCGCTGCTGGCGCTGGCGCTGGCCGGGCAGGTGAGTCTGGGCATCGCCAACGTGCTGCTGCACCTGCCGCTGGGCGTGGCGGTGGCCCACAACCTCGGCGGCGCGCTGCTGCTGCAGGTGCTGGTGCTGGTCAACTACCGGCTGCGCGTGGTGGCGCCGGCCACGCAGCGCGCCCGGTACGTGGGGGCCGCGCCGCTGGCGGAGTGACGGGGGAGTCCGGCGGATGCGGCGTTCGCGCCGTGCCGGCCGGGAGCGACGGCAACGAGGGGGAGACGAGCATGGCAACCCTGAGCGCAACACGCAGCCGCGCCGGCTGGCGCGACTATCTGGAGCTGACCAAACCCAAGGTGGTGGTGCTGATGCTGATCACCGCGCTGGTCGGCATGTTCCTCGCCAGCGACGGCTGGGTGGCCTGGCCGGTGCTGCTGTTCGGCAACCTGGGCATCGGCCTTTGCGCCGGCGCGGCGGCGGCGGTCAACCATGTGGTGGACCGGCGCATCGACGCGCTGATGGCGCGCACCCGCCTGCGGCCGCTGGTGGCCGGGCGCGTCTCGCCGGCGGCGGCGCTGGCCTTCGCCCTGCTGCTGGCGCTGGCCGGGCAGGCGCTGCTGCTGGCCTTCACCAACGTGCTGACCGCCTGGCTGACCCTGGCCTCGCTGCTCGGCTATGCGGCGATCTACACCGGTTTCCTCAAGCGCGCCACGCCGCAGAACATCGTCATCGGCGGGCTGGCCGGGGCGGCGCCGCCGCTGCTCGGCTGGACCGCGGTGAGCGGCCGGCTGGACGCCGAGGCGCTGCTGCTGGTGCTGATCATCTTCGCCTGGACGCCGCCGCACTTCTGGGCGCTGGCCATCCACCGCAAGGCCGACTACGCCAGGGCCGAGATCCCGATGCTGCCGGTGACCCACGGCGAGCGCTACACCAAGCTGCACATCCTGCTTTACACGCTGATCCTGTTCGCCGTCAGCCTGCTGCCCTTCGTCATCCACATGAGCGGGCCGCTGTACCTGGCCGGCGCGGTGCTGCTCGGCGCACGCTTCCTCGACTGGGCCTGGGCGCTGTACCGTGACAGCCGACCGCAGGCCGCGCTGCGGACCTTCAAGTACTCTATTACCTACCTGTTCGCCCTGTTCATCGTGCTGCTGGTGGATCACCATCTGCCGCCGCCGTGGTGAGTCGCGGCGACCCTGTCCCGGCCGGCGCCGCGCCGGCCACCGTTTCCGCGAAGAGAGCCCATGACCCGAACCCACAAGACCGTCCTCATCCTCGTCGCCGTCGTCGCCCTGGTGCTCGGCCTCACCGTCGGCAAGGTGCTCAACGCGCCGCAGCAGCAGGACCCGGCCGCGCTGCTGGATGCCGGCATCGTCCTGCTGCCGCAGAGTCGCGCGCTGCCGGCGCTGAGCCTGCTCGACGAGCAGGGCGAGGCGCAGGCGCTGGACCGGCTCACCGGCCGCTGGACCCTGCTGTTCTTCGGCTACACCTTCTGCCCGGACATCTGCCCGACCACCCTCGCCGAGCTGCGCCAGCTGCGCGGCCGGCTGCCGGCCGAGCTGCTCGAGCGCTACCAGGTGATCATGGTCAGCGTCGATCCGCAGCGCGACACCCCCGAGCAGCTGCGCCAGTACCTGGGCTTCTACAACGCCGGCTACCACGGCCTGACCGGCGAGCTGGCGGACATCCAGAAGCTCGCCGCGGCGGTAAGCATCCCGTTCATCCCCGGCGATACCCGCCAGGAGCGCTACACGGTGGATCACAGCGGCAACCTGGCGATCATCGGCCCGGACGGCCGCCAGCGCGGCTTCATCCGCGCGCCGCTGAACGTCGACAAGCTGGCCGCGCAGCTGCCGGCGCTGCTGCGCCAGGAGTAGGGCGGAGCACGGCCGCGCGGCCTTTGCCGCCGCCGCGGGTGCCCCGGTGGAAAATCGCTGCGCGGGGTCTCTACCCTGTGGCACGACTGCGGCGCTTTTCCTGCGCGCCAAACGACACAGGGCCACCCCGAGGGGTGGCCCTGTGTCGTTCGTGGTCGGCGCACGGCCGCCGCTTCAGCCGCCGCTGGCGGTTTCCAGCATGGCCTGCTGCATGGCGCGCTTGCGGCGCTCCTCGGCGCGGCGGGTGAAGTACCAGGCGAGGAAGGTGAACAGCGACACCGAGAGCAGGATCAGGCTGGCCACCGCGTTGATCTCCGGCTTCACCCCCATGCGCACCGCGGAGAAGATCTCCATCGGCAGGGTGGTGGCGCCGGGGCCGGAGACGAAGCTGGCCAGCACCAGATCGTCCAGCGACAGGGCGAAGGACATCATCGCCCCGGCGGCCAGCGACGGCGCGATCATCGGGATGGTGATCAGCAGGAACACCTTCCACGGCCGCGCGCCCAGGTCCATCGCCGCTTCCTCGATGGACAGGTCCAGCTCGCGCAGGCGCGCCGAGACGATCACCGCGACATAGGCCGAGCAGAAGGTGGTGTGGGCGATCCAGATGGTCAGCAGGCCGCGCTGCGCCGGCCAGCCGATCAGCTGGGCCATGGCCACGAACAGCAGCAGCAGCGACAGGCCGGTGATCACCTCGGGCATCACCAGCGGCGCGGTGACCAGCCCGCCGAACAGGGTGCGGCCCCTGAAGCGCGGGATGCGGGTCAGCACGAAGGCGGCCAGGGTGCCCAGCGCGGTGGCGGCGATGGCGGTGTAGAAGGCCACCTCCAGCGAGCGCATCACCGCGCCCATCAGCTGGGCGTTGTCGAGCAGGCCGGTGTACCACTGCACCGACCAGCCGCCCCACACCGTCACCAGCCGCGAGGCGTTGAACGAGTAGATCACCAGGAT
>RRZU011518708.1_pt1 | contig 21862 bp, 24 predicted proteins | sample 2165561 | NCBI WGS metagenome assembly RRZU01 (sample SAMN10456909, study PRJNA506462) | wastewater metagenome | isolation source: wastewater sludge | place: USA: Moscow, Idaho | reverse complement strand
GTGGCCGCCCGCAGCTTTTTGCTGATCGACATCAGCGCCAACAACCAGATTCTGGCGGCCAAGGATATCGATGCCGTCATGGAGCCCGCATCGCTCACCAAGCTGATGACGGCTTACGTGGTGTTTGATGCGCTCAAAAGCGGCAAGATCAGCCTGGAGCAAACCTTTGGCGTGAGCGAGCGCGCCTGGAAAATGCCCGGCTCGCGCATGTTCATTCGCCCCAATACCCAGGTGCCGGTGGAAGATCTGCTCAAAGGCATGATCGTGCAATCGGGCAACGACGCCAGTGTTGCCTTGGCCGAAGGGCTATTGGGCAGCCAGGAAGCCTTTGTGGAGCAAATGAACGCCACCGCCAAAAAACTGGGCATGCACAACACTGGCTACCGCAACCCCGAAGGGCTGACGACTGAAGGCCATACCACCACGGCGCGCGACATGGCGCTGCTGTCTACCCGCCTGCTGGCAGATTTTCCGCAATACACCGGTTACTACGCCATCAAAAGCTACCACTACCCCGGCACGCCCGAAACCAACGGCAACAATCGCAATCTGCTGCTGTTTCGCGACCCCAGCGTGGATGGCCTGAAAACCGGCCACACGGCCGCCGCCGGCTACAACCTGATTGCCACGGCCAACCGCCCCTCGCCCGCATCGCCACAGGGCCGCCGCCTGCTGGTCATTGTCATGGGCGCTGCCAGCGAAGCCGCCCGCGCAGAAGAGGCGCTGAAGCTGCTCAACTGGGGCTATGGCGCGTTCGAGAATGTGCAACTGCTGCCTGCCGACCAGGCCGCCACCCAGGCGCGCGTGTGGAAAGGCCAAGCCAAGCACGTGAGCCTGGGCAGCCGCCAACCCATTGTGGTGGCCGTGCCCGCCGGGCAAAGCCAGAACATCACCACCGCAGCCATCGTGCAAGGCGCAAAAATTATCGCGCCTGTTGCGGCTGAGCAGCCCTTGGGCGAATTCAGAGCCAGCTTGGGCGGTCAGCCCATTGCCTCGGTACCGCTGGTGGCCTTGCAGGCCGTGCCCGAGGCAGGCTTTTTTGGCCGCCTGTGGGATGCGTTTTTGATGCTGTTTGCCAAATAAGCAGCTGTCTTTGGAAAAGCTGCTGGCAAAAGCGTTTCGGGCAAGCCCGCAACGCCCGCTGTGCGGTTTGGTTCAGGCATCAGGTTTTGCTTATCAACATCACTGAAAATTGGAAAAGCACATGAGGCTATTTCGCATATTGCTTGTGATTATTTTTGCATCACTGGTCCTTTACACGTTCAGAGTCGTGACAACAGAAGGCTGGAACTTGCTGCCCATCTTTTTCAGCGACATCGCCAAGATGAAATGGCCTGGACAATTCAACTACGACTTCATGCTGATGCTTGTTCTTTCTGCGCTGTGGAGCATGTGGCGAAACAAGTTTTCAGCAGGGGGCATTGCGCTTGGCCTACTTGCTCTGGTGGGCGGCAGTCTTTTTCTTTCTACCTATTTATTTGCCCTGACTTGCAAGCACAATGGGGATATGAAAAAAATATTGTGTGGGCAGCATGCATGATCAACCTGACAATTCGGTTTGTGCAGGCACCGCTTCGCTCAGGCGTTATTTCCTTGATTGATCCATGTCGTATACGGCAACATACACGTCGCATTTGATTTGACCGGCTTGCTCTGGCCACAATGGGGCCGGTGTTGTCGCAGAAAGAAGAGCCATGCAACCATCCTCTCCATCCGCAACACCGGTGATTGATGCCGCTGCATGGCAGGCGTGGCTGGGCCGCAGCGAAACGGTGACCGACACCCTCCACCCGGGGCCGCTGGCGGGCCTTTCTGCCACGATCGATACCGCGCCATTTCAGCCCCTGCCCGGCCAAGCCGTGCCGCCGCTATGGCATTGGGCATATTTTTTGTCGCAAGCGCCCGCCCACAGCCTGGGGCGCGATGGGCACCCGCGGCGCGGCGACTTTTTGCCGCCCGTTGCGCTGCCGCGGCGCATGTGGGCCGGTAGCCGTTTTGTGTTTGAACAGCCCTTGCGTGTGGGTGATGTGGTGCAGCGCACCTCGACCATTGAATCCATCACGCACAAACAGGGGCGCAGCGGTCACCTGGTGTTTGTGACCGTGCGGCACGCTTACCGCATCGGTGCCCAGCCGGATTCAGCCGTGCCTGCCTTGACCGAGTGGCACGACATTGTTTACCGCGAAGAGCCGCCAGTTGTTACCGCTGCACAAACCGCTGAAGCCGTTGCGCAAGCAAATACCGCCTCAAACGTCGCGCCGCCATTTGCGCTCAACGCCCCTGCCAACAGCACCCTGCACGGCCCTTGCGAGCACCAGCCAGACGGCAGTATCTGCCAACGCTGGCAAGCCAATCCCGTGCTGCTTTTTCGCTATTCGGCGCTTACCTTCAACGGCCACCGCATCCATTACGACCAGCCTTACGCCACGCAGGTAGAAGGCTACCCCGGCCTGGTGGTGCATGGGCCGCTGCTGGCGACGCTCATGGTAGATCTGGTGCGCACCCAATGGCCGCAACGCCAGCTGGCAGACTACCATTTCAAGGCGTTGCACCCGGTGTTTGACATTCACCCGTTCAGCCTGCACGCCCGGCAAACCGATGCCAACACCGTCAGCCTGTGGGTGCAAGACTGGCAAGGCCGCCGCGCCATGGAAGCCACGGCGACGTTGCGGGTCGATTGATCCGTGCGCATGACTGAGCCCATGCCCAGGCCTCAACATGAGCGACACATCTTTCACCCCTGAGCAAGACACCGCCCAACTGGTTGCCAATTTGCGCGATGCGGCCATTGCGCGTGGCGAGGCCGATGTGCAATTGCTGCACACCCATATCTCGTGGGTGCTGCTGGCCGGTGATATGGCTTACAAATTCAAAAAACCGTTGAATCTGGGCTTTCTGGATTTCAGCTCGCTGGTGCAGCGCCACGCCGCCTGCATGGAAGAGCTGCGCATCAACCGCCGTAGCGCGCCCGCACTGTATCTGGACGTGTTGCCCATCACCGGCAGCGTGCAGGAACCGTGTATCGGCGGCGAAGGTGTGCCGCTGGACTGGGCCGTGTGCATGCGCCGCTTTCCTGCCCAGGCGCTGATGGCCGATATGGCCGCGCGTGGCCATCTGCGCCCCGCGCACATCGATGCTCTGGTCCGCGCCATCGCCACTTTTCAGGCCCAGGCCGACGTGGCCGCCGTGGACAGCCCCTGGGGCCATGCCGCCGACCTGGCCCGCCTGGCGCAAGATAACCTTGACAGCCTTTTAGCCACCCAGCGCACGCCAGACGAGCGCAAGCAGCTACAACAATTAGAGCAATGGACACACGCACAAACCGCGCGCCTGGCCCCGCTGATGGCCCAGCGCCGCGCCGCCGGTTGTGTGCGCGAAGGCCACGGCGACCTGCACCTGGGCAACCTGCTGTGGTTGCACGGCCAGCCCGTGCTGTTTGACGCCATCGAATTCAACCCCGCCCTGCGCTGGCTGGACACGGCCTGCGACATCGCCTTTTTGTTCATGGACCTGCACGCCCACGGCTTGCCCGAGCAGGCTTGGCGCTTTCTCAACGCGTGGCTGGAACGCAGCGGCGATTACTCCGCCCTGCCCCGCCTGCCGTATGACGCCGTGTACCGCGCCCTGGTGCGTGCCAAAGTGGCCGCTTTGCAAAACCATGCGCAAGACGCCCGGCGCTACATCCATCTGGCTGCCACACTGGCCCGCTCGCGTCAGCCTTGGTTGGCGTTGACGCATGGTGTCAGCGGCAGCGGCAAAAGCAGCCAAAGCCAAGGCTTGATTGAACAGCACGGCGTGGTGCGCGTGCGTGCCGATGTGGAGCGCAAACGCCTTTTCGGTTTGGAGCCGGAGGCTGCCAGCACCGCCATCCCAGGCGGTATCTACACCGAAGCGGCCAGCGACCAGACCTTTGCCCGCTTGCTAGACGTCGCCCGCACCGCCTTGCAAGCCGGCCAGCCCGTGTTGGTAGATGCCACTTTCATCCATCGCGAACGGCGCGCGCCTTTTATCGACCTGGCCCGGCAGCTGGGCCTGCTCTGGTGCATGCTGGCTTTTCATGCGCCAGAAGAGGTGCTGCGCCAGCGTGTGCGCCAACGTCAGGCAAACGGCAATGATGCCTCCGAAGCAGGAGAGGCCGTACTGATGCATCAACTGGCGCATATCGACCCTTTCACCTTGGATGAGCAAGCCCACACCCTGCACCTGGACACCACCCAGCCAGTGAACTGGAGCGCCGCATGGCCGCAGCTGCACAGTTTGCTGGGCTTGGCTGCGGAGCAGAGCTGAACCGTTGCCGCATGCAAGCATTAAACACCGCCGCGCGCTCTTGCCACGTGTGAAGCGGTCAAGCAAACAGCGGGCGCGCCGTTGTCTTTCAGACAATCTGTTTTATCTCGGCGCACATTGAAATACCGCTTGCCAGAACCACATGAAAGCGCTGTATTCATCCCCAATGCATCACCCGCCACAAGCGGCAGGCACACACCATCAACGGCAGTCTTTTGGGCAGCAAGGACATTTGCATGAAACTCTCCATTCTGAACCTGGTTCCCGTGCGCGAGGGGCAAAACTACCAGCAAGCCATGGCGGCTATGGTGGCGCTGGCGCAATATGCCGAAAGCATCGGCATCGAGCGGTACTGGATTGCCGAGCACCACAACATGAAAAACCTGGCCAGCTCGGCCACCTCCCTGCTGATTCAGCATACGCTGGCGCACACCCAAACCCTGCGCGTCGGCTCTGGCGGCGTCATGCTGCCCAACCACAGCCCGTATGTGGTGGCGGAGCAGTATGGCACGCTGGAGACGCTGTATCCCGGACGGGTCGAACTGGGGCTGGGGCGTGCGCCCGGCACCGATATGCGCACTGCCCGCGCCTTGCGCCGCGGGCAGAATGCCTTGGACTTTCCGGCCGAAATTGCCGAGCTGCGCGGCTATTTCGACAACAGCAACCCGGTATCGGCGTATCCATCGGCAGGCTTGAACGTGCCGTTTTACATCCTCGGCTCCAGCACCGAAAGCGCCTATCTGGCCGCAGAGCTGGGCTTGCCCTACGCCTTTGCCTCGCACTTTGCCCCGCGCATGCTGGAAATGGCAGTCAATATCTACCGCCAGCAGTTCAAACCGTCGGCGCACCTGGCGCAGCCCTATGTGATGGTGGGGGTGAACGCCATTGTGGCGGCCAGCGATGAAGAAGCGGCGCGCCTGGCCACCACGCAAACCCGGTTCTTCTTGAACGTGGTCACCAATGCGCAGCAAAACCTGCAACCGCCGCTGGCCTCAGACGAAGACGTGTGGGCCAACCACGCGCAGGCGCAGCGCCCGCCCCATTTCGGCCTCGTGGATTTTCAGCACATTGCGCTGCACAACCAGGAGCGCGCCGTCGTCGAGCAAATGACGGCCTGCTCGCTCATCGGCAGCCCCGCCAGCGTGGCGCAGCAGCTCGACCAACTGCGCGCGGCGGTGCCGTTTGATGAGATGATGGCCGTCAGCTACATTTTTGACGAACAGCAGCAGATGCAGTCGTACCAGCTGCTGAAAGAGGTGGTGGACGAAGTTTAGAAAGGATTGGCATCTAACCAAAAGAATTGAGCCTTGATAACCTTTTGAAGAACAAAAGCCGTTTGAAAGACTTGAGAAAGTTTATTATCGTTCGATTCAATCCTGCCCCGGGCCGTGGTCAAACTTCGTGCCTTTACCAATCGCATAGAATTGACCGCCTGCCACATAATGTACGGTGCGTAATTCGTCAGGTGCGGTATCAAACAGCCAATGTCTGCCGTCAAACACACGGTCATCCGCCCATACCGCTACGATTTCGCCCATAAAGGAGTCATAGTTCTGTTCTTGCTGCGGATTTGGAATCACTTGGCACAACAAATAACCTGTGAAGCCTAAAACCATTGAAATACCGTCTAAAAAAACGCATTTCATAGCAGTATTTTTCTTTCACAAGCGGTTAAAAATAGATAAAATTCATCCATTTAAACTCATTAGCTATAAATCTATTTATGTCCAGACTTGCTCATCTTCGTACATTTTTGGAAGTCTATCGCCAAAAATCCTTTTCTAAAGCCGCTAACGCGTTAGGGATTACTCAGCCTGCGGTAAGCCAACAGGTGCAGGCGTTGGAAGTGTTGATTGGCAAGCCGTTGTTTATTCGGCAATCTCGGGGCGTGGTACCGACCGATGTGGCAAAGGAGTTGGCACATTCCATTTCAGGCAGCATTGATTTGTTAGAACAAAAGCTCACCAGTTTTCGCTTTGGCAAAGTGGTGGGCGGTGTGGTGCATATGGTTGTGCCTGCGGATTTGCTGGGACAAGGTTACGGACAAATGCTTGCACCGCTCACGGCAGACGGTTTTACGCTTCGCCTACAAACAGGCAATCGCACCAAAATTTATCAACTGCTTGAAGAACAACAGGTGGACTTCGCCATTGCGTCATCTCGCCTGAATACAGAACACTATGAATTTGTGGAACTCACGCAAGAATTTCCGCTCATTGTGTTTGCCCCCAGCCTGCAAAGCAAAATCGGAAAAACCCTGAATGAAGATGTGTTAAAACAACTGCCTGTGATTAGTTATGATGAAGAACTTTCCTATTTTTCGCCCTTGTGGCAAAAGCTGTTTGGACATCCGCCTGCTATGCAAGCGGTCATCACCTTGCCAGATATGCGAGCCATTAAACAGCTTGTATTGCAAGGTTTTGGCTGGTCTGTATTGCCCGATTATCATTGTACGTCAGAGCTACAAAACGGCAGTTTGTTTTCGCTGAACAGCAAGCAGGAAAGCATTAGTACGCCCATTTATTTGGTTTGGCACAAACATCGTCAATTATCGCCCAGCCTACACTATGTGAAGTCGTTTATCTTGCAGCAGTTTGGCATAAAATATTGATAAATAAATTTATATCAACTATTTTTTATATTATTTTTATTATCACTAAAAGGCATTTATACTGTCTCCATTCAAAAGGATGGGGAGTAACAAATGCCTTTTATCATTGATTTCTCCATTCTTTTCAATCTCATTATAAAGGTGAAACAAACTTAAGCAGGAGTAATTCAATGAACGCATCATTTTCCCCACTCTTTCAATCTTATACGTTCAACAATGGCACAAGCGTGAAAAATCGCTTAACGGTCGCACCGCTGACGCATTGGTCTTCGGATAAGCAAGGCAATGTAACACAAGACGAATTGGATTTACTGGCAAGTCGTGCAAAAGGTTTTGGTTTATTTATCGCCGCTGCGACAGCCGTAACGTGGAGCGGTCGCGGTTTTGAATGCGAACCCAATGCGATTTCAATGGCAGATTTACCCAGCTTAAAAGCACGAGCAGATGTGATTAAAGCGCAAGGTGCAACGGCAATTTTGCAACTTCATCACGCAGGTTTAGAAGCCGCCCCCAATGCCACCAATGGCGAAGATGTGGTCGCACCAAGTGCGGTCGGAAATGCGAGAGCATTAACCGAAAATGAAATTCTGGACATCATCAACGCTTACGGTAACGCCACAGAATTAGCTATTCAGGCAGGCTTTGATGGTGTGGAGATTCACGGTGCAAACGGCTATTTGTTTCAACAGTTTGTTTCACAAAAAACAAACCAACGCCAAGACCGATGGGGCGGTTCGATTGAAAACCGTATCCGTTTTTCGCTTGCGGTAACCGATGTAGTGATTGCCACTCGAGCAAAACACAACCGCCCCGATTTTATTATCGGCTATCGTTTTACGCCCGAAGAAGAAGGCGAAAAAGGCATTACAATGGCAGACACTTTTGCGTTAATTGATACGTTAAGCGAGAAAGCAATCCAATATCTGCATATGTCGCTACAAGGTTTCTACCACAAAATTCGCCGTGGTGGCGACGTGAACCAAGCGCGTATGCAAGCAATGCACGCACGTTTGCAAGAACGCACACAAGGCAAAGTCGCCCTAATTGGCGTGGGCAAATTAGCCACACCGAAAATGGCGTTAGACGCGTTTAACACAGGTTGGGCCGAGTTCGTGGCGATCGGCATGGGCGTGCTTGCCAATCCGAATTTTGTGGAACTGATTGAAACTGGCAAAGAAGATACTGCGATTGAGCGACCCATCATCCATTTAGGCGCCAAAGGCAATCAATTACCCGAAACGATGTGGCAGGTTTTGGTTAGCGATTTTTTGAAATAAGCAGGCGACTAGAATGCCGTCTGAAAATCTGGTTTCAGACGGCATTCATTATTTATACTAAATATACAAAAACTGAACTTATTTCACTCGATAATTAAATCACTATGTTTTATGAGTAAGAAAAATAATGACAAGAAGTTGGTTTTGTTAAAAATTTCACCGCTCGTTAATATAAATTATTGCTTAATCCTGCCCTGGTCCGTGATCAAACTTCGTCCCTTTACCAATTGCATAGAATTGACCGCCTGCCACATAATGCACAGTGCGTAATTCGTCAGGTGCGGTATCAAACAGCCAATGTTTGCCGTCAAATACGCGGTCATCCGCCCATGCCGCTACGATTTCGCCCATAAAGGAATCATAGTTCTGTTCTTGCTGTGGGTTTGGAATCACTTGGCACACCAGCCAACCTGCGCTGCCTTCTACCATTGGAATATCGAATTCTTCTTGATAAAACAGTGGTAAGTTATCCAATTTATTTGGCATGGTATTTTTACTGTGTTCGCCTACGTATAACACCGTTTCCATTTGCTGAACTGTGGGGATATGCACCACAAAATAGCCGCTTTGCTCCACCAATTTACGTGTGTAGGCTTGCGTGCCAAGATAGGCAATCACTTTATTCGGGCCGCCCAATCCCACCCAAGCGGCGGCCATCACGTCTGCGTCGCCGTTGTGTTTGGCGGAAATCATGGTGGTTGGTCCAAGCTGCAATAAACGATATGCCTTTGAAATTTCTACGGGGTTAATTGCCATTTAAAATTCCTTAAATGATTAGTTTGGAGAAATACTACGACCTACACTCCACGCATCGCCCACTCGGTTGCCTAAGGAAAAATAACCACGGCTAAATGAATCAAAGAAAATCATACCCAATTTGCTCGCGTCCACTTTGCCTTGCGCGTCCAGCACCGATTCATCAACCGATACATTTTTCACGCGCCCAATAATTGTATGGATATGCTCTTGATACAAAATTTCCACCAATTCGCACTCAATTACCAATGTGCTGCCGTCAATAATTGGGGCATTGACATATTTCGCTTTGTGCGCAGTTAAGCCTGATTTTTTAAATTTATCAGGATATTGAAACCCTGAATAAGTACCGAAAAAATCCGCATACGGCATCAATTTTTCAGTCGCCAGCGTGACGGTAAACGCTTTCATCTTTTCAATATTGAGGTGCGTTTTTTTATTGGTATTGATATTTAAATTGATGTAGCCTCCGTGATTTAATGCGCCCCAATGCGAATTCATAAAATTCACACGACCTTCTTCATCATAAGTGCCAATCATAAAAAGCGGTGTTGGGTGTCCGTAGCCAAACTCTCTTGCGGTTAAGTCTTTCATTTTTAATCCTTTTATTGATTGAATGGCGAGATTGTAAAACTGACATTGTTGCTTGTTGATCTCTGAAGCTAAAAATCAGAATTGCATAATTGGCGAAAATAATTCAAAAATTCAGGCTGCCTAAATAATTCAGGCAGCCTGAAAACACAAATTATGCTGATAATACAGCTTGATAACGTGGTACTTGCGCAGCAATTTCATCATTGCTGATATTCAAGCAATTACCCGTTACAAACATTTTGCCGTAATTCATACCCAAATAGCTGGCAATGGTTTCATAGGCAACCAGAAACTCCGACACGGTATGCCCTGCCAAACCGTCTTTTTGGTAGAACTCTTCGCCACCGCCGGTGGTTACGGCCACCATCAGTTCTTTACCTTTCAATGCCTGTTTGTCGCCATACGCCCAGCCATAAGTCAACACATCATCCAGCCATTGTTTCAGCAGCGCGGGCGAGCTGTACCAATACATCGGGAATTGCAATACGATACGGTCGGCCTTTTCTAACACCGCTTGTTCGGCGGTCGCGTTGATTTTGCCGTCGGGATAAAGATCGTACAGATAGCGCACTTCTACGCCCGCTACGTCTGCAGCGCCTTTTGCCAAGGCTGCATTCACGCGGGATTGTTTGATATTCGGATGAACGACCAAGACGGTAGTTTTCATGTTTGAATTCCTTGATTAAAAAAATGTTTCGTTAATATCCAGTTTGGACAGGGTGGTGTTGAGATCGGCAAGTTCCTCTGCGCTTAATTCAATCTCTGCGCCTTTAAAGTTTTCTTCCAAGCGGTGCAGCTTAGTGGTACCCGGAATCGGTACGATATAAGGTTTTTGTGCCAGCTCCCAAGCCAGTACCACCTGTGCTGATGTAGCATTTTTACGCTCGGCAATTTCGGCAATCAAATCCAATAAGGCTTGATTCTGCGCCATCACTTCGGGCTTGAAACGCCCCATCATGCCACGGAAATCACCTTCCTGATATTCCGTGTTCTTCGTTACTTTGCCGCTCAAAAAGCCGTTGCCTAACGGGCTGTAAGCCATAAAACCAATGCCCAATTCATCACACATGGGGAACAAATCCTGCTCGGGCTTGCGCCACATCATGGAATATTGGTCTTCGATAGCGCTGACAGGGCACACCGCATGGGCGCGGCGGATATAGTCGGCAGGCGCGTTGGATACGCCCCAGTATTTGATTTTCCCTTCCGCGATCAACTCTTTCATGGTTTGCGCTACCACTTCGGGCTCGACTTTCGGGTCAATGCGGTGTTGGTAGAACAAATCAATGTAATCTGTCTGCAAGCGTTTGAGCGAACCGTCTAATTGCTCACGAATAGAGGCAGGGCTACTGTCCAAAACCGGCACCGGCTGACCATCTACCAGCGTCATATCTAGCACACCGAATTTGGTGGCAATCACTACCTGATCGCGATGATCTTTCAGCGCTTTGCCTAGTAATTCTTCATTTTCAAAGCCATAAATCGGTGCGGTATCAAACAGATTGCAGCCCAATTCGATGGCTTTATGAATAAGCGTTGTCATCGCCTGGCGATCCACAGGCTTGCCATAACCGTGATCCATCCCCATACAGCCCAGCCCCATCTCTGAAACCAGCAGACCCTGAGTGCCAAGTTTTCTCATTTTCATTGCGAACCCCTTTCAATCCTGAAGCGTCCATGCGCTGGATTGCTTGATTGTGGAGCTTGATTAGTTGCGCGTCAATCTATAAAATAGCAAAACAGTATTGCAAATTTCGCAACTATCATGAACAGATTCAGTGCACTGAAGTTTTTTATCACCGCTGCCGAAACCCTTAATTTTCGTGAAGCGGCGGTAAAGCTCGCCATTTCGCCGTCGGTGGTCACGCGCACCATTGCTGAGCTGGAAAGCCAGCTCGGAGAGCCGCTGTTCAAGCGCAATACCCGCTCGATTGTGCTGACCAGCTTTGGTGAACTGTTTTTGCCCAAGGCCAAACGCCTGCTGGAAGATTCCGATGCCCTGTTTCAGACGGCCAGGGACGATGACGAGATGAGGGGCATTGTGCGGATTACCCTGTTCCGATTGCCCAATCACGAGCGGATTTTGTACGAATTATTGACCGCACTGCGCCCTTATCCCGAGCTGTTGATTGATTGGCGACTGGATATGATGCGGCTTGATACCGTCGAGCACCGCATTGACATCGGCATCCGCGTCGGGCGCGAACCCAATCCGAACTTCATCATCAAATCGGTTGCTCAGGTTCAGCATATCTTCGTCGCCTCCCCCGATTTGCTGGAACGCTTGGGCGCACCGAAAGATTTTGAAGACCTGCGCCAGCGCTATCCGTTCAGCGGCCTGATGAACCCCGAAACCGGCAAAGTGTGGGAATTTATGCTCGATGGCGTGAATACTTTTGTCCCCCGCCATCTCGAATTTTTCAGCACCGACCCCGACACGCAAATTCAGGCTGCGCTGGCAGGAAGGGCGGTGGTACAAGCCAGCGATTTAGCCTGTAAGGAATATTTGGCAAACGGCAGATTGGTAAAAGTTTTACCCGAAATTCAGCAGGAAAAATGGCAGCTTTATCTGTACCGCCCTTATCAGACGATTACCCCGAAGCGGGTGATGAAGGTGTTTGAAGTGTTGGAAAAGGTTTTGCGGAAACATCTTGGATAAAGAAAATGCCTGTCTGAAAGTTTCAACTACATAAAAACTTTCAGACAGGCATTTAAATGCGGACTACGCGTGCGCGCCTATGCGGCGCACACCCGCTTGAACGGGCATTTTATGCGGGCTGAGCTTGTTTACCCCAAACTGGCATTTATACGCTCAATCACTGCATATACTTCGCCAAATACCGCTCAATTTCCTGTGCAAATCTTTTTTGCATTTCACGGTCTCGGTGCAAACCGTGTCCAGAATGCTCAAATACCAGTGCCGTATGCGGAACATTGTATTTCTCTAAAGCTTGATGAATCGGTGTTACCGCTGTAAATGGCACAAGTTTATCCAATTTACCATGAGCAAGTAGGCTTGGCGGACTGTCTTTATCAATCCAATCAGCAGCGTTAATTGGCTTTAAAATCGCCCCAAATTCATCATTTTTGATTTGTTCGGGGGTCATTTTAACGCCTGTCATCACTTCCACCCAAGCTGCTCTTTCGTCTGGCGTGGCATCGGGTTTGTACCATTTTGTTAAATCAAAATCGCCACCACCCACCGCACCATAGACCAATTTGACAGGCACAGGGGCGGTTTTATGGTCTCGATAAGCATAAATCATTGCCAAAGAATGCCCTGCCGAACCGCCAGCGATTGCCATTTTGTCAATGGGATAGCCTAACTGCTCGGCGTATCCGATAACTTTGGAAATAGCAGATTTGATTTCATTGCTCATTTGCAACACGCTGGCATTGTTGTTTTCATTGCGAAGTGAATAATTAACCCCTGCCGAAACATAACCTTTTGAGGCAAAAAATTTTAAAATTTCGGCATCGTCTGCTTTATCCCCTGCGGTAAATCCACCAGCGTGCAAATACACCACCAAGCCATAAGCAGGCTTTTTGGTGTTTGGTAAATACAAATCAAAGGTGTGTTTTTCGCCTGTATCATAAGGCAAATCGCTTTTGATGATGGGCGGTGGGGCATTTTTATCAACCGTCAAAAGCGTTGGTTGGCGAAAAACCGATACACCAAATCCCACCGCAAATGCCAATAAAAACACGCCCAAAGCGATAAAGCTTTGTTTTAATCGTTTCATCAAAATAACTTACCGCCCAATAATAAATCCAAAAACAAATCTTTAATCAGCAAACCAATAATAAAGCCCAAAATAGCCAGTATGATTAACATCTTGTGAAATAGGGTAATTTTGCTCATTGCACTTTCACATCTTGCCAATTTGGATTGTTGGTGATTTCGGTGAGCATTTGCCCTGCATTGCTGTCATTTTGCAAATGATACATAAACCAAGCGGTACGATAGCCATCTGCCCAAAACTGCATATTGTCATGGTCTGCCCCAATGCGTCTTGCCATGAGTTTAGGTGCATTGATTTTGTTGTACATTTGGGTCATTTTGTCCAATGGGCTGACCAGTTTCATTTCAAAATCGCCTTTTGTCCCTGCAATCACCATCGTAGGAATCTTGATTGCGTCCAATTTATACGCAGGATAATTGTTTTTTTGTGCCAATTCTTCATTGACAGGCGAAACAGCAATGGCGGTTTTATAATGCTGACGATATTGCTCATCAGCCATGGCGGTAAAAACTGCTCCACCACCTTGCGAAAAGCCTGTAATGCCAATTTTATTGGTGTCAATTTTTTGGTATAGCGGACTGTTTTGATTGTTATTTTCGGACAACAAAAACGCCAAAGACGCATTGGTAGATTTGCCACTATTGGTCGCTTGGTCTTCGTTGCCAATCACAATAAAGCCCCAAGAAGCAAAATGCTCTAGCACCACAGGATAACGGCTGGCTGAAATACCTGTACCATTGGCAAATACAATTACAGGATATTTTTTATTGTTATTTATAGCATTAGGATAATACACGGTGAATTTTTCAGCAGGTTTGGCGGTCAAACTTTCATATTTGGCAATTGAAAATCGCCCAGTTTGAGCGTATTGGCTTTCAATTTTGCCAATCTGCTGTGTGAACGGATACTGCTCTCGCTTGACCGTGTCGCCTTGTATGGCTTGAATGGTTTTTTGTAGTTTTTCAATACTTGTGGCAGAACAGCCAGCCAAAACGGTCAGCGTGGAAATTGCTAAAATTGTGGCTACAGTTTTGATTTTCATAAAATTATTCTCTTAAAAAAGCAGTATTTTAGCCGCTTTTGTATCAAAAATATGTTGTCGGCATGTTTGGGGGTGAGAATTTTTTTCAGGCTGTCTGAAAATCAATGCTTGATTTTCACATCTTGCCACAGCGGATTACGAGCGATTTCGGCATTGTTGCCGATAAAGGCTTGTCCAGCTTGTTGGTCATTTTGCAGATGGTACATAAACCACGCCACCATATAGCCATTGCCCATATACAACATTTCGCCATGCCCTGTGTCTTTTCGTCTTGCGAGTACGCTCAAGCCATTGTTATTTAAGCCATTAAATTGAGATAAGGTCTTTTCAGGATTTGCTAAAAATTTTTCTGCACCTGTTGTACCCGTCATCAAAAAATACGGTACTTTTAATTTTGCCACTTCATCATGTCCTGCACTGGCTGAGAATACCGCTTTATATAAATGGCTATTGGGATAATAAATCGCAGCGCTCACTGCTCCCATTCCACCTTGTGAATGCCCGGCCACTCCGATTTGTTGGCTGTTGATTTTATTAAAAAATGGGCTATTTCTATCTTGATTGAGGGCAAGGGCGAAACCCAAAGTTTCACTGGTCGATTTACCAAACATCGCACTCTTATCATTATTGCCTACAACGATAAAACCCCACGATGCAAGGTGTTCAAATACAGGCTCGTATTTATCAAAGGTAATGCCTGTACCATTTGCCATAATCACCAAAGGATATTTTTTGCCACTCTTCGCTATGTCGGTCGGGTACCAAATTTTGTACGTTGAATACTCTTTTTGACCGCTGGCAAAAGTCTGGCTCGATACTGCAAAGCTGCCATTTTGCATATAGCGTTTTTCAATCGGTAATTGGATGCTGGCATTTTGTTGGTAATTGGCAGGTGCAGCGACAAAGGCTTGATTTCCCACACAGGCAGTCAGGCCGCTACTCAATAGTGTTAAAGCTAAAATTTTCCCAAAATTCATCATATTTTTTCTTGTCATGCTATTAGATGTGTTTCAACACGCCACAAAGGTAACAAAAACGATTTTGTTGCCTTTGTTCTAGCGGCCGATTAACGCTGAAAGCGCGAATGGTTTTGATATTCGTGACGCTTAAAACGCGGGTCTTGTTGGCGGCGTTCGCGAATATCATTGACGCGTTCGACACGCTCCCGCTGTGAGGGGCGGTAACTGCGCGGCAAGGGTTTGTAGTCTTTATCGTAATACAAGCCATCGCCGACATTGTAAAAAACATAAGCAAGCCCGCCGACGGCGGCAGCCGTTGCCACCGCATTGGCGGCATGATTGTCTACTGCACAGCCTGACAGTGAACCGACAGCAACGGCAGCTGTTAAAAAGGCAGCGATGGTTTTTTTGCGTGAAAAAGTCAATACGTTCATCATGATTCCTTAAAGGTAAAAAGCGGTTATACCGCCAGCAAAAACGGATAACAGAGCCGTCTGAAAATGTTATTTACAAGCTATGCCGCCGATTTTTTCCCGATCGTCCAGCAGCTTCAGGCGGCATACGACTTTACTGTTGCCGCCAACCACTGCGGCACCTGTTTCGCTACGGATGATTAAAGGTTCTTTTACGCCGAGCGCCATAGAAGTGCGCGCAATGCTATCAATAAACCGTGCAGAAAAATCCGTATGGTTTTCGGCAATTTTCAAAGGCTTTTCAGCCGCTGCTGCCGGTAGGCTCAACAACAGTAAAGTGGTAGTTAAAATAAATTTCATCATGCTTAACGGCGATAGTAACGGCGGTCATCATTCTTGTTGATTTGAGTGCCGACCACGCCGCCCAAAGCCGCACCGCCTAAGACTGCACCCGTATCGCCGTCACTCAGAAGATGGGCTGCGGTACCGCCGATAACCGCACCTGCCACCATTTGACGCTGGGTCTTATTCATGCCGCAGGCGCTCAGGGAAACGGCAGCCACCAGAATCAAAGTCATTTTTATCATTTTGTTTTTCATCAAATTATTCCTGTTTTAAGTTGAAAAGTGATACACTTGTTTCATTAAGTTGGCGCATTGTAGGGATGGCTGCCCGCAAGTGTCAACACAACTGCGGCAAACTGAAACAAAAACGGAAATCTGTAGCATGAAACCAAGCAAGACAAATAAGAAAACCCTGAATGTAGTGGTAAAACAAAGCATCACTCAGGCATTGTTGCAGCTGATGCAGGCTGAATCTTTCGAGAGCATCAGCATTACCGACATCACTAAGCGGGCGGGGGTAAGCAGGGTGTCGTTTTATCGGAATTTTGATTCAAAAGAAGATGTGCTCATCAAACATCTGCACGAACATATTTTGCTGTTTCTGCAACGGCTGGATCCACCCACCGTTCATACTATCTTTGTCCGCATTTTTGAGTGGGCGAACGAAATGGGCGAGGTCATTGAATTGCTGTATAGAAGCGACTTGTCACATTTGTTATTGCAATTTGTCCGCTATTGTTGCGGCCCCAGGCCGGAATTGGATAATGCCACTGCCTATCATAATGCTTTAGTGATGGGTATTTGCTTCGGAGCATTGGATGAGTGGATACGGCGCGGGCGAGTGGATTCTCCGGAAACCATGGCCGCTTGCGTGAAAGAAAATTTGCTGCGTGTCGTAGGGAAATGGGATGAAATGGCGGAACAGGACGGATAACATGCAAATGCCTGTCTGAAAGAATTACCCTTTCAGACGGCCTCCCCCATTTTCCCCGCCAACCATTGGGCAAAACTGTTCACTACCGGCACCGCGCCGCGGTTTTTGTAATACAGCAGCGAAAGCGTGGAATCGGGAATCTGCCAATCGCTTAACACCTCCATCAATTCAGGGTAACGCTTCGTCGAAGTGGTGAACAGCATACCGATACCCACGCCTTGCTGAATCAGCTTTTCCACCAGCAAAAAGTCATTACCGGCCACTGCGGCCATCGGCATGATTTCCACTGTCCCGGAGTACGACGCGGTGCTGCTGGAAGGTGTGGCTTAATCATCGTTAAGGTGGGCGGGAATGCCCGCCTAAATACGAGCTGTGAGCTTTCTCAAAACACTTATGGACAAGGATTGCTGATTTCTGCATGAACAGCATCAATCGCATCCAGCACGTCCTGGCTCAGCACCACATCTGCGCTGGCGATGTTTTCGGCGAGTTGCTCCAGCGTGGTGGCGCCGATGATGTTGGCGGCAACGAATTTTTGTTGCGACACGAATGCCAGCGACAGCGCGGTCAGGCTCAATCCCGCCTGTTCGGCGATGTGTGCGTAGCGTTCCACAGCGGCAAAGCCTTGGGGCTTGGTGTAGCGCTGGAAGCGCTCAAACAGGGCGAGGCGGCTGCCTTGGGGTTTGGCGCCGTGGCGGTATTTGCCGCTCAACACGCCAAATGCCAGCGGCGAATAGGCAAGCAGCGGCATATTTTCGCGCAGGGATAATTCGCTCATGCCGACTTCGTAGCTGCGGTTGAGCAGGTTATAGGGATTTTGTATGCTTGCTACGCGCGGCAGGTTAGGCTGGTTTTCGTGCAGATTCAAAAAGCGCATCGTGCCCCACGGCGTTTCGTTGGACAGGCCGTAGGCGCGGATTTTGCCCTGTTTAACCAGTTCGTTCAATGCGGACAAAATTTCTTCAAAAGGCGTAAATGCGTCGTTTTCGGGCAGCGCGGAAATGCCGAGTTTGCCGAAATAGTTGGCTTTGCGTTCCGGCCAGTGCAGTTGGTACACATCCAGATAATCGGTATTCAGGCGTTTCAGGCTGGCATCGCAGGCTTCCAGTATTTGGGCGCGTGAAAAATCGTTGCCGCCGCGAATATAGGGGTCTAATCCGTTGGCATTGTTGGCTGTGGGCCCGGCGATTTTGCTGGCGAGTACAAAATTATCGCGTCTGCCGCGCTTGGCAATCCATTCGCCAATGATTTGTTCGGTGCGCGTGTAGGTTTCTTTGCAGGGCGGCACGGGATACATTTCGGCCGTATCGATAAAGTTTACGCCGTGGGCGAGGGCGTAATCCAATTGCGCATGGGCCTGCTCCGGCGTATTTTGTTCACCCCAGGTCATGGTGCCTAGACAGATTTTGCTGACCTTGATGCCTGTTGTGCCAAGCGTGCGTTGTTCCATGGATTCTCCTTGATTTGAAAAAAGGGTTTGGGCTTGCAGAAATTCGCAAGCGCATTGTTTAGGCAGTTTTTCAGACAGCCTGAATGTTTTTTGCCAACGCTTCGTTTATCTGAATGTATTTTCAACACCACCAACACTGCTTTTTTTCGCCGATTGTGTGCGGTGTGAATACAATGTAAAGGCTGCAAGCGGGCGGCTTGGCAGATCGCAGTCATCAAAAAAGAAGTGAGTAGGCACTTGCCATTGATATGGCAAGTAACGGTGTATCTGTTCGCAGGGTGGCTCATCCGGTGGGTGCTGCCGCAGTTGCGGTGGAGGATGCTGCCATACCGATAGAAGTGGATTTATGCATGGGGATCTATCGGCAATCCCATCAAGCTTTCGGTATAGGGCAGAACCAGAAATTTGTTGACAGCGATCAGTTCGCCGGCTTTTTTCATTTTATCGCTGGGGATGGAATAGAGTTTGGATAAATCTTCCAGAATGCTGTGGCTGATTGTGCTATCGGGATTTTTATTCCTGATAAAAAGCAAGGTGGTGGCGCCTATGCCCATCAAGGTGTAGCCGTAATTCTGCGTGAAATGTTGAATGAGTGCGTAGTTTTGACGTGGTTGAAGGTCATCGTTGAAATAACCGTTGATCATGCGCGCGAAAAGATCGCTGGAATTTTGCGTGGGCAGCAGATAAATGGGGATATCTTCGTTTATCGGCAGATGCGAACCCATTGTGAGTTTGCGAAAGACCTCAAGCTCTGCATTATTGTCATAGTTCAATACGCCAAAGCAATCTTCCAAACGAAGAGATTTGGCGGGGTCGTTCAAACGCTCAAGCAAAAACTGGTAGTGCGCCAGTGGCACGTCGCTTTCGCCATGCTGGGCGATATAGGCCTCTTGGTCAAACCAGAAGTCATCCGTCTGCGCATGCATATTGGTGTAAAAACACTGCTCGGTATTTTCGTGGATGAAAAGAGGGAGGTAATCAGGGTGTTCTTTTCTCAGATGGCTGTAGGCTTTGAAAAGCGCCTTGCTGCTGCCCCCCGCATTCAACGTGGCGAAATGGTGGATTTTGTTGCTGATTTCCGAGTATTGATTTTTCTTTTCGGGGTAAGCAAACCGAATGTTTCCCGTCGAATCTTTAAAGACCTTGACGATGGCTTTAAGGGTTTGAAACATGCGCGCTCTCCACGGGTGTGCTACTTTGATTATATCGATGGAGGGGTCAAGGGAGCGTATGTGCAGTAGGCGCAGTCACGGGCTTGGGCGCGGTAGCCGATGGCGAGGTACGTGCTGTGCAGCAAGACGAAACGGAATGGGAGAAGCAGCCATAAAAAAACCCCGGTGACGTGCATCGGGGTGGGATTGAAGCCGGGGCGGGGGCGGGATCGGCATCGACCAACAACTGAAAAGAATGCAATGAATGCACCTTTGTATTGCAGCGGGTGTGAAATGGACCAAAGCAGGGAGCGTGTCCCTGCTGGTGGTCGAAAAAGCCGCTTATTTACCCTGCGTCAGCGTGGTGTAGCTGGTGATCAGGTTTCGGTAGTCGGGGATGTGGTTGTTGAATAGCGCGCCCAAGCCTTCGATGTCGTTGCGCCAATCGCGGTGCAGCTCGCAGGCGGCGCCGAACCAAGTCATCAGTTGCACGCCTGCCTGGCTCATGCGATTCCATGCCACATCGCGGGTGATGGGGTTGAAGGTGCCGGAGGCATCGGTAATCACAAATACATCGTAGCCTTCCTCAATGGCAGAAAGCGCGGGAAATGCGACACAGACTTCGGTTACGACGCCAGCGATGATCAGCTGTTTCTTGCCGGTGGCTTTTACTGCCTTGACAAAATCCTCGTTATCCCAGGCATTGATTTGGCCTGGCCGGGCGATGTAGGGGGCATCGGGGAAGGTTTCTTTCAGTTCGGGCACCAACGGGCCGTTGGGGCCGTTTTCAAAACTGGTGCTGAGGATGGTGGGCAGGCCGAAGTATTTGGACAGATTGGCGGTTGCCAGCACGTTGTTTTTGAATTTATCGGGCTCAATGTCGCGCACCAGCGAGAGCAGACCGGCCTGGTGGTCTACCAGCAGCATGGCGGCGTTGTTTTTGTCGAGGCGGATATAGGGTTTTTTGTTGCTCATTTGGGTTGCTCCTTGAATGGGGTTAACAAAAGAAAGGGGTTCCCTTTTGGGGCGTTGGGGCTATCCGAAATCCGGCATTGAGCCGAGGCAGAAACAGGGGCGTTTCAGATCAATCGGCAATCTGGCCAAAGCGCCCGCTGTTGAAGTCGTCAATGGCCTGGCGGATTTCGGCCTGGCTGTTCATCACAAAGGGGCCGTATCCCACCACGGGTTCATCAATCGGCTCGCCAGCCAGCAACAGCAAGCGCACGTTTTTGCCAGCGGCTTGCAGTTCCAGCCCGCCGCCGTCGTGGCTGAGGGTCACGAGCTGCCCGGCATGTGCGCTTTGGCCGTTGATGATGGCCTCGCCATCTTGTACCAGCAGCAGTGTGGTCCACCCTTCGGGCTGTGGCAGGCTGGCGGCCTTGTCCGCGTTGAGGCGCACATCCCACACATGCATGGGGGTGTATGTTTCGGCGGCGCCTTTGCTTTGGCCCAACTGGCCAGCAACCAGGCGCACCTGGCCTGCGTCATCGGCCAGTGCCACGGTGGCGATGGTGTCAGCGGTAATGCCCTGGTAGTGCGCCGGGGTCATTTTGTCTTTGGCGGGCAGATTGACCCACAGCTGCACCATCTCGAACGGGCCGCCGCGCTTGCTGTACGCTTCGGAGTGAAACTCGGCGTGCAAAATGCCTGCGCCGGCAGTCATCCACTGCACATCGCCTGCGCCAATCACGCCGCCCGCGCCCGTGCTGTCGCGGTGTTCCACTTCACCGTCGTACACAATGGTCACGGTTTCAAAGCCCCGGTGGGGGTGGGTGCCCACGCCTCGGCGATGCGCATCGGGGTTGGGGCTGAAGCTGGTGGGCGCGGCATAGTCCAGCATCAGAAAAGGGCTGCGCTCCTGCGCGCCTTGCCCATAGCCAAACATGCCCTGCACCGGAAAACCATCGCCCACCCAGTGGCGGCCAGGGGCGTTTTTGATATCCCGTACAGATTTGAGAGTGGTGGCGGCGGTGACAGTAGCAGTGGTCATGAAAAGACTCCTTGTTGAAAAAACAGCCGCATCCCGTGCGGCATGATTGAATGTTATGGATGAACAATGGCTTTGAAAAGAGGGCAAAATAAGCCATAGCGTTCTATATCAAGAACAATGCGTTAACCCAGGCCGCATCCCGTGCCCTTGCCCATCCGCACTGAAACAACAAGCACAGCTCCCGACATCGCCCTCTGCCCCATGCAAGATCTGAACGACCTCGCCTACTTTGCCGCCGTAGCCGATCACGGCGGCTTTGCCCCCGCCAGCCGTGCGCTGGGCGTGCCCAAATCCAAACTCAGCCGCCGGGT
>RRZU012458687.1_pt1 | contig 21867 bp, 19 predicted proteins | sample 2165561 | NCBI WGS metagenome assembly RRZU01 (sample SAMN10456909, study PRJNA506462) | wastewater metagenome | isolation source: wastewater sludge | place: USA: Moscow, Idaho | reverse complement strand
TGGTTGGTGAAATGTAACGACATCATCACCATGCGCGCTACCCAGAAGAAAATGATGTCAAACCCAGTGATCAATACCGATGTTGGCAGGAACGTTTTCAGTTCTGGCGTTTCATCCGGCCAGCCCAAGGTGGAGAATGGCCAGAGCGCTGATGAAAACCAGGTATCCAGCACATCATCATCTTGTTTCAGATTGCAGTTGCCGGTAAGTTTCTGTGCTTCTTCCAGGTTATGCGCCACAGTGACGTTGCCATCTTCGTCATACCATGCTGGGATACGGTGCCCCCACCATAATTGTCGTGAAATACACCAATCCTGAATGTTCTCTAGCCATTGGTTATAAACATGCGTCCAATTATCCGGTGTAAACTTAATTTCGCCATTGGCAACGATTTCTAGTCCACGCTTAGCTAGGCTTTCCATCGCGACATACCATTGATCCGTCAGCATCGGCTCGATGATGGTATTGGTGCGATCGCCTCGTGGAGCCATCAGCTTGTGAGGTTTGGTCTCAACCAGAAAACCTTGCGCATCCAGATCGGCAATGATTTTTTTTCTGGCCTCAAAACGATCCATGCCTTGATATTCGGTTGGAGCCATATCATTGATTTTTGCGTCCAAGGTAAAAATGTTGATGGGCACCATTTGGTGCCGCTGTCCCACCAGATAATCATTAAAGTCGTGTGCTGGAGTAATTTTTACACAACCGGTACCAAATTCCAGATCGACATAAGAGTCCGCGATAATTGGAATAGTGCGCTCACATAGTGGTAGTCTGAGGTGTCGCCCAACCAGATGTTGATAACGCGGGTCCTCGGGATGCACGGCGACGGCCACATCACCCAGCATGGTTTCTGGGCGGGTAGTGGCGACAATTAAAGCGTTCGTTTGTTCTGTGCCAGAACCATCCGTTTGTTCCAATGGATAGCGAATGTGCCACAATGAGCCATTTTCTTCAGTTGCAATGACTTCCAGATCGGATACGGCAGTTTGCAAAACAGGATCCCAATTCACCAGCCGCTTGCCGCGATAAATCAATCCTTCACGATATAAGCGAACAAATACTTCAGTGACAGCGCGTGATAATGCGTCATCCATGGTAAAACGCTCGCGTGTCCAGTCACAAGATGTACCCAGACGTCGCATTTGCCGGGTGATGGTAGAACCAGACTCTTCTTTCCATTGCCATACCCGTTCTAAAAATGCTTCCCGGCCCATTTGGCGTCGATCGAGATTCTGCTGATCCAGTTGACGCTCAACTACAATCTGCGTGGCAATACCGGCATGATCAGTGCCTGGTTGCCATAAAGTACTGTGCCCTCGCATGCGGTGATAGCGCGTTAGTGCATCCATTAAGGTGTGCTGGAATGCATGCCCCATGTGTAATGTGCCTGTAACATTGGGAGGTGGCAGCATGATGCAATAGGCGGAGCGATCTTCAGTGGCAGTAGGTTTGAAATATCCGGCTGATTCCCATTCGGAATACCAAAGATTTTCAATATGCTTAGGGTCAAAACTTTTTTCGAGATCCATGAAATTTTAAGGGTGTAAGTGTTGCTAAGAAAATAGCCATTATACTACTGGATGCCATACCCGCGTGCAGGACAAGAGACGCAGGTTATTTAGATGCAGGTCGACATATCTATTACTACAGTGGGGTAGACATAACTAACTATTTGCAACGGTTATTTGATTTGATTGGTCAATCGAACTTCCAAAGCGTTTGCCAGCGCCTTTTTATTCAGAGTGTCCATTTCGATATTGGCATCTCTTAACGCGGCATCGAGTATTAGCTGGATCGGTGTTAGGCGTACTGGCTGCAGTTGAATTACGGACGGGTGAAGTACCACCACTTCACTCAATAGTGGTATTGTACCTGCATCCATGGAGGCTGTTTTGTCGGCATGCTGCGCGCTTGCAGAGAGTGTGACGTTACTTATTGCAGGAGTGATTTTACCTTGACTCTGATATTTGTTGAGTAAGCTACGAAATTTCTCCAGTATTGCAGCATCATCAAAATCGATTGTAGGTTTATTCTCATCCATGATAGAAGAAGCGGCTGTTAATGTGGATCGAGCTGTTCATTTAGATGGTAATGTTGTATCTCATAACCGACATTCTTATAAAAACGGTAGCGTTCGCGTGCTGCCAGTTTGTCCTCATGAGAAGTGCCTGCAATCTCGATTAATCGCTCAAACTGATCCAATAAATTTGGAGGTTGATCATGCAGATTAATCAACACATCAAACTGAGAGCTCACTTGAATTTGATTACTTAAAATCACCGGCGTTACACCTACCAACTGATCACTGTCAAGGATATTGCAATGCGGAATAAAGCTGGTAGGTGAAAACGTCCATAGTAATTCATCTAACTGATCTAGCAATGTTGATCCGGGCGTGTAAATCAATATTTTCATATTTTTCTGTACTGCTTTGGCGCAAAGCCGACACGTTGTTTGTAACTTATTGCTTGATCCCGAGTAGAAAATAATATGTGTCATAAAAATCAATGCATTGAATTTAGACTGATAGAACTCTAGCTAGAAGCCCTGGATTGTGCAATCAAGAATTGTGTTAATAACGGCACTGGTCGGCCGCTTGCTCCTTTATCTTTACCTGATTTCCAGGCTGTTCCTGCAATATCCAGATGTGCCCAGCGGTATTTCTTGGTAAATCGGGATAGGAAGCAAGCAGCCGTAATAGTTCCTGCAGTTCTTCCTCCGATATTAGCGATATCTGCAAAATTGCTTTTTAGTAAATCCTGATATTCATCCCATAAAGGCAGTTGCCAAGCACGATCAGCTGCTTGTTCTCCGGCTTCTAATAATTCTTGCGCAAGCTTGTCATCATTACTCATCAGGCCGGTGGTGAGATTGCCTAATGCAATTACGCAAGCGCCTGTCAAGGTGGCGATATCAATCACTATTTTGGGGTTATAGCGTTCGGCGTAGGTTAATGCATCGCATAAAATCAGGCGTCCCTCTGCGTCGGTATTTAAAATTTCAATGGTCTGGCCGGACATGCTGGTTACTACGTCTCCAGGTTTTGTCGCGTTACCGCTGGGCATATTCTCGGTTGCTGGAATGATTGCAATCAGATTGATCGGTAATTTCATTTCGGCAACTGCAAGCATCGTTCCTAACACGCTACCGGCTCCGCTCATGTCGAATTTCATTTCATCCATTTCAGCAGCAGGCTTGAGCGAGATGCCGCCGGTATCAAAAGTCACTCCTTTACCAACTAAAACAATGGGGTGTTCTTTTTTACCCAATCCATAGTATTCCAGCACAATTAGCTTTGCTGGTTGTTCGCTACCGCGGGCAACAGAGAGGAGAGATCCCATACCTAACTTTTCCATATCTTTTTCATCTAATATGGATGCCTTGAGCTTATACGTTTTGGCAAGATCTTTGGCTTGCGTGGCAAGATAAGTGGGGGTACAGATATTCGGAGCAAGATTGCCCAAATCTTTTGTAAGATTCATCCCATGAGCAATAGCTAAACTTTGTTGCATGGCCTGTTCACACGCGATGAGTTCTTCTTGAGTATCGATGCAAAATAATATCTTGCGTAATTTGCTCTGATTGTTCTCGGGCTTGCTTTTTAGCTGATCAAATCGGTAAATGCTGCTGATTGTAGCAATGACGGTTTGAGAGATTTTCCAATCATTTGTGCGCACTTTATTAGGAAAGTCAGATAAAAACAGCATGACATCAGCCACCGCTGTTTTGTGCAAGGCATTTAACGTTGAATTGATCACCGCTAAGAATGTTTTTTCATTAAATTCCTGCTCTTTTCCTAACCCAATTAATAAAATTCTTTTAAATTGCGTACCCGGAACATTATGAAGTAACAGGGAAGTATTCACTTTTCCGTCGATATCACCCGACGTAAGTATGTTTTTAATATGTCCTTGTGTAATTTTGTCCAATACTTTTGCCGACTCAGTCATTTTTCTTGATTCGAAAATTCCAACCACAGCACAGGCGCCTCGTTGTTTCTCAGGGGTTCCAAATTTAATTCCAAAATCCACGTTTAACTCCTTTATCAAGAATGTCCTTTCGAACAATTCATTAGTTTAGTATTTATCCAGTTGATTGTCTTATAACTGCTTTGTTCCAAATAATCAAAACAATTTCTACGATAATCTAATCACATACTTTGGTTGGAAAATAAGCGCCTAATTATAGAGCTAAGAAGTATGGTGAATAATTTGAGGAGTTATAGTAGATAGTCCTTGTGAAAATAAGACAATATGCTGTGTTATGTATTATAATGAAAGCATAATCAGTATGTTACTCGATAGTATATAAGCATTGTATAACAATAAGGGCGATAAGTGATTGACGATGTATTGAAAAGAAGATTAAATTTTTGTGCAACGTTGCCGAGTTTGCCTGCAGTCGCTGTCAAAATAATTGAACTGGCGAATGATCCTGATGCCGATATCGGAGCTGTTTGTCAATATATTTCAATGGATCCGGTGCTTTCTGCAAAATTACTTCGTACTGCTAACACGCCATTGTATAAATCCCGTCGGATTGCGACAAATATTCGGCAAGCTGTCAGTATACTTGGCACGCATACCGTACTTGTTATTGCCCTATCTTTTTCCTTGTCAAATTCCCTAATAAAAAGCCCTTTATCGAGCCAGGGCTCCGCTTTTGATAGCAATATTTTTTGGCGCAGGTCGATAGCTACAGCGCTAGCTAGCCGTGCGTTTGGGGAAAAGCTTGAGTTGAATTTTCTGGATGATTTATTTCTAGCAGGCTTAATTCAGGAAATTGGCATCCTTGCATTTTGGGTTATCATGCCGGAAGAATATGGACAGGTTTTTGCATCGACTACTGATCATGATACATTGCTTAAAAACGAGCGTGAGGCATTTGGGGCTGGACATGATGAATTAGGGTATGCTTTGCTCAAAAAATGGCATCTACCTGATTACATAGCTTTATCCTGCATTAATAGCCACGCTCAGCCGGAACCGAAAAACTTAGGTCCAACCTTGCAGGCATGCTTGGCAGTTTCTCGTTATATGGCGGATTATTTTTTGTACCCTCATGATGCTGATAAAATAGCCGCCTTAAATCAAGCGGCACAAAACTGGCTGGGATTTGATACGAATGTACTCATTGATGTTATTAAAATTATGGAAGTCGGGTTGAGTGCTGTTGAGGATTTGTTTGAAATGACGTTGCATGATTCGTCAGAGGTCAATGGGATTCTAGCTGAAGCTAAAGAATTGTTGATGATCCACAGTCTATCCAGAATCAGGGACTTGGAAGATAAGTCGCAGCGCGATGGATTGACAGGCGCTTATAATCGTACGTATTTTGACGATACATTACGACGAGAATTTAATCTGGCAACACAATATAATTTGCCTTTGACGGTTGCAATCATTGATCTTGATCATTTTAAACATGTCAATGATACTTATGGCCATATTGCGGGGGATTCTCTTTTGGCCGCTGTAGTAAAAACGGTTTTTGACCAAATCCGACAAGATGATACCTTGAGTCGTTATGGTGGTGAAGAATTTGCTTTGATTCTTCCGGGAACGCCCCTTTCTGCCGCAAGGAACTTAATTGCACGCCTAAAAGATTCGATTGCCGCAATTTCGTACAAATTTGATAGCAGCAGCATTATTCAGATTACTGCCTCCATAGGGGTCGTTTCATATCATGAAAATGCTGCACATTTTCATGATGCAAAAGACTTAATTAAGGCTGCGGATTCAGCGCTCTATGCAGCTAAACATGCGGGTCGCAATCAAATTATAGAATGGAGTCCTGGCTAGACCAAGCCCATAAATATTACTTATGAATCTAATTATCCAAGGGCTGGACGTAAATAACAGCGATTTACGGTCTGTTGCAAAATTATCTCATGCAGATGGAATTGAGCGGATTACCGGTCAAGCATTCCGTTTGACAAACGCGATGCAGTCCAATGATATTCCAGAGTATTGTTCGCACTCGGAATTGGATTGTGCGTTTATAACCCCTGAGCAAAAGCTTTCCGATATTAAATTAATTGTAATGGACATGGATTCCACGTTACTGGCAATTGAATCCATAGACGAAATTGCGGATATGCAAAATATCAAGCCTCAAGTTTCAGCTATTACACAACAAACGATGAAAGGCGAAATAAGCTTTGAAGAAAGCCTGACACGCCGAACTTGGTTATTGCGAGGCGTGCATCAAGATGCTTTGCAAAAGGTCTATGATGAACGTGTCAGACTCAGTTCCGGTGCCGAGAAAATGTTACAGCAGGCCAAACGATTTGGCATACAGACAATGGTGCTCTCTGGTGGTTTTACATTTTTCACCGAACGGATTAAAGAAAAACTGGGGCTTGATTTTGCGGCTGCCAATGTACTAGAGATTGAAAATAATAAATTGACCGGAAAAGTGGTAGGAGAAATTATTGGCAGACAAGGAAAGGCGCAAGTATTAAAGCAGGTGCGTGACACACTTGGATTGAAGCGCGAACAGATCATTGCGATTGGAGATGGCGCAAATGATCTGGACATGATGTCCGAGTCTGGAATTAGTATTGCTTATCATGCCAAACCCATTGTCAAACAGCATGCGACGTATTCGATCAATTATGTGGGCTTGGATGGTGTTATCCATTTATTCACCTGAACCGATAGGTTTTTTAATGAGGTGGATTATCTAGTAATTCGGTTCATACATCAATGACCTAATATGGCCACTAAGATCCTCCGGAAAACTCAAAGTGGTTAGTTTTTCTTGGATTGCTACGTGGCAGACAGCGACAGCGATGGCGTGAGATACTTCACGCACTCGAGTTAGAGAGGGATAAACTGCGCCACTGTGGATTTCTTGTTCTGAAACAATGCTTGCCAGTACTTCTGCGGCTGCCAGAAACATACTTTGCGTTACTAGTCGGGCGGCACTGGCATAAATACCAAGGCCTATGCCTGGAAAGACATAGGCATTATTACCTTGCGCAGGCTTAAACAACTGACCCTTGAACGTTACGGCATCGAATGGGCTGCCGCTAGCAAAAATAACTTGTCCATTACTCCAATGATAGGCTTGCTCAGCCGTACATTCCGTATGCGAGGTTGGATTAGATAAGGCTATAATAACAGGGCGTTCATTGACTGTAGACATTGCACGCACAATGGTCTCAGTAAATGTTCCAGCTACCCCGGTAGCGCCAATCAGCACATCCGGCTTGATTGTACTGATGGCATCAACAAAACTGCAAGCAGCATGATCGTGTGCAAAGGGTTGGATGCGCGGCTTAATATTATTGTTGTGCGAGGTAACAAGCCCTTTTCTGTCGATGAACCAAAGTCTTTTCTGTGCTTGCGATTGACTTAATCCGGCGGCAAGAAATGCATTTGCCATCAGTTCCGCAGTTCCGCTTGCTGCAGACCCCGTACCCAAGAACATGATATTCAGGTCGGTGAATTTTTTCTTGGTAATACGGCATGAGGTATAGATGCCCGCTAGGGTAACTGCGGCGGTTCCCTGTATATCGTCGTTAAAACAACGTACTTTCGGAGCATAGCGATCTAAAAATTCAAATGCATGAGGCGACGAGAAATCTTCAAACTGTATCAATGCACTCGGGTAACGCAATTGCACTGCTTTAATAAATTCATCCACTAATGCACGGTAGGCATCATCGTTAATACGTGGGTATGGGTAACCTAGATAAAGTGGGTCTTCTCGCAAGGGTATATTGTTGGTGCCTACGTCGAGCATGACTGGCATACATTGCGCTGGATGGATTCCGGCACATGCAACATATAGGGCGACTTTGCCGATGGAGATGCCCATGCCATTGGCGCCTAAATCTCCCAAGCCTAAAATCCGTTCTCCATCGGTCACAACAATGACTTGAATATCTTCTTCAGGCCAGTTTTTTAGGATGGTGGCAATTTCACCACGGTCTTCAGGAGAAATATAGAATCCTTGTGCACTTCTGTAAATATGCGCAAATTCACTGCAAGCTTCTCCAACGGTCGGGGTATAGACTAATGGCATAATCTCTTCGATATGATTAATCATGGTGCGATAAAAAAGTCGCTGATTGCGTTCCAGCAAGGCGTTTAAAAATATATATTTTTCTATTGCGCTATTTTTGCGACGCAGGCTGCCGAGCACGCGCTCTATTTGTCTGTCAATGCTTGCAACATTGTAAGGGAGCAATCCTCGCAATCCGTATAGTTCACGTTCTGCATGTGTGAATCCAGTTGATTTGGTATGAGCTGGATTTGTAAGTAGTGTTCTTCCGCGTAAGTTTTTCATAGTAGTTGGGATTTCTTAGGAGATTAGATGATCATACTACTGTCTTGCTATTCTGGATAATTCTGAGTGATTTCAAGTTGGACATTCCAGGCAACGAAAGATAGACTTATTCGTTTCAGTAAAAAATATTTAAAAATTTTATTTTCAGTAACTTGGAAAAATCTTTCCGGATAAATTTAGTCGGATTTGAGTAATCGCAGCAAGCTTGGCAAAATTGTGGCAATGGATTTTTGATGTTTTTCTTTGCATCGCTTTGCGATACAAAGAAAATTTACATCAGTAGTATGAATTAATTTGCCACGACAATAGATTCGATTCAAGTTTGAAAATCCTGTTGTAAAACTATCCTTAGTTAACTTTAATCAATAACTTTAGTGAGGTAATCAATAAAATTATGAATCAAACGCATTTTCCCATGCCTAATCCCAGCTTATATACTGAAGAAGATGTAGCAAAATTAGTGCATACTTTTTATGCGAAAGCCAGAAAAGATCCCGCGCTAGGTCCTATCTTTGAGGCGCATGTAATTGATTGGGAGGCGCATTTTGTACAAATGACTAATTTCTGGTCAGCGCAATTACGCGGAACTAGCAGATTTCGTGGAGCACCGATGCCCAAGCATATTGCACTGCCGGAACTTACTGCCGAATTATTTGAACGCTGGCTTCAAATTTTTCGGCAAACGACTGAGGAGCTGGGTAATCCGAATTTACAGCAGCAAGCCAACGCAATCGCATCTTTTATCGCAGGTCGATTGTGGCAGGGCTATCAAATCAGCAATTATCCGGATAAACAACCCGTAGCGCTTCGTACGATATAACTTATGATCTGATCAAGGCTGAATTTGAATATTAAAAGCAAAATTATTGTTTTCTCTATTCTAGCCACACTGATACCTGCTGTGGGGTTGGGTATATTGTCGTTTCAGCAAAATGAAACGATGATCAACGAGAATGTTACGCGTGAATTGCGTGCACTGGCTAATTATGCTGGCCGGGAGTCGGATTTATGGATTAAAGAGCAAATTCTAATTGCGCGCGATCTTGCGACATCTATTTCAACTTCTAAGATTCTTATTGAGGAACTATCTTTAGAAAATCAATCTCAGGAAAATTTATCTGTAGCACAGCAAGGAGCTCTGGAACTTTACTTGAAATCAGTGCATAGGCGCTTAGAGGATGTATTGGAATTGACGGTAGTCGATGTAGAAGGCGGAATAGTTGCAAGTAATGTAGCAATACCGTTTTCAGTAACATTGTCACAGGACTGGCCAGAAGATGCTTCTATTCAGGGGGATGTGGTAATTTCTCCAGAGTGGAATGAGAATTATGCAACTGCAATCTTAAGTGTCTCGGTGCCCATATTGTCGATCGATGATTATATCTTGGGAGCGCTAATCGTGACGTTTGATATGCGCAGCATTCAATTAAGTTTGAAAGATAAGGTTAAGTCTCCTCCTGGCGAAGTTCTGCTGTTAGATAAAGTCGGAAATATAATGCTGGCTAGCGATGCCGAGATTCTTAACACAAATGAATCGAAGTTGTTTGATTCAGGCATGATGAATCGCTTGCAAGAGAAACCGGGAGAGTACGAGATTTTTCTTGGGCCGCAGCAAGAAAAAGTGGTCGGTCTGGCGTATGAGTCGGAGAAACCTTCTATCACAATAATTGCGCTCAGAAACTATCAATCTGTCTATTCGGCTTGGGAACAACAACGTGATTTGTTTGCTGGTCTGATCGGCATAATGATTCTTGTAGTAGCAGCCATTGCATTGCGTATGAGTCATGCCATTGTGACTCCTTTGCAAAAACTAATTAGCGCAACAGAGAAAATTGTAAAAGGTGATCTTAACGTCGAATTAGTTAATTCACAGCACGATGAAATAGGGCAGCTTACGCAAAGATTTAATCAGATGACTGATAAGTTGCGGCAGAATCAGGTCGAAATAAACGCTGCAAGTGGTGCTATGCAGAAGAAAAATCAATTATTGGAAACGTTATCGGTAACCGATAGCCTTACGGGTCTTTATAACCGTAATAAACTAAATATGATCATTAGCGATCAACTAGCTCGATATGAGCGAAACAAACGCCCTTTTGCTGCACTGATGATTGATGTTGATTATTTTAAAACTTTAAACGACAACCTTGGACACATAGCTGGCGATGAGGTTATTGCTGCGATAGCGAAAAAGATTTCACAATCAATTCGCAACGTCGATTTTGCGGCTCGTTATGGGGGGGATGAATTTATTATTATTCTGACTGAAACCTCTGTAAATGAGGCGGTGAAAACTGCGGAGCGGATACGAGCGCAAGTGGCTAATGTACATTGTAGCTCGCTCAATAAAACGCTGAAAGTTACGCTAAGTATCGGGATCATCCAAAGTGAACCAGAAGATTTGTCTTTGACGATGCTACTATCCCGTGTTGATAGCGCGTTGTACCAAGCAAAGCGTTCTGGACGTAATCAAGTTCACTGCTCAACCCCTATACCTGAGGTAAAGCAGCAACATAGCTAATATATTATGGGGTGTTGTTTTTACTTACCTCAAGTCCTGTACTCAGAATCCACCCTTGATTCTGATCAAGTTGAACTCGTAGCCATGAACCTAAGCTAGCGTTAGCTGACACCTTTGTATCTTTTTTTAGCGTGCTGATTATTTTTGCATTAGCACTTGGAGCCGTGCGCATATTAACATTCGTTTTTGTGTGCAATTGTATCGGTGTATTAAATTCAAAGAAGGAATTATTTTCATCGGTTGATTTCTTGCGATTAGGATGGGTAATTAAGTCGATCAGTTGTTTTGCCTGTGCAACGTAGTTCATGGCTGCAGCAAATTGATCCTGAGCAAAAAGAACTGAGGCTGTTTCAACAAGCTGATGTGCTTGTATCTGCAGGATTTGATCGGTTGCTGGAATCTGAGTTTGTTTGAGGCGATCTAGGATTACTTCAGTTTCTGCTAATGCGGAAGCAGTGCTTGGCTTAGTAGCTAATCGATGCAGCTTTACTTGTGCTCGAGCCGCCTCTTTATTGACTTCTTGCAGTGTTTGCGCCTGATTATCTTGCTTAATCTGCTGATTCTTAATTATTTGATCTTTTTCTGCAATTATTTTTTCCAAGCGATCAATTTCCTTTTTTAAGCTTTCATCATGAGGTGTTGCTACTGGCACTGGTTTAATGTCTGGAACTGGAATCGGTTTTGGGGATGCGCACCCGGTCAAATTTAAGGCTAATAGACATAGAGTAACTTGGGTTAATAAGGAGCCGAAAATTTTGGTTGGAAAAGATGATACCAATGAGATTAAAAATTTTATATTTTTTATTTCCAATAATTTTGGATCGCTTAGCATGACATTCTTAGTGACATTTATTAAATGACGCATATTCATGTGTTTTAAGGTTGAATTGATTTAATTGTAGTACGGATGCAAGAAATTTTTATTGCTCATTTATACTTCCGTAAATTAATTACAAACTAAGAAATTAATAAAAGTAGAGCGTACTGAAGAATTATCTGATTTTACAGGTTTAAGAAGAAATGTCGACAATCGAATGTGCTTGAAACTGAGCTTTTATTATTGCTAGTTTTTTGGTTTTCCTCGTGTGGGAGTATGCAAGGCGTTCTAATAATTTGATGAAAATTATTATTGTCGTAAGTAATCTTTTTTGCAAGCAAATACTCTTTGGTAGGCTCAACACCATAAAATATCAATTATCAATCCAGATCCCTGCGAAGTTCTGAACCAATGATAAATTCAGATGCATTAATCAGTTCTCTTTCCTAGCGGATCAAAATAAACCTTTATATTAGGGGCTTTTTATGAAATGGCTTTTCGGGATTATTGTTTTAATCTTGCTTGTTGTATCAGCACGCTTTAGAAAATTTGCAGGTTTTGTTGTTTTGATTTGTATTGTGGGAGGTGCTTTACTTTGGGGGTATCAGGAATATGAAAAGAATAAATCTAAAAGCAGAATTTCTGCTTCAGAAGTAACTTTGGAAAACATATCCTTTGAAACTAGAAACAATAATTATGAATTGACGGGGCGCATCGTTAATAACTCAGAAAAATATATTTTGAATGGTCTCCAGCTAAAAATTACAGTAAAAGATTGCACAAATAATGATGATACGCACTGCATCATTTTTGCAGAAAAAAAAGAATACATCTATCTCTCTATTCCTCCCAGACAGGCTAGAGATTTTAAAAAAGATATTTATTTATATTTAAACCAAAGTATAGAGAATAAGTTAGCATGGGATTACTCAATTGAATATGCGGAGTCGGAATGAAAGAAGTTCGTAAATTTTCTAGTGCTGTAAACTTCAGCCGCTAATAATATGGTGTTCTGTATGAAAAATACAAGAAATAAAAGATATGTAGGGGAAACTTTGAGAAATTGGGAGTCGGATAACATGACTGCAGTCAACTAATCATGCCTGCCGTGAATTTATGCCCTCTTAAAGTACCTCATAAGCGTCGTCAAACTTTATTCTCTTCCGGGTTTAATTCCCTGCCCCTTGGGGCGAAAGCTGGTTGAAAACCAGCAGATTGAAGAGCGAAATTAATACCCCGCTGCTTGCGGCGGGGTTCTTTATTGTGTTTGCGGTAATTGAAGATTAGGCTAACAGTACAATATATAAAAGCCATATAGATATCATCCACCCCAGGACAATGCACCATTCTTAAAAATTCTTTTTCCTATCCCGGTAAATCATTGCTAGCTCATTAGAATCAACGATAATCATCCATGAATTGGCGGTTAAATCGGCAGTAAATTTATAAAGAAAGATATTTAAAATATATTTGGTCTCTGCGCACTTGATTGCGTACTATTGGAGAAAATTTTTTCTGGTTTGAGGTGCAACCAATTATGTAACTAAATCGGCGTGCTGGGACTCAAGCAATACTTTAGATTTATCAATCTTAGTTCAACAATTGATATATGCAGATTGGTTGATCTGTTAACTCATACATCTTTTTAACCTAATTGATAAATTTCTGTTAAGCATGTTTTGAAATTTGTTCGCTAAAAATAAATGGGGTTTTAGTCACTCTCACCACTGAGAATAGAAGAAGTGCCTTGGTTAAAAGGGTATGAAAACATTAAAGTTATCTTACTCTTACTCTTGCAATTGCAATTTATTATTTCCTTGACTTTGTAATTAATCCACAGTTTATGAATATTCTTTAGAATCTATATCATTATTTTGCATTAAATATGTAAGTATATGATAAACCTATCTTAATTAAGTCGTTGAATAATTAATCAGTCTAAGTAAAACCTTTATAAATCTTTGGGTTTGATACTTAACAAAGAAGTTATTCACAAAGTTATCCACAGAATTTGTTGGTAATGTAAAAAACCTCTTGAAAAATAATGCTGAAATGAAATAAAAATTATCTCATGGTTAGCCATTTGAGCATATTGAATTAACCAGTATTTTTTGACACCTTAGAATTTATTTATGCTATTAATTTCCCTCATGACGTCCATGCCAGGAAATACCTCGTAATGTAATGTACTTGATAGATAATATTATTCGATTTTGGCAAATCGCTCTAGAAATTCCTCTGCTGTTCCATTCCATTCTTCAATTTCTTTATGTTCTTCCGAAATGGTCGACACTAAACCAATATTATTCTTCTGAAAATCAACATGCGCTATTTTCCATATCACTCCACCATGTTTCTTGGTATACCTATCTCTAGATGAGATATCTATTTTTTCTAGCCATGCCGATTGTTCCTTTAAATCTTTCATATATTTTTTCCTTTTTTGCTAGGGTCTGTTGACGTTTTAAGATAAGTATTTAATAGATAGAAACAAGCTCGTAATATTGGAACTCTTACACCACCAACAAAACGAGTTTGCGATGCCCCGATTGATGTTCAATGATGAATTCCGGTCGAAGCTAGAAAAGATTCTGCTTCAAGAAGCAATTTATAACAAGCGCAATCTGCGCATGATGGTAGAAGGTATACTGTATCGAATGCGGGTTGGTTGTTCGTAGCGAGATCTGTCTGAGGCATTTGGATGCTGGAATTCCATTTGCAAAAGATTCAATGCATGGTCGTTAAGTAGCAAATGGTTAAGGATTTTTAGAGCGTTGGCTGTTGATCCGGATTGGGAATGGGAATTTATTGATGGCAGCTATGTTAAAGCACATCAGCGTAGCACCGGAGGAGCAGGTCAAGAAGGGCAGGCCATTGGTAAAAGCCGTGCAGGCAATACTACAAAGATTCATTTGGTTGTTGATGGTTATGGTTTGCCAGTTAAGTTTGAAATCACCGGCGGAGAAGTCAATGTTTGTTCTGTAGTGCCTGATTTGATTGCTAGACTGTCTCGTGCAAAAGTGATTGTTGCGGACAAAGGGCTATGATAGCGAATTTATACGGGATCAGATAACGAAGAATGGGCACAGGCTGCGATACCGAGAAAGTGCAACTCGTTGAGGGGTAACGCAGATATGGATTGGGGTTTGTATAGATACCGGCATTAGGTGGAAAATGCTTTTGCCCGGCTAAAGCAGTATCGGGCAGTAGCGACACGAGACGATAAATTGAAGAGAAATTACGAAAGTATGGTAGCCATGGCGTGTGGATATCTGGGGTTGCCTATGTGAAACGTCAACAGACCCTAGCGATGGATCATATCCTTTGCGGGCAATTCACGTGCATCATCGCGTTTCTTTCTGGTATTAATAAGGGAGACTGCGGGATAAACACCGAATGCTAAAGTTTTACGTTTCCCCACAAATCGGTAATCCATGCGCCAATATTAACCCGTAGTTTTCACCAGTAAATACAATCCACTGCTGTCACTTATTTTGTAGGGCTGAATTTTTGCTTTAGCTTGACGTACTGTGATATCGGTAAGCATTTGACGGTATCTCGGTTGATAGTATCAAAAGTGCCGTCAAATTGAAGATATGTCAAAAGACTATGTGCAATCTTATGATACTAGCAATTCATGAAAAACTCAATTATTACAAAGGATTTGATACGATATGAAACTTACTGAAAACCTCTATTGGTGCCGAGAGGGGGAATCGAACCCCCATGATGTCACCATCGCGGGATTTTGAGTCCCGTGCGTCTACCAATTCCGCCATCTCGGCCAAGCTATTTGACTGTTTTTAATAAACAGAAGGCGCAATTATCACTGAAAACCCAGTGTACAGCAAGCAGCATGGGCGGAAAACCTGTTGCGCCGGTATAATGCGCGGCATGAAGACTCAGGATTTTGATTTTTATTTACCCTCGGAACTGATTGCACAATTTCCCGCTGAACGGCGTACCGGCAGTCGCCTACTCTATCTGGATAGTATCAACAATCAATGGCAAGATGCTTTATTTTTGAGTCTCCCCAATTTTCTGCGAACTGGGGATGTCATGATTTTTAATGATACGCAAGTAATTAAAGCACGCTTGCTGGGTAAAAAAGCCAGCGGCGGAAAAGTGGAAGTAATGGTGGAGCGCGTGCTGGATGACCGTCATGCTGTGGCAACAATCCGCGCCAGCCATGCGCCGAAACTGGATTCGCAACTCATTCTGGCTGATGCGATTCCTTTAACCGTAATTGCACGTGAGCAAGAATTTTATACGTTGCGCTTTGAACATGAAAAAACCGTTGCAGAATTATTGAATTGCTATGGTCGATTACCGCTACCTCCCTATATTTCCCGTCCCGCTACAATAACTGATGAGGCTCGATATCAAACGGTTTACGCCAAAAACTCCGGAGCTGTTGCGGCGCCAACTGCCGGTTTGCATTTCGATATTGATATGCTGGCACAATTGCGAACTATCGGTGTAATCATTGCCAATATCACTTTGCATGTGGGCGCAGGAACATTTCAGCCGGTGCGCGTTGAAAATATTGCCGATCACACCATGCACAGTGAAACTTATCACATTCCACAAATCACTGTTGAGGCAATCCAGAATGCCAAATTGTCAGGCGGACGTATTCTCGCGGTTGGCACGACATCTCTGAGAGCACTGGAAGCCTGTGCCTCCCTTCATCAGGGTGGGTTAGTTTCGGGTTATGGCGATACGCGGATTTTTATCACGCCGGGATATCGCTTCCAAATAATTGATCGATTATTAACCAATTTTCACCTACCATGCTCAACCTTACTGATGCTGGTCTCGGCTTTTGCCGGCATGGAGAATATTCGCCAAGCCTATCAACATGCGATTAAAGAGCAATATCGTTTTTTTAGTTATGGAGACGCCATGCTGATTGAGAAAGACTCGTGAAATTTCAACTGTATTCCACCGATAAAGCAGCCCGCCGGGGTACACTGACTTTGGCGCATGGCGCAATCGAGACACCAGTTTTTATGCCCGTGGGAACTTATGGTGCTGTCAAAAGCATGTCGCCTGCGGCGTTGCAAGCAGTTCATGCGCAGATCATTCTGGGCAATACGTTTCATTTATGGTTGCGGCCTGGATTAAAGGTTATCGAGGCGCATCAAGGGTTGCACAACTTTATCGATTGGCATGGACCGATATTAACCGACTCAGGTGGATTCCAAGTGTATAGCCTGGGAGAGTTGCGCAAAATCACCGAACAGGGTGTCCATTTCAAATCACCGGTCAATGGCGATAGTTGTTTCTTGTCTCCGGAAGAATCAATGCGAATCCAGCGCAACTTAAATTCTGATATTGTAATGATTTTTGATGAATGTACACCGTATCCAGCCGATGAGAACGCTACTAAACTATCGATGGAGTTGAGCCTGCGCTGGGCGGAGCGTTCCAAACAAGCGCACGATGAAAATCCAAATGCATTATTTGGCATCGTGCAAGGAGGCATGTATGAGCATTTGCGTGAGCATTCGCTTGCTGGTTTGAACCAAATCGGTTTTGATGGTTACGCCATCGGTGGATTATCCGTCGGCGAGCCCAAAGCGGATATGCAGCGTATTTTAAAACACACTACACCGCTGTTGCCAATTGATAAACCACGCTATTTGATGGGCGTCGGAACCCCTGCGGATATTGTTCATGCAGTGGCGCAAGGTATCGATATGTTCGATTGCGTGCTGCCAACCCGCAACGCCCGTAATGGTTGGCTGTATACGCGCAATGGTATCATCAAATTGCGTAATAGCCGTTACCGCTTGGATACATCACCTCCCGATGAACATTGTGACTGCTATACCTGTCAGAATTTTAGTCGCGCCTATCTGCATCATCTGCAACGTATCAATGAGATGCTTGGCGCACACTTGAATACAGTTCATAACCTATTTTATTATCAGCAGCTTATGTCAGAAATTCGCGATGCGATTGAAAATCAGCGGTTTGAAGAATATGCACAAGAATTTCAGGCATAAGCGGTCATCATGCTAATATGTGCCCTTTTAATAAAGGGAGAATATGATGCTGATTAATGATGCATTTGCACAGGCTGCTTCTTCAACAGCCCAAAGTGATGCCGGCTGGGTCACTTTATTACCGATGATTGGTATACTCGTCTTGTTTTATTTTCTGCTCATTCGTCCACAAGCCAAGCGAGCCAAAGAACATAAGCTAATGGTGGGAGAGTTGCAAAGAGGCGATGAGGTCATTACCAATGGTGGTATTTTGGGGCAAATACTCAATGTCAGCGAAGCTTATGTCATTATCGAAATTGCTCCAGCTATGGAGGTTACTGTACTGAAATCCTCGGTGCAAACTTTACTACCCAAAGGAACGCTGAAGAGTATTGAGCCTAAAAGTAAAACACCTAAAACAAAAACAAAATCAGCTGCGTCAGAAAGTAATAAAGCTGAAGCTGCTGACGAATCTACAGAAGCCATTACCGCTGAAGCTGATAAAAATATCGAAAAGAAATAATTACGTTTAACAAGGAAGGAGCTAGCTATTTAACCTCCTGCCTTTGTTTGTTTTTTACTCACTACTTAATACTTAAACTTAACTGATACCCATGAACCGCTACGGACTTTGGCAGTACCTCATTATTGCGGTTTCACTGCTACTTGGCTTGCTTTACACTTTGCCGAATTTTTATGGCGAATCTCCTGCAATACAGATTTCTCCTTTACGGATTTCCACAAGCTCTGATACCGCATTGTTGCAACGAGTTGAAGAAACATTGAAACAAGCCGACCTTGAAATGAATGGAATTTTACTCGAGGAAGGCAGTATTAAGGTTCGCTTTGCCGATACCGATTTGCAGATGAAAGCGAAAGACCTACTTGAATCTGTGCTGGGTAACGAATATATCATTGCCTTGAACCTGCTTCCGAATTCTCCGCAATGGTTGACAAACCTTGGTGCTTTGCCCATGTATCTGGGATTGGATCTACGTGGCGGAGTACATTTCATGCTTGCGGTTGATATGGAGGGAGCGCTTGAGAAATCACTCGATCGTTATAGCATCGATATTCGCAGTACATTGCGCGAAAAAAAAATTTCGTATACTGGACTTGAGAAGCAAGCTAGGAAACTGATCATAAAGTTTCGCGATGTTGAATCACGCTCAAAAGCAGAAGCAGAATTAAAATCAAATTTTGCGGATTTCGCATTAAGTATAGAGGAAGCCGATAATCGCTATCATCTCATAGCTGAAATCAGGCCTGAAGTTCAAATACGCATGCAGGATTCTGCTGTGATGCAAAACATCACAACATTGCGCAATCGTGTCAATGAATTAGGTGTTGCCGAGCCTATCATACAAAAGGCTGGTGCAGATCGCGTGATCGTTCAATTGCCAGGTGTGCAAGATACCGCCAAAGCAAAAGATATTTTGGGACGAACAGCTACACTGGAAGTGCGTATGGTCGACGATGAACATGACCTTGATGCGGCTTTGCGTGGCAGAATTCCAGCTGGCACAGAGCTGCACCAAGAGCGTGGCGGAAGTCCGATTCTCGTTAAAAAACAGGTTTTGCTCACGGGTGAACGCATTACTGATGCACAGCCAGGTTTTGATAAGGATAATCAACCGGCAGTACACGTCAGCCTGGATAACAATGGATCGCGTATTTTTAAACAATTAACGCGTGAGAATGTTGGTAGAAGAATGGCGATTCTGCTGATTGAAAAAAATACAGCCGAAGTAGTTACCGCACCGGTTATTCGTGAGGAAATCGGTGGCGGACGCGTGCAGATCAGTGGACGTATGACCAGCTTGGAAGCGCGGGATGTCGCGCTATTATTACGTGCGGGTGCATTGGCTGCACCTATGGATATTATCGAGGAACGCACTGTTGGCCCCAGCTTGGGCGCGGATAATATTACCCGGGGGTTTAATTCAACCCTTTATGGATTTGTCGCGGTTGCCATTTTCATAGCGGCCTATTACACAGCATTTGGCGTTATCTCTGTCATTGCGCTTGCATTTAACTTGCTGCTGCTGGTTGGTTTGTTATCCATCATGCAAGCAACATTGACATTGCCTGGAATGGCGGCGCTGGCTCTAACGGTAGGCATGGCAATCGATGCCAATGTGCTTATTAATGAGCGTATTAGGGATGAGTTACGTGCGGGTGCGTCCCCGCAACTTGCCATTCACGCAGGATATGAACGCGCATTTGGCACCATTCTGGATTCTAACATTACCACCTTAATTGCGGGCATTGCCTTATTTGCGTTCGGTTCGGGACCGGTTAAGGGTTTCGCGGTAGTGCTATGCCTGGGTATTATGACATCCGTGTTTACTGCAATTTTTGTGTCAAGAGGTATGGTTAATTTTATGTACGGAAGCCTTCGCAAACTCGACAATATTCCCATCGGGATAACCTGGATACCGGAGCCTAGTTTAGTTACTGGAAAATCCGATGTTCGCTCCGAAAATGAGATTGCTGAAACTACTGGTAGTACAGAACCTCAACGCAGTGAACAGACTAAAGAGAACAGTATAAAGCCGGATATTGTCAGTCAAACATCAGCCATAAACGAAGATAAAAGCGTAGTAGAAGATTCAGCGAAAGCCAAAGCGATATCTAAAAATAAAGCTAAAAGTAAACGTAAATCAGCTGACACCAAAAAAGCCAAACACTAATAACCCGCATTAAGGAATACTACTATGGAATTATTTAGATTTGAGCGTGACATTCCCTTCATGAAATGGAGGCGAGCGGGGGCAATCGCTTCAATCATAGCGTTTATTCTTGCAATCTTTTTTATCTCGACAAAAGGACTCAACCTGGGAGTGGATTTTACGGGTGGGACAGTACTTGAAGTTGGCTATACTCAAACAGCAGACTTGGAAAAAATACGCGGTGTATTGATTGGTCTTGAGATGCCGGATGCAAGTGTGCAAAACTTTGGCACCTCGCGGGAAGTTTTAATACGGTTGCCCATTAAGCCAGAGTTTTCCAGTGCCCAATTATCGGAAATTGTTCTGGATGCACTGCGAGAAGCTGATTCTTCAGTTGAAATGAGACGGGTAGAATTTGTGGGCCCGCAGGTAGGGCAGGAATTATTGGAAAATGGTGCTCTCGCCTTGTTATTCGTTTCATTAGGCATCGTCGCATACTTGGCGATACGATTCGAATGGAAGTTTGGGATAGCCGGTATTATTGCTAATTTGCATGATGTGATTATCATTCTCGGTTTTTTTTCCTTTTTTCAATGGGAATTTTCATTGACTGTCCTCGCTGCGGTTTTGGCAATACTGGGCTACTCAGTGAACGAATCGGTGGTCATGCTTGACCGTATTCGAGAAAATTTCCGTAAGCTTCGTAAATCTTCAGTGACACAAGTAATTGATAGTGCGATCACGCAAACCATGTCGCGTACAATCATCACGCATGGCAGTACACAAATGGTTGTAATCGCAATGCTCTTATTTGGCGGTGAAGTGCTTTATTATTTCTCGTTAGCTCTGACAATCGGCATACTGTTTGGAATTTATTCTTCAATTATGGTGGGCAGCTCTATCATCGTACTGCTTGGAGTCAAGCGCGAAGATCTAGTTAAGCTAGAGAAAAAGCCACTGGAAAATGACGGAGCGGTCGTATAAGAAAGCTTCCTCGCTTGTTGTCCTGAATAAGCTTGTAACAGGCTGAGATAGTTGGGAATATTTTTCTTGTCTGTTCATGATTGATTGCTACTCAATTCTTTCTGTGTCTTTTCAATTAGAAAAATTAATAGCAGATGTTAAATGCGAGATCGCAAATCGTAGCTTCCACCAGTAGTGGCTGCGGTTCATATTTCCTCGATTATTTGTTGCATAATCTCGCTATTCCCCGCAAAATCACAATCATCTGCACACGTTATTCTGCATGACTCGCTACATTTGCTTGAATCGGGCGGGCGGCTGTTAACAACCAAGAGAGAAAAGAATATGTCCACAACGAATAATGCTGCACCGGAAAAGAAAAATATTTGGCCTAAACTAATTACATTTTCATTGATATTGCTGGTGATCTTCATTGCAGTGAGCTTACTGCCACGAAGTTTTTCACAGGATCTGTCGGTCATAGGTCAGGGGACTAACGCGGTTGTATTGGTGCATGACGGCAATATACTTCAAAGCACCGACACTATGGTTGCCATGAATGCAGTAAGGGATGATTTCGATGAGCGTGTTACATTTATTGTGGCT